>Ga0137431_1000502_pt1 | contig 14011 bp, 12 predicted proteins | sample EasRivERMZT800_2_FD_104646 | JGI IMG/M metagenome (GOLD analysis project Ga0137431, IMG submission 104646) | Soil microbial communities from meander-bound floodplain in the East River, Colorado, USA - East River MetaG ERMZT800_2 | ecosystem: Environmental > Terrestrial > Soil > Floodplain ... | reverse complement strand
TCGCCGGCCATCCGCGCATTCGCGTGCTCGGCCGCGTCGGCCCGGCCGAGGTCCAGGAGCGCATGCGTGCCGCCGCCTACCTCGTGCTTCCAAGCCTCTCCTATGAAGCGCTGCCGCGGCCGGTGGTCGAGGCTTTCGCCAACGCGCTGCCGGTCATCGCGAGCCGCATCGGCCGCCTCGCCGAGATCGTCGAGCCGGGGCGCAGCGGGCTTCTGTTTGAGGCCGGCTCGGCGCGCGACCTGGCGCGGCGCCTGGCTTGGGCGGAGGCCTTCCCGGAAAAGATGCGCCAGATGGGGGAGTGCGCCAAGGCAGACTACCAGGCGCATTTCCTCGCAGACTGGAGCTATCAGAGACTCTTCGGCGAACGGCGGCGCGCAGCCCGCGTCTAGAAAACCAGAAACGTGATTCAACCCGTCATCCTCTGTGGTGGCTCGGGCACGCGCCTGTGGCCGCTGTCGCGCGAGCATCACCCGAAGCCGCTGCACGCCGTCAACGGCGAGCGCACCTTGCTGCAGGAAACGGCGCTGCGCTGCCCGAGCGCGCCGCTGGTCGTCTGCAACGAAACCCACCGCTTCCTCGTCCAGGAGCAGCTGCGGCGCGCGGGCGCGCGGCCGAAGGCGATCATCCTCGAATCGAAGGGGCGCGGCACCGCGCCCGCCCTCACTCTCGCCGCGGTGCACGCGGTGACCGCGGACGACCCGGTGCTGCTCGCGATGCCGTCGGACCATTTCATCGCGCAGCCCGAGGCGTTCCAGCGCGCGGTGGAGCGCGGCGCGGCGCTCGCGCGCAAGGGGCGGATCGTCGCCTTCGGCGTGCCGCCCGCGTCCGCCGAGACGGGCTATGGCTACATCCGCGCGAACGCCGAGTATGTCGAGGAATTCGTGGAAAAGCCCGACGCGGCGAAAGCGGCGCAATACCTCGCTTCCGGGCAGTACCTGTGGAACGCAGGCATCTTCGCGGTGCGCGCCTCGGTGTGGATCGACGCCATCGGCAATTTCCGCCCCGAGATCCTCAGGGCCTGCGAGCGCGCCTACCGGCAGGGCAAGCGCGACGGCGGCTTCCTGCGCGTCGAGCCGGCCGTATTCGCCGATTGTCCCGCCGACTCGATCGACTACGCGGTCATGGAGAACACCGGCGACGCGATGGTGGTGCGGCTCGACGCCGGCTGGTCGGACGTCGGCGCGTGGGACGCGCTCTGGGGGCTCGAGGCGAAGGACGCCGACGGCAACGTGATCCACGGCGACGTGCACGCCGCCGACACGCGCAACGCGCTCCTCATCTCGCAGCATCGCCTGCTCGCCTGCGTCGGGCTCGACGACGTCGTGGTGGTCGAGACGGCCGACGCGGTGATGGTCGCGCGCAAGGACAAGGCGCAGGCGATCGGCGCGATGGTGGCGAGCCTCAAAGCCGCCGGGCGCGCCGAATGCCTGGCGCACCGCAAGGTGCAGCGACCGTGGGGAAGCTACGACGGCATCGAGAACGGCGAGCGCTTCCAGGTAAAGCGCATCGTGGTCGATCCCGGCGCCGCGCTGTCGCTGCAGATGCATTACCACCGAGCCGAGCACTGGATCGTGGTGCGCGGCAACGCGCGGGTCACGCGCGGCGACGAGACCTTCCTCCTCACCGAGAACGAATCGACCTACATTCCGCCAGGCACGCGGCACCGCCTGGAGAACCCCGGCAAGCTGCCCCTCGAGCTGATCGAAGTCCAGTCCGGCGCGTACCTCGGCGAGGACGACATCGTCCGGTTCGACGACGCCTACGGCAGAGCGAATTCCTAGAACGTGAAGCGGGCGTTGAGCATCACCTGCTGGTATTCGTAGTCGCGTCCGACTTCGTTCGAGGTGCGATCGCCGAAGTCGATCGCCGCGCCGAGCTGCCAGCGGCGCTGCGGCTCCCAGCCGACGCCGAAGCGCCAGACGTGTATCGTCTCGTCGCGCACCGGCGTGCCGAGCAATACGGTGTTCGGGTCGCCTTCGTTCCTCCGGTTCTCGTTGAGGTAGCTCGCCGTGAATACCAGCTTGTACGTTGCCGCCCAGCTTGCGCTGAACAAGGCCCCGGTGCGAATGGCAAAGGGGGCGTCGATGTCGGTGAGCGGAGACGGCTCGCGGTAGGTCTCGAACCTGAAAACCAGCTTGCCCGTCGGCAGCCAGTCGACGCCGCCGCGCCAGGTGCGGCCTTCGAAATCGCGCTCCGGGAGATCGTCGTACTCGCGAGTGGTGTAGCCGATGCGGCCGCCGATGCGCAGCTGGGCGCCGAGAGAGTAGGCCAGCGTCGCCGCGATCTCGCGCTCGTCGAAGTCGTTGACGCTGGTAGCGGCGCCCGTGGTCTCGTCCGTGAACGGGGCCTGGCCGCGGGTGGCTCGGGCGTCGATGCCGAGGACGTTGCCCAGGGGCGTGCGGTACGTGAGGGCGGTGCGCACGGACTTTCCTTCGAGCGCGTCGAACTCATCCGTATCGCGCGACGAGCGGGTGTACTCCAGAGCGCCGAAGATCCGCCAGTCGGACAGGAAGCGGTAGCCGCCGTCGATGAACGCGAGGTCGGTCGTCCCCATGCTCCGCCGCTCGACCTGGAACTCGCCGAGATCCGCGTGCCGGTGCCGGCGCACATAACCGATGTTGCCGTTGGCCTGGTTGCCCAGCTCCCACAGCCAGTCGCCGCGCAACCCATAGCCGAAGTGGTCGATCTCGCTTAGGTGGTTGTAGTCGTAGTACTCGCCGAAGGCTTCGAGCACCACGGCTTGGCGGCCGTAGACGCGGGCCGCGTAGCGCCCGCCGAAGCCGTAGCGGGCGACGATGTCGTCGAGCTCGTCGGTATCGCGGCGAAAGGCATTGCTGTCGTACATCAGCCCGCCATAGGCATAGATCGACCAGGGTTCAGCACCCCGGTCGCCGGGCCAGCCGGGAAAGGCGCCGCTCGATGGAAAAGGCAGCGTGTCGACCGTTTCGAAGGCGAACGCAGTTGCCGGCCCGAGGGCGAGCAGTGCCGCGAGGATCCCGCGCTTCATCATGGGGGGTTTCTTCCTTTTGTTCGTGAGTCGGCGCGATTCTAGGCTCGACCTTTTTGTACTGTCTGCCGCGCCTCGACTACAAACGGACTGTCGGGACGCGGCGACAATCGGCACCCCTGCGTTTTGGTGAACTCCTTGATTTTGCAGGCAGTGTAGATCTGGCACGCGCATTGCTGGTCATGTCGCCCCTATGTTGCAGTCACGCCTGCGTGCGGTCGCTTTTCTATTGGTTGCCGGGCCCGCGCTCGCCTGGGCGGCGAGCGCCCTGGCGCCGCGGCAATACGTCGCCACGGGAGGCGTGCTCGTGCCGGCCGGGATGATGAAGGTCCGCTACGAGAGCGCGGACCCGCGCGCCGCCGCCACCTTGGTGCAGGGATTCATCGAGAGCCACAAGGAGGCGCTGCTGGTCGACCCGCCGCTCGTCACGTCCATCGCGCCGAACCTCGGCGGCAACATGGCGCTCGGCGCGATCGCGGCCCTGCTTCTCAGCCTGTTCCTGTTCGGCCGCCGCCCGCGCCCGGTGCGCTCCGAGGGCGAGCTCATCCATGCGCTCGGCGAGCCGCTGCTCGCCGCGCGGCCGCTCGCGCCGCAGCACCTCTCGCGCCAGCTCCTCGCGCACTGGTTCGCGCACGGACGCCGCGTCCTCGCCGTGGTCAGCCCGCAGGACGGGGCCGGCGGCGCGCACGTCGCCGCCGAGCTGGCGCGCGCGGTCGCGCAGAGCGGCGAGGCGACGCTCCTCATCGACGCCGATTTCCGCGCGCCGGCGCTGCACCGCGCCTTCGGCCTGCGCAACCGCGACGGGCTCGCCGACTTCCTCGAAGGCCGCGGCACGCAGATCGCGCACTGCGCCGAGAACCTCTCCGTGCTGGTCGCCGGACGCTCGGGCGCCGATCCGCTCGAGCTCCTGAGCCGCGGGCGGATGCTCGAGCTCCTCGCCGCGGCGGCCACGCGCTACCGCGTGATCCTGGTCCACACGCCCGCGGCGGCGCGCGGCCCGGACCTGCAGCTCTTCGCCGCCTTCGCCGGCGGCGCCCTCGTCGTCGCGAAGCGGGGAAGCGAAGCCGGTGCGCTGACGCGCCTGCGGGATTTGCTCGTATCCTGCAAGGCCCGCGTCGTCGGCACGGTGCTTAGCCCGGCTTGATGGACGACCGCGGCTACGTCGCCCAGGCGCTGTTCGACCGCTTGAGCGGTGAGGGGCTGCGCTTCCGCATTCTCGGCGACAGCCAGGGCTACCCGGAGCGCGCGCCGCCCGAAATCCAGATCGCCGTGCCCGCCGTCGCGCTCGCCGGGATGCCGCGCGCGGTGGCGCGCTTCTGCCACGACCTCGACCTCCAGCTCGTCCAGCTCTCGCCCGAGGACAGCCGGGCGTGGCGCTGCGTGCTCGCGTGGAGCGACGAAGTCGGGCGCCCGCGGTTCATGAGCGTACGCATCTGCAGCGATTACTGCAGAGGGGTGCGCTGCTACCTGCGCGCCGAGGAGTTGCTGGTGGGCGCGCCCGAGACTCTCTTCAGCCACGGCCTGGTCGACGCGGTCGAAAGCGGCGAGCTCACCGCCGAGCGCGCAGCGTGGCTGTCCTCGCTCTGGAACGACGACCCGCGCGGCGCGCTGGAGCGCATCGGGCGCTTCTGGCCCGACCGGGCGCAGACCCGCCTGGTCGCGCAGGCGGCCCGGCACGGCGAGTGGGCCGCGGTGCGCACCAGCCTCGCGGCGCTGCGCCGCGGGCTGCGCCGTGCGCAATGGCCGGATCCGGCCGACCTGGCCGCGCGGCTCGCCGTGGCGGCGCGCAACCTGCTCGAGCCCGCGCGCGCAGCGATCGCCTTGGTGGGGCGCGAAGGCCCAATGCGCGGCGAGGTCATGGCGCAGGTGGCGAAGGATCTCGCGCCCCTCGGGCTGACCGTGCTCGAAGGCACGACGCGGGCGGACCTGCGCGTGGTGTTCGATCCGCCGGGCGAGTTCGCGGGCGACGACCTCGTAGTGCATGCCGGGCGCGGCCTTGCCGCCAACGTGGTCGAGCTCGAGCGGGCGATCCTGCGCTGGCTCGAGTGCCGGGTCGAGCGCCGCTACCCGCGCGCCCTGGTCGGCGAGAACCCGCTCGCGGCCCGCGTCTTGCAGTTCGCGGTGCGGCACGGGATCCCCGGGGTGCAGCTCTTCCTGAACTGCGACCTGCGCTGCCGCCTGGGCTCGCCGGTGCTGATGCCCTATCCCTTCGGCATCGTCATCGAGCGCGGCGCCCGCATCGGCAGCCGGGTGACGCTGATGCACCAGGTGACGATCCTCGGCGCCGTGGAGATCGAGGACAACGTGACCATCGGCCCAGGCGCGAAAGTGATTGGTCCGTTGCGAATCGGCCGAGGGGCGACGATCGGGCCCAACGCGGTGGTGACCGAGGACGTCCCCTCCCACGAGACGGTCGTCGTGGAAAAGCGACGCGAGATTCGCCGCAGCGTCGTGAACGTGTGACATTGGCTCCGGTCCAACGTCGTGGAAAACTCGCAGCGTGATTTTTTACCCGCGTTCGTTCCTGGCACTGTTGCTTGCAGGCTTCACTCTCGTGATCCTGCCGCTGGTGGGCGCGCTCGCGTACTCGGCGTGGAATACCGAGCGCCTCGCGGGCAAGAGCCGCACCGCGGTCTTTAACGCCTCGCAGGCCGCGCGCGCCAGCCGCTCGCTCGTCGACCGCATCGCGGCGATCGAGCGCGTCGCGCAGCAGAAGACGCTGCTCAACGATCCGGAGCTCGCCACCGACTACGCGCGCGTGCACCGCAGCTTCAAGCAGCTCGCCGCCGAGATCGCGCAGCTGCCGCTCGACGACGCGCAGGCGCAGGCGCTCAACGTGACGGTGGAGCGCGAGCAGGGCCTGTATGACCTCCTGACCAGTTCCTCCCTGCCCCGGCTGGACGCGCAGCAGGTCGGCACGCACATCGACGCGCTGATCGACAGCGCGCGCGACGTGCTGGCGATCAACAACCGCGTGGTGGACCGCGAGGTCGAGCGCCTGCGGGTGAGCGCCGAGATGGTGCAGCGGAACATCATCCTGCTCCTCATCTTCAGCACCGCGGTCGCGCTCGCCATCGCGCTCGCGCTCACCCGCTACATTGCGCGTCCGATCACCGAGATCGACGCCGCCATTCGCCAGCTCGGCGGCGCCGATTTCTCGCAGCCGATCGCGGTGCGCGGGCCGGAAGACTTGCGTTATCTGGGAAGAAGGCTGGATTGGTTGCGCAGGCGGCTCGACGAGTTCGAAACGCAGAAGAACCGCTTCCTGCGCCACGTGTCGCACGAGCTCAAGACGCCGCTCACCGCGCTGCGCGAAGGCGCCGAGCTCCTCAACGACCAGGTCGCCGGCCCGCTTGCGCCGCCGCAGCGCAAGGTCGTCGGCATCATGCGCGACAACAGCATCAAGCTGCAGCGGCTGATCGAGGAGCTGCTCGACTACCAGCGCGCGCTGCACGCCGCCGCTTCGCTCGAAGTAAAACCGCTGCAGCTCGCCGTCGTGATGGAAGAAGCAACCCATCCGCACGAGCTCGCGGCGCGCGCCAAGGGGCTGCGGCTGGTGGTCGATTCGGAATCGGCGACGGTCGAGGCCGACCCGGAGAAGCTGCGCTCGATCGTCGACAACCTGATCTCGAACGCGGTGAAGTTCACGCCGCCGGGCGGGGTGGTCTCGGTCTCGGCGCGGGCGGTGGCGGGAGAAGCGATCATCGAGGTCCTGGACACCGGCCCGGGCGTGCCGGCCGAGGAGCGCGAGTCGATCTTCAACCTGTTCTTCCGCGGCCGCAGGACCGAGCACGCCACGGCCAACAGCTCCACCGTCCGGGTCAAGGGCAGCGGCCTGGGCCTCGCCATCGCGCGCGAGCTGGTCGAGGCGCACGGCGGCCAGATCGCCGTGGTGGCCGGGGGCGCGGGCGGTCATTTTCGTGTAACGCTGCCGCGCCGTTCGGCGCGTGCGCTTGCCGACGCTGCGTAAAGATGCGCCGCAACAATCAGGGCCTCGCGGAAAAAAGAGGTGAGGGTGATGGCTAACGACAATCCCCGGGTGCTGCTCGTCGACGACGACAAGGACCTGCTGCAGCTCATTGCGATGCGGCTCTCGGCCACCGGCTACGCGGTGACCGCGGTGGAATCGGGCGAGGCGGCGCTCGCCGCCCTTGCGGTGTCGCGCCCCCAGGTGGTGGTCACCGACCTTCGCATGCAAGGCATGGACGGGATGGCGCTTTTCGATGCCATCCACCGCGATTCGCCCTCGCTGCCGGTGTTGATCCTCACCGCCCACGGCACCATTCCCGAGGCGGTGACCGCAACCCGCCGCGGCGTCTTCAGCTTCCTCACCAAGCCGTTCGAGCCGAAGGTGCTGCTCGACACCGTGGCCGAAGCGATGCGGCTTTCCAGCCCGCCCGCCTCGGGCGAGCTCGAGACCTGGCGCGCGGAGCTGATCACGCGCTCCTCGTCCATGCAAGACCTGCTGTCCCAGGCGCGCCGCGTGGCGGCCTCGGATGCGAGCGTGTGCATCTTCGGCGCGAGCGGCACCGGAAAAGAGCTCCTGGCGAGGGCCATTCATCGTGCGAGCCCGCGCGCGGAAGCCCCGTTCGTCGCGGTGAACTGCGGCGCGATCCCGGAAGGGCTGCTGGAGTCCGAGCTCTTCGGCCACAAGAAAGGCTCCTTTACCGGCGCCGTCGCCGACCGCCGCGGCTTGTTCCAGGCCGCGCAGGGCGGCACGCTCTTCCTCGACGAGATCGGGGACATGCCTTTGCCTCTCCAGGTCAAGTTGCTGAGGGCCCTGGAAGAGAGAAAAATCCGCCCCGTCGGCTCCCACGAGCAGTACGACGTGGACGTGCGCGTGATCGCGGCGACGCACCGCAAGCTCGAAGAGCGCATCGCTTCGGGCGAATTCCGCGAGGACCTGTACTACCGGCTGAACGTGGTGAAGCTCTACATCCCCACGCTTGCCGAGCGGCGCGAGGACATCCCGCTCCTCGCCAACCATTTCCTGACCCGCCTCGCGGAACGTTATCGCCGCGGCCGGCTCTCGCTCTCTCCGGAAGCGATGCAGATCCTGGTTTCCGCCCCCTGGCCGGGCAACGTGCGCCAGCTCCTGAACGTGATCGAGCAGGCCGTCGCCCTCGCGGCGACCGAGATGATTCCCGAGTCTCTGGTCAGGCAGGCGCTGGACGCCGGCGACACGTCGCTTACGCCGCTCGACGAGGCGCGGCGCGCGTTCGAGCGCGACTATCTCGTGCGCATCCTCAAGATCACGGGCGGCAACGTCACCAAGGCGGCGCGCCTTGCGGGGCGCAACCGCACCGAGTTCTATCGCCTGCTCGAGCGCCACTCCCTCGAGCCGGGGATGTTCAAGGGTAATATCAAAGGGGATAAAGACCATAAGGAGCGCGCCGCCGCATGAACCTTCTTCGCTTCCTGTTCGTTTTCTTTTTCTTGAGTACCCTGGTATTCGCGCAGGAGCTCGGCCCCGAGGATCTCGTCAAGAAGATCACCCAGGACGTGCTCGACACGATCAAGAGCGACAAGCAGCTCGCCGCCGGCGACCGGCAGAAGGCGATCAAGCTCGCCGAGGAAAAGATCCTGCCGCACGTCGACTTCGAGGAAGCCACGCGCCTCGCCGTCGCCCGCGGCTGGAAGGAGGCGACCCCCGAGCAGCGCAAGAAGCTGGTCGCCGAGTTCCGCAACATGCTGGTGCGCACCTACTCGAACGCGATCAGCGCCTACGAGGGCCAGACCATGAAGGTGATGCCGGTGCGTATGAAGCCCGGCGACACCGACGCGACCGTGCACAACCAGTTCATCCGCCCCGGCGCGAAGCCGGTGCTGGTCGACTACGCGATGCGCAAGACCGAGAAGGGCTGGAAGATCTACGACATCGTGGTCGAGGGCGTGAGCCTCGTGCTGACCTATCGCAGCGAGTTCGACGCGGTGGTGAAGCAGGACGGCATCGACGGGCTGATCAAGCGGCTGTCGCAGAAGAACACGCCGGCGGCCGTGGGCGGCACAGCCGCCAAATCGGGCAAGTAGGATCCTTCGCGATGGCGTCGATCGCCGGGTAAAGCTCCCGGCGCGACACCAGCAGGAAGCGCAGCGGCGCGCGGTCGGGGAACTCGAGCCGGGTCGCGCCGCGGGTGAAGCGGCCGCGCGCGATCTCGCCCGCCTCGAGGGCGATCAGCGCGCCTTTCTCCATGTCCCCCTGGTAGAGCGGAATCAGCGCCGACAGCGCCAGCGCGATCACGTCGAGCGTTTTTGCGTCCTTGACGCCGTGCCCGGGGAACAGCCGGTCATGGACCAGCGCCGCGGCCCGGGCGAGGGGAATGAACTCTGCGGCCATGCTGCTCAATCATATGAACCCAATTGGCTGAAAAGCGCCCCGCGGGGGGATGCCGTTCGGATCAGGGCAGGCGCTGCTCCCGGGAGATGCTGTAGTAGGTGCCGGCGAAGATGACCGCGGCGCCCACGAACACCATCGGGTCGAGCGCCTCGCCGTAGAACGCCGCGCCGATGAGCGCGATCAGCGGCAGGCGGATGAAGTCGATCGGCACCGCCACCATGGCATCGACCAGCTTCATTGCCCGCGTCATGCAGTAGTGGGCGGAGAAGCTGCCGGCGCCGATGCCGAGAATCCAGGGCACGTCGGCCCAGCCCGGCGCGACCCACTGCGGCGCCGCCGCCGCAGCCGAGATCGGGGTCTGGATCAGCGCCATCCAGAACAGCACCGCGAGCGTGCTGTCGGTGGAGGTCAGGCGCTTGGTGAAGATGAACGAGGACGCGTAGCACAGCGAGCCGAGCACCATCGCCAGCGCGGCCGGGTGGAAGCTGCCGGCGCCGGGACGCAGGATCACCAGCACGCCCGCGAGGCCGAACGCCAGCATGACCAGCCGCGGGAAAGTCAGCCTCTCCTTGAGGAACATCCAGGCGAGCAGCGACGCCCACACCGGCATCGTGAACTCGATCGCGAACACGGTAGCGAGCGTGAGGACGCCGATCGAGTACACCCACAGCACCTGGCCGACGAAATGGATCAGGTTGCGCCACAGGTGCAAAGAAAACTTCCGGGTCAGAACCGAAACCATTCCCGCCCGCGGCATCATGGCGAGGACGATCGCGAGCATCACCACGCTGCGGAAAAACACGACCTCGAACGAGCCCATGCGGGCCTGCAGTCCGCGCACGGCAAGCGCCATCACGGTGAACGACAGCACCGCGCCCCCCATCCACAGGGCCCCGCGCACAGAGTGGGACATGCCCTATGTTATGGTTTAAAGCATGAAGAAGACCACGAACCTCAAGCTCGACATCTTCCCGCACATCTTCCCGCTCGCGTACTTCGAGCGGATGAAGCAAATCGCCGAGGGCAACCCGGGGCTCGCGGCGCAGCTCAAGCGCTGGATGCACATCCCGGTGCTGTGGGACCTCGAGCGGCGCATGAAGATGATGAAGCGCTTCCCGGGCTACAAGCAGATCCTCACCCTGTCGATGCCCGCGGTCGAGTTCCTGGGAACGCCCGAGGAGACGCCGGCGCTCGCCCGCCTCGCGAACGACGGCATGTTCGAGATCGTCCAGGAGCACCCCGACCTGTTCCCGGCGTTCGTGGCGTCGCTGCCGATGAACAACCTGCCCGCGGCGCTGGCCGAGATGGACCGGGCGATCGCCAAGCTCGGCGCCAAGGGCATCCAGATCTTCACCAACGTCAACGGCCGGCCGCTCGACGACCCGGAGTTCTTTCGCATCTTCGAGCGCATGAGCAAGACCTACGACCTGCCGGTGTGGGTGCATCCGACCCGCACGGCTAAGTTTCCCGACTACCTTTCCGAAGAAAAGAGCAAATACGAGATCTGGTGGCTGTTCGGCTGGCCCTACGAAACGAGCGCATTCATGGCGCGCCTGGTGTTCTCGGGCATGTTCGAAAAGCTGCCGAAGCTCAAGATCATCACCCACCATCTGGGCGCGATGGCGCCGTACTTCGTCAACCGCATCGGCTACGGCATGGACCAGTTCGGCAGCAGGACCTCGGACGAAGATTATGTTTCGTTGCTGAAAAGCATGAAAAAAAGGCCGGTCGACTTCTTCAGGATGTTCTACGGCGACACCTCGGTGAACGGGGCGAAGAGCGCGATCCGCTGCGGCCTCGATTTCTACGGGGTGGGGCATGTCCTGTTCGGAACCGACTGCCCGTTCGATCCGCAGGGCGGGCCGCTTTTCATCCGCGAGACCATCAAGGCGCTCGACGGCATGAAGCTCAAGCCGAACGACCGCCGGCGCATCTATTTCGGCAACGCGATGCAGATGCTCAAGCTGAAGAGCATGCAATGACCGATATCTCGGCGAACTTCAGCGGCTCGATTCCGGAGTACTACGACCGCTGCCTCGGACCGGCCTGGTTCGACCAGTTCGCCGCCGATCTCGCCGCCCGCCTTGCCGCCCGGCCCGGCGGCGACGTGCTGGAGATTGCCTGTGGCACCGGGCTCGTCACGCGGCACCTGCGCGAGAAGCTCGCGCCCGGTGTCCGCCTGGTGGCGAGCGACCTGAGCAAGGCCATGCTCGAATACGCGAAAGCCAAGCGCGGCGCCTCCGGCATCGAGTGGCGCGAAGCGGATGCCTGCAAGCTGCCATTCGGCGATGCCCAGTTCGGCGCGATGGTGTGCGCGTTCGGCTTCATGTTCGTGCCCGACAGGAAAGCGGCGTTCGCCGAGGCGCGCCGCGTGCTGCGCGAAGGCGGCACGCTGCTCTTCAACGTCTGGGACCGGGTCGAGGAAAACCCGCACACCCTCACGAGCAGCCAGGTGTTCGAAGAGCTCTTCCCCGGAGACCCGGAGATGCAGTTCGCTCGCATCACCCACGGCATGTACGCGCCCGCGCTGCTGCGCGAGCTGCTCGCCGGCGCGCGCTTCAGGGAAGTGCGCATCGAGCCGCGGCGCATGGAGGTGGTCTGCCCCGACGCACGCACGATCGCCACCGGTATGATCCGCGGCACGCCGCGCGTATCGCTGATCGGGCAGCGTGGAAAGAAGGTGGAAGACGTGATCGAGCACGCAACTGCGGCGCTGGCGAAGCTCGGCGGCGCCGCGCCCTTCCGCAGCCACGCCCAGGCAATCGTGGTTGAGGCGCGCGCGATCTGAGACGCGGACATCACATGGATTCTGCGACGCGCTTATTCTTCCTCAGCGTCTCAGTAGTCCTCGTATCGAGGCCGCCGTCCGCGTTCAGCGCAACCCCGTACGCGCTGCGCGCGACCTCGGCGCTGACGTAGCCCTGCCGCACGTCGTTCGCCACCACCTCGACGGGGCGCTCGTGCGGGTCGCCGAAGCCGCCGCCGCCACCGGTGCGCAGGATCAGGGCGTCGCCCGCCTTGAGGCGCTGGTTGCGCAGCTTGGCGTTGGCGCGGTCGGTGTCCTCGGCTCCGTCGATGCGCGTCGTGACGTGGTTTCCCTTGCCTTCCATGCCGCCGTGGATGCCCCACGGCGCGCAATGCATGCGCTCGGCCTGCACGTCGACGGTGATCGGCGCGAGCGCCCGCACGACCTGCTCGGTGCCGAGGCCGCCGCGGAACCGGCCCGGCCCGCCCGAGTCGGTGCGCAGGCAGAAGCGCTCGAACAGGATCGGATACTTGGCCTCGAGCTGCTCGCAGGGGCTGTTGTGGGTGTCGCCGTCGTTGGAGCACACCACGCCGCTCATGCCGTCGCCGTTGAACCTCGCGCCCCAGCCGCCGCCGGCCGGGCCGCAAGCGGCGATGTAGAACCGGCCGTCGCGCGGCGAGATGCCGTGGATCAGGGCGAACACCAGGTCGGCATGGTGCGCGGCGGCGGTGCGCTGAGGGATTGCTTTTGAGACCGCTTTGATCACGGTGTCGACCACGGTCATCGGGAACGTCATCCACCAGCGCATGGCGGCCGGCTTGATGGCGCTCACCACCGTGCCCTTCGGCACGATCACCTTGAGCGAGCGGAAGCTGCCGTCGTTCACCGGGTAGTCGGTGGGCGAGGTGAGGCACTTGTAGGCGACCTGGGCGCAGGACTGGCCCGTGCTCGGCCCGGAGTTGAAAAACCCCTGCACCTGCGGGCTGATCTCGGAAAGGTCGATCGTCATCTCGTCGCCCTTCTTGATCACGCGCACTTTGATCGGCACGCGCTGGCCCACGGTGTAGCCGTCGTCGTCCATGAACGACTCGGCCTCGTAGGTACCGTCGGGAATGGTTTTCGTCCTCGCCCGCGCCGCCGCCTCGGAGTTGTTCATGATGTTTTCGATCGCGGCCGTCACTTCCTCGCGGCCATACCTGCGCACCAGCTCGAGGAAGCGGCGCTCGCCGGTTTTCACCGCGATCACCTGCGCGCGCAGGTCGCCCATCGCGCGCTCCGGGATGCGCACGTTCATGCGAATGATCTCGAGGAGCTCCTGGTTCACCACGCCGGCCTTCTGGTACTTCATGAGCGGGATCTGGATGCCCTCGGAGTAGATGTCGGTGGTGACGCCGCCGAGCGTGCCGCCGACGTCGGGCCAGTGCGCCATGCACGCCGCCCAGCCGCACAGCTTGCCGCGCTCGAAGATCGGCATGCTGAAGGTGAAGTGGTTGAGGTGGCTGCCGGTGGTGTAGGCGTCGTTGGTGACCAGGATGTCGCCGGGCTCGAGGCCCTCGGGCCCGAAGTGCTCGAGCTCCGCCTTGACCACGTTCGCCATGCCGCGGATGAAGCTCGGCAGCCCCATCCCGATCGACACCGTGCGGCCGTCGGCGGTAAAGAGGCCCACCGTGAAGTCGAGCGCCTCGTAGATGATCATGTTGTAGGCGGTGCGCATCAGGTTCGACTTCATCTCCTCGGTCACGGCGAGCACGCCGTTGCGCACGATCTCCGTCAGGATGGGATCTGCCTTGGCCTTTTTCCGTTTCATCTTTTCCTTCCCACCTCGATGACGAGATTGCCGTAGCTGTCGACCTGCATCCGGTCGCCCGGCAGCAGAACCGTCGTCGAGGCGTGCTCCTCGATGAGCGCCGGCCCGGCGATG
>Ga0137431_1000499_pt1 | contig 14023 bp, 12 predicted proteins | sample EasRivERMZT800_2_FD_104646 | JGI IMG/M metagenome (GOLD analysis project Ga0137431, IMG submission 104646) | Soil microbial communities from meander-bound floodplain in the East River, Colorado, USA - East River MetaG ERMZT800_2 | ecosystem: Environmental > Terrestrial > Soil > Floodplain ... | reverse complement strand
TTTTGTATCGCGTGCAGCCCCGGGATTTACCGGCTATTCAGAACATTATTAATTCACTTGGGCAAAATAAAAACGGAACACTGTCGCTATCACCGGCAGGGATCGGGTTCAAGGATACCCTTCCCGATACAGACTTTCATTTTTCAATGAGATCAGAACAAGACTGGGAATATTCGGAAAAATCAGGATATAAAAACCAGCTTTTTATTGTGGGTGGGGGACATTGCGCTTTCGCGCTGACAAAGCTGATGCGTGCAATGGATTTTTATATTCGCGTGTATGACGACCGGAAAGAAGTGAAAACGATGATCGAAAATCAGGATGCGCATGAAAAACATTTTGTAAATGATTATTCAGAGTTGTCCCAATTAATTACATCCGGGCCTGATCATTATGTTGTCGTCATGACGGTGGGTTATAGAACAGATGATACGGCGTTAAAAGCCTTGTTCGAAAAAAATTTCCGTTATTTCGGTTTGCTTGGCAGCCAATTCAAGATAAATAAGATGATGAATGAATACCGGCGCAGCGGTATAAAGGAAGAGCTCCTTCAACGCATTCATGCTCCCGCCGGTCTTGAAATTAAAAGCGAAACGCCGGAAGAAATTGCAGTGAGCATTGCGGCAGAAATTATTGGAATTAAAAATAAGCCTGTGTATTGACGGGGATTAACCCATGGATTTACAAAATAGACCGAAGACAATACTTATTTCTTACCTTAACTATCTAAAAACTACTGCTATGATAGTCGTTTATATTCTTCTTGCACTCATTATTGGCGTGCTTCTCATCAGTGCATTGATGCCAAACTCTTATAACGTTGAAAAATCAATTGTAATTAACAGGCCATTAACTTCGGTAATGAACCGGATCGCAAACCTCAATGATTATGCGCTGTGGAATCCCTGGCAACAATCGGATACTACTGCAACCAAATCAATTACGGGCACACCGGGTACTCCCGGCCATAAATATGCATGGGAGGGAAAAAAAGTAGGCGTGGGTAGTCTGACACTTAATCAAATGGACGATAGGAACATTTATTTTGACCTGGAATTTTTCAAACCCTGGAAAGCACAGGCCAGGGATAACTGGCATTTTGAGCCCATGAGTAGCAATGAAACAAATGTCACCTGGCAAAATAGTGGGCAACTACCCTGGCCTGTAGCAAGAATGATGGGACCGATGATCAGTAAAGGCCTTAACCGTCAGTTTGGTACAGGACTTGATAATTTGAAAAAGCTCTGCGAAAGCTAATGGTTTAAAAAAATTTTAAACAGACGGTTCTTTCGGGAACCGTTTTTATTTTTATACAACGAATTAATGTATTTTATCCGTCCTAGTATGACAGGCAAAAGTTACCGTATGAATTTTTTCTGTTATTTATTGCTTATGCTGATTGTCCTTACAGGATGTTACGTAAGTAAAAATCCTATGCGGGATGAGGCGAAACGTTTGCAAAAAGGGAAGGTAAAGGAAGATACAAGCTATATCTATGCGCTTCCTTACGAGGAAGGCAAGGCTCATTACATGGTCCAGGGTTATTTTAGTGCTTTTACCCACCGTGAACGAGCTGCCCTTGATTTTAAAATGAAAAGAGGTACAAAGATTTGTTCCGTAAGAGACGGAGTGGTGGTAAGGTTAAAGGAAGACGGAGACCGCGGTGGCCTGAAAAAAAAATACAGGCCATATGGCAATTATGTCATCATTCAGCACCCTGATAGTTCGAGAGCTGGTTACTGGCACTTGCAAAAGGACGGCGTGCTGGTCAACCTAGGAGATACAGTCAAGAAAGGGCAGGTCATCGCACTAAGTGGGAAAACCGGCTATTCTTCCATGCCACATCTTCATTTCTTAGTGTGGTCTTCCGATTCAAAAAGACAATGGCGGCAGGTTGGTACAAGGTTTCAAACCTCAAAAGGAATCAAATACCTGCGGCCAATGAGAAAATACAGGAATAAAGTAGATTGAATTTATTCCTGCTCTGTACAACAGGTTTCAACAACACCTGAAGATTTTCTTCCCTTTGTTATTACTAAGCCACTTTGCTTTTCATTTCAAAATAGCTAAAGGATCTTTCTTTTTGAATTAAATCGCCCAACCTCATCACTTCCTTTACCAGCAAATCAAAATCTTTCATTCGTGAGCGATGATTGACAATAGCTACCCTGAGGCAATACTCCTGGTTTAGTTTGGTATAAGAAGGCGCTACCATTCCTTCTTCATGCAATCGCATCAGGATCTCTTTGTTTAAGTCGCTTAGTTCTCCTTTCATCATCATGCCGGGATTGTATCTGAAGCAAACGACATTCAAACTAACGGGTGCCATCAGCTCAAGAGAGCTTTCATGCCTGATCAACTGCCCCAGGTATTGAGCCTGGCGAATATTCTGACGGATCATTCTCCTGAATTTTTTAATGCCATGCTCCTTTAATGCCATCCATATCTTTAATGCCTTAAAACTTCTTGAAAGATCAAATCCGAAGTTGGAGATCAATTCGGGACCAGCTGCAATGCCCCTTTCATGATGCAAAATATAGTCAGGATGCAATGCAAATGTCTGCCGGTGCTTATCTGCATTTTTTACAAGTACAACACCTGCCTCATAGGGCATATACATCCATTTATGCAGGTCAAATGCAATGCTGTCGGCAAGTTCGATCCCGGCGAGTCGTTGTCCATATTCGGGCAATAGTTTTGCAAGGGCGCCAAAGGCCCCGTCAATATGAAGCCAAAGATTGTATTTGAGACAAACCAGGAATATTTCCTGCACCGGGTCAATAGCACCTGTATTTACTGTACCCACATTTGCCACTACGCAAAAGGGAATATTTCCGATCGCTTTGTCTTTCCGGATCATCTCGTCCAGGTGCTTCACATCCATTTCATATTGCTCATTGACTCTCACCTTTCTTACATTCTCGCTGCCAATACCAATGATCTCAGCTGCCTTCTGAATAGATGAATGTGATTCTGATGAAGCATACATAACCATTCTGCCGCTATAGATCTGTATGCCGCGTATACGAATATATTGGCTCATTGCATTTCTCGCAACGATCAATGCATTGAGATTGGCGGCAGACGCTCCATTTACCAAAGCTCCGCTGCTTTCTGCAGGAAACCCCATCATTTCCTTGCACCAGCTCACCACCTGGTTATCTACATACATGGGCGACTGGTCCCCAATGCCAACATTGGAATTCATCCCTGCTGCGAGCATTTCCGCCAGCATTCCCTGCACCGTTCCCGTACCAATCACCCAACTCCAGAACCGGGGATGTGTGTTGCCCAGGCTATAAGGGAGGATCGTCTCTTTAAATTCTTCATAGACTTCTGATAATTCCTGCGATTCGACCGGCAATGGCTGATCAAACCTTTCTTTTATTTCTTCAGGAACTTTATTCCATACCGGTTTTGATGAAATATTTTGCAAATACTGCATCATTTCATCAAGCATTTGTTGTCCCACGGCTTTTATTTCGTCCCAGTTGCCGGGATCCAATGTTTCTTCCGCCGGCAACGCAACCGGCTGTCTTTCACTGTTCATTTTAGATAAGGTTTTTAGGTTTAATTGTTATTCGTCTCCATCAGGGCAATTCTTCATTCAACCATCGTTCCAGGTTTATCCATAGGGTATCTTTCAATTGAAGATCAAAAAAACAACTTTGCCGGCTCTTTTTCAATCCCTGATTGTGGGGATGATCGTGATACCAGGTGATGCTGGCGCTCGAAAAATAGCTGAGCAAGCCCTTCACTCCTTTTGCCGGGGTTTTCCAGTCATTTGAAAAGCTGAAAGCAAACAAAGGGATACTAAGCTTCCGGTAATTATTTTCGGGAAATACATCGAACAAACCATTGGGTTTATCACACCAGTCGGCCCATTCATGCACTACTCCTTTGGGAAGATCACGGGGAAAACCCAATCGTTTGCCGGGAAAATAACCCAGCCACATGTTGGAAACTCTGCCAACTGTTTTTAGCAGGGCTATCCGCATTCTCCCTTTCCATGACCACAAACGTTTACATGACAAGGAACTGCTGGCCAATACCAATTTATTAATATACTGACTTGCCTGGGCTAAGCCGATCAGCTCTCCTCCAATGCCGTGACCGACATATATCAACTCCCTGTTAGGGAAATTGTTTCTGACCCATCGGATCACGGCATCAGCATCCTGCACTGCCCACTGCTGCAGCCTGGCATCACATCCCTTTAAATGCTGAGGAGCTGAGTCACCTACCCCACGGTAATCGAATGTGATGACATTATATCCTAATTGCTGAAAGTAAACCGCAAAATCCCGGTACTCCATTTGTGTGAGATATGCTGCCGGTGCCACAATAATATTTTTGCCGTTTGATTCAATCGGTAAATAATGGGTTGTGCTGATCATTCTGCCATCCTTTGTCCTGATCTTCATATTTTCCTGCATAAAAGAACTGTCTTTGCTAACTAATCGTAATTCCTTAGCAAAGATGGAATGACCCAAACAGGATTAAAACAGGTCTTGATCCAATCACCATCCTGTTTGAGCAGAAGTGCAGTTTTTTGAGTTGGAGTAATTAGCCTGGGGAGTGCTAGGCGAGGAGTTCCATCAATTCCTCCCGCTTGTTTTTTGCTACCGGTATCTTCATTTTATTTTCCATAACAAGATACCCGCCATCGCCGCGGATAAATTCATTGACCCGTCTCAGGTTGATCAAAAAGGAATTATGAGGTCTGAAAAAATTATAGAAAGTGAGCATATCTTCAAATTCCTTCAGGGTTTTAGATATTACTTTTTTTCTACCTTCTACCAGGTATATATTAGTGTAGTTGCTGTTCGCTTCGCAACAGACAATCTGTTGAGGATCGACAAACTCAATGCTTTCCTTGGAAGCAAGTGCAATCTTACCTACTTTTCCCTTCTTTTCAGCGTGTACATTATGAAGCAATACATCAATTTGTTCGGAGGGCACTTTGTGTAGCGTCTTTTTCAAATGTTTATCGATTGCGTCTTTCAATTCACGGTTTTGCACAGGCTTTAACAAATAATCCAATGCGCTGAATTTTACCGCCTGTATCCCGAAATTGTCATAGGCTGTGATGAAAATAATATCAAAGGGAAGATCACGGCCAAGTTCTTCCAACACATCAAATCCATTTAACATGGGCATTTCAATATCGAGAAATAACAGGTCCGGGGGATTTCTTTTCAGATACGCCACTCCGTCGGCAGGGTTGTCAAAAGAAGCCTGTATCTCCACACCGGGGCAATAATTTTCCAGCTTCCATTTCAGCGTATCGATGCTGTGCTGCTCATCATCAATGATCACTGCTTTTATCATAATTTCTTTTTTACTAGTTCCGGGTCCGGGTTTACACTGGAATGATCAACTCTATCCGTGTGCCAGTTGCATTGCCATGCTCATCATGAAGGTCAATGATCTGCATAGATGTGTTCGTGTTGTAAAGTTTATTGATCATATCTATCCTGTCTTTAGTTATCTGCATACCCATTGACCGCTTGCGATTGCCTGGCTTTTGTGCTTTCAGGGCAGTTGCTTTTTCCCGGCCGATGCCATTGTCGAGTATTACGCAGTATAAACTTTCTTCTTTTCTTGAAATGATTATTTCCACTTTACCGTCCTGTTCGTCTTTTTTGTGCATGAGGCCGTGCCATATTGCATTTTCCACGTAGGGTTGGATCAACATAGGAGGAATTAATATGGATGAAATGTCAATATCGGGAGCCACTTTTATTTCATACGCAAAACGGTTGGCAAACCGCAGGCTCTCCATTTGCATGTACAGATCCAATGATTCCAGCTCATCCTTCAGGCTTATATAATTGGAACGGGAATTCTGAAGAATAAGTCGCATCAGCCTCGCGAAGTTATTAAGATATTCAGAAGCCTTTTTTGATTCGTTGCGGATGATGTAACTGTCAATGGAATTAAGACTGTTAAATAAAAAATGCGGATTCATTTGCGCCAGCAATGCACTCATCTCCACATTGGCCAATTTTTTTTCGTATTGCGAACGTAATTGCTCTTTCCTGCGGATTTGGCCAATACGATAGCGATACAACCATACAAATAATGTAAACAATGTTATTACTGCGGCCAGGCGAAACCCGTTGGTCATCCACCAAACTGTTCCTATATTGATGGGTAATTCCAGCGTTTTTTCGTTCCATACCCCTTCATTGTTGGCGACCTGCAATTGAAAAACATAATCACCGCCGGGAACATTCGTATAATTTGCAAAACGCCTGCGCGTTACTTCCGTCCATTCTTCGAAGCCTTTGAGCCGGTAGCGAAACCTGATATCAGTAGCCAGGGTATATGCCTTTGCGGAAAAACGGATGGAAAAAAAGTTCTGGCCATGGTTAAGCCTCAGCGGCGATCCATCCATGATAAACTCAAACGGCTGATTCAGCACTTCCAGTTGGTCAATGAACGGAACCGGGATTTCTGTATTCCTGGTAAGTTCAGCGGGGTTGGCAATAGTGATGTCATTTCGGCCGCCAATTATCAATTCGCCGGACGGAAGAAAAGAGAAATGAAAATAATCGACTTCATCAAGGCCATAGCTGAAGCTATATGTTGTAAACGTCAAATCATCGGCATTGATTTTATACAATTCTTTGTAATTATTTCCCCACACATCTCCATTTGCGTCGGTGGCCATGCCAGGTAAATAGGCCGGCGCTCCCCTGTCTCTCCGGTTTTGTTTATAAACAATCCCTTTTCCCGGATCAGCCGCCAAACCATACCCGATCCATCCATCGTCACCGGTCATCCATATCCTTCCTTTCCTGTCTTCAGCAAAATCAGAAACTCCCGGGATGCTGTTTCTGTCATTTTTTGCATATAAGAACGTTTCTATCGATTCTTTTGCTGCCACATAAACACCAAATCCACCCGGCCTTTGAAACCAAATATTCCCGCGGCTGTCTTCAAATAAATTAACTAATCTGCGGACAATGGTATTTGTATCACCACTTGTTTCGTTAGTCTTATAAAGACGATACGAACGGCTTCCCGGCTTCCATTTTATCAATCCCTGAGATTCATCGGATATCCATAAATTTCCCAGGCGATCCAACATGATTTCTCCCCTCCTCGGAAGGGTGAAGGGCAGTTCGCTGGTAAGTGGTTTTATTTGTTTTGTTTTTTCGGAATAAACAAATATTCCCCGGTCTGCCGAAATAATAAAATCGCCGGATGGTAATTGGGCAAAACCCCTGACCGCATCTTTTTCGGCTTTAAATGTTTTATCAACGGGAAATAAGAATTTAGTCCATTTGTTTTCTTTTCTGTTAAATTGCAAAAGCCCGTCCGTAGATCTTGGGCAAATGGTTATGCTCTTACCTGTCTTATCGGCAATAATATAAAACGCAAATGCCCAGTCTCCCCCTGTAAGATGCTGAAAAGAATACCGGCTAAATTGCTGCATCACCGGATCAAAATATTGCAGCCCTAGAACATTAGTTTGCCATAGCCGGTTTTGGTCGTCCACGAGCTCTACTGCATAATAATTATTTTCATTAAAATTATTGATCTTATACCATGTAATGTCTTTTAGCTTCGAATCGTAAACAACCAGACCAAGAAGGGATGAAATCCACATTTCATGTTCGCTTTTCCGGTAAATGCTTGCAATGGCGCTGTTCAATATTCTTTTACCACTTTCATTTTGTGTGGTTATGGGAATAAAGGTTTTTGCGAGCGGGTCAAATATGTTTACACCGGCGGCCCAGCTTCCTACATATAGTAGTCCATCATCGTGATGATAGAGACGGCGAAATGCATTTAAAGCAACCTGGTAATCCTTATTTTTTTGCGGAAAAACATGAAGCTTTACCCGGCCGGTGTATTTGTTTATTTCCTGCAAGCCTGCCGATGTACCCGCCCAGATAACAGAGTCGTTGGTTTTTGAAGTTTCAATGCTTAATATTGACTTATCGATCCCCAAAGCGGGAAAAAGAATCGGAAAATCTTTTCTTGAATAAGGAAACGAACGAAAATCATCACTTGCTTCATCATACATATAAACACCCCTGCTCCTGGTGCCAATCCATATTTTGCCCGCCCTGTCACGGAACAGGACGCCAACATGTTGATCAATGCTTTTTCGTATTGAGTCTGACTTACCCTTGTCAGTAAACTGGTAATGCCTGAATGAGTGATCTCGGGTGTTCATTACCGAAACTCCCTGGCTGGTGCCGATCCAAATTTCCTTGTCGAGAGGTAGTACCGCAAAAACCGAGTTTGTAAAGGGAGCTATGTCATAATTTTCTGTAAGCTTGAAGGCCTTTATAAGCTGTCCATCGAAGCGGCAAATCCCCTCTGACGATGCCATCCACATGAAACCGTCAGCACCCTTTTTAACACCCCTTAGATCATTATAGCGAAAACCTTGCTCCTTACCAATAATGACGGGTTTTTCAAATCTATACTGTGCGAAAACTGCCGTTACATAAAAAAATCCATAAAAAAAACAGAATACTATTTTCGTTTTTAGTTGCATAGAAGCGTTAAAAAACAGACAGAAATTACCGATTTTATTTTATTTTACCTGACCCCTGTTGCAACTAACACTATTTCACCCGTATTTCATTCATCTCTTTATTCTCAGCGCTATTTCCCTGAGCCGTTGACGCCTTATCATGAGTTCCGGGAATTTATGTTGCCCTAAACCGGCACTTTGATCTTTCTCAAAATAATTGTCAAACAACACAATGAAACACCTATCCGGCTAATATGTCGTTCGCTTCGGCTGTTCATTGTTGTAGTATTAGGGATGAATTAAAAAACCATAAACCTTTCTTCCTAATCATTAACTATTAACACTTCCACGTATGAAAAAAACAATTTTCCTGGTGTACGGTATCATCAGTTATCTCGCTTTTTTAGGCACCATTTTGTATGCCATTGGTTTTGTCGGCAATCATGTAGTTCCAAAAACGATCGATGGTGAACCCCAGGTTCCATTAGCATCAGCAATACTTACGAATGCTTCTCTTTTGTTACTGTTTGCCATGCAACACAGTATTATGGCCCGGCCTACTTTTAAACGGAGGTGGACCCGCATCATTCCCGCCGAATTGGAGCGAAGCAGTTTTGTATTGTTGTCCAGTATTTGCCTTGTCTTGATGATGTGGCAATGGCAGCCGATCGGTGGGATCGTCTGGTCGGTAAAAAATGAAATGCTGAATACCGTTTTACATATTGCCTATCTCACGGGTTGGGCTATTGTATTCGTCAGTACATTTTTGATCAATCATTTTGATCTGTTCGGACTACGACAGGTCTGGCTGTATTTCAGAGGGAAGCCCTATTCAGGGCTTCCTTTTCGTCTTCCGGGTCTCTACCGGCTGGTTCGTCATCCATTGTATTTAGGCTTCCTGGTTGCCTTCTGGTCAACACCTGTTATGACGGTAGCTCATTTGCTGTTCGCTATTTTAACGACAGGCTATATACTCACCGCCATCCGGTTTGAAGAAAAGGACCTGATTGTTCAATTTGGTGAAAAGTACGGGACCTATAAAACCTGGGCCCCGATGCTGATCCCATTTACAAAAAGAAAAGCAGCCAAATAAGGGCAATTGTGAAACAACTCCTTTATTTACTTTTTGCGAAAGGCATGGAAAAAACTTTGATGTTTCATTGTTGATTATTGAAAGGATCATTCTTCCTTTATGCCCGCCTTCAATTGCCGGGTTAAGAATGATTAGGGTAGATCAAGCAAAAGCAAACCTCCATAAGGTTTGCTTTTTTATTTATGTTTACAGCAAAACTCAGGATTGTCTTTGCAGGAAATATACCAGCAGTTCATACAAAACATAAGGGATACAAAATGGCCTGAATGGATCAGCACTACTGCACAAATAGCCAGTGTGTGGTATGCACGGAAGAATAATGTGTTGGTTTATCCAACCGGTATTGTTGGCGTACTACTGGCCGCATATGTTTATTTTTTTATGGTGCATCCGCCATTATATGCTGACGCTTCTCTTAATATTTATTATTTCGGAATGAGCGTGTATGGTTGGTATAACTGGGTGCAGAAAAAAGATGCTACTCATTATGCTTATCCGATAAGCTGGTGCGGTAAAAAGGAATTGGGTATTGGTTTTGGCTTTTTCCTGTTCTTTTGGATTGTCATTTATTTTGTTCTTCAAAAATTTACAGACAGCAACACCCCGGTCCTTGATTCGTTAGTATCTGCTTCAGCTATTACAGCCATGTGGTGGATGGCCAGGCGGAAAATTGAGAATTGGCTCGCCTGGATTTTTTCAAACATCGTTGCTATCCCTCTTAATTTTTATAAAGGACTTATGCTATTTACATTAATGTATGTATTGTTTCTTGTCTTAGCATGGTGGGGGTATGTTGAATGGAAAAAGAAAGCGGCAACTATCCGATAGCTGCCGCTTAGTTTTCGAAGGATCCGTCCTTAGTCCTTAACTCACTTTAATTTCCTGGTTGGGTGCTTCTTTGCCCGCAATAACAGGTAGGCTTACATGCAACACGCCGTCTTCATACTTTGCAGTGATCCTGGTAGTGTCAATAGTTTCATCTAGGGTAAAGCTTCTTTCAAACCCGCCACGACTGTATTCCCTTTGCACCCAATCAAAACGGGGAAAGCCTTCCGGTGGTGTGTAAGAAATAGTCAACTCCGTTCCTTTCACGCCAAGGCTGAAATTTTCTTTAATGCGGCCGGGTGCAAATACCAGCATTTCAAAGCTATTGTCTGTTTTGTAAACATTAACGGCTGCTCTTTGCGTCGAACGGATGAACAGGTGCCGGTTCCTGTTTCCGGAATAGTTGCCTTTTGCGGCACATGACTGATTGTAGTTCATGTTTTTGCTTTTTAAGTGAAAAATTTGTTACATATTTATAACAACTACCCCTCAAAAATTGTTTTCAGCCTGCAACACAGGAATAGTCAGCGCAGTAAATTGCAGGTATGCTGAAAAAAGTTGTTGTCATTGGACCGGAAAGTACCGGCAAAAGCACATTGTGTAAGCAACTGGCAACACATTTTCAAACAAGTTGGTGCCCGGAATTTGCAAGGAAATATCTTTCAGAACATGGAATGGATTACACCTATGATGACCTCCTGGTCATTGCGAAGGGACAAATAGAACTGGAGGAGGAATGTGAAAGGTCAATAGTCAATAGTCAATGGTCAATGAGGGAACCGGACTCCCCATTCCCTACTCGCCACTCGCTTCTTTTTATCGACACCGACATGTGCGTCATGAAAATATGGTGTGAGTTTGTATTTGGGCAGTGCCATCAGTTCATTCTCGACCAGATCGCCGCCAGGAAATATGATCTTTACCTGCTCTGCAATATTGATCTTCCCTGGATAAAAGATGAATTGCGGGAATATCCCGACCTGGAGCAAAGAAAGCAATTGTATTCGAAATATAAAAACTCAATGCGTAATCAATCAACTCACTGGGTTGAGATCAGCGGCAGCTATGAAGAAAGATTGAAGAAAGCAATTGCGGCCGTTAATAACATAGTGACGTAAAACAGATTTATAGCTCCTAAATTTTGCTTTTTCTCGTAGCACTGTTGATCACGGCCTGTATGTCCGGATCGGGTTGCAGAAAATTCATTTGCTGCATGATCCTTCGGGAACGTGCCATTACATAATTGGATGCCGGCTTTACTTTATAACGTTTGGGACTGGGCAGGCAGGCCGCAATCATCGCAGCTTCCTGCCGGCTAAGCGACCGGGCAGGCTTATTGAAATAAATATTTGCAGCTCTTTCAATGCCAAAGATACCGGTGCCCATTTCGCTTACATTCAAATACATCTGGAGTATCCTCTTTTTTCCCCATATCCATTCAATCATGAAAGTAAAATAGGTCTCTAACCCTTTTCGAAACCACGAACGTCCCTGCCAGAGAAAAACATTTTTAGCCACCTGCTGGCTGATGGTGCTGGCGCCTTTTATCCTGCCGGGTTTTCGTTCATTGTACTTCATTGCTTTTTGAATGCTTTTCCAGTCAAATCCGTTGTGATCAGTAAATAACTGGTCTTCGGACGCAATAACGGCGAGCTTCGCATTATACGAAATAGAATGATTGCTGATATAGTCCCGTTTTAATCCATTTCCGCTGATCCAGCTCACAAATTGGGTGATAGTAATGGGAGGGTTGATCCATTTGAGCAAGATGATATAAATAAATTGGGCGATTAAAAGAATAAGAGATATCTTTTTTATCCATCGCCAAAGTTTGCGTAAAAAGTCTTTCGTAGTCATATTGCGCTGCAATATTAAAAATTATATGCTTGCAGTCATAGTTTAAAATGCCCGTTTTCGCGGAAGATAAAAATCAATTATCTGTAAACGGAATTTTTTCCCGATTTTGTATTTCTTACGTTTTAAGGATATTGTATTTTTTAGATACCCGATCGCCAGTGGCCCATAGCCGATTACTGAACCAACCAGTAAAGCCTCTTCGAATTCAGCCTGGTTGCTTAGTGTAAGTCCGCCGGTTACCAACACCACACCAGCGGTAATAAGTAAAAAATCTTTGGTACTGATTTGAAATTTCCGGCGGTTTTTTCTATCAATAATAACTTCCTTTACAGCTATCCGGGGAACAGGCAGTCCGCTTACAAAAATGGTGTCGTTCATCAGCCTTGTGATCATGCCATAATATACACTGTCATTCTGCAATCGCAGATAAATATTCTCTCCTTCCGTATAGGTTCTTTTTTTCTTGTGCCCTTTTTTTACAAAAAGAAATCCCGTCTGCGAGTGAGATAATATAGAAGCAAATAAGAAAGCCAATAATAAGAGCAGCCGGTCCATGTATCAAACTTACAATCGAAAGTGACGCTAAATTGTTAAAAAAGGGACCTGCCCCCTTCGATGGTTAATGAATGCTAACCCTACTCCAGCGGTAAGCTATTGGCATGTTATATTCCAGGGGTGCATTCATTAAAAGTAATAGGTGATGACGTTTGGGATAAAAAAACATGCCTCGAAACCTTCCTCGTCAGATTACCCGTTTAGTTACATCCTTCTGCTTGAACCGGCGATATTAATGTATGTAACAGCAAAAATTACCGGCAATTAACATCAGCCGGTTAGCTACTTTGTTGAAGAAACTATTCGTCATGGATGTGTTAGTTCATTTGTTACCATCAAAATTTTTGACTTTAGGTCATTTGTACATCTGATATCGTACACCGTACATCAGCCTAAACCTTTCCCGTCGACAAAAATCTGTTCCAGTCGTCAAGCATTTTTCCGTTCATTACACGGGGGAATTTATGCTGGCTGCCCAATTTTCCTTTTAGCTTCATAAATTCCAAAAATTTTTCTTCAGGTAATACTTCGATGAAAACTTCTTTTAAAGCGCTGTCCCTTTCGGTTGCATAATCGTCGTTGAGGTCTCTTAGAGTTTGGTCTATTCGCTTTCTCAGCTTTTCTTTATCCGGCTTATCATTGGTGGCTATATACCATTTATGTGCAAAAAAGGTTTGGTAGGGAAAGCCGACCACCGTGTATTCGGGGATGCTAATATTAAATTCCTCGCTCACCAGTTCGATAGCCCTGTTCATATTTTCAACGCTGAGATGTTCGCCAACAAGGCTCAGGAAATGTTTGGTTCTCCCCGTTATCACCACTTCATGTCTTTCCATGTCAACAAACTTTATCGTGTCACCAATCAGGTAACGCCATGACCCGGCATTGGTGCTCATCAATAAGGCGTACTCCTTTCCTACTTCCACTTCATGAATCATCTTTGCTTCGGGATTCGCGATTATCTTTCCATTACTGTCAAAATTCTTTTCATCAAAAGGCACAAATTCAAAGAAGATATTATTGTTCAGTATCAGTTGCATGCCCTGTGCATGCTCCCTTGTTTTGTACCCTATAAATCCTTCGCTGGATAAATAATTTTCAATATAGACAATGGGCTTGCCTAATAATTTTTCAAACCCTTTTTTATAGGGTGCAAATGAAACGCCGCCGTGCACAAACACGCCGAAATTGGGCCA
>Ga0137431_1000498_pt1 | contig 14048 bp, 14 predicted proteins | sample EasRivERMZT800_2_FD_104646 | JGI IMG/M metagenome (GOLD analysis project Ga0137431, IMG submission 104646) | Soil microbial communities from meander-bound floodplain in the East River, Colorado, USA - East River MetaG ERMZT800_2 | ecosystem: Environmental > Terrestrial > Soil > Floodplain ... | reverse complement strand
GACCCGGGCGATGGGGATATCGTGAATGTCGATCTCTTCGCGGCGAATGAGAAAGAGCAGCAGGTCCAGCGGACCGCTGTACACGTCCAGCTTCACGCGATAATCGGCCGATTCAGTCAACGATATTTTTCCCTGTAGGGCAGGTCATTGACCTGTCTTCATTATCAATCGTAATCTCGGCAGGCACGTAGGGAGGTCGCGGACCTGCCGTCAAAACCACGGGCAATGGTACAGGCAGGTCAATGACCTGCCCTACGCGCCGTGTGTATCCTTTGAGGCCACCAGCCCACACGCGTCGCGCACGTCGGCCATCACCCCTCGTGCCACCGCCCTCGCCCGCTTCCCAGCCGTCCGCAACACATCTTCTACGTAATCGGTGTCACGTTCCAGTTTGGCCCGCCGCTCCCGCGCCGGAGCCAGCACCCGCTCGGTCACGTCGGCCAGTTGCTTTTTGGCCTCACCATACCCCATGCCCCCTTTTCGGTATCGCTCCTCCAGGGCCTTCACCTCATCCGGGCCGGCAAGCAGCCGGTAAAGAGCGAACACGTTGCAGGTATCAGGGTTTTTCGGGGCCTCGACGGGCGTGCTGTCCGTCTTGATACTCATGATCCGCTTTCGCGTCACCTCCGGCGGGTCGAACAGGTTGATCGCGTTGCCGTAGCTTTTCGACATTTTCTGGCCATCGATGCCGGGCACCACCATAGCCTCGTTCAGCTTCGCCTCCGGCTGCTTGAGCACCTCCCGCCCGAAGGTGTTGTTGAAATACCCGGCCATGTCCTGGGTCATCTCGATGTGCTGCACCTGGTCCTTCCCGACGGGGACGAGGTCGCTTCGGTAGATCAAGATGTCTGCCGCCATGAGGACGGGGTAGCAGAAGAGGCCCATGGAGGCCGCGATTCCTTTCTCGACCTTGTCCTTGTAGGAGTGTGCCCGTTCGAGCAGGCCGCGGCCGGTGACGGTTGAGAGAATCCACGCGAGTTCGCAGACCTCCGGCACGTCGGTCTGCCGGAACATGCACGCCTTCTTAGGGTCGAGACCGAGGGCGAGGTAGTCGAGAGCCACATCAAGCGTGAGCTCGCGGAGCAGCTTCGCGTCCTGCACCGTGGTGAGCGAATGGTAATTGGCGATGAAAAAGAAGCACTCGTGCTCGTGCTGGGCCTCGATGTGCTGCTTCATGGCCCCCAGGTAGTTTCCCAGGTGCAGCTTGCCGCTGGATTGAATGCCGGAAAGAACGCGCATCGATCGACCTCCATGTCGGGGACAGGGTCGGGCCGAATCGCAAGCTTGTCAAGATTAGTGGGAAATGAGTAACATCATTTTGTTTCGCCGTGTGCCATGGGCAAGCGCAGCTTGCCCGTGTGCCGTTTGCGCCTTGTGCACGAAAGAGAGATGCAATCGATGATCCGCCGCTTGGGCCTTGAGATTCCGATGGACGCGGTCGCCGACTTCTGCCGCCGCTGGCAGGTCACCGAACTTTCTCTTTTTGGTTCCGCCATGCGAGACGACTTCTCGCTGGACAGCGATGTCGATTTGTTGGCCAGCTTCGATGAGACAACCGATTGGGACCTGTTCGACCTCGCGGACATGCAAGACGAGCTGACGGAGATCATCGGCCGGAAGGTTGATCTCATTCCCCGCGACGGCATTGAGGAAAGTCACAACGCCATCCGCCGTGAGGCTATCCTGAATTCGGCCGCTCCCATTTATGTCGCCGAGTAGCTCCCCTCTCTTGGATATGCTCAAGGCCGCCCGGTTGGCGCTGGAATTCCTAGGCGGAATGGACGTCAAGTCCTTTCGCGCGGACCGAAAAACGCAATCGGCGGTCCTCCATCAACTCCTGATTCTCGGCGAGGCAGCCAAACGCGTCCCACTGGATGTCCGTCGCCGATTCGAAGCGATTCCGTGGAAACAGATCGCAGGCATGCGCGATCGCCTGATCCATGCCTACGATAACGTTAGCGTTCGGAGAGTATGGAGCACCGTTCGGCGCCGCTTGCCGCCCCTGATCCGCGAGCTTGAAGAAATATGCCGGATCATGTGAATTGCAGATCGTTTGCTGACCATTCGCTCAAGCCCGTTTCGCCGCCATAGCCTGGGGTGAAGGGACGCGCACCCCCCATGCCAGTCCCACCAGTTCCATGAGGCGGATGACTTGATAGCTAAGGTCGAACTCCCACCATCGTAGTCCGTGGCGCGCGGAATGCGGAAACGCGTGATGGTTGTTGTGCCAACCCTCGCCCAGGGCCAGGATCCCGAAGATCACGTTGTTCCTGCTGTAATCGTTCCCTCGAAACGGCTGCCGGCCCCAGAGGTGACAAACCGAGTTGATGCTCCAAGTCGTGTGGTGGATCAGGAAGGTTCTGGCCAACCCGCCCCAGAGGAATCCCAACAGCCCACCCGTCCAGGTGCCGCTAAGCAGCGCGCCCAGCCCGGCTGGAATGATGAACCCCAGGGCTGCCCAGAGAGTAAACGTGCGGCTGATCGCGCGCAGCAATCGGTCGGCGTGGAGATCGCGAACATAGCGTGCTAAGTCCGGCGAGCCCGGGAGAAACATCCAGCCGATGTGCGCGTGCCACCATCCCCTCAGCACGCCCCAAACGCCTCCGCCGAAGCAGTTGGGCGAATGGGGATCATCCGTCTCGTCGCTGTGCTGATGATGCTGCCGATGGATCGCCGCCCACCGCAGCAGCGGCCCTTGGACGGACATCGAACCCAGTACCGCAAGCACGCACTTGACCGGTCGAACCGTCTGGAAGGCTCGATGCACGAACAGTCGGTGGAATCCGACCGTTACGCCCAGCCCGGTGGCCAGGAACATTCCCACCAGCAGCGAAAGCTCCACCCACGAAAAGCCGTAACCCCACAGGCTGTAGATCGCCGCGATCAACCCGAAGAAGGGTAACACGATGCCTATGAGCGTGACGGCCTGCTGCAACCGCGGTGCGTGAAACACTCTGACCGTACCGTCTTGTTCGCAAATAAGGGGTGAAGCGGGCAATCAGAACTCCAATTCTGCGGACGGCCTGATCAACTCATCGGCCGCCCGCGGCTATTAGTTCAGTATCCGTTGTGCCATCGGCGTATGAACGAGTTTCAAAAAGCCGAAGGGCCGCTCATGCGACCCTTCGGGGCAACCTCACGTCGTCCTTTTCCGAGCTGTCAGCTTCTAGCCTGCGCGATTCGCGCGGGCTAGAGCCTCTCGGCTCAGGGTAGATCCGTTTGCGTTGCTTTCCGAGCCGGGTGCTTCACTTTGCGCGATGATTCGCACGGGCCTCACCCAATGGTGGGTGAAGTCCGCCTCGCGGCTCGATATTTGGAGCGCCGAGGACAACCCCGACGCTACGTTTGTTGCGATCTAGTAACGCCGACCGCCGCCACCACCGCCGCCGTAGCCGCCCCGACCGCCGCCACCGCCACCGCCACCGCCACCCGTCCGGGCTTCCTTGGGCTTGGCCTCGTTGACCTTGAGCGGCCGGCCGCCTTGGTCCTTGCCATCAAGCGCCGCGATTGCGGCCTGGGCCTCCGAGCTCGAGCTCATCTCGACGAACCCGAAGCCCTTGCTCTGGCCGCTGTCGCGATCCATGATCACCTGAGCGGATTGGACCGTCCCGTGCGGCTGAAACAGCGTTTGCAGGTCCGAATCGGTGACGCCGTAGCCCAAATTACCAACATACAACTTACTGCCCATGAGTTTCTCCTCTATGAGGGCTTTTCGACCCGGTGTTTACTTTCAGGGTCTGAGTGAAAGAGGCCGAACGTCCGGCCCGGAGGTAGGAAGAGCGAGATAGACAAGTAGGCGTGGGACTTAATGAAGTCGCGACCTGCAAGCCGGTCGTCAGATCCAACCATCGCCGGATTCTATCCGGGCTGGGAAATCACGCAAGCCGGAGGTGAAAACAATTCTGGCGGGCCGATCGAGGTGCTCACGACCCTGGGTATGTACGGACAACAAGGCCTCGATCACGGCCCCACCAGCATGTTCAACACAAACTCGCCAAAGTCGTCTAGGCCGATGTGCGGACTCCCATCGAGGTCAAATCGCTCGCATTCGGCGCCCGTCGGTCCGGCATCGGCGGTAAAACAGACCTGAAGGTCCGCGAAATCCATGAGCGTCGCACAATCGTCCGGACACGCCGTCGGGTCTTCGTCTTGGTCGCAGGTTCCGTCGCCGCAGAAACCTTCCGCCCCCGTCGTTTCAATGTGCAGCAGAATACCCCCCATCCGGCCACGGAATTCAGCGACCCGGATCCAATAGGAGACGCCGGCCGACACCTCCAGCTCTACCGCGGAATGGAGCTCGCAACCCGGAAGGAATTGATCGTCGTTACAGGCCAGTTCGACCCCGTCGCATGCGCTCCAGACGTTGAGGACCGTATCAATAATCTCGCTTCCGCAAGTGTCGATCGTGGCTGTACCGTTGAGCGGGGCCACGTACCGCCACCAAACATCGTTTGTGCCCTGAAGGAACAGGCCACACGTGGCCGTACCATCTGTGGTCGCATCGACGTTGCTTCCATTGAACGTCCCATCTCCGATTTCGACGGCATTCTCGCAATCATCGTTGATCGGAGGCTCGCCATGCGCGAGTCCGCCGGTCAAGAGGCCGATGAGTACGATCCGAAAAAAAGGCCGCGGATACAGCCGGGCAATCGACAAAAACTTGAAGAAAAAGCAGGCCATGCCGAGGTGTCCGGAGTGCGATACGATAGCTTTCCCCTCCAATTCCAAGCCCCATTTTAGCGTTGTCGGCGTGAAAAAACAACGCTAAATGCCATGTTCGCCGATCGAACGAGGCACGTCTGGGCGTTCAAGCGTTCGCGAACGTGTTAGCCGTTTCATTGAATCGCCTCTCTTGTCCATTAGAATGCGGCAAACGGATTCCTGCTGAGCGCGAGAACAAAATCCCTCGCCCGCACGGCGCCGTTGGCCGGAGAAACGTATGGGCGCACGACTGTTCCGCGTGATTCTACCCGTCTCTGACATCGCCAAGGCCGCTGAATTCTATGGCCGCGTCTTGGATTCACCCGGGGAACGAGTTTCGCCCGGACGGCATTACTTCGACTGCGGGGGTACGATTCTTGCCTGTTTCGACCCCCGCGCCGATGGCGACGAATACAACGCCAAACCCAACCCGGAATGGCTTTATTTTGCCGTCGATGACCTTGAGGCCACGTACGCGGCCTGCAAGAAAGCCGGGGGAAAAATGGCTTCGGGCGACGTACATGGCGACCCGGCCGGGCAGATCGCCACCCGCCCGTGGGGCGAGCGGTCGTTCTACCTCGAAGACCCGTTCGGCAACAAACTCTGCTTCGTGGATCGCAAGACGACGTTCACAACCGCCAAATGCTGACGGCCTCGCCGATCGGTGCCGCGCTCTATCGACCCCGAGCGACAACACTCAGACTGGCCACGGCTTGGTCGATTTCCTGCTCCGTCGTGAACCGCCCCACGCTGAACCGAACCAGCCCGAACGCCACTTCTTCGGGAACATCCATCGCGGCCAGGACCGCCGACCGCTCCCTTGTGCCGCTGTGGCACGCCGCACCGGTGCTGGCGCAGATGTCGGGACAGGCGGCGAGAACATCCGTGCCGAATCGGCCACGGAACCCGACAGCCAAGGTGTTCGGAAGCCGCTCGGTTTCATGGCCCAGGAGCACTGCGTCATCGCCAAACGAATCGACTAATTCCTCGTACAGTCGATCGCGCAGCGCTCGCAATCGTGGGCCCTCGACCCCGGGGTTTGCCGCTGCGGCAGCGGCCCCTAGCCCTACGATTCCCGCGACCGGCTCCGTTCCCGATCGTCGCCCCCGCTCATGCCCGGCCCCGTGATGCAGCGGCTCAATCTCGATCCCCTCTCGAATGTACAACGCCCCAATTCCCTGCGGGGCGTAAAGCTTGTGCCCGGCGATCGACAAGAAATCCACGCCAAGCTCATCAACACGCACGGGGATCTTGCCGCACGACTGGGCCGCATCGGTGTGCATCCAAACACCCGCCTCGCGGGCGATGGCCGAAATCTCGGCAATCGGCTCAATCGTTCCGACTTCGTTGTTGGCGTGCATGATCGAAATCAGGATCGTGTCCGGTCGAATCTCGTCAATGACCGCCTGCGGGTCGATCATTCCGGTTCGATCGACATTCACATAGGAAATCTCGTAGCCCTGGCGTTCAAGAAAACGGCACGGGTTGATCGTGGCCGGGTGCTCGATCTTCGACACGATGATATGCCGACCGCGCTCCCGCAGGGCGAAGGCGACTCCCTTGACGGCATGGTTGCTGGCCTCGGTTCCGCCGGACGTGAATACAATCTCGCTCGGATCGGCGCCAATCAGACCCGCGACCTGCTCACGAGCGCGATCGATCGCCGCCCGTTCATACCTCCCCAATGCGTGCCCGCTTGATGGATTGCCGTAGTATCGTTCCAGATATGGCCACATCGCTTCGCGAACCGCGGGGTCAACCGGCGTCGACGCGTTATAGTCCAGGTAGATCATGGCAGGATCATACATTGGGGCGCGAGAGTTTTCGAAAGTAGCGGACCGGTGCCTGATCGTAGCCCATTGACTCAAACAGGCGGGCCGACGGCTCATTTCCCGCTTCGACGAGAGCGCAGACGATCTCAATTCCACGTGCCCGAATGGCCGCGTCGCAGGCGTCGACCAAGGATGTCGCCACGCCGTGCCGGCGCCACTCTGGTCGGACGGCCAATCGATTGATCCAGCCCTTTCGATGATCGTGCGAGCCGAGGACCACGCCGACCATCCGGCCGCCCCATTCAGCAACCAGATAGAGGTCGGAAAAGGCTGCGAGTTGTTGTTCGAACGCCTCACGGCGCTCTCGACCAGAGGTTCGCACGTTGGATCCGCTTTCTCGCCATACGTTCACAATGGCGTCATAATCGCTCGCCATCGCTGGTCGGATGGTGACATTTTGTGGCACTACCTCACCGCTCATTGCCATGCGTCCCCGGCACTATAATAGAGCAGCATGAACTGCGACCAGTCGAACATCGCGTGGGCCCATATCGCGGGCACGATTGATCGCCGCCAAATGGTCAGCACGCTGAACACCAGCGACAGTAGTGTGACGGCCACCAAAGCCAGCGGCACTTGGTCCATGGCGTGCAACAAGGTGAAAACCGCCGTACTGATTAGAACCGCGCCGGTCCAGCCACCCAAAACACGACGCAGGCGGACCATGAGAAAGCCGCGGAATAGGAGCTCCTCGTACGCGCCGATCATCAATGAGAAAGGGGCGAAGGCCAAAGGGTGCAGCCTGGGGATGAGCGACATCAACTTATTCGCGTTTTCGGCCATCTGGTGAAAGGCCTCCGGGAACGAAAACTGAATGATAATCGATGCCAGGCCCATCACCCCGTAGATCGCGAGAGTCGCCAGCAAGCCGATGAGGAAATCCCAGCCCACCGAAGCACGGCGTAATCCAACGCTCGCCAATTTATTCCGTCGCCTTCGCACCAGCCAGAAAATGATTCCCGCGGCCAGCGATGCCCGAATCGCCAGCATCGGCACTTGCAGCGCGCGGACGGTTTCATCATGAACACGGTCGTAGTCCGCGTCTGAAGGATCAATGGGGCTGCCGATGGCGACTTCCAGCAGCAGTCCGGCCAGCAGCTCGACCGCCACCAATGCAATAGTCAGAATCCCGATTTCCAGCCAGACATCGCGTGACCGGTAATCGGGCAAGAGGAATGGATCGTCGCCGCCGGCTGGATCCGCGCCGACTGGAATCAGGACGGGCCTTGCGATTGGGATTCCTTCGGTGGACAAAGCCCCTTCAATCAGTGGTTCGCCGGTCTTGATGCCTCCGTCGTTGACCATCGATCGGGATTCTCGATGATTGATCTGGGTCTAGGAGTTGGGCTTGAGCCCGGCCATCGCGCTGATTTTTTTCCAATGCCCCGGCGTTACGGGCATGACCGAAAGGCGCGCCTGCCGAACCAGATGAAACTCCGCGAACGAGGGGTCTTCTTTGATTTGGGCCAGGGTCACGAATCGAGGCACGCGTCCCCCGGCCTCAATGTCCACGACCACCCGTTTCGAGTTCTTCACTTTCGGGTCGGGATACGGGTCCTTCACGACCGATGCGGTACCCACGATCCGCTTCTCGTCGCCGGTGTGATAAACGAGCACGCGATCGCCGGTCCGCATCTCACCAATGAACTTCAGTGCCTGCGGATTGCTCACGCCGTCCCAGACCGCCCGCCCGTCGCGAACAAGGTCATCGAACGAGTAGTCTTCGGGATCGCACTTGATCAACCAATCACTCATACCCGCACGATGGGAGAAAGAGGAATGAGGCGACGATCATCGACGGCGCCGGGTGGTCCGCCGTTTCCGAAAGTGGCCGCGCTATCGTCTGCGTGCATCTTTCAACAGCCGCTCCATCGTCTCCCCGATCGTGGCCGGCGACTCCGCCACGGCCACTCCGGCCCCCCGCAACGCCGCGACCTTGGACGACGCCGTCCCTTCGCCGCCGCTGATGATTGCCCCGGCGTGCCCCATTCGCTTGCCGGGCGGGGCCGTCTGTCCGGCGATGAACGCCACGACCGGTTTTCTCACGTGTTCGGCGATGAACGCGGCGGCCTGCTCCTCATCGGATCCGCCGATCTCTCCAATCATGATGATCCCCTTGGTCTGGTCATCATCCTGATACATTTCCAGCAGTTCGATGAAGTTCAAGCCCTTCACCGGGTCGCCGCCAATGCCCACGCAGGTGGACTGGGCCAGGCCGCGCGTCGTACATTGCCACACCGCCTCATACGTCAACGTTCCGCTTCGCGAGATGATCCCCACCGCCGGAGCCCCGTCCGTCGCCGGCTTGTGGATGTAGCCAGGCATGATGCCGACCTTGCATTCGCCCGGAGTGATAATGCCCGGACAGTTCGGACCCAACAGGTTGACGCTCTTTTGATTCAGGAATTCCCGCGCCCGCACCATATCCAGCGTCGGGATCCCCTCGGTAATCAGCACGACCAACTCGCAGCCCGCGTCCGCCGCCTCCATGGCCGCATCCGCCGCGAACGGCGCGGGAACGAAGATCATGGACACTTCGGCCCCGGTGGCGGTCACGGCGTCGTGACAGGTATTGAACACCGGCAGTCCGTGCTCGGACTTCGTTCCGCCCTTGCCGGGCGATACGCCGCCTACCATCTTCGTGCCGTATTTCAGACACCCTTCGGTATGGAACGCGCCGGCTTTGCCGGTGATCCCCTGGCAGATCACCCGGGTGTTTCGATTGACCAGTATGCTCATCCATCCTCCCCTACGGTTCCGCCCCCCGCTTACGGAGTGGGTTCGGGTTCCGGCGACGCGCTCGTGTCACGTGGTGAAACGCCGTCGATGTCGATATCGGCGATTCGGATGGAGTTCAGTCCACTCTCGGGGGCGAACCGGATGACCACGGGAACATTTCCATTGACGAATCGACCGAACATGTGGATCTCCGCCCCGGCGGAGGAAGCATCGAACGGCCGGTTTGTGTCCACGAATAACTTCTTCAACGCGCCGTGCTTCGTACGGACCTCTTCGATCCACTCCCCGAGACGCTCACTGCTGATCGACTGATTAAACTCCGCAGACGTCAACACCCGAAGCTCCGCCGCCACCCCTTCAGCGGACATTTGCTCGGCTTTCAGAATCTGCTCAACCCGATCCGGAACTTTCATTAGCTTGCTGGCGAACAGAATCGTCAATCCGGCCACAACCGAGACGACCGCGGTGGCGAGCGAAATCGGGATTGCCGCGATGGCTAGCCCCAGACCCCGGCGCGCGCCGCGGCGGGTATTGGCGATTCCGACGATCCCCAGGATTAATCCCAGAATCGCGGGAATGCCAAGACACCCCAACAATGAGCAAACGAACCCCGCAACCGCGGCCTTGCTCCACTGATTCGCGTTGATTGGACGACCCGTGGCCGAAATGCCGCCGTAGGTGCCGCCAAACTGCGGGGGCGGAGGGGGCGATTGGAACTGGGTCATCGATCGGATCCGTCCAAGCTGAAGCCCAAAGGACACTGCGACAAGAGAGGCGTCAACCGAGTTTTTTCGCGGCTGCCAAGACGGCGTCATAGTTCGGCTGATCGGCGACCTCGGGAACATACTCCGCGTATTGAATCACGCCGTTCTTGTCCACGACGAACGCCGCCCGGCATTCGACTCGCAGGTCCGGTATCAGCGTGCCGTACGCCTTCCCGAAGCTGGTGTCATAGTAGTCGCTTAAGACCTGAAGCCGCTCCCGGTTTATCCCCTCAGCCCCGCAGAACCGCCCTTGAGCCGTCGGTAGATCGCAACTGATCGTGTAGAAGTCCACGTTGGTCAGCTTGCCGGCCTCCTCGTTGAATCGTTTCGTCTGAATGGAACAGACCGGGGTGTCGAGTGAGGGCACGACGCTGAATACACGCGTCCGTGCCGGCGTCTCACCAATCCGGACCTTGTCGGCCAAGCTCTTTCGCAAGGTCGCGTCCGGGGCCTTGTCGCCCGGCTTGAGCTGCGGACCCTCCAGGTTCAACGGCTTGCCTTTCAGCGTACAGGTACGGGCCACGTCTGTTTCTCCTCAATTGGGCGTCAATATCGCAAGTTCCCGACCCAGGTGTCACTTTCCCAGGGTCAAGCGGGAGTGTAGAGACCGGACGGGAATAGGTCAATCGTGCAGGATGTTGTAACCGGGCGGGCGACACCGGTTTGACGATGTAACTTGTGCTTGACGGGACAATTGTGGCCTCCCTACAATCGCCGCGGAAGTTGCCTCCAACGCCGGACGCCGCGCGTGGACGGCGGCTGATCGGCAGTGGTCTCCGTCGGCCGCGGCCATGCCCAGACGAGCGCCCCTTGCCGATCAATCCTCCCGATTTGTTGGGCCCATTCGAGCGGTGAAGGATCGCCGCGAGCCGCAGCCGGGCGAGATCCACGGAGCTTTTTGAATGACCGGACCGTTAAATATGAAAAACAAGATCGCCTTTCTGGCCGTCGCAGCGGCTGGCCTGTCCGCCGCGATTTGGTCCGGCTCGTGCGGAATGGCTCCGACGCCATTTCCCGTCGTCGGGCCCCCGCTGACCGGTAACGACCCCCCGAGCTTGACGTTCCTCGAACCCGCGGCTGACCTGACCCGTGGCCAGGGGGATCCGTTGTTGATTCGCTGGACGGACTCCGATCGCGACGATAACGCGATCATCGCTTTCTCGCTGGTGAGCACGGTCAACAACACCCGCGTGCTCCTGGTCGCGGGCCTTGAGGAGAACGACACCACGGGGCCGGACTCGGTCACCGTCAACAGCCAATTGGTGCCCGTGGGCACGTTTAACCTGCTGGGGACGATCGACGACAACGTGAACCCCCCTGTCGATGTATTCGCCACGACCACGGCGGGCGGTTCCACTCTGCGTCGAATCGAAGTCCGGATCGTTGGTGAGGGTGAGGGTCAACAGACCCAGCCGCCGACCATCGCCGTCACCCAGCCCCAGTTCAACCAGAGCGTTTCGCAGGATGACGTGCTCACCGTTGCCGTGCAGCCCAGCCAGCTTTTCCCGAACGCCGCGGTCCCCTTCGATCCTGATAGCGATGTGACACTATTTGTCGTTCTCGATTTCGACCAGAACCCCAACAACGACGACCCCGCCAGTCCCGAACCCGGCGAGGTCATCCTTCTGGCCCAGCGGACTATTACAGCCGGCTCATTCGAGCCAGCGGTCTTTAATATCCCGATCGACCTCAACCAGGTCCCGCCGCGCGACGGCGGCGAACCGTACTTCATCCGGGTGTCCGCCGACGACGGTACGAATCCCCGTGTCCATCAATATGCCGTGGGAACCATCAGCGTGGTGCGCCTCGCGGCCGGCCTCATCGACCTCTATGACATCGGGCGGACCGAATCCGGCGCCCGGTTCTACGGGTTCAGTCCCGTCGCCAACGTAGGTTCAACGATCTCGACCGTCGGCGATTTCGACGCCGACGGCGTCGAGGATTTTGTCATCGTTGCCCAGAAGGGTAATGCCCGAAACAACGGACCCGTGGGCGAGGCCTATCTGATCTACGGTCAGCAGGAGATTGGCGCCGACGGTCTTCCCACCGGCGGGCCGGGCATCCGATTCGGAGGATCAATTGGGGTCAACTCGGTCAGTGAGAGCGTGAGCGGAACGGTGTTCGAGGCCCCGCCCGTCCGCGACAATCTGATTCTCGCCTCTGACCCGCGCACGGACGGTATTACCGACGCATCGTTCATTCCCGACATTTCAGGAGACGGCCGTCCGGAACTCCTGTTCGGCCTTCGCCACGTCCATGGGGCGTTCGACGGCATGGACTACGACCCCGGCGATGACTCCGTAACCGGCGCCGACACCCTGGCCATCGAGATTGTGGTTCGCCAGGGACGAGTCACCGTTCAAGAAGGTACCGGCGATCCTGACGTTACCTCGCAGTCCTACAACGGCGTCGAAGAAACCACGATTCGCGACGGCAGCCCCAACACGAGCTTTGGAACCGAAACGTCAATGAGTTGGGTCAATGCGGGAGCAGGAGAGCGCGCTTGGACCCTCATCAAGTTCCGCAACCTCCTCGAGGAATTGCCGGCCGAAGATACTCTGGAAACCATCGATCCAAGTTCCATCGACGCCTCCCTCGAAATCCGCGTGTTCAACACCGGCGTCAATGGCCAGGTGCACCAGGTGCTTACCGATTTCAACGAACAGACGACGTATGCTGACTTTGCCGTGGCCGGAGGAGACCCGCAGGAAGGTGTCGATTATTCGGACGACGACATCGGCCAGGCCAACGGTGGAAACGCCGAAACCGTCAACATCGACGTTTCAGACCTCATTCGCCAATTGATCGACGGCGAACTCGGCGGCTTTGGCAACGAAGTCCGCTTCATCATTGTCCCTGGGACCGACACTCCAGAGAATGACACGTCGGTCCGTACCAGCGAATTCAACATCGAGCCCGACCGTCCGACGCTGCGCATCAATTACGATCGTCTCAGCATCGGGGAGGGACGGGATTGCTACCCAGACAACTTGGTCAACAACCGCGCCGACGCCGATAACGACGACCGCACGGACACCCAGTTCACCGCCGGCGGCATGGTCATCATGGTCTCCAGCGAGAACCGCGACAATCAGCCGCGTCTGGCGCCCCCACCCGCCCGGCTGGAGTCCACGGCGATTGCGTTCGAACTCGTCGGACAGGAGCCCGGTCATACACTCGACCGCACCGGCTTCGAAGTCACCGGCAACATCCGCGTTCGCGCCGATGACTACGACGAACTCAATCGGATTTCCGGCGCCCGCTTCATGGCCGGTCCCTTCGATTTCGAGGACTCACGCACCCTCAACCAGCCGCCACGGGACGAGTGGTTCGGCGACGCCGTGGCTCCCATCGGCGACCTGAACAACGACGGCCAACCGGAACTGATCATCTCCGCCCCGCGCGCCGAGCTTCACCTGGATGAGCTGTTCAGCTCTTACGGCTTTCAGGGCACGCATTGGCAATCCACGACGTTTGACGGCAGCATCGCCGTGATTCCCGGTTTCGCTTATCAATCAGAGTTCTGGACCGAATCGGGCAGCTTTTCCGACGGAAACAATACCGTGTCCGCTATTGACGGGCAGCACAACACTCCATTCGGCCGTTGCACCGCTCCCTCGGCACCGCGTCACTTGTTCACTCCGGTGGACATCTTTCAGGTGTACGCCGAAGACATAACCGACATGCTCGGGCAGGCCAGTTCCGCCGGTGATTTCAATCAGGACGGCCTCGACGACATCCTTTGCGGCGCCTTCCTGAACGATCGCGGCAATCTGGACGACACCGGGGCCGTGTACATCCTCTACGGGCGCACCATTCTCGGTGATTTCGATCTCAAGAACGCTGACGATCCCGTTCTCCGCGCCCCTATGCTCCGCGTGCGCGGGATCACCACGGGCGACCAGATCGGCTGGCGCCAGACCACCGGGCTGGACGTCAACGGTGACCGTCTCGACGACGTCTTCATCGGCGCCCCGACCACCGACTTCGGCGGCATCGAGCGAAACACCTG
>Ga0137431_1000497_pt1 | contig 14105 bp, 10 predicted proteins | sample EasRivERMZT800_2_FD_104646 | JGI IMG/M metagenome (GOLD analysis project Ga0137431, IMG submission 104646) | Soil microbial communities from meander-bound floodplain in the East River, Colorado, USA - East River MetaG ERMZT800_2 | ecosystem: Environmental > Terrestrial > Soil > Floodplain ... | reverse complement strand
TTCATGCGGTAGACGTTCGCCGACTGGCGCTTGATGTCCTCCGAGCCCATGTACACCACGCACTCCATGCCGTAGCGCGCGGCCACCGTCGCGGTGGCGACGCCGTGCATGCCGGCGCCGGTCTCCGCGATCACTCGCGGCTTCTTCATGTTGCGCGCGAGCAGCGCCTGCCCGATGGTGTTATTGATCTTGTGCGCGCCGGTGTGGTTCAGGTCCTCGCGCTTGATGTAGATGCGGGCGCCGCCGCATTTCTCAGTCAGCCTTTTTGCAAAATAGACTGGACTGGGGCGCCCGACGTAGTGCTTGAGCTCGTAGCGGAACTCGGCCTCGAATGCGGGATCCTTGCGCGCGCTCTCGTAGGCGAGGCGCAGCTCGTCGAGCGCCGCCGTGAGCGTCTCGGCGACGAACACGCCACCGTAGGGACCGAAATGCCCGCGCGCGTCGGGCAGGTCATACATCCGCATTGCGTACCTCTGCCATGAAGGCGGCGATCTTCGCCGCGTCCTTGATGCCTTTCGCCGACTCGACGCCGCTCGACACGTCCACGCCCCAGGGTTTGACGCGCCGGATCGCCGCCGCCACATTGGTCTGGGAGAGCCCGCCGGACAGGATTACGGGTTTGTCGGTGATGGGAACCATGGACCAGTCGAAGCTCTCGCCGACGCCGCCGTACTCCGGAACATGGCTGTCGAACAACCACGCCGCCGCGCTTGAAAAAGGGCGCAGGTATTCTAGCGCAGACACCCCTTCTTTCACTCTGCAAGCTTTGACGAACGGCAGCCCGAACTGTGCGCAGAAATCGGGCGCCTCGTCGCCGTGGAACTGCAGCAGAGCCGGATGCACGCGGCCGATCACCTGGGAGACCTGGGCGGCGTCGGCGTTGACGAAGAGCGCCACGGTCTGAACGAACGGCGGCAGCGCGTCGCGGATCTCTCGCGCGCGCTCGATCGAGAGAAAGCGCGGGCTCGGCGGATAGAACACCAGCCCGATCGCATCCGCGCCGGCGCGCGCCGCGGCGGCTGCATCCGCGGTGCGCGTAATGCCGCAGATCTTCACCCGGGTTCTCAGATTGGTAGTCCCCATTTGGGCTCGTACTCGATTCTCTCAAGGTATAGCCCTTCCGGACCGAACGTGGGCGCCGCTTTGGCGCGATCCCCCGAGCGCAGGACCTCCTTGACCCACTGCGGCGGGTGCTTGCCCTTGCCGACGTACACCAGCGTGCCCACGAGGTTGCGCACCATGTGGTGGAGGAACGCGTTGGCGCGCACGACGAAGACTATTTTTTCACCCTCCTGATCGATCGTGAACGCGTGGATGTTCCGTACCGGCGTCTTTGCCTGGCATTCGGAAGAGCGGAAAGCCGAAAAATCGTGCTCGCCAAGGAGCAGCGCCGCGGCCTCGCGCATCTTTTCCACGTCAAGCGGCAGGTGAAACCAGCCGGCGTAATGCGCCGAGAGCGCCGCGCGCACCGGCCGGTTGAGCAGCTCGTATCGGTAGGTGCGCGAAAGCGCGCCGTAGCGCGCATGGAAATCGTCCGGGACTTCACGTGACCAGAGCACCGCGACTGCGTCCGGGAGGAGCGCATTCACGCCACGCACCCAGGCCGAATCCGGACGCTTCACATCGGTATCGAAGTGCGCCACCTGCATGCGTGCATGGACCCCGCGATCGGTGCGGCCCGCGGCGGTGGTGGAGACTTGTGTGCCGGCGATCGAGGCGAGGGCCGCCTCGAGAGCATCCTGGACGGTGCTGCCGCCGGGCTGGGTCTGCCAGCCGAGAAAGCGGCTGCCGTCGTATTCGAGCCCTAGAGCGATCCTGCCGATGGAAAGAACCTAGCCCAGCTTGGCGAGAAGCTGCTGCGCCTGGCCTTTCTGCGCGCCGTCGCCGTCCTTCATCACCTCGTTCAGCAGCTCGCGCGCGCCGTCCTTGTCGCCCATTTCTTCGTAGGCCTTGGCCAGGTCGAGCTTGGTCGCGATTTCCTGCCACTTCGGGTCGGTGCCGGCAGGGGCGGCGGCGCCCGAGTCCGCGGCGTCGAGATCGAGGCTGATGGTGGAGAGGTCGGGCCCGGCCCCGGAGACCGGCTCGGTTTTCTTCTCGGTACCGAGATCGAGGTTGAGATCGAAGGTCAGCCCGGGATCCGCGGCCGGGGCAGGCGTGGCCGACGCGGGCTTCGGCTCGGGGGCTGCGGACCCGAGGTCGAGATCGAAATCGAGGCCCGCGTCCTTGGCCTGCGGGCGCGGCGCCACCACGGTTTCCTCGGCCGACGTGTCCTTCTTCTCGGTCGATCCGCTGACATCGAAGTCCAGGCCCCCGTCGGCGAACTTCGGTGCCAACTCGAGCGTGAGATCGGGCGCCGAGGCCGACACGCCCTGCGTCGCGCCGCCGATGTCGAAATCGAGGGTCGGAGCGGGCGCGGCAGGCGCTGCGGCGGCGGCCGGAAAGGCTGCGGCAGCGAACGTAGCACCGGCGTACAGGCCGTTGTTCGGATCGAGGGACTTGCCGAGCACCGCCGCCTTGTCCCATTCCGGGCCGGCGCCGTTGGTCAGGTTCTTGAGTTTGAGCGCGGTCTGCTCGAACGCTTTGGTGTCCTGGCGCTTGGCGTAGATCTCGAGGAGCTTCGCGTGCACGGGGATCCGGCTCGCGTCCTTCTGCAGCGCCTCTTTCAGGATTTCCTCGGCCTGCGCATCGCGGCCGTAGGCCATGTAGACATCCGCCTCGGCGATCGGGTCGACCTCTTCGGCCGCCGCGGCAGGCTGGGTGCTGACTACAGGCTGGGTCGATGCCGTCGTTGCCGCACCGAGCGTCGGCTCGGTCATGCCCGCTCCCGTCGCCGCGCCAGCCGCGGCGGCGCCGATCACGCTATCCTGGAATTTGGCTTGTGCGGTCTTTTTTTTTCTCCATGCAAAGACCGCGTAAAGGAGCAGCAGCAGCACCACGCCGCCCAGCCCGGCGAGCGCCACCGGGTTGTCGAGGAACTCGTCGAGGAGGCTCGGCTCGGGCGCCGGCGGCGGCGCCGGCTTGGGAGTCGGCTTCGCCGCGGGCGCGGGCGCAGCCGGTGCCGGCGCAGGCGTGGGGGCGGGCTTGGGCGCTTCGACGACCGGCTTCGGCGCTTCGGGTGCGGGTTTTTCAGGCGCCTTTGCAGCCGGCGCGGGAGCCGGCGCAGGCGCCACGGGAGCGGGCTTCGCGGCGGCCTTCTTTTCCAGCTCGGCGAGCTGCTGGTTCTTGAGCTCGAGCAGCTTCTGCAGGTCGGCGACGTTCTTCTCGAGGTCGCCGATGCGCGACTGCGCCTCCTTCAGGGCACGCTCGCGCGCCACCAGATCGTCCCCGCGCGCCGCGGTCGCGCCCGGCGCAGAGGGCTTTTGCGGATCGGCCTTCGAGAGCCGTACCTGGTCTTGCGGAGCGGCCGGCGCTGGTGCTGCCGGCTTGGGCTCGATCGTGCCCGCAGTTTCGCGCGGGCCGGGCGAGGCTTCCGCCGTCGCCGGAACCGCGGCGAGCCGGCTGCGGTATTCGCGGAACTCGGCCATGTGCGCGCGCACGAGGCGGTTCGCCTCGTCCGCATCCACGCTGCCGATCGAATCGGCCGACGGGATGTTGAGGATGCGCCCGGCGCGCACCAGGTTCAGGTTTTCGCGAATGAAGGCGTCCTGATTCGCGCGATAGATCGCGATCAGCATCTGGTTGAGGCTGATGCCGGGCGGCAGGTTGTCGCGCGCGATCTTGCCCAGCGTGTCGCCCTTCGCGACCTCGTGCGTCTTCGCGGCCCCTTCGGGCTCCTTGACCAGTTCTTCCTTGGCCGCCTCCGGCTTGGCGCCCTCTTCCTTCGCGGCCTCTTCCTTCGCCGCCTCCGGCTTGGCTGGTTCTTCCTTTGCCGCTTCGGGCTTGACACCCTCATCCCTCGCCGGCTCAGCGGCAGGCGCCGGCTTTTCCGGCTCGGCAGCGGGGGCCGGCGCGGCCGCAATGACCGGCGGCTGCGGGGCCGGCTCGATCGGCTTGGCTTCGACCAGGGGCGGAACCGGCTTCGGCGGCTCGGCAGGCGCGGGCTTGGCATCGGCCGGGGCCGGCTTGACCTCCGCAGGAGCGGGCTTCGGCGCGGCGGCGAGCGCGTCGCGCGCCTTGTACTCGGGCGGGTCGAGCAGAAAAGTGTATTCGCGCACCAGGCGCCCGGTCGCCCATTGCAGCTCGACGAGCAACTCGACGAACGGCTCGTTGACCGGCTGGAGCGTGGTCACGCGAAGGATGCGCTGTCCGCCGCGGCGCTCGATCGCGAAACGCATGGAATTCAACACGGCGCCCGGCTCTATACCCGCGGCGGCAAACGCCTCCTGCCCAGCGACGCGCGCGGTCAGGCCTTCTTCTTCGCCGGGCCGCAGCGCGACGATTTCGATTTCGGCGTTAAGGGGTTGTCCGAGCGGAGAAAGAACATTGAGCCTGCCCAGGCCCGCTGCATGCGCGGCGAACGGCGCTGCGAGCGCTAGTGCGGTTGCAAGGATCGCGACGGTGATCGCTCTGCCCACTGTCTTGCCCACCCCTGAGTCTTCTTAGAAGGACCAAGTACCTTAACATCATGGTCTTAGGCCTGCAAATCGAGAAACTTTCTTGATTTATTACTGCTTAACCCCGGCGTCCAAAAGGATACGGACCATGCGCCGGAGGGGCTCGGCGGCCCCCCAAAGGAGCTGATCGCCCACGGTAAAAGCCGCCAGGTAGTCGTCCCCCATGGGGAGCTTGCGCAGCCGGCCTACCGGCACCGTCAGCTTGCCGGTCACGGCCGCCGGGGTGAGCTCGGCCAGCGTTTCCTCCCGCCGATTGGGGACGACTTTCACCCAGTCATGGGCGTCGGCGAGCATCCCCTCCACCTCGTCCATCGGCACCGGCCGGCGCAGCTTGATGGTCATGGCCTGGCTATGGCAGCGCATCGCCCCGACGCGCACGCAGACGCCGTCCATGGGAATGGCCTTGGCTCCGTTCTTCCCATTGCCACGGCCGAGAATCTTGTTCGCCTCCGCCTGGGCTTTCCACTCCTCGCGGCTTTGCCCGTTGCCGAGGTCCTTGTCGATCCACGGCAGCAGGCTACCGGCGAGCGGGTAGCCGATGGTTTCCCTCGGAAGATCGCGGGAGCGGATGGACTGCGTGACGTTGCGGTCGATCTCCAGGATGGCCGAGGCCGGGTCGTCGAGCAGTTGCTGCGAGCGATCGGCAATCGTCGCCATCTGCGCCACCAGGTCGCGCATCGCCGCCGCGCCCTGACCCGAGGCCGCCTGGTAGGTCATGCTCGTCATCCACTCGATCTCGTCGCGCTGGAACAGGCCCGCCATGCCCATGAGCATCAGGCTCACGGTGCAATTTCCGCCGATGTAATCCTTCGTCCCCGCCTTGATCGCGCTCTTGATGAGATCCATGTTGAGCGGGTCGAGGATGATCACGGCGTCGTCGTTCATGCGCAGCGCGCTCGCGGCGTCGATCCAGTAGCCTTTCCAGCCCTGCTGTCGCAGCTTCGGATAGATCTCGCTGGTGTAGTCGCCGCCCTGGCACGAGATGATCACCGGCAGCTTCTTCAGTTCCGCAAGGTCGGTCGCGTTCTTTACCGCCTCGGTCGCTTTCCCGATCTGCGGCCCCTTGCCCCCCGCCTGCGACGTGGAGAAGAACACCGGCTCGACATGGTCGAAGTCGCGCTCCTCGCGCATGCGCTGCACGAGCACCGAGCCCACCATTCCGCGCCAGCCGACGATTCCGACTCTCAGCATGCTCATAGTTTAAAGCGCGGCCACGACCGCGTCGCCCATTTCTTGGGTTCCGACGCGGCGCGCTCCAGGCGTGTAGATGTCGGCGGTCCTTAGTCCCGACTTGAGGACCTTTGTCACAGCGTGTTCGACGCGCTGCGCAGCCTGCGGCTGGCGCAGCGAGTAGCGCAGCATCATCGCCGCCGACAGGATGGTCGCCAGAGGATTGGCGAGGCCCTTGCCCGCGATATCGGGCGCGGTGCCGTGGATCGGCTCGTAGAGGCCCTTGCCACGCTCGTCGAGCGATGCCGAGGGCAGCATGCCGATGGAGCCCGTCAGCATCGAGGCCTCGTCGGACAGGATGTCGCCGAACAGGTTGCCGGTGACGATGACGTCGAACTGCTTGGGATTGCGCACGAGCTGCATCGCGCAGTTGTCCACGTACATGTGAGTCAGCTCGACATCGCTGTAGCTTTTCGCTTCCTGTTGCACGACTTCGCGCCACAACTGCGAAGTCTCGAGAACGTTGGCCTTGTCGACCGAGCAGACGCGCTTGCTTCTCTTGCGTGCGGCCTCGAATGCCACGCGCGCGATGCGCCGGATCTCGCTCTCGTTGTAGTGCATCGTATCGAAGCCTTCTCTTTCTCCCTGAACCTCCCGGATGCCGCGCGGCTTTCCGAAGTAGATGTCGCCGGTGAGCTCGCGCACGATCAGGATGTCGAGGCCCGACACGACCTCGGGTTTCAGCGCGGAAGCTTCCGCGAGCTCGGGATGCACGCGCGCCGGGCGCAGGTTGGCGAACAGCCCGAGCTCCTTGCGCAGCCCGAGGATCGCCTGCTCGGGGCGCTTGGCGCGCTCGAGCTTGTCGTAGCGCGGGTCGCCGACCGCGCCGAACAGCACCGCGTCGGCGGCTCTTGCCAGCTGGAGGGTGGCTGCCGGGAGCGGATCGCCGGCCGCCTCGTAGCCCGCCCCGCCGACCGGCGCCTCCGCGAATTCAAACGACAGATCCAGTTTCTGAAGAACCTTGCGCGCCTGCGCAATGATCTCCGGCCCGATGCCGTCACCGGGCAGAACTGCGATTTTCATCCTAGAAATACCAGGGATACTGCGCTTTGCGCTGCGCCTCGAAAGCGCGGATCTTGTCCGCGTGGCGCAGCGTGAGGCCGATCTCGTCGAGGCCGTTCAGCAGGCAGTACTTGCGGAAAGGATCGATCTCGAAACGGAACGATTTTTCATTGTTCGTAGTGGAGACCGACTGTTGCTCCAGGTCGACGACCAGACGGAACCCCGGGAACGCGGCGCATTCATGGAACAGGCGCTCGACCTCGGCCTCCGAGAGGATCACCGGCAGAAAGCCGTTCTTGAACGAGTTGGTGAAGAAGATGTCCGCGAACGAGGGCGCGATCACGCAGCGAAAGCCGTAGTCCATGAGCGCCCACGGCGCGTGCTCGCGCGAGGAGCCGCAGCCGAAATTCTTGCGCGCGAGGAGGATGCTCGCGCCCTTGTAGAGCGGCTGGTTGAGCACGAACTGCGGGTCCTTGCGCCATGCCGCGAACAGTCCCTGGGCATAGCCCGTGCGCTTGATCGACGCCAGATATTGCTTCGGAATGATCTGGTCGGTGTCGACGTTGGCGCGATCGAGCGGCACCACCACGCCATTCAGCACGGTGAACTTCACCATTTTCTGATGTCCACGAAATGCCCGGCGATCGCGGCAGCGGCCGCCATGGCCGGGCTGACGAGGTGTGTACGGCCTCCCGTGCCCTGCCGCCCCTCGAAGTTGCGGTTCGAAGTCGAAGCGCAGCGCTCGCCGGGATCGAGCCGATCGGGGTTCATGCCCAGGCACATCGAGCAGCCGGGCTCGCGCCACTCGAAGCCCGCGTCGCGGAAGATGCGGTCGAGGCCCTCGCGTTCGGCCTGCTGCTTCACCAGGCCCGAGCCGGGAACGACCAGTGCCGCACGAATATTCGATGCGATTCGTTTGCCCTTGACGACGGCAGCGGCGACGCGCAAGTCCTCGATGCGCGAGTTGGTGCACGAGCCGATGAACACCTTGTCGATCCGGATATCGGTGATCGGCGTGCGCGGCTTGAGGCCCATGTACTCGAGCGCCCGTTCCATGCCTTCGCGGCGCAGGCTGTCCTTTTCCTTGTCCGGATCGGGCACGCGGTCCTCGACCGACACCACCATCTCGGGCGAGGTGCCCCAGGTGACGTGCGGCCGGATCTCGCGCGCATCGAGCGCGACTTCGCGGTCGAACTTCGCATCGGGATCGCTTTTCAGCGTGCGCCAGTAGCCGACCGCGCGCTCCCAGTCGGAGCCCTGCGGCGCGAACTTGCGCCCCTTGATGTACTCGAGCGTGGTTTGGTCGACCGCGACCATGCCGGCGCGCGCGCCGGCCTCGATCGCCATGTTGCACACCGTCATGCGGCCTTCCATCGACAGCGCGCGGATGGTGCTGCCGGCGAACTCGACGGCGTGGCCGGTGCCGCCGGCGATTCCAATGCGGCCGATGATGGCGAGCACCACGTCCTTCGCCGTCACGCCGCGCGCGAGCGGACCTTCGACGTTCACGCGCATGTTCTTCATCTTGCGCGTGACCAGGCACTGGGTGGCGAGCACGTGCTCGACTTCGGAGGTGCCGATGCCGTGGGCGAGACAGCCGAAAGCGCCGTGCGTGCTCGTATGCGAGTCGCCGCAGACCACCGTCATCCCCGGCAGGGTCGCGCCCTGCTCCGGCCCGATGACGTGGACGATGCCCTGGCGCTTGTCGAGGTAGGGGAAATACACCTTGGCGCCGAATTCCTTCATGTTGGCGTCGAGGGTTTCGATCTGCAGCCGGGCCATCGGATCGCGCACGCCCGCGATGCCCTCGCGCCAGTCGGTGGTCGGCGTGTTGTGATCGGCGGTCGCGACCACCGATTCAGAGCGCCACGGCTTTCTTCCCGCCTCGCGCAGGCCGTCGTAGGCCTGCGCGCTCGTCACCTCATGGACGAGGTGGCGGTCGATGTAGAGCAGCGCCGTGCCGTCGTTCTCGACGTGGACGACGTGGCTTTCCCAAAGCTTGTCGTAGAGGGTTTTTCCCAAGCATGGGATTTTAGATTATTTGCCGGCGGCTGCGCCGCTCTTGGCGGCAGTGTAGAGCGGCATCACCTTCTCCGAGTACTGGCGCAGGTCGTTGATGCGGTCCTCGTGCGACGGGTGCGTGGAGAGCCACTTCGGCGGCTGGCCGCCGCCCGACACCTTCGCCATCTTTTCCCACAGGCTGACCGCCGCCTTCGGGTCGTAGCCGGCGCGCGCCGCGAGCTCGACGCCGATGCGGTCCGATTCGGTCTCGTGCAGCCGCGAGTTCGGCAGATTGAGCGTCACCTCGGCCACCTGGCCGGCGATGCTCTGCCCCATGTCGCCGATGCCGAGCAGCGCGCCGACGATGCCGACGCCGAGCTGCGTACTCATCTGGCGCGACATGCGCTCGCGCGCGTGCTCGCGCAGCGCGTGCGCGATTTCGTGGCCCATCACCGCGGCGACCTCGTCGTCGGTGGCGTTCAGCTTCTGGATCAGGCCGGTGTACATCGCCATCTTGCCGCCGGGCATGCACCAGGCGTTCACCTCGTCGATCGAGAGGACGTGCACTTCCCATTCCCACTTCAAGGCGTCGGGGCGGAACACGGCGGTGTGCGGGATCAGCCGCTTCGTGATGTCCTGCACGCGCTTCAGCGTCGCCGGATCCTTGTCGAGCACGCCCTTCTTCTGCGCCTCGGCCATCATCTTCGCGTAAGCCTCCTTCGCGCCGGCATCGACCTCCTTCGAGGAGACCATCATCTGCTGCGAGCGGTCGACGCCGACGGTTCCGCCCTGAGTGGTGTCGACGGATTGGCAGCCCGACAGAAGGGCGAGGGAGACGCAGAGTGCGAGGATCGACTGGCGAGCCATAAGGGTCCTTAAACGTTTGGGGGGGCTGCTAGTATTGACAGCTCACAGCCCCGCCCGTTTCAGCCTTGCAGCAAAGAATGCGCCCGCAGCCGCCGCCATTGCGCTCACCGAAAAGGCGAGCGGCGCCCCTCCTGCGGCCCATGCCCAACCGGCAAGCACCAGCCCAGCGGCGGCGCCGGCGCCGTAGGTGAAACCGGAAAAGAGTGTCTGGCCGCGGGCTTGCGCGCCCTCGGGGAACACGCGCTGCACCGCGGCGACGCTGGCCGCGTGGAACGAGCCGAACGTTGCGGCATGCAGCAGCTGCGCCAACAGGACTATCCACGCTTGCCCGGCGCCCCAGCCGATGGCGGCGAAGCGCAGGACCCCCAGGAGCAGGCTCGCGACCAGGACGCTCGAAAGGGCGAATCGCCGGAAAAGCGCCGGCAGGTAGAGAAACACCACGATCTCGGCGAGCACGCCGGCGGTCCAGAGCATGCCGATGGTCGTCGCGCTGTAGCCGAGCGCCTCGAGGTGCAGGCTCAGGAAGGCATACAACGCGCCGTGCGCAACCGCGTTGCAGAAGCCGGCGGCAAAGAGCGCGCGCACTTCAGGGCTGACCCGGAAAGTGGCCGCTCGGGATGGCCCGAGCGGCTTGATCGAAGGCAGCGCGAGCGCCATGGCCAGCGTAAAGAGGGCGAACAGGACGAGCACCGCCGGCAGCGTCGATACCGGCTGGACGTCCAGCCACACCCCGCCGGCGAGCACCACGGCGATGAAGCCTACCGAGCCCCAGAGCCGAATCGGCCCGTAGCGGCCCGATTGCCCGGCGAGCGAGCCGAGCGTGATCGCCTCGACGATCGGCAGCGCCCCCGCGGAGAACACGCTCATCAGCGCGATCAGCAGGGCAACGTTCTCCGTAAAGGGCAGGAGCGCGAACGCAAGCGCGGTCACTGCGCTGGAGAAGGCGACGATCGCGCGGTGCGCGCCGGTGCGGTCGGCAAGCCAGCCCCACGCACCGGGCGCCACGATCCGCACGAGGGGCGGCAGTGCGAGCACCCAGGCGATCTCCACCGCGCTCAGGCCGCGGCCGGCGAGGTAAAGCGGGAAATACGCCACGTACACGCCGGCATACGCGAAGAACGCAAAGTAGAACGCGGAAAGACGAAACCCCATTTCTTAAACTAGCATCGCTCCCGATGTCGCGCGGCGCCTTCTACGTTCTGTTCACGGCTTCGGGCTTCGCCGGCCTGATCTACGAGTCGGTGTGGACGCATTACCTGAAGCTCTTTCTTGGCCACGCGGCGTACGCGCAGTCGCTGGTGCTCGCCGTATTCATGGGCGGAATGGCCGCCGGCGCGGCCTGGTGCGGCCGCCGCTCGGCCCGCCTCGCGAACCCGCTCGCCGCCTACGCGATCGTGGAGGCGGCCGTCGGCATCGCGGCTCTCGCTTTTCATCCGGTGTTCGTCGCGGTGACCGATTGGTCGTACGACCGCCTGCTGCCCGGGCTGGGTAACGAGTGGCTCGCCCTCGGCGCGAAGCTCGCCGTGTCGGCGCTCCTCATCCTGCCGCAGTCGGTGCTGCTCGGCATGACCTTCCCGCTGATGAGCGCCGGGCTCGTGCGCGCGCATCGCGCGGCGGCCGGCGAGTCGGTGGCGATGCTCTACTTCACCAACAGCCTCGGCGCGGCCGCGGGCGTGCTTGCGAGCGGCTTCGTGCTGATCGCCTGGGCCGGGCTGCCCGGCACGCTGCGGACCGCGGGCGTTCTCAATCTCGTGATCGCCGGGGTGGTGTGGCTTCTCGCGCGGCCTGCCCGCCACGAACCCCTCAAGAGAGTTTCTGTTTCAGAAAGCAATCTTGGCCTGCTCCTCGCGATCGCTTTCTTCACCGGCCTGGCGTCGTTCGTCTACGAGATCGGCTGGATCCGCATGCTCTCGCTCGTCCTCGGCGCCTCGACGCATTCGTTCGAGCTGATGCTCGCCACCTTCATCTTCGGGCTCGCGCTCGGCGGCCTCGCCGTGAGGCGGCGCGCCGATGCCGCCGCCGACCCGGTGCGCTTGCTCGCCGGGGTGCAGGTCGCCATGGGCCTCGCCGCGCTCGCTACGCTGCCGGTGTACGACTTCACGTTCTCGCTTATGGAGGTGCTGCTGAAGGGCCTGGCGCGCAGCGAGACCGGCTACCTGCTGTTCAATCTTTCGGGCGCCGCGATCGCCGCGATGGTCATGCTGCCGGCCACTTTCTGCGCCGGCATGACGCTGCCGCTCATCACCGCCGCGCTCCTGCGCCGCGGCGCGGGCGAGGCGGCGATCGGCCAGGTGTACGCCGCCAACACCCTCGGCGCGATCGCCGGTGTCGTGCTGGCGGTGCACGCCGGGCTGCCGCTGCTCGGCTTGAAGGGGACGCTGATCGCGGGGGCACTCGTCGATGTGGCACTGGGCCTGGTTCTGCTTCAGTTCGTGAAAAGAACCTACATCCAAGTTGCTGTTGTCTGCGGCGTGCTGTTCCTCGCGGTAGGAATCGGAGTGGAGCTCGACGTGCACAAGATGACCGCCGGAGTCTTCCGCCACGGCGAGCTCCAGACCTCGCAGGACGCCACGATCCTCTTCAACAAGGACGGCAAGACCGCCACGGTGCACCTGGTGAGGTACTCCGACGCCACGAGCCTGCGCACCAACGGCAAGTCCGACGGCTCGATCAACCTGAACCCGGCCGGCGAGCGCGGCACCGACGAGATCACCATGGTGCTCACCGCCGCGCTGCCGCTCGCGCTCAAGCCCGGCACGAAGAGCGCGGCGGTGATCGGCATCGGCACCGGGCTCACCACCCACACCCTGCTGCAGAGCCTGGACATCGAGCGCGTCGAGACCGTCGAGATCGAGTCGGCGATGGCCGAGGCCTCGCGCGGCTTCATGCCGCGCAACAGCGGCGCGTTCGCCGACCCGCGCGGCGCGATCCTGATCGACGACGCCAAGAGCTTCTTCTCGACGCGCAACCGCAGCTACGACCTGATCATCTCCGAGCCGTCCAACCCCTGGGTGAGCGGCGTGTCGAGCCTGTTCACGCGCGAGTTCTACCGCCGCATCCGCAAGCACCTCAACCCCGGCGGGCTGCTGGTGCAGTGGATCCAGCTCTACGAGATGGACGCCTCGCTCGTCGCCACCGTGCTCGGCGCGCTGGGCGCGGAGTTTCCGCACTACGCGGTGTTCGCGGCGAGCGACTACGACCTGCTGATCATGGCGGGCGACGCGCCGGTGCCGCTCGAGGCCCAGGCGAGCGTGTTCGAGCACCCGGGCGTGGCGAAGGAGCTCTGGACGGTTCACGTCCTGACGGCGGGCGACCTCGATGCGCGCTATCTCGGCAGCCGCGCCACGCTCGAGCCGCTGTTCGCGAGCTACGGCATGCCGGCGAACTCCGACTACGCGCCGGTGTTGGATCTCAACGCGGCGCGCCATCGCTTCATGGACAAGAGCGCCGCCGACGTCGTGGCGCTCCTCAACGCGGAGCTGCCGCTGCTCGAGCTGATCGAGCGCGATCGCAGCCGGCGCGCTATCAACCCGCTCTTCAAGGGCGCGTATGCCTTCGAGCGGGTCGAGAACACGCGCCTCGCCTGGTACGCGCGCGACTTCCTGCTGCGACCGCGGCCGCCGGTGCCCGAGTCGGTGCCGAGGGAGCTGCAGAAAGACCTCGAGCTCGTCAAGCTGCGCCTGATCGAGTGCCGTGACCCGCGCGAGCTCGATATCTGGTTGCACAGCGCCCTGCGCGTTGCCAAAGCCCTCAATCCCTACCTGGCGCCGAGCGATCTCGCGCCGGTTTGGGCGCGCATGATGGGAAGCGCGTGCTATTCGAGCTTGCAGGAGTTCCAGCGGCGCTGGATTGCGTTGTTCCAGGCGGTGGGCGCTCGCAACGCGACGCGCATGGCCGAGCTCGCCGGACCTCTCATCGCCGGCGAGCAGCCGCTGATCGCCGATGCGCGCGAATACCTCTTGCTGGTGGCGCTGACCGGCTACGTCGCGAGCGGCGACAAGGGGAAAGCGCTCGAGCTCTGGAAGACCTACGGCTCGGGCACGCGCGCCGCGCGGCCGGCGTTCCGCCTGCTGCGCTGCCATGCCGAGCTGGCGACGTGCGCTGAGGCCTTCCGCTCCTACGCCGAGCGCTGAGGTGCCACGGCGAAGCGGATTGCGCCGATCACCTTCGCCACGAAGCCCTCATCGTTCTCGAAGTGCCCGTCGAGAATCAGCTGGGCGAGGCCGTGCACCAGCGACCATGCGGCCGCGGCAGCGAACTTCGCTTCGGCGCCCAGTCCGGCGAACGCCGCCGTCAGGCGCCCGTGCGTCGCCTCGGCCTGCGTGCGTAATTCCGGATACCGGTCGAGCGCGAGCTGCCCGCCGAACATGAGCCGAAACCGCTGCGGATGCCCCAGGGCGAAGCGCACATAGGCTTCGCCGAGCTCGCGTCCGGCGCGGCCTTCCAGCGCCT
>Ga0137431_1000496_pt1 | contig 14107 bp, 11 predicted proteins | sample EasRivERMZT800_2_FD_104646 | JGI IMG/M metagenome (GOLD analysis project Ga0137431, IMG submission 104646) | Soil microbial communities from meander-bound floodplain in the East River, Colorado, USA - East River MetaG ERMZT800_2 | ecosystem: Environmental > Terrestrial > Soil > Floodplain ... | reverse complement strand
GAAAGAACTCGAAATAAAGAAAGTCGATCTGGAGCAATTGCAGCAGCACCAGGAGTATACAAAAGATCAAATACTGCAAACACAATCGCTGCTGGATACACTGCGAAACGAACTTGCGGAAGAAAATCGTAAGCTGGATGCAAAAAGGAATGAACATGATCTCCTGAAAAGCATGATTGACTCCATGGAAGGATACCCGGACAGTGTAAAGTTTCTTCACAACAATCATGACTGGCATCACGAATCACCGATACTTTCAGATGTATTGTACGTAAAAGAGGAATTCAGAACCGCTCTTGAAAATGTATTGGAACCCTACCTCAGCTATTATGTCGTGAATAATCTCCAGGAAGGATTGCAGGCGGTGCATTTGCTGGATAACAACAAAAAAGGAAAGGCAAATTTTTTCCTGCTCGACAGCCTGAACATCGACTTTAGTGAGGTTAAGAATTTGCAGGAGCATGGGGCGGTTCACCAACCAGAAGGGGTTATACCGGCCCTAAGTGTCATTGACGTCGAAGAAAAATACAGAAAATTGGCGGAGTATCTATTAGGCAATGTCTTTATTGCCGACAATGAAGATGTCTTGCAAAACAGCAACGGATTCGTAGTGATTGAAAAAAATGGTAAGTATGTAAAAGGAAAATATTCGCTTACAGGTGGCAGCGTGGGAATGATAGAAGGGAAAAAAATCGGAAGGGTAAAAAATCTTGAAAAATTGCAGGAAGAAATAGCTGCACAGGGAGCCGTGGTGGAAGACTTACGTGCTACGATACAGGCGAGACACAATGAGGTGATTGCCTTTAACGAAGACCTGAGAGAATCCACAGCGCGGGAGACTGAAAGGGAGATACAACAACTCACCAACCAGGTATTTTCTTTGCATAATAAGTTGGAAAACCTTCATTCTTTACAGGCCAATAGCCAACACCGTGTGGAAGAGTTAGGTCATCAAATGCAACAAACCCAATTGTCGGTAGAAACCGTTCGTCAGCAGTTAGTGGAATTCAACGAGCAACTGCAGGCTATATCGTCAAGACTATCTGAAGCAGATGAAGCATTCAAACAAGCGGAAGCCGCCTATGGCGAAGCTACCAGCCAGTACAATGAATTTAATTTGAATGTGACCAGGCAACAAAGCAAGATCAATGCCTTGAAGCAGGAGCTGGACTTCAAAAACAATCAGCTGAACGATCTGAAAGAACAGATAAAAGATAATACGACACAGCTTGGCGAAACAGTAGATAGCATTGATCAATCAAAACAGGCATTGAAAGAAATAGAAGAAGATTTGCTGGAATTGATGCATAAAAAAGAAGAAGAGGAGCGGGCATTAAACGAAGCCGACCAGGCTTATTATAACCTGCGCAACCAGCTTAGTGAAAAAGAAAGTGAGCTGCGTCATAAAGTAAAGGATAAGGAACAGGTGGAGCATCTCCTGGCAGCTATTAAGGATAAATTAAATGAATTGAAGCTTCAGCTGGCAGGTACCAAAGAAAGATTAAATGTAGAGTTTCGTATACAGATAGAAGATATACTGGATGAAGAACGCACCACTGAAATAACCGTGGAAGAATTGCAGGAGAAGGCGGACCGGATGAAAAAGCGATTAGAGAACCTGGGTGAAGTAAATCCAACTGCTATTGAAGCATTTACTGAAATGAAGAAACGGTATGAATTTATTCTCGAGCAAAAGAATGACCTGGTGACGGCGAAGGAAAGTCTATTGAAGACTATTGAAGAAGTGGAAGCAACTGCCAACCAGAAATTTTTGGATACGTTTAATTTGGTGAGGGATCATTTTCAAAAAGTGTTTCAAACACTGTTTACTGCGGATGATCAGTGTGACCTTATACTGGAAAACCCGGAGAACATTGCCGAAACCGGAATTGATGTAGTGGCAAGACCCAAGGGTAAGCGGCCTACTTCATTAACCCAGTTAAGTGGCGGAGAAAGAACATTAACGGCAACAGCTTTGTTGTTTGCCATCTACCTGATCAAGCCGGCACCATTCTGTATATTGGATGAGGTGGATGCCCCATTGGATGATGCCAAGGTTGGCAAGGTTACCAATATGATCCGCCAGTTCAGCGATAATTCTCAGTTCATCATTGTCACCCACAATAAAATGACCATGAGCACCGTGGATGTGATCTATGGGGTGACTATGCAGGAACCCGGCGTGAGTAAGCTGGTGAGTGTTGATTTCAGGAGTTTGAGCGAGAATTAGCAGGTGAATGGTGAATAGTGAGTGGTGAATGGGTACTGTAAAATTATTAAGTCCTGTTTTGTGCAGGACTTTTTTTGTTTCGTGTTTAAAATTTAGATGAGACAAGAGGGCTCAAATGACCTTCCCACTGACCACTCACCACTAATAGTGCCATCTGACAAATGCTTCCATCGCTGCATAATGTGTCAATCCGAGATCGGCGTAAATATTGGCTGTGCCCGAATTTCTTTCTTCCGCTCTTTGCCAAAATTCCCTTGAGTCGCTTCCCTGAAACGGCACTGAATCTTTCTGCGACTGGTGGATGAAAATCCCAAATCGTTTTTCCATTACCTGGTCAGGGCTCATCGGGATAGCCATTTCTATTTCTTCTATATTCCATTCCTGCCATGCGCCTTTGTAGAGCCAGAGCCAGCAATCCCTGATCCATTCATCACCGGCCGCTTTGATCCTGTTCAATGACTCGAGTACGATATTGAAACAAACTAGGTGGGTACCATGGGGGTCGGCAAAATCGCCAGCGCAAAATACCTGGTGTGGTTTCACCTTTCGCAGCAAATCCATGGTAACCTTTACATCTTTCGGACCCATCGGTTTTTTTTCTATGGTCCCTGTTTCATAAAAAGGAAGATTTTGAAAATGGATATTTTCATCCGGAATGCCAACATAACGACAAGTAGCTTTGGCTTCGCAACGCCTTATCAATCCTTTTATCGATCGGATGGTTGGTGTATCAACCTGGTTCGATTTTTTGGTTGCAATAAATCTGCGCGCAGCATTTAATATTTTCCCGGATTTGGCAGTGTCAATACCTGCGATCTCTTCAAACCCTACAGCAAAGTCAAGAAACCGGGTGACGAATTCGTCCGTAACAGCGATATTTCCGGATGTTTGATACCCCACATGCACATCATGTCCCTGGTCGTGCAGGCGTTGAAATGTACCTCCCATGCTAATGATGTCGTCATCGGGATGAGGAGAAAAAATAATAACCGTTTTGGGATAGGGAGTGGAACGTTCGGGGTGAGCGGGAATCACGGCATTTGGTTTGCCACCGGGCCAGCCGGTAATAGAATCCCTCAGCATATAGTACACTTGCAGATTTATTTTATAAGCGTCGCCTTTTTCTACCAGCAGATCGCTCAAGCCGTATTCATTATAATCGCTGTTGGTAAGACTGAGCACAGGTTTCTTTAGTTTCAACGCCATATTCACTACGGCTTTCTTAATCATCTTTGAAGTCCACTCACAATCTCCCGTCAACCAGGGCGATTTATTTCGGGTGAGTTCGGCTGCGGCAGATTCATCCACGACAAATTTTACATCATCATGATTCTGTAACAGCGAAGCGGGTACTTGCTCGGTATGATCTTCCTCCACCGATCTTTTTATTACGGGTGCTTTGGCAGGGCCCCACGCCATCAGGATTATTTTTTTTGATTTCATAATGGTACCGATACCCATCGTTATCGCAAGCCGGGGCACCTGGGAAATATTGGCAAACTCATACGCGTTGGCAATGCGCGTCGAGTTGTCCAGGGTGATCAGCCTTGTTTTAGAATGAATGCTTGAGCCTGGTTCGTTAAAGCCAATATGGCCATTATTGCCGATGCCGAGAATCTGCAGATCGATACCGCCGGCATCAGAAATCCTTTTTTCATATTGAATGCAATGAGATTTGATGTCGTCTTTTTTTATTTCGCCATTCGGGATATTAATATTTTTTGGATTTATATCGATGTGATCAAAAAGATGCGATCTCATAAACCGGTTATAGCTTTGCAAAGCATCATTGTCGATTGGATAATATTCATCAAGATTAAAAGTGACCACATTTTTAAAGCTTAGCTTTTCTTCCTTATGCATTTTCACCAGTTCATCATACAATGTTTTGGGAGTAGAGCCGGTGGCCAATCCCAGCACACAGGTTAATTTTTTCTTTTGTTTTTCACGAATCAGTTCCGCGATCTCCCGGGCAACAGCTAGTGAGCCCTCGGTGAGGTCAGCATAAATTTTTACCGGTATTTTTTCAAAACTGTCAGTAAGATCAATGGGTGAAACTTTTTTTTGCATGTCTTTGTGTTTTCAGCTTATTGATGGCCCGAAGATATTAAAATGACGGAAGCGGCTCAGGCTGTTGCGGGTATTTCTTTTTAAGAGCTGTTTTGTCTTCCATTAATTGATAAAGGATTTGCGGGGCAGTGGACCAGTAACGGAAAAGGTTTCGCTGCGAATCCCAACTGAAGGGGAGATATTTTATTAGTCAAAAGGCCTGATCGGCGTTATGGACGTGGCTTGACAGCAATGCGTAATCCCCGAGTTTAAAAAGCCGCGCAGATCACAATCGTTCGGATAGCAGCTCTAAAATTCCATCTTTCATTCATCGCCCCTAACTGCGCGATGTCTGTGCCGGGTTCCGTTCGCGGCATCCTCATCGCCGGCGGGGGGCCACTGCCAGGAAGAAGATTTCTAAACTGTTCAAAGCTTGCAAAACTAAGTTGCCCGATAATCAGGCCAGTGGCGCTTTCGCAGGCATTCTTTGGAATATCGGTACAAGTGAATAATTTTATGCTGTCTTCAAATGTGATATATAATTCTTTCTTTGTATAATTGTCCCTCATCCACGCATATTAGTAGAATGGAATGGATGGGATAAAATGAAAAGCCGGTGAGATACCTTATGTTTTCTGGATACAACAATGAAGCAAATGGGCAATATTTCAAACCGTCACATAAGAAATCGATTTTTGTCGAAAACTTTTTAGTTGAAAGAGCGCGGTTAAGCCGCGACGTTAACAACGACAGCAGTTTGAAGAACTGAAAAAGTTAACTCATCCATACAGTAATACAGTTTGTATGCCGGACAATAAACAAATAATTGAAAAATTCTACACGGCTTTTCAGCAATTAGATTATAAAGCCATGCAAAACTGTTACAGTGATGATATTTTATTCAATGATCCTGTGTTCCTTTTGTTAAAAGGAAATGAAGCAAAAGCAATGTGGGAAATGCTCTGTAAAAATGCAAGAGATTTTTCTTTGAGTTTTTCTGATATTGAATTGATAGATCATGAATATGCGACCTGCAGCTGGACTGCCTCTTACATCTTTTCACGCACCGGAAGGAAAGTGGTCAATAATATAAGGGCCTTTATGCGACTCAAGGACGGAAAGATTATTGAGCACAGCGATGGATTCCGACTCAGCGCCTGGGCTGCACAGGCTTTGGGCTGGAAGGGCGTGTTATTCGGATGGACTGGTTTTATGAAAAGGGGTATACAAAAAAATGCAAGAAAAAACCTCGCTTATTTTATACAAAGCAAAAATGCAAGTCAGAACTAAGGTGATCGCGGGGTGCCATTTTTCCCAGAAAAGGTCTTAATCTGAAGCTCCGTATAACGAATATTATAACTCAGATTGCTACTTTGTCCTTCACAACTTTTTCTGCCAGCCATAAGAATTCGGTGGTGAAGTTGTGAACAGCGTGATAGAAACTTTGATCAATAAGATTGCCGTCCTTGTCAAATTTTTTATCAATAGACGGCACAATCAACAGATAGGGCGATGCAACTCCAAACAGGGCCGGAACCAATAAGAGCAACTGTTGCGCAGCACGCATACCACCCATTGCCCCTGGTGAGGCAGTTACGATGCCAAAGGGTTTATGATGTTGTTTGGGAAAATGATCCAACAGGTTTTTCATGGCAGGGGAGTAGCTGCCATTATATTCGGGTGTCACCAGGATAAATCCTTCCGCCTCAAAAACTCTTTCGCTTAATGGTTTCCAGGCCTCCGGCGTATTATCAATAGAAGTAAACACAGGCTGCATTAGCGGCAGGTTCCAATCCTTAAGATCAATCAAGCCTATTGTGTGTTCGGTATTTTCTTTAAGCAGGCGGTGCAGGTGTAAAGCAACTCTTCTTGTTATGCTATTTTGTCGTGGACTACCTGATATGATTTCAATTCTCATTTTATCTTATTGATGCTGTTCATGGCACGTTCTCCTTAAAAACATTTTAGCCTGGATAATGTCAAGGGTGATTGCAATGCTTTAATTTCGATTGCATAAAGATAAACAATGATCAATCGAAGAAAGTTCATTACTTCATCCGTGCTGGGATCAGCGGCTGTGCTGTCCGGCAAAATGGTTGCCGGAGAAGTAGTAATAAAACCCGTTAAAGGCAAAGCCATTGTTATATCAACCTGGGATGCCGGTCTTGAAGCCAATAAGGCAGCCTGGAAAATTCTTGGTGCCGGAGGCAGGGCACTGGATGCAGTGGAGCAGGGGGTGATGGTCATTGAAGCATCACAGAATTGCTGCGTAGGCCTGGGCGCCAATCCTGACCGGGATGGCTTTGTTACATTGGATGCATGCATTATGGATGAATTTTTTAATTGCGGAAGTGTGGCTTTTCTGGAACGTATCAAGCATCCTATTTCCGTTGCGCGGAGAGTAATGGAGAAAACACCGCATGTAATGTTGGTAGGTACCGGTGCTCAGCAATTCGCCATCGCAGAAGGCTTTCCCCTGGAAGTGCAGAAACTTTCTCCGGATGCCGAAAAGGAATTTCAAAAATGGTTGAAGAAGTCAGAGTATAAGCCGATCATTAATATTGAGAATAAAGGCAACCATGGGCCGTTTGCCCCGGCACAGGTGGAATCAGGCGAAGGGAATCATGATACCATTGGCATGGTAGCAATTGATGCACAGGGAAACCTTAGTGGTAGTTGTACAACCAGTGGACTGGGTTTTAAAATGCGGGGACGCCTGGGCGATTCTCCTATTATTGGAGCAGGTTTATTTGTGGACAACGAAGTGGGTGCATGTACAGCTACAGGGCAAGGTGAAGAGGTAATTCGCATAGCGGGATCGCATACGGTTGTGGAGCTAATGCGACAAGGCTTATCACCCGAAGTGGCCTGCAAAAAAGCGATAGAAAGAATTGTAAAGATCAAAGGAAAGAATTTAAAAGATATCCAGGTTGCTTTCCTGGCATTGAATAAAAATGGGGAGGTGGGATCCTTTGCTATTAACAAAGGATTCAACTATGCGGTTAAATCCGCTGAAGTGGAAAAATTAATTGATTCCAACAGCTGGGTTTAAAACTCAATGAGATCATCAAAGTAAGCCAGTCGTACCAGGTAAAGGAAATAGTAATGAATGAGAAGGCGTATATTATTGAAATAGCTACATCTGATTTCCTGACTACTAAATCTGCGGTTGAAGGTGGTGCCGACCGGATTGAACTCTGCGCCAATCTTGCGGAAGGAGGGGTAACCCCTTCCTATGGGCACATAAAAAAGTGCCGGGATACGTTTGCGGTACCCTTATATCCTATCATCCGTCCAAGGGGAGGAGATTTTCTATACACTGCGGAAGAATTTGAGATCATGATGTATGATGCCAAACTGTGTAAGCAGTTAGTTTGTGATGGAGTGGTCATAGGTTTGCTTCATTCAAATGGAAGCATCGATATTAAACGAACATCTCTGTTGGTTGAAACAGTTTATCCTCTTGGAGTTACTTTTCATCGCGCCTTTGACCGATGTCGTGATCCCTTCGAAGCTATGGAGCAATTAATTGAGGTTGGATGTGAACGTATACTGACATCGGGTCAAAAGCAAAAAGCGAATGACGGAGCTGAGTTAATAGCCCGATTAAATAGTGCAGCGAACGGACGCATTATTATCATGCCTGGCAGCGGCGTCAGAAAAGAAAACGTGAAACTGCTGGCTGAACACACAGGATGCCTGGAGTTTCATTCTTCTTTACGCAGCAAAATCAAAAGCAATATGGAATTTGTGCATGTTGATTTTTCAGGTTCAGAAGAAAGCTATACAAATAGCGCAATTGATGTAAACGAGGTAAAAGCTTTTCGCAAAGCACTTTTCTGAAAATATCGGGGATTGGAGCGGCTAGTCAAGCACGGCCTTATCAGATTTTGTTTTTTGTTTTTGACGGCGTATCAGATCTGCCTTCACCTTATGAATTAAAGAACTTCCTAAAAACAAAAGGCCGGCATTAATCGTTACAACAGAAATCAACGCCCAAAACGTCCAGTCCCTATGTCGCTCATCGGTAAAGCTTGCGTAGATAATACTAGATATGCCGCCGGTGGTCAATGCGAAGCCTATCAGCATATTTAGAATGAACTTTTTCTCGTGCTTATTCGTCATATCAGTTTTTTTGGGTGCTTAAAGCAGGGTAAAAATAATCGGAAATTTAGGAATTTGTTAATCCTGCAGGGTATCAGTCGTTTTTGCGAAGGCTGTTTTTTAGTTTTGTTAGTAATTTATTTAACGATGAAGAAACTTATTCTGTTGCCCTTCTTTGTATTATCAGTAAATTTTCTTTTCTCCCAGGAAGCTCCTGAAGGCTTATTTCTCAATTCAAAGGCGCCAGATTTCAAAGCAAAGGACCAGAATGGAGTTGATGTACGGCTCAGGGACTTGTTGAAAAAAGGAAAAGTGGTATTGGTTTTTTACCGGGGTGAATGGTGCCCGTATTGCAATAAAAACCTGCAAAGGCTGGAGGATTCCCTGCAACTTATTAAAGACAAGGGTGCTACGTTGGTGGCGGTTTCACCGGAACAACCCGAGAGTATTGCAAAGACCATTGAAAAGACAAAAGCGGAATTTTCCATTCTACATGATTTGGATCTGAAGATCATGAAAGCTTACGAGGTGGAATTTGAGGTGCCGGAAAATACGGTTAAGCGCTACCGGAATGGTGGAATAAAATTAGATGAGATTAATGGTAAAAATGGAAATTACCTCCCGGTTCCGGCCACTTATATTATCGACAAGGAGGGTAACATTACTTATCGTTTCTTTAATCCCGATTATAAGAAACGCCCGAGCGTGAAAGAAATATTGGATAACCTTTAATATTAAATCGCGAATCCACATACTGTTCTTCTAACTATTTCCAAACCAGCTTTGCAATTTTTCCATTATTACCGGCCAGGAACACTGCATTTCCCATCCTTGCAATGCGGCAAACATGAAATCCCTCTTTGCTGATCCATTTCCAGTTTCGGCCCCCGTCGTTTGAATAATCGACACCATTTAATCCGCAGGTCAGCAAATCTTTTTTTGACAGGTACTCGACGCTGCTCCGGTATCCGTTGGGAGGGGTAGTGGGCTGCAACCAGGTCCTTCCCCCGTTCACCGTAAAAAAACAATTCTTCTCTGTTGATGAATCGGCGTTAAAATCTCCTCCTACCACTATCATCCTGCTGCCCGGTTCATCCGGCTCGCCATTGTCATAGATGTCCAAAGCATTGGCGCCAGTGCTTTCACTACCCTGAACCATCGGTAAAAATACAGCCTTGTCATTGCTGATCAGGCGTGACCGCAATCCACCGCTCACCATGAAATAATCGTCATTGGTAAACAAGCGGACGTTACTTCCACTTGCTGCAAAAAAGGCCTCACCTTTATCAGCTTCCGGTGGCGAAAATGCCTCCGATGGCTCTTCCCAGGTATTGCCTGTATTGCTGGTGAGGGCGACGAAAATTTTTCCATTAATAGGATCGCCAATTACAATGCCTTCGCGACTGTTCGCAAAATCCATTGCATCTAAAAACATCCCCTTTGTTTTGTTTTCGTAGACCACCTTCCAGTTCTCGCCGCCATCAGTTGTTTTTAAAATATAAGCCGGCTCACCAACTGCCATAATAAGAGCTGTATTGCCGTCAAACGCCTCAATATCTCTAAAGTCAGACTTTTCAAATCCGTTTACGGACATCCATTTCCAGTTCTTTCCACCATTATTGCTTTTACCTACCGTCCCATTGCTGCCGCTGACCCAAATAATGTTATTATTCACTACGCTCAGGCCTCGAAGACTGGTCTTTCTGCCAGAAGTAATTATTTCTATTGAGGGGTTCTGTGCCACCGTACCACCGGTCATGCAGAAAAGTAAGGAAATAAGAATACCTTTTGTCATTTGCAATTCGGATATGCCGCCAAGATAAAAGGTTCCGGCCATTTTTCATAACGGTTACAGCCAGCAGAAGTACCGAGAGTGGATATATTTAACGCAGCATTCACAGCGGCCGCCTGGTAAAGTTATCGGGGACGGTACAAACCAGTCATATTTAGTTGATATGAAATGAAATAAATGACCATATTACCCGTTCAGTAACCATAGAGAAAAATTCTTATTTTAGCATTTTGTAACAATCTGCTTTTATGAAAATAAACCGTCTGTTTCTGTGCCTTTTGAGTACTTTGATATTCATAGTGGCCTGTGAAAAAGAAAAAAGCTTTGAATCCGGCACCGCTCCATCGGCCGGCCTTCTTCAAAGCGATGTTTCTGGTGATTGCCTTCCCAAGACATTAGCCGGAGTTTTTGAAGAGGGGAAGGCCTTAGTTGCTGATTCCAATTTTATAGAAGTTCAGGTAAACGTTACCCAGGCAGGATCGTACATTATATACACCGACACTGTAAACGGTTTTTATTTCAGGGCAACCGGCACATTTTCAAGCACAGGGACCACTACTGTAAAGCTTAATGGAACCGGCACACCGGTAAACGAGGGTATATCAAATTTCACGGTCACTTACACTACCTCGCAATGTGTGGTCCCCATTAGCGTTTTACCTGCTGGATCAGGATCTGTTGCCGCGGATTTTACCCTGGCAGGTGCCCCTGACGTTTGTATGAATTTTGTGTTGGCTGGGACCTACACTGTCAATACACCAATGACTTCCAGCAATACTGTCATTATTAACGTGAATGTTACTACCATTGGAACATATTCTATCTCTGCCCCGGTGAGTAATGGAATTTCATTTTCCGGATCGGGCACTTTATCCAACCTGGGAGCACAAACCATAGTTCTAACCGCTACAGGAACACCGTTAGCGGCTGGTGCCACAAATTTCCAGGTTACCGCAGGCACGAGTGTGTGCAGTTTTACTGTGGATGTGACCGCCAATACCGCCGTTTCTACCTATTTCCCGTTGACAACCGGAAGCAACTGGAGCTACCAGTTTGATGGAATACCAGATGATTCGGTATTTATCAGGGCGAAATCCGGCACTGTGACCTTGGGAGGCAACCAGTATAATGTGCTTGAATATACTTTTGATGCAGCAGGTGGCTTCGATGACTTTGGTAATTACAGTAAATCAGGTGGAGATTATCATACCTACGCAGATATGGGCGCCTATTTCGGACTGGATAATCCTGCATATATTGATTACATATTCCTGAAAGATAATGTACCTGCTGGGTCAACATGGCAATCCGGTCCCATAAACGGGACCATCACAGATACGAGTGGCGTATTTCCGGTATCGCTGCGGATTGCATTTACAATAGATCAAAAAGATGTGAGCGTTGCAGTAAATGGAACAACCTACAACAATGTCATAGTAGTAACCGAAAAATATGAAATATTTGACGGCGCTGCCTGGCAGGACCTCACCGAACTCCTGGGATATTACAAGACTTATTATGCCAGGGATATAGGATTGATCAAACAAGATAGTTACGATCCGGATGGAACTCCGAATCCACCAGTCAGTTTTGAAATGGATATCCGGCGCTACCAGGTGGTACCATGATGGTGAGCAGTGTGGCTTGAGTTGTGAGTGAATGGCTGGCTACAGAGCATTTACAACCCGCCATTTATTATTTCTAAAATCCTTTTTTCTCTGCGGATTTCAGCGGTGGAAGCTTAAAATCATCGAGGGCACTTTTTTGTGCTATCATTTTTTCTATTTCTTCAATCGAGCGGGGTGCAAAACGCGACAGAAGCTCGTAACCGGTTTCGGTAATTAATGCATCATCTTCTATGCGTACAGCTATGCTCCACCATTTCTTATCACAATCGCTGCCTTCAGGAATATAAATGCCGGGCTCTATCGTCATTACCATATCTTTCTTGAGGGAATTGTAATTACCCCTGTCGTGCACATCCAGCCCAATATGATGACCGAGCCCATGCGGGTAATATTTAGAGGTCTCGTTTTTATCCTTAATAATTCCCAGCTTCATTAATCCCTCGGTAATCGTATTGCGTGCAGCTATCTCTGCATCCTTCCATTTTGATCCATCCCGCAATGTTTTAAACGCCGCTTCCTGCGCGTCATAAACTACCTGGTAAATCAATCTTTCTTCATTGGAAAATTTGCCATGTGCGGGAATGGTCCGTGTAACATCAGCTGTATAGCCATGATATTCTGCTCCCACATCCATCAGCAACAGGGTGTTGCCCACTTTGGTTTTAGCGTTTTCCATATAATGCAATACGCATCCATTTTCGCCGGAGCCAATGATAGAGCCATAACCCACTTCTTCTGCTCCGTATTTTTTATGGACATACTCATGAAGTCCCTGTATCTCCAGCTCGCTCATATCGGGTCTTACTACTTTCATCACTTCATTCTGTCCCTGGCATGAAATCTCTACCGCCTTTCGAAGCAGCAGCATTTCCTCCGGCGTTTTTATTTCCCGCAGGGATGCTGTTATTTCCCGGTACAGGCGGGGATCAAATTTTTTTTGGTCCGGAAGCTGTTCGGGCATAGCCGATTTTTCCTTGAATTGCTGAACAAGATCAAACAGGTCGGCCTTATCCCTTTGACTGTTGGCAACATCTGATGGCAGTCTGTCTAAAATGATTTTATTAAATTTTGAAAAGTCAATATTCAACTTTGCAAAATCTTCACCATTAAAAGCCATTTTAAATCCCAATTTTTCTTTGGCTCCCTCGGTGCCTAATCTGCGACCAGTCCATTGCTCGGCTTGCGCATTTCGTTTTTGCACAAACAATATTTCCTTATACCTGTTGCCAGCTGAATCGGTTTGCTCCTCCTTAAAGATCAGTAACAGGGAATGCGGCTCTTTATACCCACTGAAATAATACATATCGGGGTTTTGATGGTAGAGATATTCCACATCGTTGGAAAAAGTTCGGGTTGGATAGGCAAATATTACTGCCACCGAATTATCGGGCATGATACTGCGGAGCGCATCACGTCGGCCGGCATGAAAGTCTTTGCTGAGATTATCTTTTGGCAGATCATCATCCTTTTGGGCAGGAGTGGGCTGCGCTATAAGGGTAACGTAGATTGAGAAGGCTAGAAAAAAGGCGCTGATTTTTTTGCAATAAAAGCTTCGCATAAAAAAAGGTGATTGGTTGGAGTAAAAATAATCCATTCCAATCACCCGGCAGCACAAACTACATGAGTGGTTTTTATTTAGTCGTCATCTTCTTCTTCATAATATGCACCTTCGTTACTGTAGTGCTCTTCCCATGTTTTCACTGCTTCATCGCTCAGGCACTCTACAATATCGAACAGGGGTTCTTTCTTTTGTTTCCATTCGGTTAAAGTAGGGTCTTCGAATCGCTGAATAAAGAGACAATGATCAGTTTCCACCGCCACTTTGATCAGCGTAATTGGCGAATCTTCTTTTTCTTTTACCAGGTAATAGCAACCTGTTTCCAATAAATCGTAAGTATACATACTGCCTCCCTTTTGTTTTAGATTTCTTTTAATCTTTCACCAGTCGTTTTAACAAACCCTAATGAGTATCATAAATGCTCATTAAAAAAAAAATACTCAATACAGTTGGATAGTGGGAGAATTTATCGGGATTAGCGGGTAATAACAAAATTAACCTTTTGGCCGATTTGTAAAATCGAAAACTTAAAAGAGAAAGCAAATAAATTTATAAAAATCATATCTTATTGAAATTTAATTATTTATATAAGTTTGTTGCTATTTTATCCTTAATTAGATCAACCCTTTCATTTACAAATAATTGTAGCGGGATAGGCCAGAATCGACATTATTTGCTGCCTGGAAAGCGGCACTTGCGAGCTGCTTTGCATAGCTGCATTTTCCAAAATCATTTGGTTAGTCCGG
>Ga0137431_1000493_pt1 | contig 14149 bp, 9 predicted proteins | sample EasRivERMZT800_2_FD_104646 | JGI IMG/M metagenome (GOLD analysis project Ga0137431, IMG submission 104646) | Soil microbial communities from meander-bound floodplain in the East River, Colorado, USA - East River MetaG ERMZT800_2 | ecosystem: Environmental > Terrestrial > Soil > Floodplain ... | reverse complement strand
CGCACATGACGGTGTTCCAGAACATGGCGTTCGGGTTGCGGATGCGCGACATTGCCAAAGCCGAAGCGCGGCGAATGGTCGAGGAGACGGCTCGGCAGCTTGGAATCGATCATCTGCTGGATCGCAAGCCGAACGCGCTATCCGGCGGCGAGCGTCAACGGGTGGCACTCGGTCGAGCGGTGGTTCGACGGCCGCGGGTGTTTCTTCTTGATGAGCCGCTCTCAAGTCTCGACGCCCCACTGCGGGCGGCGATGCGCTCCGAAATCAAAGACCTGCAGCGAAAGCTTGGCACCACCATGATCTACGTCACGCACGATCAGGAAGAAGCGATGATGCTTGGGGATCGACTGGCCGTATTGCGGGACGGGGTCCTTCAACAGGTCGGGGCGCCGATGGATGTATATCAGCGGCCCGCGAATTGCTTCGTGGCCGGGTTCTTCGGCGATCCGCCTATGAATTTGTTGTCGGGCTTGGTCGACCGAAGCGAGGGTTCAGCGATTTTTCGTGGTTCTGACGGCATGTACGAAGTTCGGCCGGACGACTCTCATGGGCTGCCCTTTGGAGATCGTTCCGAAATTGTGATGGGGATCCGGCCGGAGCACGTGGCCATCCGGTGGGCTGACGTTCAGCGCGGTCGCTGTGCCGCCGGGCCCCTGGCGGGGCCAAAGTACGTGCCCGAAGAATCGAATCGTAGATTCGTGCGGCTTGCGAAGGAATTCCGCGTCGCGGAGTTGGAACCGCGCGGGGCGACAATCCGCGTTCGGCTGACGAGCGAAACGGGAACGCCGCTGGTGGCGACTCTCCCGCCGGAACCGCTCCCGAGAATGGGCACTTGCGTGGAGGCGTACCTGGATGCCAGTCGTTTGCACTGGTTCGAGAGTAGTGCTCAAACGTGTTTCAGATCAGAACTGCCCCCATGAAGTGGCGAGTTTTCTGCTAAGACGACGCCTCGTACCCCGTTGACATGTGCCGTCTGATCAAAACTTAGTTGTACAAAGGGCCGCGCCGCACGTGCCCGGAGGGTGGTCACGTGCGGCGCTGTGGTCGTTCGCGTCACCGGCAGGGTGGGACGCGAAGGGGGGAGTCTTGTCAGTGTCCGGCGCGTGTAACGTCCCCCGGCCATCGTGGTCGGCGGGCTCGCGGTTTGATCGCGAATTCAACCTCGAGCGCAGGACACTGGCTTGTGTTTTACGAGCCTTGCCGCTGTCGCGGTTCGACTTACTTTGTCGACCGCGGCGGCCAAACGGAAGATGACGGAATGAATGAGTTCGTTCTCGGTCGTCGCAGTCGAACAGATAGTTTATAGGAAGGCCAAGTGGTCAAGGCAAACGCCACGACATTTTTTTACGCGAACGTGACAATTGAGACGAGCAAAATCTCGGAATGATGACGAGAGGCAGATGCGGGAGAAAGGTTCGTGAGCATTTTCATCGCATTACGCGCCTGAATTACAGCGTTTTCAGGAACGCGATCAACGCCTTCTTGTCCTCATCCGGCAGATCATGCCCGAACTTGTGGCCAGGGACTGCGCGGGTTTTCACGCCCGGCCCTTTCCAGCCGCTGGGGACGTAGTCGTCGCGCAGGCGTTTCGGATCAAACCAATCCTCCAGCGACGAGACCGACCCGGAGTGTTCATAAAGACCGCGATACCAGAGGCCACGCAGCGAGGGGATTTTGTAGTAACCCGTGCCCTTCCGCGTCTTGAGCGCGAGACCGGGGTCCGTCCCGACACGGCGAATCGAGACATCCAGCCGTTGCGTGGCCGGGTTATCCACTGGCGGCACAAAACCCGGCGCGGCCACGAGCTTGTTGTTCGTATAGATGGGCGGCGTGTGGCATTCCGTGCAGCCTTCAGCCTCAAAAATCTTCTGCCCACGTTGCGCTTGTTCGTTGAACGGATGAGGACTGGGCAGGGGTTCGAGGGAATAAAGGTACAGTCCCATGGCGTAGAGCGCCTCATCGGGCGCCCGCGCGGTCACTTTCATTCGCTCCGGGAATTCCAGCTTGTGCGGGCCGAAGACGAAATTGTCGGCGTACTCCACAAGGATACCGTATCGGGCGATGTCCTCTGGTCCGCGATTGGCGTGCGTGGCCGTCGCATCCAGGTATCGGCGGTGACGCACCCCAAGCAAGTCAGCGATGCGCGTGGTATAGAACGGGCTTCCGTTGAGCCGGGCTTCAGTCCCCCCAAGTTCGGTCTCATTATTACTAAACCACGCTACAACGTCTTCGTCGCTCATGGTCTTGAAACGGGCGTGCTGGTCGCCCGCGACCCAGGGGACGCCGAAGTACGAGTAAAACACCTCGCCCTCTGAATGCCTTGGGACGACCGCCTTGTCTGTGGAAGAAAATGACGCTATCGCCGCCGGTGTCGCCATTAGGGCTGCCATGACCGGAGAGGCCGGCTTATCCTCCTGCGGGGGATTTCCCGGCCCCGGGCCGTACACCAACCTCTTGTCGGGCAAGACGAGATGATGGCACCCGGCGCAGGCCGCGGAGGTCACCTTGAGCTCGCCGCTCTGATCCACGACCCACCGGTACGAAAACACGTGACCGTCTTTCGTGACGATATCGTCGTGCGCTTCAATGGCGTCGGCGTCGCTTAAGAATGCAAGCACGGCGGGGTCAGAGGTGCTAAACCCGGGAGAACTCAGCCCCTCAAACACCACGCGGCCCGCCTCGATCCAGTCTGCTTTAGTCTTCAACTTCTCCGGCTCGATCAGACGTTGCGGTCCTTGGCTCTTGATCCACTCGCGATAGTCCGGCGGCTCGAACTTCGGATGGTACACCGGGTAGGTGCGAAGATTAACGATCGGCGCGGCGTAGTACTCGGCTTCGCTGAAGTGTCCCGGCCGCACCCCGAGCCCGGCCACAGGCGTCGCCCAAGTGGCCAGCTCTTTCTCGTCCCATATCTTGGGACAGACGATGGCCTCCGCCTCAGCAACTCCCGCTTGGTCCGCGCGATGACGTGGCCTCGAACAAACCGTAAACATGGTTGTGAATCCGAGCAGGGAGCAAATCCCCAAAAGCCTTCTCATGTTCATATTCTTGATGTTCATGATACGCTCGAGTTAAAGGGTCTTCAGGAACGCGATCAACGCCTTCTTGTCCTCATCCGACAATTCATGCCCGAACTTGTGGCCGGGGACGGCGCGGGTCTTCACGCCCGGCCCTTTCCAGCCGCTGGGCACGTAGTCGTCCTGTAGGCGCTTGGGGTCGAACCAATCCTCCAGCGATGAAACTGAGCCGGAGTGTTCATATAAGCCCCGATACCAAAGGCCGCGAAGCGACGGGATTTTATAGTAACCGGTACCCTTGCGCGTCTTGAGCGCCAGTCCAGGGTCCGTCCCGACGCGGCGAATCGAGACATCCAGCCGTTGCGTAGCCGGGTCGTCCGCCGGAGGTACAAAACCGGGCGCGGCCACAAGCTTGTTATTCGTGTAGATAGGCGGCGTGTGGCACTCCGTGCAACCTTCCGCCTCGAAGATTTTCTGACCCCGTTGGGCCTGCTCGTCAAACGGATGCGGACTCTCGGGCGGTTCGAGCGAATAAATGTACAACCCCAGCGCGTACATGGCCTCGTCCGGCGGGCGGACTTTGAGCCTCGTGTTCATTTCCGTGGCGAACTTGTGGGACCCAAAAACGCCATTGTCTGCAAACTCCACGAGGATGCCGTAGCGGGCAATGTCTTCTGGGCCGCGGTTGAGATGAGTCGCGGTGGCGTCGAGATAGCGCCGGTCTTTGACTCCGATGAGATCGGCCATGCGAGTAATAAACAACGGGCCGCCGTTGAATCGCTCAACCGTCGTGCCCCTGGGGGCGCCGTCTTCGAGATCGTAAAACGCCTCCATCTCCTCTTCGTTTTTCTTCCGGAACGCCGCATGCGGATCGTCGGCCACCCAGGGGACACCCCAGAACTGGTAAAACACCTCCCCGGCAGGGAGCGGCGGCTTGGGTGAAAAGCTGGACACGAGGATCTTCTTCGCGGGCGAGTCGGCCAGATCGTAGTTGGAAGGCGCGCCGCGCAGGAGCGTGCCGTCGGGCATCAGCCGCGTGTGACATGTCGAGCAGCTTCCCATGCTGATCTTAAGTTTGCCGTCGTAGTCCACGACCCACCGGTATTCGAGGAGTATTCCGTCACGGGTTAGGCCGTCGTGAGTTGCATCACTATGCTTGTCGATGACCGCTGCGTCGCTGAAGTGGCCAATGACGATCGGGTCGTCGGTTCGCGTCAGGGCCGTGTCCAATTCTTCGAACACCCGCCGCCCGGCCTCGATCCAATCCGCCTTGGTGCTGAGTTTCTCCGGATCAATCAGCGGTTGAGGGCCCTGAGCCATCATCCAATCGCGATAGCCGGGCGGCTCAAACTTCGGATGGTACACCGGGTAAGTGCGGAGGTTGTCGATCGGTGCCGCGTAATACTCCTCCTCGCTGAAATGCCCCGGCGGCACGCCCAACCCGGCCACCGGCGTCGCCCACGTGGCCAGTGCTTTTTCGTCCCAGATCTTCGGAACGACGACCACTTCTTGAACTTGGCTTGGTTGGCTTTCGACGAGGCGGTGCGGCTTCGAACAAACCGTGACTACGCCGAGCAACCCCAGCGATGAAGCTGCGATGAGATATGTCTTCAGGCCTGTTCTCATGCTGACCAAAAACGACGCCCCCCGCTTCAAGGCGTCTTTGTCTCCCGCAGGCGGTACGCACTTCCCTTGAGGGGCGAAGCTCTTTGGGCAGGGGGAGCAACCACTTTTCTATCCGGCGAAGCAATCGAATCAAACACGTCGAACAGATGATCACGGTTTTCCATTCGAATCAGGCGATGCCTGGTGCGATTTCAGGGTGGCAGCCATCAGACTGCTGTCATCGGCTTGCCCATCCAGCTTGAGCACATTCGGCTTGCCGGGCGCCGTTGGTAAGCGGACATAACCCCAGTCGCAGGGTCCGTCCTCCCATTTGTTGTGTGTCAGGCGGACGGCCGGTCCACCGGCCACGGGAGCTGCCCACATATCTCCGTAGGGTTGAGGCCTGGGTGTAAGCGGCCACTCGTCGTTGTAGCCCCCGCGATCCGAAGTGAAGACCACCCAGGCGCCGTCAGGAGAGAAGCGAGCGTGCATCGAGGTGTCCGGCACCTCCAATCGCTCCGGCTCGAGAAAGCGGCCGTCGCTGCCGTCTGATCGCTGAATCCACAGCTTGTTCCCCCGCCCTCGATTGGTCGAAAAGACGACCCATTCACCATCGGGTGTGAGCGCGGGCATGGTCTCGATCGCGTCCTCCTGGGTAAGCCGCGACCGACCCTGACCGGCTGCATCCATCCTGAAAACCTTGCCCCCGCCGTCCCCTCCGCTTCGAAAGACTATGCAGCTCCCATTCGCGGAAACATAGGGCAGCGCATCGTTTCCCGGCACATCCGCAGTGAGATTGGTGGCGCCGCTCCCGTCTAACATCACCTTCCAAAGGTCCACGTTGGCCTCACCGGAAGCGAAAAGGTCGCCGACGGCCACGACGAACCAGCCGGCCTCTGCGGCCACCGACACGCCCCAGGAAATGCCGGCGTCCGACTCAAACACGATCTTCCGCTTCGAGCCATCGAGGGCGCAACGGCTGAGGGGGACGGTACTCTCTGCGACGTCGAGAATTGTCGAGAGCACGTCGCCGTCAGGTGTGAGGGCGGGGAAGAACCCGCGAACGCCGTGCACCTCGACAACACGATCCGGCAAACGGACAGCGCAGCTCGCGTCGGGACGTGCCGTGGGCGACCATCCTTCCACTCTGCAAGTCGAAGTCGGGCGCAAAGTAGTCGCGGAGCGAGTCGCTCTCCTCGCGCAGTTCCGTCCCATCTCTTGCAACGGAGACGATTCGACCCGTCCTTAGGCTGTCTGCGGCGTCCATACCGGCACGGGGTTGTGGCCGCGAAAAGGCGATCCGGCCACCGGGTCCGAGCGTGGGGGAGAGCCCGTCCGAAGCAACTTGTCGGTCCTCCGAGCCGTCGGATCGCATGGACCGGATCTCGATCCCTGCTGCGGTCACACTGTAGTAGTAGAGAAGATCCTCGTCGGCCCACACCGGGGAACCGGCAACCGCCCCGTATTCCGCCCCAGGTTCCATCTCCTTGCCCGGGGATCGCTGCGACACCTGGCGCGGATTCGAGCCATCCACGTCCATGACGTAGAGGTCGACGACGCTGATGTCAAAGACGGCGTGGTCGCGGCTATAGCTCGACCACAGGTTGCCCTGGCGTGAATACGCAATTCGACTACCGTCGGGGGAAAAGGCCGGTTGGAAGTCGCCACCCGGCCGGTGCGTGAGATTCTTGGCGGACCCCTCCGCTGTCTGGTTCCCTGGCGTGAAGGGCATGAGGTAGATGTCGGCGTTGCCCTCGCGGGTGCTGACGAAAGCAAGCTGTTTGCCATCGGGAGAGAAGCACGCTGCGTCGTCCATGGCTGGGTGGTTCGTCAAGCGAATGACGCGATCCGTCGTTCTCAAGTCCAAGGCGTAGAGGTCAGCGTTCCCGGCACGCTCTGAAGTGAACACGACCCACCGACCGTCCGGTGAGAACTCAGCATTGTAATCCAGAGCTGGATCGTCGGTGAGTCGGCGTGGAGTGCCGCCTGGTTTGTCGAAGAGATAGATATCCCAGTTCGGTGGCCGAAGCGTCGTGTAGACGATGGCCTCGACGAGCGAGTCGTGCGGCGGCGCCGACTTCGTCTGGTCACCTCGCCCTTCGTGTCGTGGAATCAGTCTATCGACACGACCCTCCGTACCGCGAAGGGAGCATCCGGCGGCAAGAGCGAGCAAAGCGATACAGGCTACCGATTCGTCCGCAAAGCGACGCGGGACACGAACCAGGCTCCTTGAAGTCGACCTAGCTATTGCCGGCATGGCGAGCTCCTTTCAAATGAGGACCAACGAACTCCGGTCACAACCAAACTCCTGAGTGCAAACTGTTTATCCTCGCAGGCTCACGGTTTTTCCGCGTCTCGCAGGCGGTACGCACTTCCCTTGAGCGGAACCGGGTAGCTGGTCAGGTACGTCGGGCCTACGAAAACGCCGCGGGAAATCGGATGATCGCCCTTCTTTGACCACTCCCCGGTGCAGTCGCGGTGGCGAGGGTTCGCGCAGGCAATGACGATGACGTTCTCAACGCTTTCTCCCGGCTCGAAGAATACTTGCGTGCCGGATTCCAATTCATCTCTCGCCTCGCCGTGCGGTGTGGCGGAGGCCTTGACGTTCAATCCGTCCAGTTTGATTTCGCCCTGGAAACTGCCTTCGCTGTCTTTCACGAGCGTCACCAGCCCGTATTCCGCGTAATGCCCGCGAGCCCGCATATAGGCCGCGTACTCGCGGTCCGGAATCCACAGCCCAAGTACCAGCATGGCGCCGTGTGACGGAGCGATGGCCTCGAACTTCTCCTTGCCGATTTCGGCGGCAAGTTGCGAATGGTCAACCGGCGCCATCCATAACCCCGTTGCTCCGTTTTCCGGGCGAGCCGGCCCCTTTCCGTCGAGAACGAAGGCCTTGTCGCGGATGATCTCGACGATGGAGAAGGCCCAGTCCGTGTGTTCCGGGTGCTGCTTCACGTGCTCCTGCACCTCGGGCATCTTCACCTCGCGGGCAGGTAGGAGACGAAGATTCGTGGGCAGGGTTAACGCAGGGTCCTTGGGATCGAAGAGCAGGAAGGTGACGATCTCCTCTATCCCTTGGATTTCCCACGAGGTCAGCCCGCCGGGTGGCAACTTCTCTCCAAAAACGGACGCGCAAGCACCCATCAAGGCAAGGCAGGCAAGTAGATGAGTGCATCTGGGAGATCCAGGCCTCCACGCTCCTCGATTCGCTGCCGTGTTGCAATTCACATACGGGCAATCAGCCATTCGTTCCTCCTGCTTTCCGGTCTTGCCCAGCACGGCCTCATAATGCCGTGCTGTTATCGAACAGCGAAGGGCAAACCGATCTCATGGTTTCTTCCTTTGTGCGGCGAAACGGATATTCATTTGCGCGGCGATATTCTATTGCCGCAACACCCCGTTGCCACGTACCCATCCCGCCCTTATATTCCGGTTTGTCCACGTTTGGCACGGCTTTTTCGTGGTTTTTTGGGAGGGTCTTTCGTGTCCGGCAGGGATTGGTCCAGCGCCCATTTGTTCACCTCGGAATCCGTCTCCATGGGCCACCCTGACAAGGTGGCCGACCAGATTTCCGACGCCCTCCTCGATAGCCTTCTGACCCACGACCCCATGGCCAGGGCGGCCATCGAAACCCTGGTCACTACCGGCCTCGTCGTCGTCGCCGGCGAGGTCACCGTTCACAATCAACAGGCCAACGAGGCCCTTGGCCATGCCGAGGACATAGTCCGCGAAACCATCCGCCGCATCGGCTACGATGACCCCATGGGCGGCTTCGACCATCGTAGCTGCGGCGTGCTCCGGGCGGTCCACGCCCAATCGCCCGACATCAGCCGCGGCGTAACCCAATCGGACACGCGAACCGAACAGGGCGCCGGCGACCAGGGTTTGATGTTCGGCTTCGCATGCGATGAAACCAAATCGCTCATGCCTCTACCCATTCAACTGGCCCATAGGCTTGTGGAGCAACTAGCCGAGCTGCGCCAATCCGGTCGGCTGCCCTGGGTCCGCCCCGATGCCAAGTCACAGGTTACCGTGGCGTACGAAGACGGCACGCCCGCCGGCCTTCACAACATTGTGATCTCCACGCAGCACACGACGGACGTAATCGACCCCAAGACCGACGAGATTTCCGATAAGGCCAGGCAACAGATCATCAAAGAAGTCATCCGCCCGGTCATCGCCAAAGAATGCCCCCAGTTCTGGTCCGACGATATCGTCATCCACATCAACCCTACCGGCCGCTTCGTCATCGGCGGTCCAGCGGGAGACTCGGGCTTAACCGGCCGAAAGATCATCGTCGATACCTACGGCGGTCGCGGCCGTCACGGCGGCGGGGCCTTTTCCGGCAAGGACCCGACCAAGGTGGACCGTTCGGCTACCTACATGGCCAGGCATATCGCCAAGAACATTGTCGCCGCCGGGCTGGCCAAACAGTGCGAAGTGCAGCTTGCCTATGCCATCGGTGTGGCCGACCCCGTCAGCGTCTCCGTCGATGCCTTCGGCACCAGCGAAATGTCCCCATCGCAGCTCGCTCGGCTAGTTCGCGACGTGTTCCCGCTCAAGCCCCGCCAGATCATCGAATACCTCGACCTTCGACGACCGGTCTACTTCGAGACCGCGCGTCATGGCCATTTCGGTCGCGACGGCGCCGGCTTCACCTGGGAAAAGCTCGGCAAGGTCGACGAACTCCGCTCCACCGCCCACGCCCTTCAGGCCGTCTGACCATAAGACGCCGGGGATCATCCAAGCTTTCCGAGCCGCGCGGCTTTTTGCCCGCGCGACGGCAATCGGGTCGCGTCGCATGGCCCACGCTTGCGTGGCCATGTCTCCTCCTATTCCGTTCGGTCCCGACGCACTACACTGCACGAGGGCAACCAACCATGACTGAGTTTATCACAAATGATCCGCCCCGTTCCGTCGTCATCACCGGCTGCGGGTGGGTGACCCCCTTCGCCATCGGCGGGATCTACGAGGTCATCGACGCCCTTCATTCGCGCTCATCAGCCGCCGCGCCAAAAGGTACCGTACCTTTCCACGCCGTCCCCGATTCATTTCTCGATACGTTCCCTTCCATCCCCAAGGAACTCCGACAGGACAGAGGCGCCTGGATGACCGCCGCGGCCTGCGAAACCGCCCTGGCCCAGGCCGCCCTCGACCGATCGACCCTCGATCCTACCCGCATCGGTCTCGTCCTCGGCTGTGCTCTGGCCGGTCAACTAGGGATGGTCCGTTTCGCCTGCGACGTGCGCGAGCAATCGCCCCGTTTCGTCACGCCGATCAATTTTCCACAAACGGTGGGTAATTTCATCGCCGGGGCCATGGCCAGGGGATACGACCTCCGCGGGCCCAACAGCACCTTGGCGGGTGGATCAGCTTCCGGGCTCGACGCGGTTATCGAAGCCTGTTCGCTGCTTTCATCGGGGCAGGCCGATGTGATGCTCGCGGGCGGTACCGAAGAGCTCAATGCTTCCTTGGCTGAGGCTCTGTCGAAATCGTCGGTGGTGGGTCGCACCGCCGATGCGCTTCCGTTGAGCGAGGGCGCCTGCTGGTTCGTCCTGGAACGGGCGGATTTCGCCAAACAGCGCGGCGCCCGGCCCATGGCAAGTGCCAATTCGTGGCACCAATCGGAAGACGACGTGTCGGCGCAACCCGCGTCCACCGGATCGATCGTCTCAATCGCGGGATTCTCGAGTTCCGGCGCGATCCGTGTGGAGCGCTGGACCGGTCGCTGCCTCGCCGCCGTCGGCCCCGCGGCCATCGCCGCGGCCATCGCCGCCATGAATGGCCAACCCGTGCCGCTCGACGGCGGCCGCATTCATCAATTCAGCCTCACAGGGAAGCCGCCCGCCTCGCGGATCATCGCCCGCGGCGAACATACTCACGATTCGATGTTCGAACTGCTGATGGGTTCGTAGCGGCTCAGGCCTTTTCAAACACCAGCGCCGCGTCGTGGCCGGTGAAGCCGGTGAACACCTTGAGCAGGCGACGAACCGGCCGCTCTATCTTCTCATGGGCCAGCGGAACCGGGAACGACGCCCGACCCGCCCGCGTATGCGGCGTCGCCGGTACGCACCCGTTCTTCATTGAGAGCAACCCGCAGATCGTGTCCAGGATTCCGCAGGCCGCCAAAGTATGACCCACATATGGTTTGAACGCCGTGGCCACCGCGTTCCCATTCGCACCGCCCAACGCCCCCCCGATGCAATTCGCCTCGTAACGATCCGAAAGACTCGTCGCCGCGCCGTGCGGAACAATGAAATCGATGTCACCGGCTGTCACCCGCGCGGCATCGAGCGCATCGGTCACCACGCCGCGCAACCGCCCCGCCCGCACGTCCGGCACCGTCTGCTTCCAGCCCTGATGGGCGAACGCCCCGCCCAAGTAGCGGGCATAAATGGTTGCTCCACGCTCCTTCGCGCGTTGAGCCGATTCCAGCACGATCGCACCGGCACCCTCGCCCACGTAGAACCCCGCCGATTCCGTATCGAACGGCCGCATCACCGGCTCTTTGGCATACAGCTCCAGCCGCCGAAACCATTCCAGCCGCACCGCGGTGTCAAACGCCTCTCCGCCGGTGACGACCATCGCACCGGCCACGCCGTTGCGAATCTGTTGCGCCGCAGTCTCGATCGCATAGGCCCCGGAAGAACACGCGTTGTGTACGCTGGTGCAGAATCCGTGCAGCCCCATTGCCTTACCGGCCAGGTGCACATAGATGAACGCCTGCATCCCATAGAACGACGGCGCCAAAAGATCATACACCCGAGGCGGCGCGTCGCTCGGCGGTGGCGTGCTCATCAAGCCGAACAACCGGCTGACCGTGGATTCCACGCCCGGGGCCTCAAACGCCTGCACCATGCCGACCCGGTTGTCCTGTCGATCAAAGGTGAGGGCCGCATCAGCGAGTGCCAATTCCATGGCCAACAGTGAGTACGCCAGGTCTCGGTAACCAGGGAATTCTTGTTGTGTGAGAAAGTCGAGATGGACCCCCAGGCCCGGCACATCCGTGGGCGGAGGCATGGATGCCACCGGCATGGCCACGCCCTCGGCGACATCGACACGCAGCTCGCGCATGCCGGCTCGACAGCGCCCCGCTGCCAGCGATGACCACAACGCGGGACACCCCACGCCGACCGACGTGACCGGGCCAAGCCCGGTGACGACGACATCATGAATGTGTTCGGTCGATCTCAATTTGGGCCGCTTCAGAACCCCTCTCCCTCATCGGGCGAGGGTCAGGGGTGAGAGTAATCGGTGCATCCGCGGCGATGTTCGCGTGATTGTCACACTTTGGCAAGCCAAAGCGCGCCTTGGGTAATGGTTTGAACCTATCAGTATCACTTCGGGGCCACGGTAGGGGGGCCAAGGTGTGTAGCCGGGGGTGGAGTGAAGCGGAACCCCCGGAAGCCTATGATCTCTTTGGACAGCTCTTTCGCCGTTCGTCCAAAACTGAGACCGCTCCAGTTTCTTGTTGCAGCCGGCCCATTCGAAAAGGTAGAATGGTGGCTGTACCACCGTTCAAAGGAGGCGAAATCATGGGACCTTTCTATTCTCAGTTCCGCAGACCTATTTTGTCGCTCATTTTCCCGATCAGCGCGGCACTCATGACGTCGTGGGGGTCTCAAACCCAGGCCCAGCCGGCTGTCTCGCAAGCGGCCCCCTGTACCACACCCGAACCCAAAGCGGTTCAATCGGTCGGCCCCTGCGTCCAGCCATGCTATTACTTCACCGGTTTCGAGCCGGAAGAAGGTTTCACCGCAGACGCATGGATCGGCGACGGGAACCAGGGCGCCTCCGGCGGCATCTTCGCCACCTGGAGTACATTGTGCTCGCAGAGCCACGGCTCGACCTCCGAAGGACACGTCGAAACCGCCAACCCTTCGTCCGGCTCGCAGCACCTCCGGATCACCCATGATTTTGCAGCCCCGACCGACAATGTGTTCACTTGCGTGCTCGACGCCCGCGTGCCCAGCAACGCCGTCGCGGACGCGAACACGCCGCCCATCGCTCCCACCACAATCTCCGTCGACATCGCCATTCACGGCAACGAAAGCCAGAATTTCAACATCCAGCCACAGACTCGCTGGTCGGGCTGTTTCGCCGCCCGAATCCTCTTTTTCTATTACTTCAGCACTTACATCATGGATGATCCGGTCGATGGCGAAGAAGGGCTCGCTTTCGCCTACGCGGGTGATTGGGACACGACGGGCGGTTATCAGCGTTACACCATCCACATCGACCCCTGCACGTCGTTCCGTTGCCTTGGCGGCGACAACCCCGATGCGCCTTGCGACTCCGACGCCGACTGCGGCCCAAATGGTAGTTGTGCCGGTCGAATCGACTATCTCCGCGATGGTCAACTCCTCTATCAGGGCGTCGTGTTCTTCGGCCAGAACATGGATCAACTGCTGTTCTACGGCGACAACTACCTCGGCAACCCAGAACACCTTGGCATGGACATCGACAACGTCGAGATCATCCGCGGCGACCCTTGTCCGAGCGAGTGCGGCAACGGGCTGGTAGAGACTGGCGAAGAGTGCGAGCCGGCTGATCGTTCAACGTGCCCGGATCGCTGCATACGACCCGGGTTGGGTGAACCTCCGTGCACCTGCGCAGTTTGTGATGCAGATCCTTGCAGCAACTTCATCCATCTCGACCCAGGCACTCTGACAACGACGAAACCTTATTGCTTTGACGGCCTCTTTACCTTTGTCGCCGAGGCGCCGGCTTATGCCATTGAAACCTGCGGCAGCGGCTTCAACAGCCACTTGGCGGTCATGACGGGTGACTGCTCGGCGTTTGAGGTGCTTGCGACCAACGATGATTGCGGCACCGGGCCCGAGGGGGCGGGAGCCGATCCTCTGGCCTCGTGTTTCAATGATCCGGGCGAGTCGGCTGCATGCGTATGCCTGCCGACGATCCCTGGGGAAACCTATTATGTTAGGGACGAGTACTGGCTCATGGAGCCCATGTTCAGGCCCATCACGATAACCGTCAGCAGGCGTCTGACTTGTGACGCGGTGTGGCAGAACGGCGCTTGTTGTGACGCGTTCGGCAACTGCGCGGACGATGTCGCAGAATCCGCCTGCAATGGCGATTACTTTCACAACACGGTTTGTCAGAGTGTCACATGCCCGCTCGTCTTTGGCGCCTGCTGCGACGGGTCCACCGGCGAATGCCGCGAAGTGACCTATTCGGAGTGCCTTTGCCCGGCTTGTGCATGGACCAAGGACGTGGCCTGCGCCGACACCACCGAGCCCTGCGAATCGCCCGTCATCCCCACCATCTCCGCCTGGGGCATGATTATCCTGACGCTCTTATTGCTCGTGGGATCGAAAACTCGGCGTACCACTGGTGGCTTGTCCGCCAGTGCCAATCACTGACACTTTACGTACCTGAAGTGCGTACTTAGTCATCCCTGAAAATCTCTGTGGGTCCGGTATTTCTCGGATGAAACTCGGGGACGGGGCGGGTAGACTTTGCCGGGAAACCCGGAGGAACGGGTGAAAACCTTGCAAACTCGGAAT
>Ga0137431_1000492_pt1 | contig 14164 bp, 14 predicted proteins | sample EasRivERMZT800_2_FD_104646 | JGI IMG/M metagenome (GOLD analysis project Ga0137431, IMG submission 104646) | Soil microbial communities from meander-bound floodplain in the East River, Colorado, USA - East River MetaG ERMZT800_2 | ecosystem: Environmental > Terrestrial > Soil > Floodplain ... | reverse complement strand
TCAAAAAAGAAATGTTTTTATAGTCATGGGAGCCTATAGCAGAAGCGCACTCTCACGATTTCTTAAACACAGCCATGCAGATCTGCTCATGCGAACTATTACACAGCCCATCTTTATATCTCATTATTGAACAGATAGGCAAAACAATAAGACTCCAACATGAAAAAGATCATTGCTGCCTTTGACGGGCTTAAATTTTCAGAGAGTACCCGAAATTATGCAATCCACCTGGCTAAGCAAACAAGTGCTCACCTGGTAGGCGTTTTCTTAGAAGATTTTACTTACACTAGTTACAAGATATATGATCTTATTTCTTCGAATAGGGGTTCTGTCGGGGTGGAAAGGAAAAAACTGGATAAGAAAGATGTAAAATTGAGAGGTGCAGCCATACAAAATTTTGAAAATGCCTGCAGGAATGCCGGGCTGGAATGCACTATTCATAAAGACAGAAATGTAGCCATCCGTGAATTGCTTCATGAAAGCATCTATGCAGATCTTTTGATCATTGACAGCAGGGAAACGCTAACTCACTACTCTGAAAAAACACCAACGGGCTTTATTCGCGACCTGCTTACTCATGTCCAATGCCCTGTCCTTGTGGTTCCCCACTTATATAAACCAATCGATAAAATAGTTCTCCTGTATGATGGAGAACCTTCGTCTGTGCATGCTATTAAAATGTTCAGCTATATGCTCGGGTCATTCAAAGAATATCCAATGGAAGTGCTATCTGTCAATTCCCCTGCAAAATCTTTGGATTTGCAGGATAACAAACTGATGAAAGAGTTTATGAAACGTCATTTTCCGAAATCGGGATACACGGTCATAAGGGGTTCACCGGAGGTTGAAATTATAAACTACCTCAAAGGGGAAAAAGATACTTCATTGGTGGTGCTGGGTGCTTACAGACGTGGATTGGTCTCGCGCTGGTTCAGACCCAGCATGGCGGATAGCCTGATGTCGGGTCTTAAACTTCCGTTATTCATTGCACATAATAAATAACACATGAAAAAGAAGATCCTGGACGAACTTCTGGTAAGTGAAAGCGACCAGCTGCAAAAACTCAATGCTATTGTTTTAAATGCAATTGAGGAAGAAAAATTACTCTCTCTTAAATTGATGGAATTCGACGACCCGCATCCTCCTTTTGCGAGCAGGATTGCCGACAAAGTTGCTTCATTCGGCGGAAGCTGGAAGTTTATCATCTTTTTTTTATTCACGATGCTTGCCTGGATCGCCTTAAATATCTATTGGCTGAGCGGACCTTTCGATCCTTACCCTTTTATCCTGCTCAATCTAATACTGTCAACGATTGCAGCCTTGCAGGCTCCGGTCATTATGATGAGCCAAAACCGTAAGGAAGAAAAAGACAGGCAGCGCGCCATCAATGACTACCTTATTAATCTGAAAGCCGAAGTGGAAATCCGGCATATGCACGAAAAGCTGGACCTTCTCATAGCCGAACAAATGAAAACGTTATTTGATATACAAAAGGAGCAAGTGAATATCATGAATGAAATTAAAATAGCGATCAGGAAAAAAAATCAAAAACCTCTTGACAACCCGGGCGTTCCGGGGAATAACCAATCGACTAATTCAGCATGCTGAAACAAAAAAGTTCATGTAATGAAAAAAAGTCTTCCGAAACTAAATAAAGAATGGCACCTGGGTCATCCCATGCCCACGAACCCGACTTTCGCGAAGAGAGTAGAATGGCACCTTGAACATCAAAAACATTGTGCCTGCAGAAAAATAGCCGGAAAACTTGCCGAGGAAATGAAAAAACGCGGAATTAAGTTCTAAAGCAATCATAATGAAACCAGGCAATAGTGGTGCTACCATCCTATTCTTTTCGGTTTTGCTGACTGTTTCACTAATTGCAGCAACCTGCACCGGAATATTTGTTACAGGGTTTTATGCAAAAGAAACAATGAACTGGCAAGTTCAATCAGTTGGCCAGGATTGGGTTAATTTGTTTATTGTTGTCCCTTCATTAATCCTTAGTGCCTTTTTTTCGTACAGAAAGAGTAAGATTGCCGGGCTACTGTGGGCGGGCGTCGTAACCTACATCTTTTACACCTTCATTATTTATTGTTTTGCTGTTCATTTTAACAGGTTATTCCCGTTATATTGTTTAATTCTTGGGCTTTCATTTTATTCATTGCTCTGGTTTTCTTATTCTCAGGCCAGGCATCCGGCAATATATGTAATGAGCAACAATATCGTGTCGCGGATCACAGGCATTTATTTTCTCATTCTGTCGCTCATTTTCTATTTTCTCTGGCTTTCTGAAATAATCCCGGCCATGATAAAAGGTACGGTTCCGGCAAGCTTACATTCGACCGGGTTGTTAACAAACCCGGTACACGTCCTTGATCTTTCCATATTGCTTCCGGGAATTTTTATCATCGGTCTGCTCGTTCTCAGAAGAAATCGAGCAGGGTTCCCTTTTTCAGTAATTATGCTTACATTCTTTATACTTATGGATATAACCATTGGATGGCTGGCTTTCCTTATGTATCGCAGAGAGCTTTTATCCAACTTTTCCGTAACGGCAATGATGACGGGTTTAGCCGTGATAACCCTTGTATTATTGGCCTGGAATTTGAAAAGTAACCGAAAGAATGAAGCACCGATTGATCTCAATCCGGGCATCATTAGTTGATGAACCAAAATAAAACCATAAAAAAGACAACAAATCATGGTCCCAAAATCATAGTGCAGACTGACGTTTGTCATTGTCCAATCCTTACTGGTGCGATAGTTTAGTACAAATTTTAAAATTTGACTGAAAAATAAAGTTTGGGATTCTCTTCCTGTAGTGGTGACAGGGTTTTGGCTAAGTGAACTGAGAGGCAGTTATTCGCAATTAACTGGAAATGTCCGTGCGAATAGACAACGTTAAATTAGCGGGCTTTTCATCTCCTTAATATACTTACTCCAAAAACTTGTTGACAGCTGCAGGTAATAAACAATTGTACTATCATTTTATAACTTATTGGGCGGGTGGGGAATCTCTACAATGCTTTCTTAAATCGAGCACCTTCCATATGCTCATTGTACTTTCGAGTGGCGGGTGAACTGTTTGAAAATGCCAGGTAGAGCTAAGCCCTAAGCCAAACTGAGAAGCAGTATCCAGGCAACGCCCTTCATATTTAGTTAATCGTACTCATTGAACTTTGTTTTTATATACCAAAATTCAGATTTATATGAGTTATCATTCTTCGTTATTAAGACCGCAATTCCCGCAGCAGGCAATCGCACAACAGTTGGAAAAAATATTTCTTGATCCTTTTTTCGCAGAATCAAGAATCCTTAAGAACTTTCTTTCATTTATCGTAAATGAAACGCTGGAGGGCCGTTCGGATTCCCTGAAGGAATATACCATTGCTGTCAATGTGTTAGACAAACCAAAGAATTTTAAACCACATGAAAATGATGCCATAGTGCGGATACATGCTGGAAGGCTGAGGAGGGCACTGGATCATTATTATTTTGAAAACGGAGTCATGGATGACATTCAGATTTACATACCTAAAGGGAAATACGTTCCGTTCATTTTTGAAAAAAAAGATAATAACATCAAATCACTGACTGGCAATAATAGCCGGGAAACGGAGGAAAGAGCTAAATCAGATGACCCGACTACTTTCGCGGTTATACCTTTTCTGTATCTAAACAATCAACCGGCAGTACATTCATTTACTGATGGGTTATGTCTGCGCCTGACAAAAGAATTAATGAATATCAAAAATGTTTCTGTTATATGTTATCAGGCTGTAAAATCACTCTCGGGGAAGGCTTCCGATTTTAATGAGATGCTGGCGGAGTTGGGATCGGATTACGCAATTACAGGGAGCATACAATTTATGAAGGGGAACCTGCGCGTAAACGTTCAGATAATCAGAAGCAATACATGCGTGCAAATATGGAGTAAGTCATACGAGAGAAAGTTAACCCGATCGAATATTTTCCAGGTAGAGGATGAAATTTCGCGGCTTGTGAGTGTAGAAGTAAGGGAGCTGCCCGAATTTAATCCGGTCAAGATTATTCCGCCTTTGAGGTTAGCCGCTATTTAGATTGTTTCCCTTTTTGGGATTTCAGATTTTCGATGACCTATTCAGGAGTCATGGGTCACAAAGTTGCAGTCATTCGACCTTAATTACCTTGAAGATTTTCCTTTTGTCTACTCCCCACCTGCATTCGACGATATACACTCCGCTCGCCCCTGCTAGCTTCACCGTTCTATCATAAGCCCTCAACAGCTGTGTATTTATCTTTTTGCCCGACAAATCGTAAACCGTTATAGTCATGCTATTGTCTATCCCCGCGATATTCCAGTCAATATACAGGTGGTCGCTGCGGTAAATCGGGTTTGGATAGACTTTAATAAGGTCTTCTTCCGGCGAAAAGGTTTTAGTTACCGGGCGCACCTGTGTTACAGCCACTACAGCCGGTTGCGAAATCGCCTGGCATCCATTTGTGTTCGTAACTGCAACGGTGTAACTTCCACTCGTATTTGCGGTATAACTATCTGATGTCGCTCCCGTGATATTCACGCCATCTTTTTTCCATTGATAAGTATTACCTACCGCAGCAGCAACGTTCAGCACCACATTGCCGCCTTGCGGGAACGTCAAGGGACCGTTAGCTGTTATTACCGCAGCTGGCAACGGAACTACCGAAACATTGATGGCAATGGACAATGTTGAACAACCCTGGGCATTGGTGACCGCCACAGTATATGCTCCGGTTGCGGTTGCTGTATAGTTAGATTGTGTTTGTGATGGAATAGTTACGCCATTCTTTTTCCACTGATAAGTATATCCCGTACCGGTGATCGCTTTTAGTAGTACACTCTTCCCGGCACAGAACGAAGTAGCTGACGCTGCCGCCACTGTTGCCAAAGGAACATTATTCACCGTTACAGTGACACCAGCAGACGTTACCGGACAACCCGCCGTATTAGTGACAACAACACTATACACTCCGGATGCGGTGGCTGTATAATTAACCTGTGTCGCACCGGCGATATTGACCCCGGATTTTTTCCATTGATAAGTATAATTGGTGCCTGTATTTGCTTTCAGCACTACCTTCTGGCCGACGCAGAACGTTAGCGGACCGGCAGGCGTGATCGTAGCGGCAGGCAAAGCATTTACCGATACAGCAATTGCCGCAGAGGTTACCTTACATCCACTTGAATTAGTCACAATAACCGTATACCATCCCGGCTCAGTAGCTGAAAAATTAGATTGAACAGCGCCGGGAATAGCGGCCGCCCCGCGTATCCACTGGTAACTATAATTGGTTCCTGTGTTTGCTTTCAGCAAAACATTTTTGCCTGAACAGATAGATGTAGGACCTGTTGCTGTTATCGTCGCAAGCGGCAAAGGTTTTACCACCACAGCCAAAGCAGCCGATGTAACGGAACATCCGGTAGCATTTGTTACTATTACCGTATAATAACCCGTAGCCGATGCAGTGTAGGTTGAGGACTTGGCTCCGGCAATTACAGCGCCACCCCATTTCCATTGATATGTATACCCGGCACCGAGGATTGCTTTAAGCTGCACTGTCTTTCCTTCGCAGAAGGTCAGGGAACTGGCCGCTGATACCGTAGCCAGCGGGACAGGATTAATTGTTACATTAAGCGCCGCTGACGTTGCTGAACAACCTGAGGCATTTGTAACCATTATGGAATAAGTTCCGGCTATAGTTGCTGTATATTTGGATTGAGTCGCATTGTCAATATTAATACCCGCTTTTTTCCACTGATAAGTATAACCGGTACCTGTATTTGCCTTGAGTAAAACATTTTTGCCGGCGCAGAATGTTGTGGGTCCTGCGGCCGCTACAGTTGCAGAGGGAGGAGAACTTACGGACATCGTTATTCCCTGGGAAGTAACTGTACTTATACTTGCACACAATAAGTTAGATGTTAGTATACAAGTCACAACAGTTCCGTTGGTCAAGTTGGTTGTTGTGTAAGTGGGACTGTTGCTACCCACCGGAGTATTCCCAACTTTCCATTGATATTTTGGATTTGTTCCTCCGTTAATTGCTGTAGCTGTAAAGGTTATACTTGTGCCGGTGCACATAGCGCCGCTTACGCTGGCTGCAATATTTACAGACGGCGTAGCAACTGTGGCAACCGACATGGTTATGCTGTTGCTTGTTGCCGTTGGAGTGGCGACGCATAGGTTTGAACTGGTCAGCACACAACTAACAACATCTCCATTTGATAATGCATTATTGCTGTATGTACTTCTGTTTGTTCCCACTTTATTGCCATTGAGTTTCCATTGATAAGTTGGGTTATTGCCGCCATTTGCAGATGTGGCTGTAAAGGTTACATTGGTACCAGCACAAATAGCGTCATTTGCGTTAGCTGCAATGCTCACCGAAGGCGCAGTTAATTCTGGGCCTTGTATGATTGCAACAAAATCTTCTGTTTGTCCATATTCTAAATTGGGACAAGGTTGAGGAGGAGGACTATCAGCATAATCTGCACTTATCCTCATTCGCAATGAGGTGCAGGTGGCTACACCGGTGACGGGAACAGTAAAAGATGCGGTATGTGATTGATAATTTGTTGTCCCGTCGCTGCTTATTATAAGCTCTGACGGCTGAAAAACGCCGTCATTATTGAAATCTATCCATCCCCTCACATTTTCAGGATTATAACCGCTAGTAACTGTAATAGTATAGGTAATGCCGTTATTCAGATTAGCGACAGGTTGCTTTTGAATACAATCGGGCATCGCGGCCATGGTATGATCTATATAAAATTGATAGCTTTCTTCAGTATACCCTTTGGTTTCAACCAACAAATTTGCCACCTGAATACGGCGAGGGCCTATGTCAAAGCCATTATTAGGGTTTGTAATCTCTGTCGGTACACAGGAGGCAATCGGCGAGGGAATAATAACCGGCTCCATTCCCGGCGGCAGGCCACCCAGTGAAGTCAAAAGACTACCCCTTAAATTCTCAAGCGCATACAGCATTCTGTCACTTTGCCCTGCCGTGAATATACCCTTGCAATTGTAATAGTTCATAAAATTACGAACCACAGATCCCCAGGGCTGATTAGTACATGCGTTTATCCCCGTATTACAACCAAACAAATAATGAGGCTCTGTATCGCATACCTGATCTCCGTCGGTTGTGCAATCATTATTAAGAGGGCAGATGCTTCCATCTCCATTTCCTTCAAAAGTATGATACAGCCAAAGGAAATGCCCTACCTCATGTGCTAATAATTCTACATCTGTATTAATAACAGTTGCCCCGTCTATTCCGGAAGGTGCACCCGGGTAATACGCATACCCGGCTATACCGCCTCCGCCCTGAACTTGTCCTTGTATTTGGGTAACAATCCAAATATTAAGATACGCGGTATTAGGCCAGCTACTTAATGCTTTCACGTCTGTTTCAGGCGCACCTCCTGATGAGGTTGTATTCCACGGATAATTCACTCCATATTCGCTATAGCCGGGTACAGCACTGCCATCAACACGGTTAATGCCGTTGGTGGGCTGACAATCAGGAGTTCTTTGCGCCAGTTTAAAATGTATTGGTATTTCAACACTTCCATCAGTATTGATACCTCCTGCATCATAGTTAGCAGCAAAGATTGCGTTCAGTCTGGCAATCATTGATATTAAGTCGTTATCAGAAGGGTTATAGGGTGTACCTATTGCCTGCCCTGTATGGATGACATGTATCACAACCGGAATTTCATAAATATCATCTTCTGCTTCCGCCCGGCGATTAACTCTTGTGGCTTTTTCTTTACTGTATTGCCGCCATTTGGCATCTTGCAATTCAATTGCTTTTTTATATGCAGGTTTGATTCGGAGCAAATGCCGGTGTACTTCATCTGTTACACAAAAAGATTGGGCATGCATCTTCTGCTTCAAACAAAATAAGAGGAACAAGAAAAAAAATGGCCGATATATTCTCCCCATAGCAACCAGTTTGAAATGAGTTTTGGATGATAGGGTATAGTCATCAACAAAATGAAGTCGGGTGTGCTTCGAGGGGTTGGGAAAAGAAAGCGTGGGCTTTAACTAAGTTACTAAACTAACTCATGCCGGTGTGTATCCAAAATTTTCGCAGCTAAAAAACTAAATTATGGAAACTAATCGGCTTTGCAAGCTTTATGAAATTCTACTTAAGAACTGTAAAAGAAGCCGGTTTTCTGAAGAGTAAAGGAAAAGGCGCGGGTGAGCAACGATAAACGAATACTTAAGAGACTTGTAAAATTGTTGAAAAGAAAAGTATCACGGAGATCAAAAAATACACTCCCTTTTTTTGGGAAGCGCATTCTTCTTTCGCATGGCATCCAACAGCCGGTCCTCAATTGCTGATATCTGTGCAGTGATGGCAGCGTTAATTTTTTGTCCGCTTTGGATGGTTTGTAATCCCATCACCGACTGATCGGCGCCAACCTTAACGCCAGTTGAACACGGACTAATTGCAATGCTTTTTTATCAGTGTGTGTTGCCAGGATTAATGAGATTGAGTATGACATAAGCTATGGGTTTCTAAAAATAGTAGAACACAAGATAATTGTAGAACAAAATAGTGGGAATAAGTAATGATTTGGGATGACATCTGATTGATTATAACTATGAGCATTAAAAAAGGCGACTTTAACAGCCGCCTTTGTGATCCCGCTGGGACTATTACCTGCTTGTTCTTATTTACTCTTATTATATCTTATTAACTCCTGTAACATCGGATGGAAGCCAGTTTCAGGGCTTTTTGAGGAATTTAAGCATATTCTGAGATAAAAAATATTCTTACCCCAAAACTTTCCCCAACTAGTTTTATTCATTACATTGGAGAACTAATTTGTAGCGAATGAGAGTAAAATTCTACCTCAAGCGGCCGAAGTCTAAGACCGAGACTTCGATTTATGCCCTGGTTAATTACAACCGCAATTCATTAAAAATTTACACCGGAGAGGCAATCCTGCCCAAGCATTGGAACCCTAAGGCCAACGCCGCCAAGAACACCCCAAGTTTTACGGAGCACCCGGAGTTCAATGAACGGATACATAAAATTCGCAGTACCATCAGCCGTGTCTTTAATGATTTCAAAAACAGGAATGACCATTCAACGCCAGCTCCCGCAGTTCTAAAGCCGTTAATAGAGACAGCTTTGAAAAAAGGATTTGTCCAGACATCCCTGTTTTCGTTCTTTGAGGAATTTGCCAATAGTACTATGAGCGGCACCCGGGTTAATCCGCGTACCAAAAAAGCTATAAAAGGGACCGGGGGCCGTGGTTACATAACGACATTAAACCACTTGAAGGCATTTGATAAAACGTGGAATAGAAAAGTGTCCTTTGACACTATTGATCTTGATTTCTATGGTGACTTTACAAACTATCTCAAATCACTTTTACTTAGCCTTAATTCTGTAGGAAGCCACATACAAAGGATAAAGACCATAATGAGTGAGGCCCTGGATAAAAAACTCACCCATAATACAGATTTTAGAAGCAAGCGATTTGTGAAGCTCTCGGAAGATTCTGACAGTATTTATCTGAATGAAGCTGAGTTACGGGAAATGAGAAATTTAAAGCTATCTGATAATCCGCGCCTGGATAACATCAGGGATCTTTTCCTGATCGGCTGTTATACCGGTTTGCGGTTTTCTGATTTCAGCATATTAAAGCCACAAAATATTAAAGATGGTTTTATTAAGATCAAACAGGTAAAGACAGGAAGTCCAATAGTTATTCCGGTGCATAGCGTTGTCAAAAAGATTATTTCAAAGCATAATGGGAGTTTACCAAAATCCATTTCCAATGTAAAGACTAATGAGTATTTGAAAGAGATTGGCCAAATGCTACCAATGCTGAAAGAGAAAGTAACTAAGGAAATAACTAAAGGTGGAATCCAGATAATGCAACTCGTTGAAAAGTGGGAGCTCCTGACTTCTCATACTGCCCGCAGATCGTTTGCCACTAATGAATATAACGCCGGCACACCTACCCTGATTATAATGGCAATTACCGGACATAAATCCGAGAAATCATTTTTGAAATATATCCGTGTCACGCCTGATGAACACGCCAGGAAATTGAAAACGTTGTGGGAACGCAGAAGTAAAATGAAGGTTGCTTAAAACACAACACCCGCTGCTACTACCCATTAACGACTTACGACTATTAATGAAAGAGCAAAGCCGACTTGAACCCGATTCAATCGCCAATAAAAAAATCATCATGAAAAAGACAAACGACACTCGCCTCGATGAATACAAACAAAAAAGAAAGGAAGTAGATGGACGTCATCGCCAATGGAAAAAAGATTTTTCGCAAGCTCAGAACGATTGGAGGGCTGAGGCGGATCCTAACAAAAAAGAATTATTAAAAAAAAGAATGGATAAGCTTTTTGAAGAGAATTCAAAATTTCGGATTGAGTACACAGGTTTATTAGATGAACTTGAAAAATTAATAGATTGATTCACCATAAACAAAACACCCGCTGCAGGAACAGCGGGCGCCAGGTATATAAAATCAATTGCTTAGATTTAAGCGAACGCAACAAAAAAAGAGTTGTATGGCAAAAATTATTGATTATAAAGTAATCTCAGAATATGGGACAGATGCTTTGTCTCAAAAGGTTATGCCGGCAATACGAAGCGGGTGGCAACCATTAGGAGGAGTTTCCGCATTTGTTAATTCAAGTACCGGTCAAACAGGGCAAATGTTCTCACAGGCCTTAGTTAAATACCAATCTGAATAACGGGCGGACTAATAATTTAGAGTGACATTTTTAAGCGTATCAAATCTTGGAACCTGTAGCCCATCCAAAGTACCACTTGCGATGGGCAAACCTGCATTAGTCACCTGCCAATCTATTTTATTTTTTTGACCACCAAAAGCAAGGGGAAATGTCTCGACGATATTAATTGCCTCTCGTCTTCCAGACTCACTGATTATGGTCAACGCCAGAGACGAACCAGCGGGATAATTGCCGACCTTATGAAGACGCAACTGAATCCATCCCATAGGAGTCATGTAGACAGTTTTGCTATATTGCCGTTCAAATAACTAATAGCCCCCCTTGTATACAAGCATCGAATTGCCATATTCGAAAGGCCGAGGGGGCACCTGGCAAATGCCATTAGCGTCAGTATAGCCTCCAAAGACAAGCCGACCCATCCCAGGATTATTACAATAATCTGTGCACTTGGCAATTGTCACGTATGCATCACTTACGGGCAATTTAGTTACCGTTTCCAGAACTTTAATGGGGATTGGAGTCCTGTCTTCCGCTTTTATACAACCCGCAAAAATGATAATACCGAGGATTAACCTTCTCATATAACGGTGGATTGCCAAACAAATTGAAATTAGCGCAGAACATGGACTGACGATTCAGTCTTTTGGCTCTTACTGGTATTGGTTTAACAATTGATTGTTTACAATTTGTCGTTAAACCGGGGAGAAAGGATAACAAATCTCGATTATAATCACTACCTGATTGCTACCTATTGATAATAGGTTGAGTTACTTTATTGTCTTTCAACGACTGATAAAGTAAATCAGTGGAGTATTGTGGATTCGCACCTGGTAGTCCAAAGATCAAAATAAAAAGCCCGGCTGCTTAAACCGGGCGATGGTTTGGGTTGAAATCACCTGCAGTGATTGGACCGTCCTGCTATGAATAAGGTAAAGACCTTCTAATAAGTTTTAATGATTCAAGGTAAGACCAAACAATAACCACTTTATTACACGATTCTGTGAAAGGGTTACATAATTATCACATCCGGTAAAATCCTATCGGTTAAAAAAAATTTCAATTATTTTTTTCGCTCATTTTCGTTCTCATTTCCAACTATATCTATCTTTCATCCAGTCACATTTTCGCTTTTTACTCAATTTTTGAGTCGGACAGAGTTTAGCTACTTCCATTAAGGTATAACAAAGTATGTTCAGATGGCAAACGATCAACTATTGACAAAAAAAGAGGTAGCCGGAAAGCTACGTGTGACAGAAAAAACCATTGATGATTATCGCAAGAAAGGATCATTGATTGGTTACAAGTTCGGCCGCAAAGTATTGTTTTATGAAAGCCAACTTTTAAAAGCTATTCAACCAGAAAGAAAAAAGGAGGCGGCAAATGGATAACGGTAAACAGCAACAAATTATCCTTTCACCGATCACGATGGATGAATGGTGCGAAAAGATGCGTGCAATTGTCAGGGAGGAATTAGCGGCAATGCAGCCGGCAGTTCCGGCGCCAGTGAAAAATGGTTATCTATCCAGGCGGGAGATGAAGGAGAAGCTCGGTATCACCTATCCAACATTACAAAGGCGAATACTTGATGGAAGTCTCATAGCCTATCGAATGGGAAGAAGGGTGTACTTCAAACCGGATCAAGTGGATCAGGCATTAAAAGCAATTCAGTTGTGATTAATCCGCATTGGATCACCTGGGCCAACGTTTCCGTATATACCTCACAAACTCTCTTGAAGAACACCATCCCGACACCGGAACTTTATTTGCCAACTGGTTAAGCACTGAAGCAAACGAACCCGGACAACAAAAGCAGGATAAAGGCGCTGCGGAAATTAAAAATAACCCATACACTTTTCTCAGTCTTGGTTTTAAGTTGGCATTGGAAAATTTGACAAAAAGTAACACTCCAGGCCCAGGAAATACTCAGCGAAAACGGTATGCACATCAGTGTAAAAGAAGCTGAGGCTATTGTGACATTTCTTTATAAATTAGCTAAACTTACCACTCAATGATCATTGCAGACCTGTATATCCGTGTTTCCACTGAAGAACAAACTAAAGGATATTCTCCAAGATACCAGGAGGAGATGCTTCGCAAACACTGCGAACTAAAAAATTATAAGGTTCGCCGGGTTCATATCGAAGATCATTCAGCGAAAAACTTTGACCGGCCTGAATTTCAAAAAATGCTAATGAATTTTCGTAAGGAAAATGGCAGTGTCAATATGTTGCTATTTACGAAGTGGGATCGGTTCAGTCGAAATGCCAGTGATGCATACGGTATGATAAAGGAATTAAACAGGCTAGGTATACAACCTTTCGCTATAGAGCAACCTCTGGACCTTGATATACCTGAAAACAAGATCATGCTTGCATTTTACCTTGCGTCGCCTGAGGTGGAGAACGATCGCCGATCTCTCAACGTGTCAGGTGGTATGAGAAGAGCAATGAAGGAAGGCCGTTATGTTGGCAAAGCACCAATAGGCTATCTCAATAAAAAGAACGAGTACAAAAAGTGGATCGAAGAAGATCCAATAATTGCTCCACTATTGAAACAAATCTTTCAGGATATTGCTCTTGGTAAATATTCTGCAGAGTCAGTTTTGAAAGATTACCGGTCCAGAGGATTAAAATGTAGCAAAAATAATTTCTGGAATATGCTGCGTAATCCGGTCTATTGCGGGAAAATACCAGTGCCAGCATTCAAGAATGAAGAAGCTACATTGGTCAACGCTCAGCACAAGCCGTTAATATCTGAAGCGCTCTTTTATCGCGTGCAGGATGTACTGGACGGCAAAAGGAAGGTACAACGCATTAAGAAAGCTGCTGACGATCGATTTCCTCTGCGAGGTCTTATTATTTGCCCAGACAGTGACTGCAATCGGTTATTGACCGCTAGCGCTTCTAGAGGCCGTAAACAGTACTATGAGTACTATCATTGTATTTCAGCATGCGGCACCAGGTTCCCCGCAGCGGATGTGAATGACGCGTTCGTAAAAGAATTGTGCTAATGGAAGCCTCATCCTGCGGTTAAAATCCTATATAAGCAAATACTCCAAGATTTTCTTAAAAGCAGCCATGAACAGCAAAGGCATCAGTTAAAAACGATTAATGAAGAGTTGACCGTGTTGAGTAACCGGCATAAAAAAGCAAGAGAATTATTGTTAAATGATGATATTGAGCCCGACGATTATCGAGAGATTAAAAGAGAGTGTGAAAGGCAGGCCACTGTACTTGAATCAAAAGTGGCGCATATATCTAGGAATCCAACCGATATACAACCACAAATTGAAACAGCAATAGACGTATTGGAGCATTTAGATCAGCATTATATGATTGCCAGCACAGACGTGAAGAGGCATATTGTTGATTCGATATTTCCAGATAAGCTCGTTTTTGATG
>Ga0137431_1000490_pt1 | contig 14179 bp, 9 predicted proteins | sample EasRivERMZT800_2_FD_104646 | JGI IMG/M metagenome (GOLD analysis project Ga0137431, IMG submission 104646) | Soil microbial communities from meander-bound floodplain in the East River, Colorado, USA - East River MetaG ERMZT800_2 | ecosystem: Environmental > Terrestrial > Soil > Floodplain ... | reverse complement strand
GCCCAAGCCGAAACGCCCCCACCCATCCGCTCCATTGCCGTACCTCTCATTAACAAGTACCCCCTTTTCGTGCGCCCCCAAGCCGAAGTCCCGCGTCGGTCCGAAACGCAACGACCCCAAACCAATTGACCGCCGGCCCACCTCCTGCGTCCCACCACATCCTAAAGGAATCCAACGATGATGGAAAGCAAAAAGAAGGCCCCCAATTCCCCTCCTCCGCTTGAATTCGTACATGCTATCGGATTTGTCGCCCGAAGGCAACGCACACCCCTAGCTTGCGTCGTCCCGGATTATACGCAATATCGGGCCTACCCGCAACCTTTTTCGCAAGAACTTTATAGGATCGCCTTTCATACCCCGACTTGAGCCTCCGATGAGCTAAAAGAAGGGACAGTTCCATCTCCCTGCTAGGTTTTCGGCCCCTGGAGCCGCCGTTGGACCGGCAAAAACGCGGAACAGACCGGCAAAACCGGCCAAAAATCGGACCAATCCTTGAAATCCATCCCAATTTCCGCTAATCTTCAATAATCTCGTGTTCTCGGTCATCCGGGGGGATCCGCTGATTCGACGCACCCGCTCGGCCTTGGGAACACTTCTGGGGAGAGGAGCAGAAAGAATGCCTATTCGTGGCGAGTCGTTTGGGCCGGCGTTGTTCGCAACGACTATTGCCTTGGCTTGGCTTTTTCCTCCGTCGCCATCCCCCGCCCAGACGATGGACTTTGAATCCGTCCCGCCGGGAACCACGTGGGGCGTCGGGACTCAATCGCCGGGCGATCCGGTGTTGTCGGAAGGCAACATCATGATGTCCGTCGAGACGTTTTTCTTCACCCAGTCCAACACCGAGTTTTTCCGCGCCGAAGTTCCGTTGGCCGGCAACCCGATTTCCGGCACGTTTCCGACGCAGGAGCTTTCGCTCGACGGAATCAGCGTGGATTTCGATTTCACCGGCCTGGGCTTCGGCGTGAACGTGGTTTCGCTCGAGTTCGTCGACGCCGGCGGCACCAGCAACTTTGGCGTCAATGGCATGCCAATTCACATCCTGAATCCGCTCTCCAGCCTCCCAGCGATCGTCGCCCCAGGAATCTCCGCCATGTTCCAGGGGAACACGCTGACGGTGGACGCCGGAGATCAGTCGATCACCAGTCTTCTCATCGGTGGCCAGGAACTGGTCATCGATAACGTGCGTGCGGTCCCCGAACCCGCGGCTGGCATGCTCTTGCTGCTCGGCCTGGCGGCGGGATTGCGTCGTCGCCGGTAGGAAGGCAACACCTCTCTCCTTCAGTTCATTACCTCGATCACGACGTGACTTACGGCCGCCTCGGTCTTAGCGCGAAATTAACCATGCCCGCCGCCCGGTCGATGGTATCCTGGGCAGCGCCGCGCGGTCGGGGCCGCTTCTCTTGACCCGCGGATCATCAACGCCGACGATATCCTCGATCCTTATGAGCGATACCCCCCGCCCTCAAACCGCGAACGCAACCCCGGTTCAGCGCCGACCGTTCCTGACCGACGCGGTCCGCCTCACCGGCCAGAACCGCCTGGATATTACGCGCTACCCTGGACGCCTGATCGCCATCGAGGGCACCGACGGCACCGGCCGCTCGACGCAAATCGCCCTGCTTCGGGAATGGTTGGAGACCCAGGGATATGGAGTGATGCACACCGCTCTGACCCGAAGCCGTTTGGCCGGATCCGGTCTGCGTAAGGCCAAGCAGGGCACAACCCTGGGGCCATTAACGCTCGACCTCTTCTACGCCACCGATTTCGCCGACCGGCTGGAGAACGACATCCTTCCCGCGCTACGGGCGGGGTTTGTGGTATTGAGTGATCGCTACGTCTATTCCGTCATGGCCAGGTCCATCGTCCGCGGCATGGATCGCCAGTGGCTCGAGGACCTCTACCGTTTCGCCCCGATACCACACGGCGTGTTATATCTGAAAATAGACATTGACCACTTGATACCCCGTGTCTTGAGCCGCGGCGGGTTCGACTACTGGGAATCGGGACTCGACTTTCAAGAAGAGCCGGACGTCTATCGATCCTGGTTTCGATATCAGACTCGCCTCTTGGACGCCTATGATCACCTCTCACAGCACTTTGGCTTCACGAACATCGATGCCAATCGCAGCATCGCGGACGTCTTCGGCGACCTTCGCGTGGGGACCTTGCACCTCCTGGACGGATTGAGAAGCGTCAACCCATGACCAACTACGAGACCAATCCCCGGTCGGTCGATGGGCTCTACGCCGACACCCCCTGCCTGGTGGCCGCCCGCACCGTCTTGTCGCAAGGCCTCGTGGCCGTCCGCCGGAGCCTGGAAGCCGTTACCGAGGGGGCGGCCGAGGACCGGGAACGGGCACGTCAGTTGCGCGTGGCCATTCGGCGATCCAGCGCCAGCCTCCGTCTGTTTCGCTCCCTCTGTGAGGAAGACCTCGTTCGACGGTTACGCAAGCGCCTGCGGGCCGTTCGCCGCATCACGGGTGAGGCCCGCGAAGCGGACGCCTGCTTGGGTCGCCTGGCCAGGGACCTGGTCTCGGCCCCGCCCGATGATGAACCGGCGATCCGATTGCTGATCGCGACCGTGAAAATGGATCGGGCCGCGGCGCAGGATCAGATCGAAGAACACGTCACGCCCCATTTGCAGCAATCCGTAACCAAGCTAATCAAAAGACTTCTACGATCGGTTCGTATGCCGCCAATCGATCGGCCCGGCTTGGACGACCATCGTGCCACGCCTTCGCCCCCATATACACTCGGCGAACGCTGTGTCCTCGACCTGCCCCGTATGATCGAGGCAGCACGTTCCGCGAGCCAACGACCCTTGGAGGATTTGGCAGCCCTGCACCGCCTGCGGATCGCGAACAAAAAGGTGCGCTACGCTCTTGAAATCCTCAGCGGCTGTTTCCCCGACCGACTCGCCCAGGAAGTCCAGCCAGTGGTCGATGAACTCCACGATCGCCTGGGCGCGATGAATGACCTCCACGAACTGGTTCAACGGATCGAAGCCCTGGCCGTGGAGGACAAACAGCCCCGTAAAAACGGAGCGAAGGGCGATGATGCGAATGCCCTCCAACTCGCATGGACAAGGCTCGCAAAACGCTATCGCCAGGAACGAGACCAATTGCATGCGGAATTCATCGCGTGGTGGAACTCGCCTTCTCGCCGGGCCCTGTTTGACGAAATCGCTGAAATGACCGCCGCACTCGGTCTCCCCCGTCCGGCCGCGTGGGGAGCCCGACGCTGGCCACGCGGGCATAACGGGTATGGTCCGGGAAGCACTATGGTCCGCGAGGTGCCGCTGCCCGGCGCGATTGCCCCGCACCGCCGAGTGGCAGCCATCGACGTGGGCACGAACAGCATTCGCCTAACGGTCGCGGAGACCGATCCGGTTAGTCGTTTCCGCGTCATAGAGGATCTGAAGGAGACGACGCGGCTCGGGAGCGGTGTCTATACCAAGGGAGTGCTCGGCGGCGGCCCCGTCGAGCAGTCCTTGACCGTTTTGGAACGGATGAAATCAGTCGCCGAAAGGTACCACGTCGACCGAATCCGCGCCGTCGGCACTTCGGCCCTTCGCGAAGCTTCCAACAGTAAAGCGTTTATCGAGCAGGTCCGGCGGCGCGCGGGAATGGAAATCGAAGTGATTGACGCGGGACAGGAGGCACGACTCGCGTTCTCCAGCGTCGCCAGTGCCTTTGATCTCTCGGATTACCGCGTGGCGATCGTCGATCTCGGCGGCGGCAGTACCGAATTAATCCTCGGTTCCGGTGGTGTCGTTGACGCCGTGTATCCCCTTCCCGTCGGGGCCGTGCGCCTGACGGAGACATTCGCCGATCCGGACGGAAGCGGGTCGATCCGATTCGACGAAATGCGCCGCGCCGTCGATCGTGTCTTGCACGATGTCGTCCGCCGCCGGCGCTTGCACCCGGACCTGATGATCGGCACCGGCGGTACGTTTACCAGCCTTGGCCGCGTGTCAATCCTTCGCGGCTCGCCGGCCGACGGCGGGCGGTTTCCTTTTGCCGTCCGGGGTTACGAAATGCCACGATCCGAAGTGGTCAAGCTCCTCGAATGGTTGCGGGCCATGTCAACGGAGGAGCGGCACAACGTCGCCGGCCTCAGCAGTCAGCGCGCCGACATCATGGTCGCCGGCGTGTGCATCATCGAGCGGCTCATGGCCTTTTTCGGCATCGATCGCCTGACCATCCACGACGGCGGCATTCGAGATGGCCTGCTCGCCGAGATGATCGATGATCTTCATCTCCAGGCGGAGCCGCCGCGGCCTGCCTCCATTGATCTCGTTCGCACGGCCCGGGCCTTCGCCGAACGATGCGGATACGACAAGGCCCACTCCGAGCATGTTCGTACGCTCTCTCTGCGGATTTTTGATCAGTTGGCCGCCCAAGCGCCGGATGCTTCAGGTACCTGGGCCCGCCGCGAAAGCCGCGAACTATTGGAAGCCGCCGCCGTCCTTCACGACGTCGGCATGCTGATCGCCCATCAGCGGCACCAGTGCCACAGCTATGACATGATCGTCCACGCCGATCTGCCCGGTTTTACCCGGAGGGAAATCGAAATCATCGCCAACATCGCCCGTTACCACCGCCGCTCCGGCCCCCAGCCGAAACATTTCAACTTTCGCAAGCTCGGCGATGACGATCAGCGTCTGGTCGGACACCTCGCGGGGATCTTGCGGATTGCCGACAGCCTCGACCGACCCCGAACGCGAAACGTCTTAGACGTCCGCGTGCTCGCTGAACCGAGATGCGTCCACATTCAGGCCCAGGCCGAGCACGAGCCGTCCGTGAATCTGGAGAACGCCCAGAAAAAAGCCGATCTCTTCGAACGCGCCTTCCACACCCGCACCGAGTTTTCCTGGACGCCCGTGAACGTGCACGCGACCGCAACGGGGAGGGGCCTATGAACCACGATTCCCACTACACGGATTACGGCGATTTGCCCGGCCGGCTCGTGATCGTCGAAGGCATCGACGGCTCGGGCAAGAGCACGCAGTTGGACCTCGTCCGCAAATGGATTGTTGCCCAGGGCTACTGCGCCACGTTCAGCGAGTGGAACTCATCGCCGCTCGTCCGTAGCACGACGAAGTTCGGGAAAGATGAACGCCTGCTCAGCCCAATGACCTTCTCTCTTATACACGCCGCCGATTTCGCCGATCGCCTGGTGCGCACGATTCTGCCGCCCCTGCGCGCCGGCGCCGTCGTTCTGACCGACCGCTACATCTACACCGCCTTCGCCCGCGACGTGGCTCGCGGCATCGATCCCGATTACGTGCGCCGCATCTATCGCTTCGCCCCCAAGCCCAGCGCCGCATTCTACTTCCGCGTTCCCCTCGACGAGGCCCTTCGCCGCATCCTCATGGGCCGCCCGGAGCTGAAATACTACGAAGCCGGCATGGACCTCGGGCTCAGCGACGACCCCTACGAAAGCTTCAAGCTCTTTCAGGAGCGCATTCTCGCCGAGTATGAGCGAATGGTTCCCGAGTTCGGCTTGAGCGTGATCGACGCCACCCGCCCCATCGCCGAGCAGCAGCGGCACGTCCGCGAGATCATCAATCCGATCCTCTCCGGTTGCCTGCATCGACCGAGCATGCCTTATTCTCTCCTGTTCAACGAACTCGGCCTCTCTGGCCACTACCTGCAGCGTTCCTCAAGCCCGACCGCGGAAGAGCTCACGTAGAAGCCAAATATTCGCTTGTAATCATCCCCTGTGCTTTGGTATGATAGTTATCAGACTCAGGACCGCGCGCGTCTGAGCCTACCGACACGGGTCGATCGATTTCGCAACTCCGATCTGATTTGTTTGACCGCCCGCGTCGTCGGTGGTTGGCGAGATGTTTAGGTAACTGAGATTATGCAGTTCGTTCAGGAGGTTGTACCATGTCCGCGTATGGAATCCAGGTCCTACGGCTGGCTGCGTTCACTTTAATTTCGCTGCCAGTTTGTGCGGGTTCGGCGTCGGCGGAGGATTGTAACGCCAACGGTATAGAAGATTCCGAGGATATCTTCGCCGGCACAAGCCAGGATTGCCAGCCCGACGGCGTTCCGGATGAGTGTCAACTCGCTAATAATGATTGCAACAACGACAACACCCCCGATGAGTGCGGCGTGGTTATTAGCTGTGAGACCTGGGAAATCCAACGGCTCACGCCGTCCGATGGCAACACCAACTTTTTCGGGATGGATGTGTCAGCCAATGGCACCGCTGCCGTGGTTTCGTCGTGGGCGTTCAACTGCCCCATAGGAGGACCACCCTGCGGTGCAGCCTATGTCTATCAACTCTCCGGTCATGAATGGGTTGAAACGGCCCGACTCACGGCGTCCGATCCGCTAGCCACCCATGGGATCGGTGGGGGGGCGATTCACGACAACGTGGTCGTCGTTGGAAATCGGCTTGTGGACTGCCCCGGGGCAGCGAACTGCGGGGCCGCATATGTCTTCCGTTTCGATGGAAGCGATTGGCACGAAGAGGCCAAGCTTTCCGCCCCAGTCCCCATAACTGATGCTACTTTCGGTTCACGATTGGCCGTTGACGACGATATCATCGTCGTGGGTGCATACAATGAGTTATGCTCGGACGGCCCAAGTTGCGGTGCCGTCTATATCTTCCGGTACAACGGATCGCAGTGGCAATTCGAAGAGCGCCTCGCGCCGGCGGATTTGCAGGAGGGGAATTTCTTCGGCGTATCGCTAGACATTCGTGACGATGCCCTCATTGTCGGAGCGCCCTTTTTCGAGTGCCCTGCCGGTCCCGGATACTGCGGAGCCGCCTATGTCTTTCGGTTCAATGGCACGTCGTGGGAACAGGAGGCGAAACTGATCGCTTCCGACCCCGACCACGACAGCCGCTTTGGCGGGAGCGTGGACTTAGACGGTAACCGGGCAATCGTCGGCGCTCCGAGTGACGGTTGCGGTACTGTGGCCTGTGGCGCCGCTTACATGTTCGAATTCAACGGGAGTGAATGGACGGAGCAAGCCAAACTGACATCAGGCGAGCAATTTGACCTCGGACGGGCGTTTGGTCGGGCGGTGCAGTTGCAAGGCGATCGAGCCATGGTCAGCGCAACTGAATCTCCCGGATCTCCTCCCCAAGAGCCTGCCGCCATTTATCGGTTTCGTCTTGGCGGAGGCGTATGGTCATTGGCGGAAAAGGTCACGCTCCCCAGTGGCTTCCAATCCGACACCGGGTGGAGCATGGCTTGGGGACAGGAATCTCTGATCGTCGGGTCGCCGGGTCTCGATGCCGCCTTTGCGATTGCCACAAACGAATGTGAAGACTGCAACGAAAACGGCGTGCAGGATGCCTGCGACATCGCCAACGGTGTTCCTGATGAAAATGGGAACGGTGTCCCAGACGAGTGCGACGACATCGTTGGCGTCGGAGACGACCGCTGCTACTTCGGCAGCACAGGCACGATCGCCTGTAGTATCAGCGCGGGCTGCCCCGGTGGAGCCTGTGGGCTTAAGAGCCGATACATCACCTTCCATCCGCATATCACGGCCGCGCGGTCGATTCAGGTTGAGATCATTGACATGCCTCTTTTTCCCGATCGCGTGGGTGATGTGTGGTGGGCGTCGGGACATGTGAGCGTTCAGAATTCACCCGCTCCTTCTGTCGTAGGGTCAACGCTGCAATGCCTTCCGACTCCGTTCCAACCGGTCACCCGTATTTGGGACGACAGCTACTTGCACTTGTTCGGCCCCATCATAATTCCCCAATCCACCTACTCGATTCGGATGTGCCTCGCCGACGGGACTGGATGCTCCGCGACCCGTTTTGTGTCGACGGGAAAATGGTCGGATGTTGTTTGGCCATTCGGCGGATCGGGCCAACCGAACATGGCTGATGTGGCAGCGATCGTTGACAAGTTCCGGAACCTTTCGTCGGCACCCTCAACTCCTCGAACCGACCAGGTTGGGACGGGCAGCGCGGGCAGTATCAACATCCCCAACGGGTCGACCAATTTTTCCGACGTTGCCGCGTGCGTCGATTCTTTTGGAGGTCTGCCGTTCCCCCATACCGTCCCCGCGTGTCCGTAGAGTGTGCCAATGCTCTTGGGCAGAGGTCTTTTAGTCTTGACTTTTTGAGGGGGTGGCCCATCGCTTCTAGCCGTGGGGAGTCGATCCCACGGTGCCTCATCATAACTATGCCAAAAACTCCGCGTCCTCCGCGTAGCACTCTTGGTATTCTCTGTGTCTTCAGGGGTTTCTTCTTTCTGGTTTCGGCCACTCGGTGGAACACCTGGTTTTACCGCACTTACCAAACGAACCCATTTTGCAAGCCGGGCTGAACAAAAAGAAGCCGGTGGACGAAATGCACCCGATCCGTTATGAAGCAAAGTCAGGGAGATTCAGTCAACAGGGAATGCCGTTCTATGGACTTGCCACGTATCGAGCGCGCCGTCAGGGAAATCCTCATCGCCGTCGGCGAGAACCCCGATCGCGAGGGGCTGCGCCAAACCCCTTCCCGCGTCGCGCGCATGTATCAGGAACTCTTCAGCGGGATGTCCGCCGACCCGGCGGAACATCTCAAGGCCGCGTTTACCGAACGATACGACGAACTCGTCGTCCTCCGCGATATCCCGTTCAACTCGATGTGCGAACATCACCTCATGCCCTTCGAGGGTCACGCCCACGTGGCCTACATCCCCGACGGCCAGGTCGTGGGAATCTCCAAGCTCGCCCGCGTGGTGGATGAATTCGCTCACCGGCCCCAGGTGCAGGAACGATTGACCTCGCAGATCGCCGATTTGCTAATGAACAAGCTGGCCGCCAAGGGCGTCGCCGTCGTCCTGACGGCCACGCACGCCTGTATGACCTGCCGGGGAATCAAGAAAGCGGGCAGCGTCATGGTCACTTCCGCGGTCCGCGGAAGCTGTCGCAGCGACGCCCGAACCCGCGGCGAAGTGATGACCTTGCTGCATCATTCGTGATGTGGGACCGACTTTCCAGTCGGTCACGTTCTGCCTAGCTCTCGGGCGATAACGAACCGCTGCACTTCGCTCGTGCCCTCGTAAATCGACGTGATCCGGGCGTCGCGATAGAGCTGCTCCACTCGGCATTCGTTCACATAGCCCGTTCCCCCGTGGACTTGCACCGCGCGATACGCGATCTGGTTCGCGCACTCCGACGCAAACAGCTTGGCCATCGAACTGGCCGTGCGCTCCAAGTTGTCCGCGTCGGCCTGCGTCGCCGCCCGCCACACCAACAACTTCGCCGCGTCAAGCTCCACCGCGCTGACGGCGATCATCTCCGCGACCGCCTGAAATGCCCCGATCGGCCGGCCGAATTGCTCACGGGTCTTCGCGTAGCGGATCATTTCCTCGAGACAGGCCTCGGCGATCCCCGTGGCCTGGGCGGCAATCCCGATCCGCCCACCATTGAGACCCTCCAGGCAAACCTCCAAGCCTTGACCGCGCTGCCCGAGAAGGTGCCCGTCGGGAACAAAGACATCATTCAGATGAATCACCGCGGTCTCGCTGCCGCGAATGCCCATTTTTCCTTTGATCTTCGTGCGCTCGATGCCTGGGCTATGTCCATCGATCATGAGCGCGCACCAGGGCTCCTTATCCCGGCTCTCCTTCAGGCGGGTCAAGGTGAGAAGCCAGCGGGCGCTCATTCCATTCGTCACCCACATCTTCTCGCCCTGCACACGAAAACCGCCATCGACCTCGACCGCCTGCGTCTTGATCGCCTTCGTGTCGCTTCCCGCCCCGGCTTCGGAAATCGCAAAGGCCCCGAAGCTCTCCTCGCTTCCCCAACTCGATAGCCAACGCTCGCGAGCTTCACCCCTGGCCCGATGATCGAGTATTCGCACCACCATGTTGTGAACGGCCACGGTCACGCAGGTGGAAGGCGACCACCTCGCCAGCTCGTGCAGGATGGCCGCGTAGGCCCGATACGAAATGCCCAGCCCGCCGAATTCCTGCGGGCCGAGCAGATTCAGAAAACCCATCTCCGCCAGCTTCGGCAGAACTTCGACGACGGAAGACTCATCCTGGTCCCACGCCCGATCCAACGCCAGCAATTCGATCCGGGCAAATTCGCGGGCGCCCTCAATCAGCAGGGCATCATCTTGGGTGACGCTCGTTTCGCTGGGAATCAACGGCATGAATAGCGGTCCCGCCGAACGTGGGTCGAATGGTGCCCGCAACACTTGACCAGGCGTGACGTTCGGCCCGAACCTCAGTCAGCGCGAGTATAGTGGCCGGTTCGGCGCTTGACCAGCTTTGCGACCGGTTTTCGCCCACATCATAATGCTTCGCATGAAACCCGGCGTTTCCGCACCGATTGGCGGGTCGCAACCCTCCGAGGCCGCATCAGCCACCCGCTATTTCCTCCTCGGCACCGCCGGCCACATCGACCACGGCAAGAGTTCTCTCGTCCGTGCTTTGACCGGCACCGATCCCGATCGCCTTCCCGAGGAAAAACGCCGCGGCATGACCATCGAACTCGGTTTCGCCGAGCTTACCGTCGGCAATGCTCGATTCGGAATCGTCGATGTCCCTGGCCACGAACGCTTCGTGCGGACGATGGTCGCCGGGGCAACCGGGATCGACATCGCCATGCTCGTGGTCGCCGCCGATGACTCGGTCATGCCCCAAACGGTCGAACACGTGGACATTTTGCGGCTGTTGGGCGTTCGCCACGGTTTGGTAGCACTCACCAAGATCGACGTGGTCGATCCCGACATGGTCGAACTCGTTGGCGATGAAATCCGTCAACTGCTCGCCTCGACGGCACTGGCCAATGCACCGATTTGCCCTGTTTCTTCAGTAACCGGCCGGGGGCTGGACGAATTGAAAACCGCCATCCTGACCGTTTCGCGAAGCGTCGCGGCCCCACCCGCCGAAGGCCCCTTTCGCATGGCCGTGGATCGCGTCTTCACCGTGGCTGGTCGCGGAACCGTCGTCACCGGATCGGCTCTCCGCGGCTCGGTGTCAGTCGGTGACACTTTGGAAGTCTGGCCGGCGGGCGAAACCGGCCGCGTCCGAGATCTTCAAACTCATGGACTCCACAGTGACCGATTACAGCGCGGTCAGCGATGCGCCATGAACCTCATCGGCGTCGAGCGCGAACGTCTCGAACGCGGCGCCGAACTGGCCACTCCGGGGTTCTTGCAGCCCTCACGGCTCATTGATGTTCGGCTCGAGTGCCTACCGTCCTACGCCAAGCCGCTCAAATCGACCAGCGTGGTTCGCCTGGAGATCGGCACCGCCGATCTGCCCATTCGGGTGGTTCTCTGGAACGGCGGTACGCTCGCCCCGGGACAATCCGCCTATGCCCAGTTGCGAAGCGGCGCGGCCATCACCAGCGTCCATGGCCAGCGATTCATTGTTCGCGATGAAAACGCGGTGCGAACCATCGGCGGCGGCATCGTCCTGCGACCCGTCGCCCATCGCCGCCGAAGAGTGTCGGCCAATGACACCGATACCCTTCGCCGCCTCGAATCACAAGACCCCGCCGACCGCGTGGAGCAAGTCTTGCACGACAGCGGGTTTGTAACGCCGAGCGATCTCGCCCTGTGCGCCCGGGCGGGTGTCGAACCGAGCGATCTACCCGCTCTACTCATTCAGGCCGAACGCGAAAAGCGATGGGTGCCAGTCGTCGGCACCACCGTCCGCGCCGTGCCCGCCGCCATCGACGATCTCTCCGCCCGCCTGACCCATTGGCTCGAGCGCCATCACCAGAAGAATCCTCAACTGCCCGGCAGACCGATCGATGCCGTCGTCGGCTGGCTCGAACGAATGACCTCCAAAGCCCTCGCCCGTCCGCTCTTCGACGGACTCCTCAAACGCGGCGCCTTCAAACGACTCGGCGCCTTCGCCTGCCTGCCCGCCTTCGCCCCATCGCTATCCGCCGCCGAGGAAAAAATGCTCGGCACCCTCGTCGCCGAAATCAAAGCCGGCGGCTTCCAACCCCCCACCCTCGACGAACTCAGCATCCATTCACCCGCCGACCGCAAGAGAATCGAGCGCCTGGCCACCCTGGCCGTTGCCCTCGGCGAACTCATCCCCGTCGAAGGAAAGCTCTATCTTCACGCAGCCACTGAAAAGCGCCTGCGCGACACCGTGGCCTCCCTGATCGGCCGGGGCCCCGGCGTCACCGTCGCACAAGTCCGCGAGGCCCTGAACTCCAGTCGCAAATTTGTCGTCCCCTTCTTAGAATACCTCGACCGCGTGGGCTTCACGCGGCGCGTCGGCGATCAACGTCTCCTCGCTGACAAGACTGTGGCACCGAATTCCTAATCAGAATGTGGGACCGACTCTCCAGTCGGTCGCCCCCTGGTTCTGCGACCTGCATGAGCACCGCACCGAACATCAATCGCCAGCGTCAGGCACTCTTGCGGAGCCTTCCATCCGTCTCCGCCCTGCTGGAACACGAAGAAGTCCGCGACTGGCTCAATGGCCTGCCGCGAAGCTCGGTCGTCGCGGCCCTCCAATCCGCCGTGCAGGACACCCGCGAGCGCATCCTCTCCGGCGAAATCACCAACGAACCCGACTCCCACGACCTTCTCGCCCGTGCCGAAGCCGATCTCCTTGTCCGCTCGATGCCCTCCCTGCGTCGGGTCGTCAACGCCACCGGAATCGTTCTGCACACCGGCCTCGGACGGGCACCGCTCTGCGACGCCGCCATCGAAGCGATCGTCGAAGGGGCCAGCGGCTATTGCAATCTCGAATGGGACCTCTCCACCGGCGCCCGCGGCTCGCGCAGCGCCCACGCCCGATCGCTGATCACCTCCATCACCGGCGCCGAAGCCGCCACCGTGGTCAACAACAACGCCGCGGCCACGCTCATGATTCTCCGCACCTTCGCCGCCGGAAAAGAAGTCATCGTGTCTCGCGGCCAGCTCATCGAAATCGGCGGCAGCTTCCGCCTCCCCGAAATCTTCGAAGCCGGCGGGGCCATCCTCCGCGAAGTGGGCACCACCAACCGCACCCGCCTCTCCGATTATGAGAAAGCCATCACCGACCGCACCGCCATCATCATGCGCGTCCACCCCAGCAACTACCGCGTCGTGGGATTCACCGAGGAAACCTCGATTGCCGAACTGGCCGAACTCGCCCATCAGCACAACCTCATCGCAGTTGACGATCTCGGCAGCGGGGCGTTGATCGACTTCGCTGACTTGGGCCTGCCCGACGAACCGTGCGTTCGTGCGTCCATCGAGGCCGGCGCCGATCTCGCCTGCTTCTCCGGCGACAAGCTCGTCGGCGGCCCACAGGCCGGCATCATCGTCGGCAAGCAGGACCTCATCGCACGAATCGAAAAGCACCCGCTCATGCGAACCTATCGCGTCGACAAGTTGACCCTGCTGGCCCTCGAGGCCACCCTGCGCCACTACCTCGACCTCGACGAGGCCATCAAGAACATTCCGACGCTTTCCATGCTCCGGGCCTCTACCGACGAACTCGCCAGACGCGCTCGTGAACTGGCCGATCAACTGGCCCAGGCCATACCGGGCGAGCATTTCTTCGTCTGCTCGGATGTGGGGTTCGCCGGCGGCGGTTCATTGCCCGCAAAGGAGCTTCAGACTGTGGTAGTGCAATGGCGGCCGGAACACGTCTCAGTCGCACTGGCCATGAAGTGTATGCGCGAAGCCGAAGTGCCGGTCATCGCCCGAGTGCGCGACGACGCCATCTGCCTCGACCTGCGCACCCTGCGCGACGGCGACTTCGAAGCTGTCGTCGATGCCATCATTACCGCCGCCTCCGAGGCCGACGACCCGCCCCGCAGTGGCATTTCCCTTCCCATCATTTGACTAGGATTGTGCCACTGCTCTTGAGCAGTGGTATTCGGTTCCGATCGTCGTTGCGCCACTAATCTTGAGTCGTATTTCCGTTCGTAGAGGATTAGTTCTTTCTGGTTTCCAGTTTCTACTCTCTAGTTTCCAGCACGGTGCCACTGCTCTTGAGCAGTGGTCTTCTCCGCGTCGGCCCACGTGCCTTCATCTATGAGTGGCGTGGCCATGGATTCTCTGAGATTTCAAATCTGAGATTCGACTGCTGTCCGGTGCTACTCCTCTTTCTAGTTTCCAGTTTCTAGAAGCTATCCCAAAACCAGACTCTTGGTATTTGTTATGATTATGCATGGCATTGAAACTCACGGAAGAGCAACTGAGGTGGCTGGCGGAAAGGATTCCGGATCATCGCAAAAACCCGTTG
>Ga0137431_1000487_pt1 | contig 14216 bp, 15 predicted proteins | sample EasRivERMZT800_2_FD_104646 | JGI IMG/M metagenome (GOLD analysis project Ga0137431, IMG submission 104646) | Soil microbial communities from meander-bound floodplain in the East River, Colorado, USA - East River MetaG ERMZT800_2 | ecosystem: Environmental > Terrestrial > Soil > Floodplain ... | reverse complement strand
TGGTTGCAACCATGATTCGTCTCCTTGGTGGGTGTTCGAACAGTCACGTTTCCTCAAGTCAGCTGGATTTTCGCCCCATCGTTCCGCCGTGTTATCAGGATTGACCTGATTCCGCGCTTCGCGAACCCTTACAGCAGTTTTCGTTCCAATCATCGATCGCGGGGCTCAGGTAGCATTGGTTGCGCGCCATAGCGTGCACCGCGTTCGGAACATCTTCGAAAGCACACTCCTTCAGTACGTATCCGACGGCTCCGGCTTCGAGGGCGCCCGCGACCAGCCGACGATCCGGATGTGTGGACATCGCGAGGATTCTCACGCCCTGTGCTGACCGAAGAATCTGACCGATCAATTCCCGGGCACCGCTCGGTGATCCATCCACGTCCACAACGAGCACGTCGGCGCCGGACTCGCGTATTGCTTCAGGCAACGGCCGCCCGTCTAGCGGACCCACGGTTTCAGCGCTCCCCGTACTTCGGATGAGTTCCAAAAGCTCCTGCTCTAGCGGCTTGTAGGGACTCCACACGGCGACGCGTATCGTGCGTCGCACTGAAGGACCATTGTCTAAGGCGTTGTTTCTCATTCCGTTCTCACTCCCAAATCATCCCCGCGCCAATGGACGCGAGAAATCGGATTTGGCCTGACCTTGAGACTCGAAATGCCTGATGCCGGGAACTGTGAGTCAATGGATCAGCGGCGCGAGGCGAGTGATTCCGGCGGAAAACGGACGTTGACGCGGATTTGATCAACCGTCGCCCGGCTTGCCAGAGCTATCCATCGCCGCGAAAATGCCGGCCATGGTGAGACGAGTTGGTCGAGCGGCCACGATATGTCGGAAATAACCAAGGCAACATCATTCGCTGTTCCGAAAAAACCGGGCGAGCGACAGCAGGACGTGGCCGATGATCAGTGTTCGTCGGTCGTGGCCGAGCAGGCAGCTTGGGCAGTCGCGATCCTGACCGACGCGGCGGACGGAATTCTGACCATTGACGAGCGGGGGATCGTGCAGTGGATGAATCCGTCGGCGGAAATGCTGTTCGGCTACCGCCCGGAAGAAGTGATTGGGCACAACGTGAAAATGCTCATGCCGCCGCCGGATCACGATCGGCACGACTCCTACCTTGCCAACTACCTTCGCACGGGCGAGAAAAAGATCATCGGCATCGGCCGGGAAGTCGTCGGGCAGCGCAAGGATGGCGTCACGTTCCCGATGTATCTCTCTGTTTGCGAATCGATCATTGGCGGCTCCAGGGTCTTCGGCGGGATCATACGCGACCTGACGCGTCGCAAGCAGGCCGAAAACGAGTTACGTCGCGAACGGGATTTCACTCGACGGCTGCTCGACACGGCCGAGGCGATCGTGTTGGTTTTGGATGCCCGCGGGCGAATTGTTCGGTTCAACCCGCACATGGAACGGCTCGCGGGTCGGCTATTGGAGGAGGTCCGCGAGCGCGACTGGTTCGAGACCTTTGTGCCCGAAAGAGATCGCGCGCGCACGCGATGGCTGTTCAAGCAGGCCGTTGCCGGGCGCAATATGCGCGGCAACATCTATCCCATTGTCACGCGAGAAGGTGCGGAGCGGCAGATCGAATGGTTTGAGAGCCTACTGGAGCACAGCGAGGGGCACCCCGGCGGGCTCCTGTGCATCGGCCTGGATGTCACCGAGCGGATCGAAGCGGAGCAGGAGCGATCTGCCTACGAAGAGAAGCTGCGCTCGTTGACGGCGGAGCTGATTGCGAGCGAGGAGCGTGAACGGCGCGAGCTGGCCGTCGAGCTGCACGATCAGATCGGCCAGACGCTGGCCCTGGCGAAGATCAAGCTGGGCGCACTGCGCGAGGCGTCGCCCGAGGAGCTTTCCGCGCCGGTTGCCGAGATTCGGGACCTGGTCGATCAGGCGATTCGCTCCAGCCGCTCACTCATGATGGAGCTGGGGGCCATCGTTCTGCATGAACTGGGACTGGAAGCCGCACTGGCGGCGATGGTGGAAGAATCTCAGCAACACCACGACATCGGCTGCACGTTTGTGGACGACAAGCAGCCAAAGCCGCTTGTGGAGCAGGCCAAGGTTGCACTCTTTCGGGCGGTGCGTGAACTGCTCATGAATGTTGTCAAGCACGCTGCCGCCAAACACGCCGAGGTTGCCGTGGAACGAAACGGCTCAACGATGATCGTTCGAGTCAGCGACGACGGGATCGGATTTGTGGTTCCGACGGGAGGATTCCACGCCTCGAAGGAGGGCGGCTTCGGGCTATTCAGCATCCAGGAACGCCTCGCGCGCCTCGGATGCTCGATGATCGTGAGGTCCACACCCGGCGCCGGCACGAGCGTCACCCTCGAAGCCCCGTTGGCTCAAGTGATGGAGGGCGAGGTGCCATCGTGACCTGCCGCATTGTTTTGGCCGACGACCATCAGCTCATGCGTGCTGGGTTGCGCAGCCTTCTTGCCAAGGAGCGCGATCTGGAGATCGTCGCCGAAGCGTCCGACGGCTGCCAGGCGGTGGAATTGGTGACGCAGCATGCACCCGACCTCGCGATCATGGACATCGGGATGCCGAACCTCAATGGCATCGAAGCGACCCGCCAGATCCGCGCCAGCGTGCCACGAACGAAAGTGATTGCACTCTCGATGCACGCGAGCGCGCAGTTTGTCGGCCGAATGCTGGAAGCCGGCGCCTCGGGATACGTGCTGAAGGACTCGGCCTACGAGGAGCTGCTGCAAGCCGTTCGGACGGTGTTCGCGGGGCAGGTCTACTTGAGCCGGGGCATCACTGGGGTCGTCGTAGACGACTACGTCAGGCGGAGGGCCGTCGCACCGCACGTCGAAGCAGCCAAGCTTACGCCGCGTGAGCGCGAGATTGCGCAATTGCTGGCCGAGGGCCATAGCACGAAGGAAATCGCCGGCCAGCTTCACGTGAGCGTCAAGACGGTCGAAACGCATCGCCAACACATCATGGAAAAGCTGAAGATCCACGGCATCGCCGAGCTGACCAAGTACGCCATCCGGGAAGGACTCACGGAACTCGACGATTGAGGCAAGGCGGCCGTGCGGCGGCCCGCAAGGCCGGAGGTGCAACGCCGGAATCGTTTCACGCCATGCAAACTCAGGCTTTTCGACCCTGGCAATCAGGGCAGCCCTGATGGGGCGCTTGTGCGAGCCGACCTATTCTTCGGACAGCAGCGCCAATTAGAGGCAAAAAAAGCGGGCGCGCGATGCAATCAAGCGGCACGAGCCAATAAGCAGTCGTGCAGCGCTGCGGCCGTGGAGCATTGCGTCTAGACCCTACGAGCTTGATTTTGAGCATAAGGAGACACAATCCATGTTTGTTCTTGATTGGGATTGCCCCGAGGAGTCTATCTTTGTTGCTGACGATCGAAACATAGCAACTAGCGCACGTGACTGCTCCGATTGGGCGCTGGGATACTTGGAGTGGTACGCTCTGGACGAATGCGATCCGGTGCAGCCGGTTGCAACGGTGGAGCGGCCCTCGCGAGACAGAATTGCCGCCCGAAGCTCTGTTTCATTGGAACGCGCGGAGAGATTGAAGCCCGTTCCCGTAGGCATTTCCGGCACACTGCTCTGCTCGTGTTGTACCGCGGGCAGCGCGTGATGATCGACTGCGGCGACGAGTCGATTCATGATTTCGGTCGCCCGGACCGGAGATCCACGTTGACCGATGTGGCTCAGGTTTTTCGAACCGCTAGATCGGGCAGACCACGATTGTTCGAGTCGCGCGGTTACGTTTATGTTTTGTTAGGGAAGGTGCGTTAGGGCGCCAGGCCGCAAGCTAAGCGTGCGATGTAAATGAGTGGCAAGAACCTGCAAGTCAGGGTCCATTGTAAGACGCGACTACGTCGCAGGAAAGGGAGATAGATTTATGTCGATCGCAAAGGTCATCGAATTGAGTACGTCGTCGGAAAAGAGTTTCGAGGACGCGATTGTCCAAGGGTTGGCGCGAGCTTCAAAGACCGTCGAGAACATCCGCTCGGCCTGGGTGAAGGAGCAGCGCGTGGAGGTCGAGAATGGCCGCGTCAAGAACTTCCTGGTTCACATGCAAGTGACATTCATCCTGAAGGAGTAGGCAGCGACGGAATCCCGGCTAAGTAACGCGGTAGGGCTCGAAGGCGGTCCGCACCATCAACTCGGGCGAGGCGCGGAATGCTTGTTGGGCCGCGTTACATCGATCGGGCTGGCCTACCCAGCCGTGGCCGATGGTTATGTAAGGGTCAGCACCGCTGCGCCGCGAATCGCGTCCTGTTTCAGCGCCCGGAGGGCATCGCTAGCTCGCTCAAGCGGGAATGTCTCAACATGCGTGCGCACACCGACGCGAGAAGCTTCATCCAAAAACGACCGCCCGTCCCCGCGGGTGTTGTTCGCGACGCTACGAATGACACGCTCGTGGTAGAGCAACTGATAGTCCAATTCCGGAATCGGACTCATGTGAATGCCGCCCAACACCAACACGCCCCCTTTGCCCAGGGCACGCAATGCGGGAGCGACGAGTTCGCCCGCCGGCGCGAAAATGACCGCCGCATCCAAAGGGTCGGGCGGATTCTCCGCCGCGTCACCCACCCATTTTGCACCCAGATCGCGAGCCAATGCTTGGTGATGCGTCCGATCGCGCGTGCAGACATAAACTTCCGCACCACGTGTCCTGGCGAGTTGGATTGCAACATGTCCCGCGGCGCCGAATCCGTAGAGGCCCAGCCGGGCGCCCTCCCAGCCGCCGGGCCGATCATCCAGACCTGTAAGCCGCAGAGCGCGAAAGCCAATGATCCCCGCGCAAAGTAGCGGCGCGGCCTGAAGATCGGCAAAGTTGTCCGGGAGATGATAAACGAAGTCGCCGGGCGCGACCAGAAACTCGGCAAACCCGCCATCCACGGACCATCCGGTGAATGCAGCTTGTTCGCAAAGATTCTCCCGCCCGGTCCTGCAGAACCGGCAAGCGCCACATGTGCGATGCAGCCATGCCACGCCGACACGCTCGCCGATCGAACAGCCCGTGGAGTGATCGCCCAGCGCCGTAATACGGCCCACGACCTGATGGCCCGGAATCAGTGGCGAGCGCCGGACAGGCAACTCTCCCTCAACCACGTGCAGATCGGTGCGGCACACCCCGCAAGCGTGTACTTTTATGAGCACTTCTCCTCGCCCAGGAACAGGCGTCGGTACATCGGTGAATGCTAGAGGTGATTCCTCGATCGGGCGTGGATGCTGAAGGATACAGGCTTTCACACGGTCACCTTTATTGCCGCGCCCCAGCCCGCGCGCGAGCGTCCCGGCCTTGTCGAAGCCGATCGATGACCTCCTCGTCTGATGTCTGCTCAAAGTTCTCGTAGAATTCACCTACAGCCCGAAACGATTGTGGACTGAGAAGGCAGATGGCTTCGTCGCATTCGTCGCGAAGTGATTCGAGCGTCTGTGACGGCGCAACGGGCGTCGCCAGGACGAGCCTGCTGGGACGCGCACGCCGCAAGGCGCGCAGCGCGGCTCGCACCGAAGACCCCGTCGCGATTCCATCATCGACGACGATCACGGTGCGATCGTGCACGTCGAGGCCTGATTCGTCTCCTCGATAGAGCTGCTCTCGCCGGCGTAGCTCATGACGTTCGTGCTCGATTTGAGCCAAAAGATCGCTGCGCGGCACGCCGATGGCCCGCACCGTCTCCTCGTCCAGGAGAACCTGGGGCTCGTCACCATCCACCAACGCTCCGATTCCAAATTCCGGATGAAACGGGGCGCCGATCTTCCGCACCGCGATGATGTCCAGCGGTGCATCCAGAGCGCGGGCGATCTCGTAGCCCACGACAACCCCGCCCCGTGGCAGCGCTAGCACGATCGGGTGCTCTTTTCTCAGGTGCATCAGTCGTTGAGCCAGTTGCGCGCCGGCGTCGGTTCGATCCTCAAATCGGGCGAATGGGTTCGTCATGAAGCAGCTCCCGTTTGGACTGGCGTAGGGCCGTTAGGCGGCACATCCCGCTCCTGGGCAGGCAAGTTGCGCGTCGTTATAGCGTTTTGCTCCGCGGAGGCTGAAATGGCGGGTACCGGGCGGCTCTCGCCCAGGAGGGCGGACGGGCGCACTGGAAGAGGCGCCAGTTTCAAGGCGCGCATACTTTGCTCGAAAATGGCCATGGCCTCGGCAGGATCGTCGGTGACTTGAATAAGGCGGAAATCCGAAGGATCGACGGTATTCCATGCAGTCATCGTACGTTCAATGGACTCGAGCATGGGACGCCAGTACTCCGTTCCCATCAGGACAACCCGAAAGTTCTCGATCTTGCGGGTCTGAAGCAATGTGAGCGCCTCAAACAGTTCATCCAATGTTCCAAACCCTCCCGGCATGACCAGGAAACCATACGAGTATTTGACCAGCATCACCTTTCGCACGAAGAAGTAGCGAAACGTGATAAACCGATCGAGGTACGGGTTGGGCCGCTGTTCGATTGGAAGCTGGATGTTGCACCCGATCGAACGTCCGCCCGCTTCACGAGCGCCGCGGTTCGCCGCTTCCATGATGCCCGGACCGCCACCGGTCATTACCGTGAGGCCCAGGCGGGCAAAGTGGGCCCCCATGTCGTGGGCCAGAGCATAGTAACGATGGGTCTCGTCAAAGCGCGCCGATCCAAACACCGTGACGCACGGTCCCACGAAATGCAGCGCCCGAAAGCCGCGCAGGAACTCACGCAGGATCCGAAACAACCGCGCCAGCTCCTCCAGGCGCTTCCGCGGCCCTTGGAGCAGCTTGAAGTCGTCAACCCGCCGGGCCGCGGCCATCAAGATGCGCCGGAAACTTGATTCGGGCGATGAAGCTGGGTCGATGGGCAAAGCGATTTGATCAACTCCGGTCACCTGTTCACTCCCATCTGCTTAGACGCCCCATGGATAGGTCTCCGGCGGATCGTGTCCTGCGTGCGGCTTCAGGTGCAGCGGATGGAGGGCATGCGCTTCCTCGATGTAGATGAACGCGTCGTACCGCTTCGGCAGGATCGTCGGAACATAATTGCCATAACGCTCGCGGTCCGGGTCGTACACGACACCGATGGCGCGGTGGCCACGCGGCTCCAACAGGATGTCCGGGGCCGCGAGATCGAGCAGCAGCAACTGGTCGCCGCGCCGCGTGCGATGAAATACGTCTTCCCAACTTGCCTGCTGTGCCGGCGGAACGCGCATGTGCTCCATCGGGGCATCCCAATACCCGCCGGCGATCACCGACCCGCGGTGTGACCCGAAGCCAACGATCGCGACATCCTCGCGCCGATTCGCTTCGCGGACAAGCTGGCCGACATTGACCATCCCGGCGGCTGCCATATCCGTCGCCCGCGCATCGCCCACGTGCGTGTTATGCTCCCAAACGATGGCCTTTGATTTCGGTCCGTGGAAGCTCATCAGTCGCTCGAGCGTCTCGACCATATGCCGGTCGCGGATGTTCCAGGACTCATCGTTCGCTCGAATCATCGTGCGGTAGTATTGTTCCGCGTTCTTCACGATGAGCGCATTCTGCTCAGCGTCAAAGAACCCCTCCTGGCCGTCCTCCGTGTAACGCGGGGCGCAGCGGCGCAGTTCGGCCAGCATGCTACTGACTTCGGATTGACAAGAACGGGGGATCATGGCTGTCGCTCGTGCATACGTGATGGCGTCCTGGCCGAATGGCTGAAAACAATCTAGCGCGGCTTTTGCTGCTTGGAGTACCTGGCCGTCACAGTTGACGTAATTCATCACGGCGTGCAGCGAGTCCCAGAGCGAATAGACATCGAGCCCGTAGAAGCCAACGCGATCTTTCGGCGAGAGCGCCTGGTTGTGCCGATGCAGCCATTCCAGATGTGCAACGACCTCCCAGTTGGCCCACATCCACGTCGGCCAGCGATCGAATGTGTGCAGAACCTGGCGCGCGCTATCGCCGGAATTCCTCATAGCTTTGGCGTAGCGGTTGGCACGGTAGCAGTCCGGCCAATCTCCCTCGACGGCAATGAAGGAAAACCCTCTTTCCGCGATCAGCCGTTTGGAAATGCGGCTTCGCCACGTGTAATAGTCGGAGGTGCCATGCGAAGCCTCCCCGAGAAGAACGTATCGTGCTTCGCCGATGCGCTCGATCAGCGGGTCCAAATCTTGTGCATCCCGCAAAGGCTTGTGCAGGTCGCGAACAAGCTCCGCAAGCTCGTCGATTTGCCCCAGCGACCGCTCGGTCACTCGCTCGCGAAGTCGAACCATCGCAATACTCCTATCGAAGACAGTCCGGTCCTCCATCGGCAAGCCCCTCATGCCGGGACGGAGCAAGCGGACGACGATGACGCCTTCCCCGTTCGCGTCTTGTGGAGCCAGGCGTAATACACCAACGCGATCAGCACCAACGGCCACACTATCATGGCGTATGTGTTGATCGTGCTCGTGAATGTGAATCCGCCGATCTTCATCGGGAGCAGGTCTTTACCCCAGATTCCCAGCCACCCGTGGCCGATGGTTTCGTTTGCTGCGACGCCGGAAAAGAACTTGGCGAGTTCTCGACCATACTGTGCCATGACCAATCTCCTCTAAAGTTTAATGATTCTCATTCAACTCCATGCACGCTCGGCTCGAACCAGCTTGTCGCGCTCGAATCGACCGGTCTTGTCATGCAGGCGAACGCGATAGAAAACTGCCCGAGAGTCAGCCGAGGAACGCGCTGGAATGCCGTGTGACGGCTGACCGAATTCAGTTGTCATTAAGGGCCGGAATCGCTCCAGGAGGAAGCGCCTGGCCTCGGCCGCCTCGCTGCCGGCCAGTTCCTCGAAGCGACCCCAGGCGATGACACTCTGCCAGTTGCCCAGGTTTTCCATACGATCGATCTCGATGCAGACTTCCGGGTTCAAGCGCATCATGCGGAGCTTCCTGCCGGGAACTGAATGACCAATTAGCGCGGCGCCATCGTAGGCGTAGCTGATCGGCACTACATAGGTCTGCCCCTCGGCGTGGCAGCCGATCCGAGCAGTGCATTGCGACTCGAGAAACGTCTCGATCTCGGAAGCGGTCATTTCGCCGAACATTTCGTGCACTTTCCAATCCGGGCAGCGGCATCCTAGGCGCACATCGGCGCTGACACGAAGTGACGCGCAAACCAATCACGTGCCAAGACGGCTACCGCCTCCAGCGCGCCCCGCTCCTCGAACAGGTGGCTTGCACCGGGGACGATTTCCAAACGCTTCTCGATCGCTGCAATCTCTTTGAATGCCTGTTGATTGAGCGCGATGACTGGCCGATCCGCACCGCCTACTATAAGCAGTGTCGCGGCGTGGACCGACGCGAGGCTATTCCCGGCCAGATCCGGGCGCCCGCCGCGCGAAACGACGGCCCGGATGGCTCGTGGCCGGCGGGCCGCCGCGACCAACGCCGCGGCGGCCCCAGTGCTGGCGCCGAAGTAGCCAACGGGCAGCCCGCTCACATCCGCGTGTCGCTCCAACCAGTCGGTGGCGCTCACCAACCGATCCGCTAAGAGATCGATATCGAAGCGTAGATGACCCGTGTGGGCGTCAAGCCGCTCCTCATCAAGTGTAAGCAAGTCCATCAGAAGCGTGGCGAACCCGGCTTCCTGAAGCACGCTGGCTACGTATCGATTCCGTGGGCTATGTCGGCTACTACCGCTCCCGTGGGCAAACAGGATCAGGCCAGCCGCGTCGGCCGGGACGTCGAGCGTTGCAGACAATCCTCTGTGTCCGACCGGAACGATAATATCACGCCCAGACGTTGCCCGTTTCATGCTCTGTTTCCTGTCCTGACGCTTCCGGCGTCGACACTACGATGCTTACACCATTCATTCTGATCCAGTGATCGGCGCCGGAGTATCGGGCCAGCCCTGATTGTTTGGTTCGAGAATCCTGAACATGGCCATTTCGCAGCGTGGATCACCGGTGGCAGACGCACGTAGGCAAGACCGATCGGGGATTTCGAATGTCCGCCTCAGGTCAGCCCCGATTGCGCGTCGCCAGCAGAGCGGTAATGATTCAGAAGGAAAATCGGAGGCTTAACCGATGGAAAGATATCGATCCATACTCGTCGGCGTCGACTTCACTCCCTGCTCAGCGGCGGCGCTTCGCCAAGCGATGCGTCTCGCGGCAGCGTCCAACGCTGATCTCCGCGTCGTTCACGTAGTCGACACCCAGATTGCGCTCGAAATGGAAGGGGCGCTGACGCAAATGCAAAGTGGCATTCGCGATGGCCTGATCGCCGATGCTCGACGGGCATGGCGTGAATTCGCGCTCCAAGTACCGGAGGCGTCCAACTTGACGATCGAGGTGAGCGTTGAACATCGGGTTTTTGGGCTGATCAGAAGAGCATACGAAGCTGCTGCGGATCTGCTCGTCATTGGCGCCTTCGGCAATCGACGGCCCGATGTCGGCGTGGGAACCGTTGCCACGGCCTGTGTGCGGCATGCGAGCTGCGACGTGCTCTTGGTCCGCGATACGCATCAAGGTGGGTATTCGACGATTGTGGCGCCCGTGGATTTCTCTGAAACGTCGCGCCGAGCGCTGGAGCGGGCTGCGCAAATCGCCCAGCAAGACCACGCCAAGCTGCATGTCGTTCATGTCTTTGGTCCGCCCTGGGATCGCTACCACTACCGAGCGCCAACTCCGCACGCCGATCCGCAATTCATGGAGCGCTGCAAGCGGTTGCTGAGCCAGAGAGTGTGCGAATTTGTCAAACCAATTCAGGATGCGTCCCCGAATCTCTCGGTCACTTGCGAGCTTTCGCACGCGGGCCGCCATCGTAGTGGTATTGTGGAGTACGCGGATCGCGTTAGGGCCGATTTGATCTGCCTCGGAACGCGCGGGCAGTCCAACATTCGGGATATTTTGCTGGGCAGCACCGCCGAGAAGGCGCTGTTGCACTCCCAGTGCTCAATTCTTGCAGTGAGACCGGATGCCAACGTTAGTGCGCTGCCCGCGGGGTGATGCATGGTCGGCGTGAAAGATATTCTCCTCAAGGCGTCGCCGCTTAGAGAGGAAGTCGCGGCACCCTATTCTGGTGATGCGATTTCGAACCAAGAGGCTTGGCATGCACTGACCGTGCCAGCAGCCTTTGCATTCTTGACAAGTTCACCTTCAGGCCTCTCGACAGAACAAGTCGAGGTGCGACGACGCGAGAGCGGCGTCAATGAGTTGCCTCGCCGTCCACCGACACCTGCTTGGACGATTTTCCTGCGCCAGCTTGCCAGCCCTATCGTTGTCATCCTTCTTGTCGCCGCGGGCGTGTCATTGCTCCTTGGGGAAGTCAGAGATGCCGGTTTCATTCTGGGCGTCGTGATCGTAAACACTGCGATCGGTGGGTTTCAGGAACATCAGGCGGATCGTAGCGCACGGGGACTGCAACAACTGCTAAGAACTCGCGCCGTTGCTCTTCGCAACCATGAGCCTGTTGAGCTTGACGCGCGAGAATTGGTAACTGGCGATACAGTGTTGCTGGAGTCGGGAAACCGCGTACCTGCTGATATCAGATTGTTCTGGTCCCATGCTTTGAAGAACGACGAGTCGCTCCTCACCGGGGAGTCGGTGCCGGTTGCTAAAGACGCGCAAAGCGTTCTGGAGCCAGATTCACCCCTGGGAGAGCGAATCAACATGGTCTTCGCCGGCTCGATGGTTACGAGCGGTCGCGGCAAGGGGATCGTTGTGGCCATCGGGAGCGATACGGAGGTAGGACGCTTGGCCATTGATGTAATGGAGGCGCCCGTTGGAAAAGCGCCATTGCTGCTTCGCCTAGAGCGATTTACGCGCGCGGTCGGCGTGGTGGTATTGATTGCTGCGGCGTCGGTGGGTCTTCTTGGTATCCTCTTGCACGGGTTTAGACCGGTTGAAATGTTCGGCTTTGCCGTGGCGCTGGCGGTTTCTGCAATCCCGGAAGGATTGCCGGTGGCCATCACCGTGGCCCTCGCCATCGCAACACGCCGCATGGCGCGCCGCGGAGTCATCGTGCGACGCCTGCATGCCGTGGAGGGGCTTGGCAGTTGCTCCATGATCGCAAGCGACAAAACCGGAACGCTCACCTGCAATCAGCTTACCGTTCGTGAGATTCGGCTGGCGGACGGAATGCAATTGAATGTTACGGGAGAGGGATTTATTCCAACCGGCGCCATCCTCCATGGTGAGCGGGTCATCAAGCCGGGAGAGATTAGTCTCTTGGACGATCTACTTCGCGTCTGCGTTTTATCCAATGAAGCTAGCCTGCGCAAGACCGACGATCATTGGACTTGGCACGGTGATCCGACGGACGTAGCTCTGCTTGCCGCTGCGCATAAGGCCGGTCATGAATCGGAAACGCTGCGAGACGCCTTGCCTCTGACGGACTCGGTTCCTTTCGAGCCCGAACGGCGGTTTGCCGCCAGCTATCATCGTGCCGACGGTAGGACGTTTGTCGCAGTCAAGGGGTCACCAGAGCGCGTCTTGGCCATGTGCACTGAGGAGAGCGATGATCGCACGGCTGTGGCAGACGCAATGGCCCGGCGTGGGTTGCGAGTGCTGGCTGCCGCTTCCGGTATTACCAGTCAGATTGTCCATGACCACCAAGTTCCACTCGAACCGAAGGACCTGCGTTTCTTAGGCCTGGTGGGCATGATCGATCCGCTCCGCGCGGGGGCAAGAGAAGCGGTGGCCGCCTGCCAGCGTGCGGGAATCCGGGTTTGCATGGTAACCGGAGACCATCCGGTGACGGCTCTGGCCATCTCGCAAGACCTCGGACTGGCTCAGCGGCAGGACCAGGTTGTGACCGGCGCAGTGTTGGAACGTGCCTCACAAAACGAGTTGGACCAAATCGTGGACTCGTCTCTTGTGTTCGCCCGAGTCGCTCCGCATCAAAAGTTGGAAATTGTTCGCGCCGCTCAGCGAACCGGTCACCTTGTCGCTGTTACCGGAGACGGAGTTAATGACGCCCCGGCGCTTCGCGCGGCGAATATCGGCGTGGCCATGGGAGAATCCGGCACCGATGTGGCCCGTGAGTCCGCCGACCTGATCATCAGCGATGATCACTTCGCGACGATTGCGGCTGGCGTGGAGCAGGGACGGATCGCTTATGACAACATCCGTAAGGTTGTTTTTCTTCTGGTTTCCACCGGCGCGGTCGAGCTGCTCGTCGTTGCCCTGGCCGTGTTGGCTGGGACGCCGATCCCGCTGTTGCCGGCGCAACTGCTCTGGCTCAACCTTGTCACAAACGGGATGGGGGACGTTGCGCTCGCGTTTGAACCCGGAGAGGACGACGTGATGCATCGTCTTCCCCGACCCCCCAGGGAACGCGTGTTCAACCGGCTCATGATCGTGAACACGATCACAACTGCCCTGGTCATGGGGTCGCTTGGCTTCGGCGCATTTGTCTGGATGCTGCGTGCGGGCTGGTCGGATGTCGCGGCTCGCAACGGGTTGTTGCTGCTCATGGTTCTTTTTGAATTCGTGCACATCGGCAACTGTCGTTCGGAGACGAAATCCGCCTTCTATCGTTCGCCCCTGCGAAGCCCGTTCTTGTTTTTCGGCGCCGTGGCCGCATTGGGGCTTCATGTTGCGATGATGTATCGGCCGATCGGCGGCAGACTGCTGGGTGTTCACCCGGTGAGCCTGCAAGTGTGGACGGTCCTAGGCGGGATCGCATTGGTTCCGCTGCTGGTGTTCGAGGTTCAAAAGAGACTTAGATCGAATCGATTGAAACGTGGGCTGTTAGCGAAACAACAAAGAAAGGCAAAGCCATGAGCAACACAATGAAGACGTTCGTCATGAAACGGATCGGGGAGCTTGGTTTTTTCGACAAGCCAATCCCTCGGCCCGGGCCAAACGACGCGGTGGTGAAGACCACGCGCGCATTGGTTTGCAACCTCCGATACGCACACGATCGGAGGTGCCATCGGAGAGCGAAACAACTTGACTTTGGGCCATGAGGCCGTCGGACGCATCCATGAACTCGGCAGCGAGGTACGTGGGTTTCGCGTGGGCGATCGCGTAGCCGTCAATGCGATCACCCCATGCTACAAGTGCGACAATTGCCAGCGCGGCTACACGTCTCAATGCGGTCAGATGCTCGGCGGCTGGCGCTTCTCGAATATCAAGGACGGCGTGTTCGCGGAGTATTTTCACGTGAACGACGCCGACGCAAACCTGGCAAAGATTCCAGATGCGGTGCCGGACGACATCGCAGTCTACACCTGCGACATGATGTCGACAGGCTTTATGGGCGCGGAGCACGCAGCCATACCGCTTGGCGGGAGCGTGGCCGTC
>Ga0137431_1000485_pt1 | contig 14242 bp, 11 predicted proteins | sample EasRivERMZT800_2_FD_104646 | JGI IMG/M metagenome (GOLD analysis project Ga0137431, IMG submission 104646) | Soil microbial communities from meander-bound floodplain in the East River, Colorado, USA - East River MetaG ERMZT800_2 | ecosystem: Environmental > Terrestrial > Soil > Floodplain ... | reverse complement strand
CCACTTTAGTGTATCCGGGTAGGAAAGCTCCCCCGTAAGCAGGATATTTTTTTCTAGTCCGTATTTGCTAATAAGAGCTGAAATTTTTTCCTTCTCTGGTCCTTTTCCGATAAGCAGTGCCTTTAGCGAAGGAAGTTTCTTCTGCAGTTCGGTTATTATTTCAACGAATATCTGGTATTGTTTTAGCGGGATCAGTGAGCCTGCGGCGACGACATCAAGATCTTTTTGCAGGGGTTGGGGTCCAAACTGTTTCGGCTCTACGCCGGGTGGTATTACATATTGCGGCCTCACCCCATGATTTTTTTCAAACTCACTCTGTAAAAAATCAGAAATTGCTACCATGTCATTTGGCTTAAGGTGGAGTCGTCCGGGATAATTATTTTCTTTTTTTGCATCCTGTCCCAGTATCCAGCAAAAATGTTTTAGTCCGTGCTTTTTTGCAAATGCCTGCCCCACGGCAGCACATTCGCCATACCAGAAGCTCAACAAACCAACTATTTCTGTGGAAGCATTGATTTTTCTTAATGCAGCATGTAATTGTCGCCTGAGCAATAAACGTGATATTCCTCCTTTGTTTTGGCCATTAAAGCTAATGACGGTTGTATCAAACCATTTGTATGTTTTTTTGAAATAGGGATATTGAAAACTTAAGATGATGATGTTTATTTGAGGATAATTTTCTTTTATTGATCGTACTAAAGTCTGTTGCATCGGAAGGCAGGTGGTGTCGGCTTCATTTTCAGCAAAGCCAGGCGTAAAGATCACCAATGTTTTTTCAACCTTGTTCATCCAATGAAATAATTTTTGTGCAATGAGACAGGATTTTCCGATTATGCGTGACCAGTATCACGATTTTTCCTTTTTTCGCCATATCAATGAAATGTCCAAGTATCTTTAGTTCTGCGGCTTCATCCAGTTCGTTAAATGGTTCATCCAAAATGAGGAGATCTGCATTTTTATAAACGGCTCTCGCAATGGCAATGCGTTGTTGCTGACCTCCGCTTATGTTTTTTCCGTTTTCAGTAATTATTTTATCAAGTCGTTCCGGAAAACTTTCGATCAATTCGTCGAGCCCGGATACTTCAAGGGAATAGGTAAGGTCATCGTTTTTATGCTGATCCTCTTCAAGTGTAATGTTTTTTTTGATCGTGTCATATATAAAAAAAGGCTGCTGCCTGACATATGAAATAAATGGCCAGTAATTTTTAATATCGTTTTTGCCGACAGGAGATTTATTGATAACAAGAGATCCTTTCTCTGCGGGCAAAAGACCGAGAAGAATATTGAGCAGCGTGGTTTTTCCTTTGCCGGATGCACCTGTTATCCCAATAAAATCTCCTTTTTTCATGTAAAGAGAAAAATTACTTAATACGGTTCTGTTGGGAAAATCAAAATAAACGTTTTTTAACTCCAGTGAATCAATTCCGGAAGAAGAGAAGTTGCTGGCAGGGGTATTTATTTTTTTGTTGCCCTGAACCAGGTCATTAAGGGAAAACTCGTATGCTTTTATCTGGCCGGCGGTGTTGATAATTTTTACAATTCCGGGTATGATCTTGTAAGCTGCCGCCATGAAAGCGCCAATGATCAGCAGTGTATCATTGCTATCATTGCCGGTCCATTGCACTATTGCAGCCAGGATAAACAATCCCATTATGGCAAAAATTTCGATCATGCGGCTGGGCAGGTTTTGAAGACTGATCGAATTAAACAAATAAGTGCTGAATTCTTGCCTCACATTAATGAACCTGTTCAGGAAAAAATGATTCCTGTTATAAATATTGCTTTCGACGTATCCTTTCAGCGCATCCAACAGGTATTGAAAAGACTTTTCATTTGTTGAGCGGATATGTTTTCTTGCCTTATCCATCCGATTTTTAATATAATAAAACACGGCGACCACAGGCGGCAACAAGATCAGCAATAAAAGCAAAAACAGTTTGGCATTGAAAAGTATAATGGCAACCAGGGCAACTACAATAAGGCATAACTGGGTAATGATCTGTTGGATGCCCGCCAGCATGTATTGGCAAAACTCAAATGGCTGAAAAGCGATCTGCCGGATATGCACGGACGAATCCGTGTGAACGAATTGCTCATAGGGAGCTGCCTGGTAAGTTGCCAAATTATTTCGGGAAATGCGGACGGCTACCCTGCTGCTAAAACGATAGTGTGCCCGTGCGATAAAATAGCCGAACATGTTCTTTATTCCAAAAAGAAAAAAGAAAATGGCAATAAAAAGAACAGGGTTATTGGCCAACCATCGGGGCAACACAGCGAGGGTGCTGCTTTTCGTTGGTTCAATATATATCTGTATGATCCATAATAACAGGGCGAGTGCAAGGATATCGAAAATACTAATGACAATATCCAGCAGCAAAAGGATGCTGAATTGTTGCTTTTCCTTTTTATGCAGCACTGCCCAGGTATTTTTGAAAATTGTTCTCACTTAATAAATGGCGTAATGTGGTTCATTAAATTTAAATGAATTTGAATGATTTATTTTGATGAGGTCTGTGTGTGGAACCCTGGGCAGTAATTTCAGGGGAAACTTCCTGGTCATACTAAAGCCAGGGTTTTTTGTAATTACAGGGATTACGGATATGCAGATCATCATAAAGTTTGATGCTTATTAGTTCAGGTTGCATTTAAAAAGTTGGGCTTTCAATTTCTTTCCTGAAAATATCTGCCGTTGTAAGGAAAATTGGAAAAAAAGTAAAAATCATTATGCCATACTGTGTTTCAAAAGCGGATTCAGCAAACAACCATACCAATAGTACCAATGTGATAAAAATGGTCAGCCTGCTATTGTGGTTTATGGCTATTTTCAGCATGCAAAAACAAACGGCGATTAAAAACAGGAGTCCCATAATTCCGTTTTGCAAAGTGGTTTGCAGAAATTGATTGTGTGTATTGTAGACCAGGTACCCGCGGGTGCCCTTTGCCGGATCTCCGGAATACATATTTTTTGACAGGTATTTTTCGTTGAGATAAGACTGAGCATCCCCGGGACTCACGCCAAACAACCAGCGTTTATTTTCCGCCAATATTTCAGTAACAAATTTCCACTGGAGCAGCCTGAATTGCAATCCGTTAAAATAATCACCGGGCTTAAACTTCTCCTGTGTAATAATTTTAATGTCTCCTTTCATGATCTCATAAAATCGCCTGCTTACAGGGTTAGGGACAGCAAGAATTAATATGAAACCAAGAATAATAAAGGTGAATAAGCTCATCACGGTTACGCGGGGGACTTTATTTTTTTTCAGCATTATAATGAAGCCGGAAAGTACATAAACCAGGTAAAAGAATATCACGAGCTTAGATGAAAGCAGCAGCAGAAAAATGGAAAGGTAAATTATAAGACAGAGATGAAAAGACCGGCTGATAAAAAAATCATTTTTTTTTATTGATTCCAGCAGGAAAATCAATCCGGTTAATACCAGCAGTGAAAAATAGACGGCATGTTGTGATATGGGACGTACGAGAGAGTGATAAAAGAATAACGCATCATTACTGGACTCCCTGTAACTAAAAAAATTAATAACAAGACAAAACATAGAGGCGGCTGCAAGCAAGAGACAATAGTGCGAAAGCAATCTCTTCAGCATGGCTGCATCAATGCAACGGGAAAGGCAAACCGCTAACGGAGTGATCAGCAACCCGGTTTTTATGCGAATATTGCTCCACCCCCTTTCAACATCTTCTGTATAAAGTAAGGAAGTAACCTGCAATAGAAAAAACAATGCGGAGGCCAACAGGAAATAGGTACGGTAGTTTTTTTGAAACACTGATGACAGTACAGAACGGCTGGCAATGATACCGATTAATAATATGGCAGCAATGCTGATGCTACTAACAGCTCTTAAAGAGAAGATCAGGCTTGCAAAAAAAAGCAGGTACAGCGTATAAGTTGTTAAGTAAACTGTTTTGCTTTTTGCGGGTGTGGTATTCATTTGTCAACCGGTTAAGCAGATATTTCGAACAGGGTCATGATGATAGTGCCTGTAGTCTGGCCCTCGTTTTTAATTTTTGATTGACAGATCGGAATAAAGCAATAAGGTAAGAAACAGATAGTCCCGAGATCAATCCAAGCAATAACCATTTGTATAAATTGGGCCCGGCAGGATTTTTAAACTTACTGAAGCTCTGCAGCACTTGTACAGCATCGGTAAATCTAAGCTCTTCTTCATAGCTGAGTAATTTTTCATGGATGTCTACCAGTTGACGGCTGATGCTGGATCCGTCAACAATGAGTGGAGAAGAACTGGTCTCTTTACCCACCAGGATATTTTCCACCATCTTTTTGGTTGAATCAAGCCATTTAATTTCATAGCTGGTTTTTTTAATGAGTTCATGCAGCTTGTTTCTTTTGGCCATCAGCCGGTCTTTTACGTAATCACTGTTATCAAATCCATACAGGATTCCCTTTTGTAACTTATCCAGCATTGAAATATCTGTTATCCAAACGTCAATAATAAATCCATTGGGGTTATTGACTGAAAATATTTTTTGGATTTCTTCGGCTTTTATCTGCTTAACCTTTTCCAGGACATTGTCGTGTGTATTGAATAAAACAGCAAGCGTTGCATGATCACCGCTCTTCAACAGGGCATTCCAGTTGGCTGCGATTTGAATGTAATTCTGATTGCTCAATAAAGAAGAACTCACTATCATGCGTGATTTATATATGGTGGGTAAGGAGGAATACTTTAAAAAGCCGACTAAAACGCCGAGCAACGTGCCGGTGAGTAAAATCCATCTGTTTCTTTTAAAAAAAAGCAGGGACCGTTCAAATAAAGCAAAGAGGTCAATATCATCGGGCTGTGTCTGCCAATTTTTTGAATCACCGCTCATGAGTTTGATGTTGGAGTCATCGAATTTATGGTAAATCCGCTAAATGATAAATTTGGCATTGCTGCTTATGGCCGGGCACACGATTCCCCTTTGGGTTTGCCCGCAATTCTAACGGAGATTCTTTTTTAAAAGTTGCCTGCCCGCCATAAAGCACTGTATTATTTTGTTTCGACGCTAAGGTCAGTATTATCTTCGTTATCGTTTATGGTGACACCTAAAAAGAATAAAGTCGTTTATAATTTTTTTTCACTTGGGGCGGTACAGGCTATCAGCTCGCTTATCCAGTTGATAGTTGTTCCTTATGTTGTCAGTAAAATAGGTATTGATGGCTTTGGCGTGGTGGCGGTGGCGCAGGTGGTTATGTTACTACTTTCAGCTCTTACAGATTATGGATTTAATCAAACTGCAGTAAAGAATATTTCAATTTACAGGTCGGACGGCGTAGCCATTTCAAAAATTTTTTACACGGTTCTTTTTTCAAAACTTGTTCTTTGTGTTCTTGCTTTCGTATTATTGGGCATTCTGATTTTGTGCATCCCTTTATTCCGCGCTCATGCGCTGTTATATTTGATGGCTTTTATATTTGTCGTTGGTCAGTCTGTATTTGTAAATTGGTTTTTCCAGGGCATTGAAAAAATGCAATTTATTGCTTTGCTTACCTTGTTAGCCCGTATAATATTCTTAATTCTTGTATTTGTTTTTATTGAAAGAAAAGAACATGATAATCTTTTTCTGTTTTTTATGGGTACCGGCAATTTTATTGCAGGTCTTATAAGTATATATGCGGCCCGTCGAATTCTCCCGATTCATTTCATAAAACCTTCCGGCGCGGGCATTAGCAGCGAACTTAGGGATGGATGGCGCATTACTGTCGCGAATCTGTCAAGCTTTATATGCCAGTATGCAAACGTTTTTATTTTAAGGATATTTACCAATGACCTGTTGGCAGGGTATTATAGTATTGCAGAGAGAATATTTTTTACCATGAGACAGGCGCTTGTCGTGTTTTCTCAGGTTATATATCCCAGGGTTTGCTGGCTTATGCAACATGGGCGACGCCAGGTGATATGGTTTTTCAGGCAGACCTATTTTCCTTTTTTAATGTGTGTGATTGGTGGTTGTGGATTGGTTTTTATTTTAGCGCCTCAAATACTTCATCTTTTTATTGGCAATAAAAGTGTGCATTCACTCTTTTTATTGAGGGTAATGTGCCTAGTCGTGATCATTATCTGTATGAATATTCCTGCTTGCCTGGTTTTACTGGCTGCTAATGGGAAAAAAGGTTTTTTAAAGATAATTATGATCGGAACGTTTCTAAACATCACCTCCAATATTGTTCTTGTTCAATTTTTTGACGAAAAGGGTACCGCTTTTTCAATTGTAATTACAGAACTTTTTATCACGGTCGGTCTTTATTGGGAAGTCTATCGAATGTATATTCGTAATAAAAGTGAACATGAGAGCTTTTTAAAGTTATTTTTTGTAAATAGATAAAGAGTTTATGCCCATAGGGCTCCTTTAATGAACGAATCTTATTATATAAACAAAGGAGAAAATTATTTTTCTCATATTCGGACGGATGTAATAAGTCTGCTGCCTTTGCAAGCCTCACAGCGGGTTTTGGAAATCGGGGCCGGAGGCGGTGACACACTTGTCTACATCAAGGAAAAAAAATTAGCCGGTGAGGTAATGGGAATTGAATTATTAAAAATCAAGAATTCGAACCAAAACCATCCTTTAATTGATAAGTTCCAGTTTGCAAATATTGAGCAGGAAAATATTGATTCCCCCGAAGAATATTTTGACATAATTATTTGCGCTGATATATTGGAACACCTTGCCGATCCATGGTACTGTGTAGCAAAAATTTCGCGACACTTAAAAAAGGGAGGCCGTATGATAGTGAGTATTCCTAACATTCGTGAAATTAAGACTTTGTTCAGGATCGTTTTTCTTGGTGATTTCAGGTACGAGGAAAAAGGAGGAATTCTTGACAATACTCACCTTCGTTTTTTCTGTAAAAAAAATATCTGGCAATTAATGAGTACTGGTTTTTTAACTCCCGTTTATTGCAAGCCGAACATTTTGTTTAAGGAGGTGACCGGGGGAAAAAAGAGAAGGGTGCTAAATTGGATTACCTTCGGATTGTTTGTAAATTTTTTGGCTATCCAATATTTATGCGTAGCCGAAAAAAAGTAAAGTATGCCGCAAGTCTATATTATTGTTCTCAATTATAAAAAGTGGCAGGATACTCTCGAATGTCTTGAATCAGTATTTCGCTCGTCCTATGAAAATTTTTCGGTAATAGTGGTTGACAATGATTCACAAAATAATTCGATTGAACACCTAACGGAGTGGGCAGATAGAAGTCGTGAAACATCTGCGCCGGTTCACCCTATTTCTTATGCTGTTTTCCAGAATCAGGAAATAACCGATTTAGGCAGTCCGAATTTATTGCCCCGCCTTACTTTCATACGAAACAGTGTTAATGCAGGGTTTGCAGGAGGGAATAATATTGCCCTCAATCTTCTGCGGGATCAGGACGCCTATTTCTGGCTGGTGAATCCGGACATAGTTATAAAAGAAAATACCCTGGAAGAATTGGTAAAATTTGCTGTTCTGCAACCACCGCATGCAATAATCGGGGGAATCATTCGATCATTTTCCGGCAATCATGACCTGATTATTTACGGTGGCGCTAAAGTGAACTTTCTTTCTGCAACGGTCACTCAGATACTGAAACCCGGCGCTGTTGACCGGCTTGATTATGTTTCGGGCGGTTGTCTATTCACCCACTCTTCCAATTTGAAACGGCTTGGTCTGTTGCCGGAGGAGTATTTTTTGTATTGGGAGGAGACTGATTGGTGCTATCGTGCTAAACAAATGGGGCTTGACTTACGTGTTTGTCCTAAGGCTACCTGTTACGATAAGGGCAGCACATCCATTGGGAGAAATTTCCTGGCCGACTATTACTATGCAAGGAATGGATTACTGTTTATTGCAAAATTCCGCCGAAAAAATATTCCGTTTGTTTTGTTTTTTTTGGGGGTACGATTTCTAAAGAGGCTTATAACCGGTCGATGGGAAAGGGCAAAAGGAATATATAGAGGAACTATGGATTTTTTTAAAATGCAGCCCGATGAGTCTAAATAAGTATTTGCCTTTTGCGTATATCTATTTTTTTATAAACGCCGTTGCATTGCCCTTCGGGCTTACCTATACCGCACTGCTTGCACCATTCTTTTATGTATGGGTACTATTGGCAAGGAAAAAAGAAGTGCTCCTGCCATTTATTATTATGCTGCTGCCGTTTATTATCGTACACCTCACCATAGTTGACGCGGAAGTAAAGTCTTATGCTGTATCACTTCTCAACCTGCTGCTTGTTTATATCTTTTGCCAGGCGGTATATACATTTCTGCTTGTGTGCAGGGACATTGAAAAAATATTTCGAGGTATCGTTATTATGAATTTTATAGTTTGTCTGCTGGCAATTCCTCTGTACTTTACTCCATGGTCTTTTATCGCCTGGGATGAGCAAGTGCTAACAGAGGGGGTCGGAAGATTAAGACGGTTGAAACTCTTTACATATGAACCTTCTTATTACGCCTTGTTGTTTACTCCGTTCTTCTTTTTTTTTCTATTACAGTATTTTTTCAGGCAAAGCAGGATGCGTGGCATCATTTTATTGCCGATGTTGATTCTGCCTTATATTCTTTCATTGTCCGTTGGAGTAACAGGGGCGATTTTTCTCTCCGGGTTGATAACATGGATCATTCATTTCCGGAAATTGACCAAAAAAAGAAGAATCGCTAATGCTATCATAACAGGTGGTGTTTTGGTCGTTGCCGGGGTGCTGATATTGATCCTGTTTTTCGGGAATAACCAGGTATTTGCCAGGCTAAGTGATATTCTCAGCGGACGTGATAATTCGGCAAGAGGAAGGACGGTAGATGCTTTTTTACTTGCCAGTAAGATCTTGCAGGAAAAAAATGAATATTTTGGCGTAGGTCTTGGGCAGGTTAAAATAGTGGGCGATGATATCATCCGGAATTATTATCTCTATAACATGGATATTACTGTATCTATCCCCAATGCTGCAGCAGAAACACTGGCAATATTTGGATGGGTGGGTATTATACTGCGTATCGCAATCGAGCTATTTTTGTTTATGTATACCAGGGTATGGACAAATTACTACCGGCTATTACTTTTTATCTTCATGTTCGTATATCAGTTCACCGGTAGCTTTATTACCAATATAGCCGAATATGTGATCTGGATTTTGGCTTTTACAAATGTCTTCCATCAGTTTAATGCAGAAAGTGAGAATGAAACTTCGGGTGCTACATTGACCGGACAGGAGAGGGCGTAAGTACAAGACTGTTGGTGTTGCACACCTGCAGCATCAGCCTTTCATAATCGTCAATGTTTTTTTCTATATTGTAAATAGTTCTAATCCGCTCAAGATTTGATCGTTTTCTTTTATCCACAAGCAGGGAATTTCCGGGCGTGTCAATAATAGTGGCTACTTCGTTGACCGTTGAAAAATAATCTGCTTCATTTTGTAATACGGTTTTATTGAAAATATTGTTATGTGCTGCAATATTGCAACAGCAGGCCATTGCTTCAAGGAGCGAGGGGTTCGTGCCTCCTACAGAATGTCCATGGAAATAGCGGGCAGAATAATAGCGGAGGTTGTTGAGTATATGCTGATCATACACTGATCCGGCATACTGAATCGTGTTGTGTTTATAAGCTGTTGTTAAATATTTTCCGAATTTATTCTCCATATTACTTACTACCAAAAGCGGAAACTGATGACTGGCGGAGAGGTATCCCCGCAGGATCATTTCAATGTTATTTTCCGGCTCCATCCTTGCGATTAGCAGGAAATATTTATCCGGTGTCAGCTCGTAATTAGATGGAATGCTGGTGTCTGCCTGAGTGAAAACTTCTGCTCCATAGGGGATGTATACGGGTTTTTTATTATAACGGGACCAAAAATGGTTTTGCATCTGAGGTGAATCAGCTATGAGCACCCGGGCGTGATTAGCGGCCAGCGATTCCGCCCATTTCAGGAAAAGCCGTGTCGGTTTATTGTATTTGCTTCGCATCCATTCCATGCCATCGATATTCATCATATTGATGCTATGCTTTGGCCATCGCCAATACCAGATGGAATCACTGGTATAGCCAAGATGCAGTAGCACATCAAAATCCCGTTTCCGGGAATCGTTGATGCAGTTGAGATCGTAAAAAAATTGTCCCGCGGTGCCAATGCGGTATTCCGGATCTCCACAGTGAATGATCTGCACGCCGTTCCATTCTTTTTGCTGAAAAGGATGCCGGCTTGAATTATATACAGAAACATCATGCCCTCTTTGTGATAACCCTGCGGAAAGATATTCGGCAAATTGTTCAAAGCCGCCGTAGTGATTTGGGATTCCTCTTGTTCCCATTATCCCGATTTTTAGTTTTCGCATATGGATATAATTTTTTTGTAGGCGTCTAATGTGTTTGCGGCCGCCTGCTGCCACGTATATTGCTTCAGGATATTTTGCTGCAATTGCTTTTGACTGCTGCAGTGCGCGGCTCTTTCTACTGCCTGGAAGATGGAATCCGGGTTGCCCGGGTCGCAATAAAAAGCGTCATCACCAAAATACTCCCTGGTAAATCCTTTATCAGTAATCACGATATTGCATCCCATTGCAGCGGCTTCCAGTGAAGAAAGCCCGCAGGTCTCATGCCAGCTGGGCAACACATGTACTTTAGCTTTGCTGTAATATTCCAGCAACGTTCTTACCGGCACCCGTCCGCAAAAAATTATATTCGGAGAAGCTATTTTTTTACACGCATCATAATATCTCCTTTGATTTGGCGCCGGCATTCCAGTCAGCAGCAGAGTGTAGGGAGTATCATTTAGCGCTTTGATCAGGTTCAGCTGGTTTTTCCGGCCTTCAATTCTAGCAGCGGAAAGTACGAGCTTATCATCTTTTTTTATTTCCGGTAAAAAAGAAAAAAGTGAATGATCAATTCCATTGTGTATTACGGAATAGTTTTTTTTAACGCCATACATTTCTTCCAATGTCCGGTATTCTGCTTCGGAATTGGGTAGCAGCAGGGATGCCTTTTGCAGAATTTCCCTGATGCTTTTGCGTTGTCCCTTCCAGAGATACGACTTGCTTTGCAGGCTGTCTTTTCGAAATATCCACCTCGCTATCGTTTTTACGTATTCATTTGCACCGGCAGGGAAAAATCGGAGTATTAGTCCCGGCAAGCCTTTGCGGTGGTGCGTGTCGTATTCGGTATAATCAACCAGGATAGTTGACACGACAACCGGTTTTGTTGTCCTGGATATGTGAAACAGGATATCTGCCGGCCGGGTGATATTGAACACGTGCACCAGGTCGTATTTGGAATAATCAATTTTTTCCGTGGTCAGAAAAAGTTCTACCCCAATTCCCAATTCTTTCAGGAACCTTGCAGTCTGTACAATCTGTTCTGTATCCCCGCCGGGGACGGAATACAGGGTTGATCGGGTAATAAAGGCTATTTTCATTAGCTAATAAACAGTATTCAGTACCGGGCTTATTGCCTTCCAATCGTATAATTTAATAAATAAGCTGCCTTTAACCGGATAAAATTATCACCCGCCGTGTGGATAAAATGATAATTAGTTTAAACCGGCCGGGGATTAATGTATGAAAAGACCGGGCATAGAGTTGGGGGCGACATATTCTGAATTACCGAAAAATAAAGAGATTGTTTTGGATTGCTTCGTAATATTATATTGTGATGTCATTAAAACAATCATATGATTACAGGTTCAAAAATCGGTTTGTTTGGAATAGGCCTTGATGCTTATTGGCCGCAATTTGACGGCTTAAAACACCGCCTTGAAGGATATTTAAATGAAGTGAAAGAAAAACTTTCTGCTATAAGTCCAAATATCGTAAACGCGGGATTGGTGGACAATGTTGACAAAGCATTTGAAGCAGGCACAATGTTCAGAAAGGAGGATGTTGACCTGATCTTCCTTTATGTTACCACTTATGCACTTTCATCAACGGTATTACCCGTCGTGCAGCGTTGCAGGGTGCCGGTGATCATTCTCAATCTTGCTCCCGAACCGGCGATTGATTACGCCACATTCAATGCATCAACCGACCGCACCAAAATGACCGGGGAGTGGCTCGCTTACTGTTCAGCCTGCCCGGTTCCTGAAATCGCAAATGTGTTTAGCCGTACCGGTATTAAAATTCACCAGGTAACGGGGATGCTGCATAACGATCCTGAGTGCTGGGCTGAAATTACAGAATGGGTGGAAGCAGCTAAAGTGGCTCATATCATGGCTTTCAATCGCCTTGGTTGCATGGGTCACTATTACAGCGGCATGCTTGACATTTATTCTGATCTCACGAAACAGTATGCATACTTTGGCGGACATATTGAACTATTGGAAGTAGAAGAACTTGTTGCCTTTCGGAAAAAGGTGACAGCAGAAGCGAAGCAGCAAAGAGTTGATTTGTTTTATGAAAAATTCGATGTGCAGAATGATTGCTCAAGGGAAGACCTGGAAAATGCGGCGATCACCTCGGTTGCGCTGGATAAGCTGGTGGATCATTACAAACTTGGCTCCCTGGCTTATTACTACAAAGGAACTGGCAATTCGGAAAATGAAAATGCCATTGCCTCTATTATCCTTGGCAATTCATTGCTGACAGCCAGCGGAGTGCCTGTTGCGGGCGAGTATGAGATCAAGAATGTGCAGGCCATGAAGATCATGGACAGTTTTGGAGCCGGCGGATCATTTACAGAATACTATGCCATGGATTTTAAGGACGATGTGGTATTGATGGGGCATGACGGTCCGGGACATATTGCCATTGCTGAAGGCAAAACAAAGGTTCGGCCGTTGAAAGTGTATCATGGAAAAGTCGGGAAGGGACTTTCGGTAGAAATGAGCGTAAAGAATGGACCGGTTTCTCTATTATCGGTAGTGGATCAAGCCAATGGCAAATTGATATTTTTGGGGGCAGAAGGAGAATCGGTTGCGGGCCCTGTTTTGCAAATTGGAAATACCAACAGCCGGTATAAATTTTCTATTGGCGCCCGGAAGTTTGTAAACGATTGGAACAGTCATGGCCCTGCTCATCATTGTGCAGTGGGAGTGGGGCATATCAGCTCTAAAATTGAAAAGTTGGGGGCATTGTTAAGTATGGACGTTGTAAAAGTGTGTTAGTATTCGGCGTCATCGCCCAATGCAGATAGCTTTGCTTAAGATATGTTTTACAGATAAGGGGAAGAGCTTTTTATAGTGCAGTTGGTGAAAAACACCAAACTCGGCGTAAAATGAATATTTTTGAACGGTCCGGTTAGAAAGTGCTGTAGCGTCTTACGCAGCAGAGTTAGTAAGCCAAACCCCCGGCCCAGATCATTTTTGTAACCACGTCCTTCCCCTTCTGAACTGATAAAAGATTGAATCAGGTAAACCCATACTTCTCCGGGTAGCGACCGTATATCAAATAAAAATAAAAAGGCCCCGGCTCGTGAATCGCTTGCAAATCATAGCAACCATTCAATGAAATCGATGCTGTGAAATTTTATGTAGTTTCGATTATCGATTTGTGGGTTTCCAATACACCAGGGTTGACAAGCATCATTCCCGGCTAATGATGAAGAAAAACCGGATATTACTAAAAAAATAATAACACAGTAAGATTGCAAAGAGCAATGAATGAAACAGATAAATTGCTGCTCTTATGAATTCTTTTCTATTGAATCATCACAGGAAATTGTTTTATATTTTCTGGGTCCTTCTTGGGATTATACAAGCAGCATCCACGAAGCTGATTGATGATGAAGCTTATTATTGGGTGTATTCCCGGTTTCTATCCTGGGGATATTTTGATCACCCGCCCATGACAGCACTCCTTATTAAAGCCGGTTATTCTATTTTTCAAAATGAACTCGGTGTTCGCCTATTGAGTGTTATGCTCAATATTCTTACCATTCTTATTCTTGAAACTCTAATTCAAAGAAAAAATCCTTTCCTGTTTTATGCTATTGTTCTGGGTATTGTCGCCTTCCAGGTATTAGGTTTTCTTGCCGTTCCCGATAATGCTTTACTTTTTTTTACAGCATTGTTTTTTTATGCTTACCAAAAATTCCTGGATCGGGCCACGTTAAAAAATACCCTATTCATTGGGCTGGTAACGGCGCTGTTGATGTACACCAAATATCATGGCGTGCTGGTGGTTTTTTTTACGCTCATCTCCAATTTACGTTTGCTGGCTAAATGGCAAACATGGGCGGCTGGTTTGTTCGCGCTGTTTCTTTACATCCCGCATTTGTACTGGCACTGGCAAAATGACTGGATCGGCAT
>Ga0137431_1000484_pt1 | contig 14258 bp, 12 predicted proteins | sample EasRivERMZT800_2_FD_104646 | JGI IMG/M metagenome (GOLD analysis project Ga0137431, IMG submission 104646) | Soil microbial communities from meander-bound floodplain in the East River, Colorado, USA - East River MetaG ERMZT800_2 | ecosystem: Environmental > Terrestrial > Soil > Floodplain ... | reverse complement strand
TAATCCCGCGGAAGATGTTGCATTGCCGGATATTGCTGCCGCCATACGGGTATCTGATACTTTTATGAACAAGTTGATTCAATCTTATAATTCTTAAACCAGAACCAATAACTAATCTTATGGAAATATCAGCACTAACACGAAGCGTCGTTAAAAGAAATCACGCTATCATTGCTCCTGACGGATACATCAACAGTTGCATTCCCGGATGGGCCAACTGCACCAGCAATGTTATCATCAACGAGGCAATGGGAGCAAATTTTTCGCAAATACTCACGACGCTGAGCAGCAAAGGCGAAATAAAAGGAGTGACGAATATTGCCGAAATATTCTTTTATATAGTAAAAGGGAAATGTCACGCAAACGTCGGCGGTGGCGAAAAGAGTTTTTCAAAAGGACATTATGTGTATGTCCCGGTGGAAACCCCTTACCAGTTCAACAGCGAAGAAGAAGACACGCAGATCCTAAGTTTTCATAAAGTGTATGAAGCGCTGCCGGGTTATTCCCCTCATCCTCCTGTGATCTTTGACAAAGCGGCGGGCGATGGGGATAAATATCTTGGGGATCCGGCTTTAAGGCTGCAGGTGCTATTGCCAGATAAGACCAACTTTGATATGGCTGTGAATATTTTTACCTATGATCCCGGTGGACATCTGCCATTTGTAGAAACACACATCATGGAGCATGGCCTTTTGTTCCTGCAGGGACAGGGTATTTACATGCTCGATAATCAGTGGTATCCGGTGAAAAAAGGAGATTCGATCTGGATGGCGCCCTATTGCCAGCAATGGTTTACTGCCATGGGAAAGGAGCCGGCGGTGTATATTTACTATAAGAATGTAAACCGGTTTCCGACAGTCCAGTGAGTGGTGTCCTTTACCAGACTCAGAACGACGATTGAAATGGTGAATGGGAGTACTCGCAACGGACTGCTCACAACTCATCACCATGACACTACATGAACTAAATACATTACCCAAACAGCAACTCATAGAAGAACTGACCAAATGCTGCGGATCATCAGCATGGGTTAACAAAATGTTGCCTTTTTTTCCTGCCGATGATTTGGTGGAACTTTTGGAAGACGCAGAAGAGCAATGGTTCAAATGCAGCGAAGAAGACTGGAAGGAAGCATTTGCACAACATCCGAAAATTGGGGACATTGATTCGCTGAATAAAAAATTTTCTTCCACCGCCCACTGGGCTTCAGGCGAGCAAATCGGTGTCGGTAACGCTTCACCGGAAACCATCAAAGCATTAGCTGCAGAAAACAAACGATATGAAGAAAAATTTGGTTATATCTTCATTGTGTGCGCTACGGGCAAACCCGCAGATGAAATGTTAGCCATGCTCCAAACACGTTTACAAAACAGTCCTGAAGTTGAGATTGAAATCGCTGCGGACGAACAAAATAAAATTACTAAACTCCGACTTGAAAAACTATTGGAATGAGCCAGCTGACCACTCATATATTGGACACCACCAGGGGCAAGCCTGCGAAAGATGTGTCCATAATTTTGTACAGGAATGAAAATGATCAGTGGACCGAAGTAGTGAAAGGAATCACGAATAACGATGGACGGATCCCTAATCTGCTGAAAAAAGATGTTGTATTAGAAAACGGCATTTACAAGATTCGATTTTACACAAAGGATTATTTTGATAAAGACGGTATAGCCACATTTTATCCTTTTGTAGAAATTGTTTTTGATATCACTACGCAGGAGCATTATCATATTCCCTTGTTGCTTAGTCCATTCGGGTATTCAACTTATCGTGGTTCCTGAAAAAAGGAGCACAAAGAACACAACGCAGCACGAAGGACACAAAGGCTTAACAAACACCCGATGAGTGAAGAAGAAATAATCAAAACTATTCTGAATGAAGCAATCCGTATTCATAAATCAATAGGCCCCGGAATGCTTGAGAACGTTTATAAACCTGTTTAGCTTATAGGCTCAGACAAAATGGACTATTCGTCGAAATTGAAAAACCCGTACCTGTTTTTTTCGAAGAAATAAAAATGGAGTGTGGGTACAGGGCTGATCTTGTAATTGAACGAAGAGTAATTATTGATACTAAAAGTATTGATGCTATTCTGGATATTCACATTGCTCAACTCTTAACCTATTTACGGTTTTTAAACCTCCGTCACGGACTTATATTAAATTTTAAGACTGTGTTAATGAAAAACGGAATTAAAAGAGTTCTGAATGGATTTGAGCGTTGATGGACTTAATAGCTTCCTCTTTGTGATCTTTGTGATTCTTTGTGTACTTCGTGTTCCAAACTCAATTTTTTTAATATGAACTTTTCCATTACTGACGACGACAAAGAATCATTACTCGGCACATTAAAAATTGCCAATGTTAAATTTCAGCAAACGTATCCGGGCGACAAACCCGACCGCCAACCGGTACATACAGTATATGGCGGCGCCAATTTGTTCAAGTCAGATACCTGTGTGAAGATGGGGGAAATAGCATTGAAAAGCTTGCAAACCTATGCTCCCAATTTTGTCGTGCTTGCCGATGTGTTGCAACTGCCCGGATTCCTTGACCTACCATCCTCCGAAAAGAAAATTGAAAAACTCGTGAAAAAACTGGACAGGATGAGTGAGACTAAAAGAAAAGAAGATCCGGCATGGTTGCCTTATTCTGTTTACAACAAGATCATAAAAAAACTAAAAAAAGAACCCGTAGAAGATTTTCGTATCGATTTCGAAGATGGTTTTGGCAACCGCCCCGATGAAGAAGAAGATGTTACCGCCATTACTGCTGCCAATGAACTGGCGAAGGGAATGAAAAACAAAACAATTTCTCCGTTTATCGGCATCCGAATTAAACCATTCACCGAAGACCTGAAATACCGAGGAGTAAGAACATTGGATATTTTTCTCACGACATTGCTGGATAAGGCAAAAGGTAAACTCCCGGGCAACTTTGTTGTTATGTTGCCCAAGGTAACAATACCGGAACAGGTAACTACTTTGGTTCGGTTATTTGAGATCATTGAGGAAAAAAACAATCTCGCACCCGGAACTTTGAAGATGGAAACCATGGTGGAAGCCACCCAAATCATCATGGATGATGAAGGAAGAAACCCACTGATGCGGATAATAAAAGCAAGCGAAGGAAGATGTATCGCTGCACATTTTGGCACCTATGATTATACAGCGTCATGCGGCATTACAGCCAAATATCAGACTATGGCGCATCCCGTTTGCGATTTTGCACACCAAATGACCAAAGTGGCGTTGGGTGGCACTGGCATATTTTTGTCGGACGGAGCTACCAACATCATGCCCGTTGCACCTAACCGCGGTGAAAAACTGTCCAAAGAAAAATTAAAAGAAAATTTTGATTCGGTTCACAATGCATGGCGAATAGGATACGGGCATACCATGCACTCACTCATTAATGGGTTTTACCAGGGCTGGGATCTCAATCCGGCTCAATTGCCGATGCGTTATGCCGCTACGTATAACTTCTTTTTAAGCAGTTATGACGATGCAGTGTTCCGGCTGAAAACTTTTGTAGCAAAATCCGCAGTTTCCACGCTTACCGGCGATATTTTTGATGATGCGGCCACCGGCCAGGGCTTGCTGAATTTCTTTTTAAAAGCAATGAACTGTGGTGCGATTACTGAAGAAGAAGCTACAACAACAGGCCTCACTTTGGAAGAACTAAGAAGCCGGAGTTTTTATAAAATCTTACAGCGAAGAAGAAAGAAAAAATCTTAGCATTCCTTTTAAAAAAATGTCGGGAAGAATTCCGCATATTTTCCCGGGTCAAACCCATATATCGTTCGGTAGAATGCAATGAATCCGTAACAAGTGAAATGGAAATGCTAATCAATTATTGACGGGGTATTGGAACATGAAATTTAACGTTGAAGTCCCGCCGTTAACCCAACCCTAAACATCAACACAATTGTATCAATATAATTCCATTAAAAATTCCTGCCCTTGCGCGTAAATTTGCAGACTAAAATTTTTTTCACATGACGATTGCAGTGTTAGGCGCAGGTATGGTTGGCCGTGCTATTGCCCTGGACCTGGGGCAAAACTATTCAGTAACCTGTTTTGACCTAAGTGCTGAAAATCTTGAGGCATTAAAACAAAGAAATGCCGGCATTCAAACAGTTGGCGCCGACCTTTCACAATTTGCTGAATATAAGAATTTACTGTCTCCCTTTGATCTCGTTGTTACAGCGGTGCCCGGTTTTATGGGATATAAAACACTGGAAGCAGTTATTGACGCCGGTAAAAATGTAGTCGATATTTCATTTTTTCCTGAAGACGCACTGCAACTGGACAAAATGGCAAAACAGAGAAATGTTACGGCCATAACCGATTGCGGTGTAGCACCAGGAGTCAGCAATTTTATAATTGGACGATATAATGAGGAAATGAAGATTGAATCATTTGAATGTTATGTGGGTGGATTGCCAAAAGAAAAAAAGCCGCCGTTCCAGTATAAAGCACCTTTCTCTCCCGTTGATGTGATACAGGAATATATCCGCCCTGCAAGATTGGTAGAACATGGAACGATAGTTGTCAAACCGGCGCTGAGTGAAAAGGAAATAATCATATTTGATGAGATCGGTGAGCTCGAAGCTTTTAACACGGACGGCCTTCGTTCATTGATCTATACCATGAGTCATATTCCCGATATGAAAGAGAAAACCCTGCGATATCCTGGACATGTCGATCTTATTATTTCACTGCAACAGGCGGGGTTTTTTGAAACAACTCCGCTGCGCATCGACGATGCGGACATTACTCCCTTGGAATTTACTTCAAAGCTTCTCGTGGAGCAATGGAAACTTGAACCTGAAGAAGAAGAATTCACCGTTATGAAGGTAATTGTAAGAGGCGAAAATAAAACGATTGAATATAATTTATTAGACCGTTACGATAAACAAACAAACACTTCTTCAATGGCAAGGACCACTGGCTATACATGCACAGCCACAGTCAATCTTATTGCCGGGAACCATTTTACTGAAAAGGGTGTATTTCCCCCCGAACTTGTCGGCAAAGTCAAAAAATGTTTTGATTTTGTGATGAATTATCTGGCGGAGAGGAATATCAACTGGAAAAAGTCTGAACGATAATGAATGACATTTTTGGGATAGGTGAGAAAATAAATAGCGGCAACTAAGCCGCTATCTCAATAATCGTATTGATCTCATAAATCCCGGTTCAGATATTATTCGGATTCAGCCACCACTTCCTTCACTTCAGGTATCATTCTTTTCATCATCCCTTCAATACCTGCTTTCAAGGTGATCATGGATGAAGGACATCCACTGCAGCTCCCCTGCATCATTAGGTTTACCACGCCATCTTCATAACTTCTAAATTGAATGGCGCCACCATCCATTTCTACTGCCGGTCTAACATAATTATCCAATAGTTCCTTGATTCGTTTTACTACATCGTCGTCATCAGCCAACACCTGGTTGCTGCTGTCTTGCTTCATGGCAGCTACTTCTTCTTCATTTACGATGGATTTCCCGTCTTCCAGGTATTCTTTCAGAAATTGCCGGATAGAAGGTACTACATCGGCCCAGTCGGCCGTATCACTTGTTTTAGTCAATGTCACAAAATTGCTAGCAATAAAAATGGCTTTAACAAAAGGGAAGCCGAACAATTCTGTAGCTAACGGAGAAGCTTTTGCGCTCTCGACGTCCGGGAAATCTATACTTTTCCCCGGATACAGAAGCTTATTGGCAACAAACTTCATTGTTTCGGGGTTAGGGGTCATTTCGGTATAAATACTAATAATAGGGCTACCTGTCTTGATCATAATCGCTCATTTTAATAGGCAAAAATAACAATAAATTCGCCCCCTTGATTAAATTGAACAGATCAGTTTTAAGGAGTTCCCATCGCGTTAATTTATAGCCTTTAACCTAAGATCGAATGAAAAAAATATATTATCTCGGTAACTGTACTACTTCCCAGGCAATTATCAAAGAAACAGGGATAGGTCCCGGGCAATTTGAAATGCAGGATATTAAAGCCAACTCGATCACGCCTGCACAATTGGAAGAAATGAAAAAAATGGCTGGCAGCTATGAAGCTTTGTTCAGCCGAAGAGCGATGAAGTATAAAGAATGGGGTTTAAAGAACAAGCAGCTTACAGAAAAAGATTACCGCAATTATATTTTAAAAGAATACACTTTTCTGAAACGTCCGGTGGTTATTGTTAATGATAAAATATTTGTTGGTAGCGAAAAGAAAAATGTTGAAGCACTGAAAAAGGCGGTTCTATAACCTATTGCACTACCAATTTTCTTTCCCTGCTTAATACATTCCTGGTTATGATTATACTCATCAGCATAAGCAAGGCTGCCAACAGAAAAAAAGCTCCGGGAAAATGAACAGGTGCATTTTCGGTGGTGAAGTATTTGAATAGATTATTCATGATGGGAGGCCCGATGATAGCTGTAAGACTCATTAAACTGGTCAAAGTTCCCTGCAATTCTCCTTGCTCATTGGGTGGTACATGGCCAGCCAGAATAGATTGCATGGAAGGGCCTGCAATACCTCCCAGGCAATAGGGAACGAGAAAAACAAACATCATCCATCCTTCCGTTGCAAAAGCGAATAACACCAGTCCCAATGTATATAAAAGCAATCCGAGATAAATACTTTTCTCATCCCCGAGTTTTGGATTGACTATCCTGGTAAGTCCCGCCTGAACGCCTCCCACCAATACGCCTACAACAGCCAATGATATACCTACCATTCCTTCACTCCAGTTAAACCGGTAGATTGTGAAGAAACTCCAATTGCCCTGCACAGCCTGGGCGGCAAGATAGATCAGGAAAAAAGCAACGGCCAATCCGCCAATGGCCGGATACCTTTGCAATAATTTTAATGAACCTATAGGGTTGGCTCTTTTCCAATGAAACTTACGACGGTTTTCTTTGCTTAATGATTCCGGCAAAACGAAATAACCATACAATGTATTCAGTAAACACAAGCCCGCGGCTGCGTAAAAAGGAGCCCTGATTCCCCAGACCGCCAATAAACCTCCTAATGCCGGACCAATGATAAAGCCAAGACCGAAAGCAGCACCTATCAGTCCAAAATTCTTTGCCCTGTTTTCCTCTGTGCTTACATCCGCAATGTAAGCAGTCCCTGTTGTAAAGCTGGCGCCGGTAATGCCGGCAATAATCCGGCCCACGAATAACCATCCATAACTGGGAGTCAGTGCAAGAAAAAGATAATCTATGCCAAAACCCAAAAGTGAAGACAATAACACAGGCCGGCGCCCATATTTATCGCTCAGGTTGCCGATAACCGGGGCAAATACAAATTGAGTAACGGCGTAGGCTGATAATAACCATGCGCCATAAGGACTGGCTTCGTTTACCGGGATATTTTTTAATTGGGCAATCAGTTCCGGCATCACGGGAATGATCAATCCCCATCCCATTACATCAATCAATAAAGTAATAAAAATAAACCCTACGGCTGCTTTACGATCTGTTGCCATTTCCTGAAATTAAATGGCGCAAAGTTGAAAGAATTTTTGAAAGCGGTCATTAAATTTTCGGCAAAACACATTATTGCAGGGGTATTATGCGCACAGCCGCCTGTCACATGAGTCCCGATCTTTAAAGACCAGTGATTTGGAACCTGGCCATTTACTGTTAAGAAGTAAAAAGCAACAAAAAATTCATGGTTTGATTAACAAGATGGGTTTGCCGCACCGCCTTAATTAATGTACTTTTGCCGCCCGAAACCCCGGCCGCTTAAGGGCAATATAAAAGGGCTTCTTAATTCTTCTTATGAGTCTATCCAGCAACTATTTAGGCGAAGGTGGAATCCGAAACATAGCCATAATAGCTCACGTTGACCATGGCAAAACCACCCTGGTTGATAAGATATTACACACTACCCATGTTTTTCGGGAAAACCAGGAAACAGGTGATTTGATAATGGATAGCAACGATTTGGAAAGAGAGAGAGGTATTACCATTTTCAGCAAGAATGCGGCCGTAACTTATAAGGATGTGAAAATAAACGTGATTGATACACCGGGACACGCTGACTTTGGCGGCGAGGTGGAGCGGGTTTTGAAAATGGCCGATGGCGTTCTTTTATTGGTTGATGCATTTGAAGGACCGATGCCCCAAACAAGGTTTGTCTTGCAAAAAGCTTTGCAACTAAATCTGAAGCCCATTGTGGTGATCAATAAGGTGGATAAGCCTAATTGCCGTCCGGATGAAGTGCATGATGCCATCTTTGAATTGTTTTTTAACCTGGATGCTACGGAAGAGCAATTGAATTTTCCTACTTTCTATGGATCTGGCAAGAACGGATGGTTCAATGATTCATTAACTGCTATCGACAATATCAACCCGTTGTTGGATGGCATTCTGAAATATGTGCCGCCCCCAAAAATAGGCGAAGGTTTTTTGCAAATGCAGATCACATCGCTTGACTATTCTTCTTTTTTGGGTCGTATTGCCATTGGTAAAGTGGCTCGAGGTTCCATCAAAGAAAACCAACCCATCGCTTTGATGCAGGCTGGTGACATTATCAAAAAATCCAGGGTTAAGGAATTATATGTGTTTGAAGGAATGGGTAAGAAAAAAGTAAACGAAGTTTCTGCCGGTGATCTGTGTGCCGTAGTGGGCATTGAAGATTTTAATATTGGTGACACGATTGCCGATGCCGAAAATCCTGAACAACTGCCGGTGATCAGTGTTGACGAGCCCACAATGAATATGCTGTTTTCCATTAACAACTCTCCTTTCTTTGGTAAAGATGGAAAATTTGTTACCTCAAGACATCTCAGAGACCGGTTAATGAAAGAAACAGAAAAAAATCTTGCACTAAGAGTTGAAGACAGTGAAGGCGGAGATAGCTTTATTGTTAATGGCCGTGGTATTCTGCACCTGGGTATCCTTGTAGAAACCATGCGTCGCGAAGGATATGAATTGACCGTAGGCCAGCCGCAGGTAATTGTAAAAGAAATCAATGGTAAGAAATGCGAACCGTATGAAAAACTCGTAGTGGATGTACTGCAGGAATTTGCCAGCAAAGTGATTGATCTTGTATCAAGACGTAAAGGTGAAATGCTGGTGATGGAAACCAAGGGTGAAATGCAGCACCTGGAATTTGAAATTCCTTCAAGGGGTTTGATCGGGCTGCGTACACAACTGTTGACGGCCACAACCGGTGAAGCGGTAATGGCCCATCGGTTTACCGAATACAAACCCTGGAAAGGCCCCATTCCGGGACGTGGCAATGGTGTATTGATTGCTAAACAAGGTGGAAATGCCACGGGCTATTCAATTGACAAGTTGCAGGGAAGGGGCACTTTCTTTATTGATCCGGGAGACGAAGTATATACCGGCCAGGTAGTGGCAGAGAATATAAAGCCCGGCGACCTCGTGGTGAATGTGATTGAAGGAAAAAAGCTGACCAATATGAGGGCCAGCGGCAGCGATGCAGCCACGAGTATTGCTCCCAAAACACAAATGACACTGGAAGAATGCATGGAATACATTCAGCAGGATGAGTGTATTGAAGTAACTCCCAACTTTATCCGGATGCGTAAAGTGATTTTGGATGAAAATGAAAGAGTAAAGCAAAGTAAGAAGATGAGTGCAGAGGCGATATAAAGTATTTTTAGAGATATTTAGTTGGAAGAACCGCTCTGTATAACCAGCTTTTCTTTTTAACGGAAACATTCAAGAAATGGGTAACAAGGCATTGAATCATATTTTTGATTTATTAGTAGTCCTTTACGGATAATTTTTGCAAAAAAAAGAATGGCAATTAAGAATATCATTTTCGATCTTGGAGGAGTATTATTAAATCTCGATTTCGCCCGAACTTATGAGGCGCTCAAAAGACTGGGAATAAATAATCCGGAAGAAATAATACGGCTGGGCAAAGGCTCTGTAATTCTGAAAAATCATGAAAGCGGTGCTATTACAGATGAAGAATTCATTCAATCGTTGAAAAAACTGGCTGACTCATCTGTGGAGCACAGTGATATTGTTGACGCATGGAACAGGTTGCTGGTGGATTTTCCTAAAGACCGGATAGAATGGCTGACCGGGCTGAAGAAAAAATACCGGCTCTTTCTTTTCAGTAACACCAATGGTATTCATTTGAAACATTTTCGTAAAATCTATAGCGATGCTTATAACAATACCCTGTTCGATGATCATTTTGAAAAAGCTTATTATTCCCATCTCGCCGGTATTAGTAAACCGGATCTGAAGGCCTACGAACTGGTGATCCGGGAAAATGAATTATTCCCCGGTGAAACTTTGTTTATTGATGATTCACTGGTAAACGTGGAAGCCGCGAGGCAGGCGGGTTTACAGGCATTGCATGTATATCCGGGGATTACGGTACTTGACCTGGAATTAGGGATATGAATGCGATGCTTCTCCCAACGAGGAGCTTCCTACCAAACTGTGGAGGTGGGTAATAGATAAATGCTTACATTTAGGTCACACTTGCCCCTGTTTTAAATTATTATTTCAAGAACTTTTCATGAGAGCGAAATTCAAACTCGCATTGCTGCTCACCGCAGTAATAGCAGCGCTCGATTTCCTATTGTGTTATCCATGGATGGTAAAAAGTTGGTGAAGGAAATTTAAAGGCTATTTTGGCACAGGTATCCGCTTTATGAAACACGGACCCTGGGGTAGATACAGGAACCCGGATTGACTTTGGTGTAAACTGATTTGCCCTTCAGGTTCAATGGCGAATTTGAAAAAGTAACTGTAAACTATAAGAAATAATAAATTCTTGAAACTAACGGTCACAAATAAATGACTAGGGTTTAAAGAAAAACTTTTAACAATCAAAAACCAAAGGATGAAACCAAAATCTCTGTTAACAACACTGTTGCTCATAGCAGTTTCCATTTTTGCTAGTGCCCAGCAAAAAAAACCCAACATCCTCATCATCTGGGGCGACGATATCGGACTGTGGAATGTCAGTGCCTATAATCAGGGCATGATGGGCTACAAAACGCCAAACATTGATCGCATCGCCAAAGAAGGTGCACTTTTCACCGACTGGTATGGACAGCAGAGTTGCACGGCCGGACGTGCCAGTTTCATTACCGGGCAGGTCGGATTTCGCACCGGCATGTTGAAGGTTGGTCTTCCCGGTGCAAAAGAAGGACTTCAGGCACGGGATGTTACGATTGCTCAGTTGCTTAAGGCACAAGGATACGCAACCGCTCAATTTGGCAAAAACCACCTTGGTGACCTTGACGAGCATTTGCCAACCGCACATGGATTCGATGAATTCTTTGGTTCATTATATCACCTCAACGCTGAAGAAGAGTTCGAGAATGCTGATTACTTCAAAGACCCGGCTTTGGTCAAGAAGTACCAGACCCGTGGGGTAATTCACACATGGGCCAACCCGGATGGTACTCAGAAGATCGAGAGCACCGGCCCATTGGGCAAGAAACGTATGGAGACGATTGACGAAGAGATAACCAAAGCCACTCTCGACTACCTTGACAAGGCTGCGAAATCTAATAAGCCTTTCTTTCTCTGGTGGAATTCTACACGCATGCACATCCACACACATTTGAAAAAGGAAAGTGAAGGCAAGACCGGGCTTGGCATCTACCCGGATGGAATGGTAGAACACGATGCCATGGTTGGACAGTTGCTTGACAAGCTCAAGGAACTGGGGCTTGATCAGAATACCATCGTCATGTATTCCACGGACAATGGTGCAGAAGAATTTTCCTGGCCTGATGGTGGCACCACACCATTCCGTGGAGAGAAGGCCACTAATTGGGAAGGCGGTTACCGCGTACCCTGCGCTATTCGCTGGCCGGGTGTTATCAAGCCAGGCACTATTAACAACGAAATCTTCGCCCATGAGGATATGCTGCCAACACTGCTTGCCGCTGCAGGTGCGCCGGATGTGAAGGAGCAACTCCTGAAAGGCATGAAAGTAGGAAACACTACTTTCAAAGTTCATTTGGATGGGTACAACATAACTGATGCCCTTGCGGGAAAAGCACCCAGCCCACGCAAAGAATTCTTCTACTTCAATGACGATGGTTCACTTGTAGGTCTCCGCTTTAACCAGTGGAAACTTGTATTTTCGGAACAAAGAGCAGAAGGTTTTGATGTATGGCAGGAACCGTTTGTTCCGCTGCGCCTGCCGAAACTATTTAACCTGCGTTCCGATCCATTTGAAAAGGCAGATCAAATCGGTGCCGATTATGAACGTTGGAGAATTGACCGTGTTTACCTTCTCGTACCTGCACAGCAGTATATTGGCGGCTTCCTGACTACCTTCAAAGAATTCCCTCCGAGCCAGAAAGTGGGCAGCTTTAGTCTTGACCAGGTTCTGCAAACGCTACAGCAAGGTGGCAAATAGTAAGAGTAACGCCATGTTGAAGGAAGGCTAACATTACACGAGAATAAAAAAATTTAATAACAACGGTCATCGTCCGAAAGCTATTGGAGTGATCGTTGTTGATTTCAAATAGTTATAAAGAATACCACAGGCAGCAGCTTAAATGAGAGCTATTTCAGTACCCGCTGACTGCATTACTTAATTCAAAATTAAATGGAGACCCGAAGAAAGCGAAACCGTTGAATGGTGTTTTCTGTGAATTGTTTTTCACGTACATTCATTTTTCATCTGTATTTTAAAAAAAACCATGAAACCAATAACCAAATTCACATTGTTGCTAACTGCTGTTATTGCGGCACTTTCCTTTATCTGCAATCAGGAGCAAGCAAAAACAGAAACAACAGAAACGAAAACTGGAGACGGTGATCTTGACCGCACTGTATTGCCCATTAAAGAACCAAGCTACCCTGATGACACTACATTGGATGCCCGTAACGCAAAAGCGCCTGCACGGTTTGAAGTAAAAGCGCCGGATAAGGCGCCCAATGTCGTCATCGTGTTAATTGATGACCAGGGCTTCGGACAATCAAGCGCATTTGGTGGCCCTGTCCATGAGCCAACAGTTGAAAAGCTTGCGGCTAATGGTTTAAAATATAACCGTTTTCATACAACGGCACTTTGTTCTCCTACACGTGTAGCGTTGCTCACGGGTCGAAATCATCATTTGAATAATGCCGGCGCCATTATGGAACTTGCTACCGGGTTTCCGGGCAACACCGGGGCACGACCAAACAGCGTTACTCCTCTTGCAGAAATGTTGCGTTTAAATGGATACAGCACAGCAGCTTTTGGAAAATATCATGAAACTGCTCCGTGGGAAGTTTCTGTTTCCGGACCTTTTGACCGCTGGCCTACCCGTTCCGGCTTTGATAAATTTTATGGATTCATCGGTGGTGAAACTAACCAATGGGCTCCTGCAGTTTATGATGGTACTGTAAGAGTAGAAACTCCACATGATCCGAATTATCATTTTACTACAGATATGACCAACCAGGCGATCAACTGGGTGAGTGCCCAGCAATCACTTACTCCTGATAAACCATTCTATGTGTATTTTGCTACAGGAGCAACACATGCCCCGCATCATGCACCTAAGGAATATATCGAAAAGTATAAAGGTAAATTCGACCAGGGCTGGGATAAACTCAGGGAAGAAACTTTTGCAAGGCAAAAAGCATTGGGTGTAATTCCGCAGAATGCACAACTCACCGTTCGTCCAAAAGAAATTCCAGCATGGGATGAGCAGACTCTTGATCAGAAAAAACTTTTTGCAAAACAAATGGAAACTTTTGCGGGTTTTGCAGAACACACCGACCATGAAGTGGGAAGGTTAGTACAGGCAATAGAAGAAATCGGAGAAATGGATAATACCTTATTCTTTTATATTGTCGGCGATAATGGCGCCAGTGCTGAAGGCGGACCCGAAGGCTCATACAATGAAATGATGGCACTGAATGGAATAATTGGCAACGCTTCACAAATGATGAATCATCTTGATGACTGGGGCAGCCCGAATACATTTCCTCATTATGCTATCGGATGGGCACATGCAGGAAACACTCCGTTCCAATGGACAAAACAAGTAGCATCACATTTTGGAGGCACGCGCAATGGCATGGTTGTTCATTGGCCCAATGGTATAAAAGCAAAAGGTGAAATAAGATCACAGTTCACACATGTAACGGATATTGCACCTACGGTAATGGAAGCAGCGGGTTTACCTTTTCCAAAATCTGTTAACGGTACAGAACAAATACCATTCAGTGGTGTGTCTTTTAAATTTTCATTTGACGATGCTAAAGCAGCCGACCGGCATACCACC
>Ga0137431_1000483_pt1 | contig 14264 bp, 5 predicted proteins | sample EasRivERMZT800_2_FD_104646 | JGI IMG/M metagenome (GOLD analysis project Ga0137431, IMG submission 104646) | Soil microbial communities from meander-bound floodplain in the East River, Colorado, USA - East River MetaG ERMZT800_2 | ecosystem: Environmental > Terrestrial > Soil > Floodplain ... | reverse complement strand
TGAAAACCTCGGCAACAAGTTTCTGGATAAAGCCCGTGCTTATGGATTAGCCGATTACGGAATCGGAAGAGGCTCTGTAACCTTTGACTATGACAATGATGGAGATCTTGATTTGCTTGTAGTAAACCAGGCGGCTCAATTGGAGTACCCGGTTGAATCATTTACCAGGCTATACCGTAATGATTCGACAGGTGGCAACTGGATAAAGATTGCATTAAAAGGCGTGGATGCGGAAAGTCACGGCATAGGATCGAAAATTGAAGTGGAAGCAGGGGAAAAAAAAATGATCCGTGAAATAGACGGCGGCGGATCAAGCCATATTTCTCAAAATTCTGTGATTGCGCATTTTGGATTGGGAAATGCGGCGAAAATAAATAAGATCACCGTTTACTGGACAGGTGGAAATAAGCAAACAGTAACCGGACTTTCCGCTAACCAATTAATAACAATAACAGAAATTCCTGCAGAAAAATCAAATTATCTTTTTGCTTATCTGTCAGCCGGGCTGGCGTTTATTGTACTTGTCTTAATCTATCTAATCAAGAGAAAAAAAATAAAATAACTTAATTTAAGAATAATTATCAACGTATTTAATGAGCTTTTAATGGAGCCACATACACACATAGCACACAATAGCAAGGAATATAGACATCTCTATGTGAAAAGACTATGGTTCTATTTGTGGTTCAAACTAATTGATAATTGAATCATTCGGATAGGCAATTAAAACTTTATTTCAATAAATCGTTATGCTAAAACTTATCTCCGCTGTAAAAACATTTTTTTTATTTGTAACGTTAATCGTTGCTGGATGCAAACAAAATGATACTGATAAAAGGATCAGGTTAATGGATCCTTCCAAAACTGCCCGGTTAGCTGACTCTTTAGAAGCGCTTATTAAACCTGAACTTGCAGACAGTCTCACCCTGAGCCTATGGGGCATTGATTCGCTTGTCATTTCTCCCATTGCCATTGATATTGATGATAACGGAGCTTTATATTATACTACCACCAACCGGCAAAAAAACTCTGAGTTTGATATTCGCGGTTTCCAGGATTGGGAAATACCATCCATACAGCTTCAGACAATTGAAGACAAACGGGCATTTCTGCATAAGGTGCTATCGCCTGAAAACAGTAAGAATAATACCTGGCTGAAAGATGTAAATGGAGATAGCTCGCATGACTGGAGAGACATGACTGTAGAAAAAGAAAATATCTATCGCGTGGAAGATATCAACGGCGATGGCGTTGCCGACCAAACACAACTGATAGTCGATGATTTTCATGATGAAGTGACGGATGTTGCTGGTGGCCTTTTAAAAACTGATAACGACTTGTTCGTAGCCGTAGGTCCTGATCTGTGGCGAATGATGGATAAGAATGGGGACGGCATCCAGGATGAAAAAACTTCCATTTCGCATGGATACGGTATTCATATTGGGTTTAGTGGTCATGGAATGTCGGGAGTTGAAATGGGGCCGGATGGAAGAATCTATTGGCAAATTGGGGACATTGGTTTTAATGGTACCGATAAGGAAGGAAAAAAATGGGAATATCCTAACAGTGGCGTCATCGCAAGGTCAAACCCTGATGGAAGTGATTTTGAAATATTTGCATCTGGTAATCGAAATACCCATGAATTTGTTTTTGATGAATACGCCAACCTTATCAGCGAAGACAATGATGGCGACCATCCGGGTGAGAGTGAAAGGCTGGTTTATGTTGTAAACGGGGCCGATATAGGCTGGAGGAGCAATTGGCAATATGGCAAATACAGGGATCCGGACAACAATAGCTATAAGGTATGGATGGACGAAAAGATGTATATACCAAGGTTTGAGGGACAGCCGGCCTATATTACTCCCTGTATCAAAAATTTTGTAAATGGTCCCACGGGCATGGTGTACAATCCAGGTACAGCCTTAAGTCCAAAATATAAAAACACATTTTTCATTGTAGAGTTTGTGGGCAACCCCGCCAGGTCAGGCGTTCATAGTTTCAAATTAAATTCAAAAGGAGCAGGTTTTGAATTGGGTGAATATAAAAAGATCCTCGGCGGCATTCTGCCCACTGGTCTGGATTTTGGACCTGACGGCGCTTTGTATGTAGCTGATTGGATTGACGGATGGAATACCAAAGACTATGGCCGCATCTGGAGGCTTGATGATAAAAATGGGGCTTCCGGCACTGAACGGAAGCAAACCAAAGATTTGCTGGGTGGTGATTTTACAAAAAGGGAAGTTGATGAATTGGGTGAAATATTGAAAAATCCGGATATGCGGGTTCGCTTAAAAGCACAATTTGAATTGGTAAAACGTAGGAACGAGGGAGCTGCAATATTTAAAAAAGCATTAGAGCAAAACAAGCATCAGCTGGCAAGGGTTCATGCAATATGGGGCCTCAGTCAGCTTGCACGGCAGGATAAAAAACATGCAGCTGCATTATTGCCTTTGTTACAGGATAACGATCCCGAGATAAGGGCCCAGGCAGCAAAATGGATTGGAGATATCAAATACAAAGAAGCTGGAAACAACCTGATTCCATTATTAAAAGATCCTAATGTCCGTACCCGTTTCTTCGCTGCTGAAGCCCTGGGACGAATAATGTATGAACCTGCAATCAATGCTATCATTGAATTATTGAATATTAATAATGATGAGGATGCGTATTTAAGACATGCGGGCAGCCTGGCGCTCGCCCGGATTGGAAAAGCTGATCCGCTTATTGCTTTATCAAAGAGTCCTTCCCGTGCTCTGCGGATTGCGGCCGTCGTGGCCTTAAGAAGAATGAGTCATCCCGGAATAGCAGTTTTCCTAAACGACCCTGATGAATTCATTGTTACAGAAACTGCACGTGCTATTAATGATGATCTTTCCATCAAAGACGCCCTGCCAGGCTTAGGAAATTTATTGAAGACCACAAGCTTTACTAATGAAGCTTTGATAAGACGATCCATTAACGCGAATCTCCGTGTGGGAACCGAAGAGAGTCTACAGAATCTTATTGATTATGCAAAGAAGCAAAACAGTCCCGCATCAATGAGGGCAGAAGCCATCGCTGCTTTAAGCACCTGGGCAAAACCTTCGGTCCTTGACAGGGTTGATGGACGTTACCGGGGAGTCATTCAGCGAGACCCCGCGATTGTAAAAAATAAAGCAGGAGATTTATTGGTCGAATTGCTAAAAAGCAGGGACAACAGTGTACGAATATCTGCCGTGAAAGCAATTAGCAAACTTGGAATTACCCGGGCGTCTGCTCAATTGCTGGCACTTTTGAAAAATGATCCGCAGGCTGGAGTGCGGGTTGAGGCTCTTAAGGCCATGGCATCAATGCAGGATGCAAAGATGGATGAAGCGATTAAACATGCAATGGCAGACAAAGATAAAGCCGTGAGGATAGCTGGCATCGTACTCATAGATAAATTAAACATATCAAAACAACTGATGGCCAGTTTGCTGTCAGATGTGATCAATACCAAAACGACGGAAGAAAAGCAGGCATCTCTTACGACATTGGGCAAGTTGCCTGTTGAAAATTCAGGGAAAGTTTTTGACGGATTGTTGCAGCAAATGGCAGCCGGAAAATTGCCGCTGGATATTCACCTGGAATTGGGAGAAGCCATTGACAGCTCGGGTTCTTCAGAATTGATTGGCCGTTACAAACAGATCAGCAGTTCGCGGTCGCCGGATGCATTGCTGTCTGCCTACACGGGAAGTTTATATGGTGGCGACGCTGAACGGGGCGGATATATTCTTTATGCAAACGAAAAAGCCCAATGCCTCAGGTGCCATGCATACGATGACGTAGGTGGTATTGCCGGTCCCCGTTTAAATGGTGTTGGGACGAGACTCACCCGTGAACAGATCCTTGAAGCACTGATCAATCCAAGTGTCCGTTTAGCTCCCGGATTTGGTGTAGTTACGCTGGAACTTAAGAATGGCAAATCCATTTCCGGCATACTCGAAAAAGAAGATAATGCAACTCTGACAATAAAATCAGGAGGTCAGCAAGGCGAAGTAATTGCCAAAGATCAGATAACGAAAAGAATCAATGCTGCTTCAAGCATGCCGGATATGAAAAATATACTTTCAAAAAAACAGATAAGAGATTTAGTGAGTTTGTTGTCGGTATTAAAGGAAGATAAATAGATCCGGAAATTATTGAAATATTGATTAAATCATTCTTGCCGGTAAAGACACTGTTTAAATATTAGTAGCTGTCTCAAAATTATTGTCAGCCTGAGTTTGTCGAAGGCTGACAGTTTGTTTGTGAATATTCCGACAAGCTCAATATGAATCAAACTGACTTTTGAGACAGCCTCTAATCCATGGCTAAAGCGAAACTATCTGAAATTAACGTTTTATACAGGCAACATTGTTTTATTCAGAGCTGTCTCTGTGACTTAACATGCTATTAGCTCACCAAAACCACCATATGCGAAAGTTCTTATTCATTTCTTCCTTGCTTTGTTTTTCAGCAGTTACTTCATTTTCCCAGGATTCAGAAAAAATATAACGAATTCACAGGGCCGGAACAGCTTTTATGCAGAGTTTGGGGGTCCTGGCATTTTATTTTCCGCAAATATTGACAGGCGAATTAAGCCTTCGTCGGAGGGATGGGGTTTTCGCGGTGGCCTGGGTTTTGTCACGGCCGACGAAGTAGAAACAGTAAATGGTATTGATTATTATAATCCTACTTCTGCGATGACAGCACTTGCCCAACTAAATTACGTTTTTGGAAAAAGAGATTCGCCCGGTGCATTTGAAGTAGGTGCCGGCGCCACTTATGTTACAAAGGAGCTCGAATTCATGAATTTTTATGACGATAAGAAATCAAACTTTTTCGGAACTTTTTCATTCATGTATCGCCGGCAACCTCTAAATGGCGGTTTTTCCTGGAGAGCAGGGTTTACACCGCTTTTTGCCAAAGGGTATGTTCAGGCATCTGGCGCTCTCAGCTTAGGCTACAATTTCTAAAAACTAATGGTCAACTATAATTTAATGCTTCGTATTAGCTTTTTCCTGGAGTAAGTTTATTGATGTCGTTAATAAACACCTGTTATCAGCAACAAGAACAGCTTTTGGCTCCCTTTCATTTCCAAAAACAGAAAGGGATATTCAATTATCGGAGTCCAGTTCCTTCCCCGAAAGGGAAGGTTAGGATGGGGCTTCAACCATATAATTCCTGGTGAATCGATTTCTTATCGTAGCCCATAGCCAATATTCTTTGTTTGGCTTCATCGATCATATTCTTCCATCCGCATAGAAAAAAGCCGGCGTTTTGTTTGCCGGCGCAATATTCTTCATAAATGGCATGCACATAGCCTTTCTTACCCGTCCACTCCTCACGTGACAAAGTAGGAATATAATGATAGTTCTCCAGCACCAGGTTTCTTAATTCATCGTAGTATAAAAGATCTTTTTGAGTGCGGCAGCCGAAGATGACATAAATATTTCCATGAGCGATATTATGCCGGCTTATATGATGCGCCATGCTCCGGAAAGGAGCAATGCCTGTTCCTGTGCAAACGAGAAAAAGATCTTTTTGCAAGTTTTCCTCGTTCAGTATAAAAACTCCCTGCGGGCCACGTACCGGGATCTCACTTCCTACCACGACGTTATTAAACAACCAGGGAGTACCAGCCCCATCTTCCACCAATACGATCACCAGTTCAAAGACATTAGTACCATCCGGCCAGCTTGCTATCGAATAGCTGCGCCAGCGTTTGGCCGGCTTTTCATGTATTGGAAAATCCAATTGTACAAATTGACCAGGTATAAAATCAAAAGAGGTTAACTCGGGTATTTCGATCCAATATCGTCTCGTGTTGTACGTTGCGTTCTCTATACGAATGACTTTTCCGGTTCGCCAGGGTTGAATGGCCATTGCAATCAATTTAAGGGGAAGTTACAACAGAATGTTAATTATGCAAATACGTCTAAAATTGAAACAAATCGTGTTTTCCACAACAAAATAGCTGGCATAGTAGTTGGATTTTTAATGGAGCCTTCTTCCTGGTTATGAGAAATGGGTAATGCGAATATCATTGTTAACAACAAAAAATCTATAGTTATGAAGAAGAGCACGTTATTGTGTGGAATTCTTGCCGCATCTGTTGCAGGATTGTTTTCATTTACCACGTTACAAACGGGGATATCCGGAAAAGTAACTCCACAGGATGGGGTTGAAACCGTTTGGGCCATTGGTACAGATTCAACAAAGGGAACAATCAATTCCGGAAATTTTTCAATACAGGTAAAACCCGGAACATATAAAGTAATAGTAGATGCTAAAGATCCATATAAAGATGTAACGCTGGAAAATCTTGAGGTAAGAGAAGGTCAGCCTTTAGACGTTGGTGAGATCGTTCTTCAGAAATAAGATTTTGGGGAGCGATAATTTTACAAGTTAAGTTTGAAGGGTTGAAAATAAAAACGAGGCTGTCTAAAAGCTGTCAGCCTGAGGTTGTCGAAGGCTGACAGTTTGATTGTCAATATTTCGACAAGCTCAACATGACAATCAAACTGACTTTTGAGACAGCCTCGTTTTCAATGTTTTTAATGCAGGACAATAACCTTCCTGACATATCTTTTTTTATCATGTACCACCTGGAGGTAATAGATACCCCGTGCTATTTTGCCCGGATTCACAGTTTGTGTAAGACGACCAATAAAGCCAGCCTTGCTTTGATGATACACTTTTTGTCCCGCTGTGTTTATTAGTGAAATATCAAGATTGGCTCTTGTTCTTGTTTCCAGTTTCATTTCGAATTGTCCCGACGGCGCAGGGTTTGGCGAAACAGTCAATCCAATTTCGGATGGATCCACATTGGGCAGTGCGGTTGCAACATACGGTATTTCATTCGATGTGAGTGTACAACCATTCGTCGTGGTCCGAACCGTATATGTTCCTGTGAGAACCGGCGTATAATTTTGACTCACTGCACCGGCAATGGCAGTTCCATTTATATACCATTGATTGCCTGCCGCAGCATTGCTTGATAATTGATTGCCGTTTAGCGTAATTACAGGCGCAGTCGGTGTGGTAGGAACAATGGCTGTTCTTGCCGATGCACAACCGGCTATTTTTATTGACATATCGTAAAAGAAATAATAGAACCCCTTGTAATATTCAGGGTCCGTACCATCAAAGTCGCCGTTACCGGTGAGCTCAATAACACCGGGAATGCTATACGGATAATTGGTTCCTGTAATATCCCTGTTTCCGAATACCGATGCCCCACCTGTAGTAGTCGTAATTACCGCCCAGGTACCTTCTGTAGGAGCAATCATTCCAAGATGAAAAATAGCACCCTGGTCGGCAGGATCATTATTTTGGCCGCCTGGAATGGGTGGCGTAGGTGCAGTAGGATAGACGTCAATTGTATATGTTGAATCAAGGGCCGGATAATAACTGTATGATCCATCTTCATAATTAAAATCCGTGATCCTGCGCAGCAGGAATTTCATCTTACCAGGATGGCCAATGTACATTCTTGCTTTGTCCAGTAAAATAGGTTGCGTAGCATCGAAGATCAACCGCACTATCTCATCGTCGTCAAGCTGAAGATACCCTCCGTTGGGAAAAGTAAGTTTATCGGGAGGACCCAGCTTTTTGCTCACATCATTTTTGGCCAGGTAATAGGTGGCAGCCATCGTAGTTGTGGAAACAGAGGTGCCCGTTGCAATTGGCGTGGCTGCAGTAGCCGTAGTATACCAGGTGTACAGATCGGAAGTAGCAGGACTTACCTTCAACAGTACATTGTTATTACAAACTACTGCTGTGCCTGAAGGCGCAGATCCGTTGCCTGAAATGGTTATGGTTGAAATGTTTTCATTATTGGTTGGTTTTTGATCGCCGGCAAATGAAGTGTTACTGGTAAAAGTATAACTGGCATTTGCATCAAATGACATTGGAGTTTGGAAGGTGTAAATGGCGTCGTCACCTGCGGCTACGGTACCCTTAAAAGTAGCAGTCAGGTTGGTAACAACGGCCGCGCCTTTTTTAACCTCAACCGATACAGGTATGTTACTCCTGGCAACCCGGCCAAAATTACGGATGCGCACAGCGACATATTGTTCTAACGAAGGACATTCACTGTTTGTCGGGGACATCAATTCTATAACACCAAGGTCAGTAGAAGGCGCCGCGACAAAGACTTTGAAATCCTGGGTTTCTCCGCTTGTATAACTACCGCATGGAGTAACGGCGGCGGCGGAATTTGTTTCCTGCATCACAATGCGCAGAATGGTATAGGTACCAGTTACAAGACCTGTCGGTAAAGTAACGTTGGAATTGAAATCGCCATCGCCGGAAATCACCGCGCTGGTCGCAATATTTTCACCTGCATCTGTAAAGTCGCCATCATTATTAAAATCGAGGTAAGCTTTTACAATTTTATCCTCCGATGTTGCATCGCAGCTTCTAAGTCTGACAAATAATGGAATCGTCTGGTTGGTTTCTATCGTGTCGGTTAACGTAGTATAGTTGTTGTAAGTAGTGCAGCCGGATATATTTTTCTTCCGGATCTTATTGAAAGAAACGCTGTCAATTTTTGCGCCTGCAGTATTTGTAGCTCCTGATGCACAATACGGCTGGCTGTTAACGCCACTAACAATCAGGGAATAGGCTTGCGATCCTCTCGCCAATGTTCCTTTGTGGGTAATCTCAATAGTGTAGGTTTCACCCGGCACCACGTCAGGCAGTTCCACTTTTTCAACGTTGTTGATCGAGTTATTAGCCCTTGTCGCCGCGGCGGCCGGAACTGATGGATTTAAGGTCCACGTTCTGTGAATGGTTGCTCCTTTTTTAATTACGATATCAAGATCATTTACCAGCTTTTTGCTTGTATTGTCTAAAGCAGTGGTTTCAGGTTCCACAGTTCCCTTCACATCTGTCCAGCAAATAGTGGCTTTAAGGGTTCCATTTCCTGAGGCAATTACCGGCAACGAAAACGTTCCGCCATTATTCAATACATTTTCCTGAATAAGATGCGTGGTGTTGTTGGCGGTAATGACAGCCGCGGCCTGTTCCATGTTTAAGAGACCCCAGCCAAACTGGTAATCAGGGCCCGGATTGGGGCCCGCCTCATTGGCACTATGAATGGCGATCCCTTTCAATGTAGCCGAACGCATAAAGTTGCCGCTATGAAGACGGGAATAATATTCCTGCAACAACAACAGTGACCCCGCAGCTGCCGGGGATGACATAGAAGTGCCCGTGTAAATATCATATGCATTATTTGCTGTAGCAATGGGTGATAACACATTCACACCGTCCGTTACCAAATCAGGTTTAATGCGGCCATCATCGGTGGGTCCCCAACTGCTGAATGTTGTGAGAACGACATCTTTTGGACTGCTGTAAGCACTAATCGGATTGACAGCACCTATAACCAAAATATTCTTTGCGTTGCTTACCGTTGACATGATATCATAGGCGTCGTTGTTGCTGATACCGGCCGGCCTGGTGCCACTCACAAAAACTCCTGTGGCATTTCTCCGGTAATAGGTTTCACCCACCGCAGGGCCATTAAAGTCCCTGTTATTTCCCGCCGATTTGACCGGTAAATAATAAGGTGCATTATACGCAATAGAATCCCATAGCTGGGCTTCCAATGAATAGTAGCCAAACTTGTAATCTTCAGTTGAATTAGGTGGGCCATAGAATTCCCAGCGGTCATTGTATTGCCATCCGGCAGGAAAACCGTAAGAGTGGTTTGATACAAGGAGATTAGGCCCCTCAGCCATCATTTCTTCTATGTCGCTATTATTTAGCATATCGTAGGATATCAGCTGCTGTATGCCATGGCTCATGCCTTTTGCGGCGGGGTTGATGCCCTTTGCGATCATAGTTCCAGCAACATGGGTGGAGTGGTCGCTGATATCTGCATCGTCTTTTTGATTAATCCGCCCTGCAAATTCGACATGCGTAGTGAGTAAATTGCCTCCGTCCCATATGGCCAGTTTCCCTTTTACATTATTTGCGGCACCATCAAGGTTAAGACCGGAAGATCCGCCAGTCCATAATTTACTGGTGCCAATCGTAGCAGCGGAATTGACATTTTCCGTGGCAAGGTATAGCGGCATACCGAAAGCATCCACCCTTGCCAACGATGCTATATAACCTTTTTTCCCCCGGATAAGTGTATCCCAACCTTTTTCTTTAGCTAGTGCCCACAATTTTTGCCGTTCAATTTTTTGTGTTTCAGCCCGCAAAAGAGCAGCTCTCCTTAATATGTTGGTTTCTGTTTTGATTTGGGAATAGCAAACGCTGCCGCAGCTGGCTGCAAGAATCAATAAAAGTAAACGCAGGCTTAAAGTTCTCATATATGAGTTATATGTTTTTTATAGGGGAAGTTAAAAACTATCTAATTTACAGAATTTAAGGACAGAGGAATTAAAATAGCAAAGCAAATAACATGAAGACGCATAATTTCTTTCCCGTAATAATTTCAGCAATATTATTGACCTCTTTTTCTTCAGCGGAGTTGCTTGTGTGCTGGTATACCGGGATGAAGGGACATATATATCTGGTTGCCGGAAACCAAATGCCTTCGCCTGATCAACAACCCTTACAACCAAAGGGAGTAAAAACAATGCTTTATATTTACGGTCTTACCAACATTAATGAAGTCAGGCGCCAGGGAAATTCTGCTTTTTATGAAAGCATTTCAACGTTGCCGGTAAAGCAAGTGGAAACCGATGAAAATGGATATTTCAAAATCAAACTAAAACCGGGACTCTATTCTCTCTTTGTAAAAAAGGGAGAGCTCTTTTACTCCAGCCAGTTGGATGAAAAAAATAATATTCACCCAGTTGAAGTAAAAAAGGGAAAAACAACGGAAGTGATTTTCAGGGCCAATTATGACGCTTTATATTAATGAATCTCGTTCAAAGAACTTTAATGAATAAGGGTTGTACTCCTTATTTTTGCAGTGGGGAATCATGAGACAGGAATTGTTGCAATTGTATCAAAACAGCCCCCGCCTTTTTCAACTGGCGGACAGACTTTCTTTTTCCCAACCTCAAAAAATATGCGCTGAAGGACTGCTTGGCAGTTCCCCGGTGTTTGTAACAGCTGCTGCTTTTCTACATCCGTATTGCGAGCAATTCAATCATCTTATCGTATTAAACGATGCCGAGGAGGCCGCCTATTTTCATAATAGTCTTGAAAACCTGACCGGCGCACTGAATATTTTTTATTTCCCCTCATCATTTAAGAACAGGAAGAACTATCGCCTTCTTAACTCATCGCATGTCATGCTTCGTACTGAAGCGTTAACCAAGATCGCCAGTTCCTTTTCATCAGGTGGCCGGGAAGGAGCCAAAAAAGTTATTGTGACTTACCCGGAGGCTCTTTTTGAAAAAGTTGTTGTTCCCAATACGCTATCTTCTAACATCATTTATATCAAATCAGGAGATGTTCTAAATGTAGATGAGCTGCTGCTGAAGCTGGCCAACTATGGTTTTGAAAGGACTGATTTTGTATACGAGCCGGGGCAGTTCGCAATTCGGGGCGGAATTCTCGATATTTATTCTTATGGAAATGAAAAGCCATATCGTGTTGAATTATTTGGCAACGATGTGGATTCTATCCGAATCGTTGATCCTGAAACTCAGTTGAGCGAGAGAAAATTGCTGCAGGTAAGTATTATTCCGAATGTAGATACTCAATTTGATGATGAAGAAAGGATTTCTTTGTTTGAGTTTTTACCGGATAGCACAATTGTCTGGCTGCAGGATTATGCATTGTGCAGGGAAAGACTTCTCGATTGTGAAGACGACCTGCGGTCTTTTTTGAACTTAGAACAAGAAATCAAGGTACAGGACACAAGGCACAGGGCACAAGTCGAAGATGAAGATAAATTACTAAAGAAGGCAGTAACCTCTAATGATTTTATTTCGGCCAATGACTTTGAGGAGAAGGCAACTCAAAGACACTTGATTGGATTTGGCCATTCAAATACTCTTCCCGTCGATCGTCACCCCGAGCAGAGCGACGGGGCACCAGTCACTATTCACTTCTCCACTAAAGCACAACCAGCATTCAATCGCCAGTTTGAATTGCTGATAAAAGATTTAAAAGCCTGGGTAGCCAAAGGGTTTCAGCTTTATTTATTTTCGGACAATCCCAAACAACTGGAACGACTCCAGACCATATTTGACGATTTAAAAGCCGAAATAGTTTTTAACCCGGTATCTACATCAATTCATGAGGGATTTATTGACGAGGACCTGAAGATTGTTTGCTATACCGATCACCAGGTATTTCAACGATATCACAAATACAGGGTAAAGCAGGCGTATAATAAGAACAAAGCTCTTACATTAAGAACACTGCGGGAGCTGCAGCCGGGAGATTTTGTTACACATATTGATCACGGTGTTGGCGTATTCAGCGGGTTACAAAAAATGGAAGTGAATGGAAGGATACAGGAAGCCGTCCGGATTATCTATAAAGACAGCGATATTCTTTATGTGAATATCAACTCGCTTCACAAAATAGCTAAGTATACCGGCAAAGAAGGCAGTGTACCGAAGGTGAATAAGCTGGGCAGTGATGTATGGAACAAACTAAAAGAAAAGACAAAGACAAAGGTTAAGGAAATAGCTTTTGACCTTATAAAACTGTATGCAAAAAGAAAAGCCCAGCAAGGATTTGCACATTCCCCCGACAACTATTTGCAAACCGAACTGGAAGCTTCCTTTATATATGAAGATACCCCGGATCAAAGTAAAGCTACAGCAGATGTAAAGAAAGATATGGAGTCGTCGTCGCCAATGGATCGGCTGGTCTGCGGTGATGTGGGTTTTGGCAAAACCGAAGTAGCGATAAGAGCGTCATTCAAAACCTGTGTAGATGGCAAACAGGCAGCGATCCTGGTTCCCACAACCATTTTGGCTTTTCAGCACTATAAAACGTTTTCTGACCGACTGAAGGACTTTCCCGTTACCATTGACTATGTCAACCGCTTTAGATCAGCCAAAGAAAAAAAGGAAACACTAAAAAAATTAGAAGAGGGAAAAATTGATATACTCATCGGCACACATGGGTTATTAGGGAAGGAGGTAAAATTTAAGGACCTCGGATTGCTGGTCATCGATGAAGAGCAAAAATTTGGAGTCGGACATAAAGAAAAGATTAAAACACTTCGTACGACAGTTGATTGTTTAACATTAACGGCGACACCGATACCGCGAACACTGCAGTTCTCATTGATGGGCGCAAGAGACCTAAGCATCATTAATACACCACCGCCCAACCGGCAACCGATCCAAACCGAAGTTCAGGTATATAACCAGGAATTTATTCGTGATGCCATTTATTTTGAAACAGAAAGAAACGGGCAGGTTTTTATAATATACAATCGTATCAGCGGACTTGCTGAAATGGCCTCCATCATACAGGGTCTGTGCCCTGATTTGAGCATCGGGTATGCACACGGTCAGTTGGAAGGGCATGTTCTTGAAGAAAGGGTATTGGACTTTATTGACAAAAAATATGATGTATTGGTTTGTACCAATATTGTCGAAAGCGGAGTGGATATTCCGAATGTGAACACCATCATCGTTAATAATGCGCACCAGTTTGGCCTGAGTGACCTTCACCAGTTGAGGGGAAGAGTAGGGCGGAGCAACAAAAAAGCATTTTGTTATTTACTGGCGCCGCCGATGAGCACATTGCCGGCTGATTCGAGAAAAAGATTACAGACGTTGGAGCAACACAGCGACCTGGGCAGCGGCTTCCAGATTGCCATGCGTGACCTTGATATCCGCGGTGCAGGCAACCTGCTTGGTGGTGAACAAAGTGGATTTATGGCGGAAATCGGTTTTGAGATGTATCAAAAAATTCTTGATGAAGCCATCCGGGAGTTAAAGCGGACAGATTTCAAGGAATTGTTTAAGGAAGAAATTGCAAGCCAGGATGATTATGTCCAGGATTGCACTATTGACACAGATTTGGAAATATTAATTCCGGATGAATATGTAGAGAGCATCACCGAAAGATTATCTCTGTATCGGCGTTTGGATAATTCCGAATCGGAAGAGGAGCTTAAAGAAATGCGTCAGGAACTGGTCGATCGTTTTGGCCCCGTGCCGCAGCAGGTAAATGATCTCTTTATTACCGTTCGCTGCAGGAAACTGGCTGTTGATCTTGGGTTTGAAAAAATGTCATTAAAGGATAATACGCTTCGTTGTTATTTTATTAACCGCCCTGATTCTACTTATTTTGAATCCCCTTTATTTAATAATATTCTG
>Ga0137431_1000481_pt1 | contig 14282 bp, 11 predicted proteins | sample EasRivERMZT800_2_FD_104646 | JGI IMG/M metagenome (GOLD analysis project Ga0137431, IMG submission 104646) | Soil microbial communities from meander-bound floodplain in the East River, Colorado, USA - East River MetaG ERMZT800_2 | ecosystem: Environmental > Terrestrial > Soil > Floodplain ... | reverse complement strand
TTGATTTATTAACAGCTGATGATAAAAAAAACAGGATGAGCGCAGAAGACGCAAAGGTATATGAAGTCAAAAATAATCTGCCACCTGATTCGGTAGAATTATCCCGAGAAGGGTATATATCAAAGATATATTTCAAAAGGTTTTTAAATAAGGAAGTCATAGAAGAAGAAAGGCTTTATCCTACCGACGATTTACCATTGGTATATCATCCCGGTCTTACTTTCTGGCATCCAGATTTTGGAGACTTTACGAGTCCTTTTATTGAGAATTTAGAAGGGGCACAGAAGCTTCATAACTACATACAATCACAAATTGCAACACAGGCAAAAAATTGTAGTGGGGATAAATGGATATTTGGTAAGCAACACATTATCAACGCGCAGCAGCGCAAAAATGCCAGAGATATTAATAAGGTAGAGGGCGGTCTTGAATTTGCAGGCGATACTGCTGCTATTCGCAGAGAACCTTCTGCCCAAATTTCTGAGTCATTGATTGCGACTGTACAATTAACCAGGACAGAAATAGACGAATTAAGCGGTGCACGCGCAGATACGCAAAATCCACAACAGCAGGTATTATCTGGGAAAGCCCTGGATAAGCTCATGCATAGCCAAGACTCTTTAAATGTGGATATTGAAAAAGCACATATTCTTTTTGTCGACACCATTGGAATATTGATAGGTCAAATGATCCCACGTTTGGTTACCGAAGAAAGAACGATTGTGACAAAAAATAAAGATGGAAGTGGTAAGCTGATTGTTATTAATCAGTGGTTACCGACCGGAGAAATAAAAAATAATGTGAAGGATATATTTAGTAATTTTTCAAACGAGATTGTGGGTTCTCCTAGCAGTGCCATGGAAAATGAAAATACCGTACGCTACTTGTCTCAGATTTATCAAATAAGTCCTACGTTCTTTGAAGTAACCAAAGACATATACATGCGTTCATTAAAGAGCAAAGATGCGGGAGAGCTTGAAAGACGTGCATCCGCAACGATTGATCCCAATCTTATTGCTTACTCACAAGGATTGCTCACGCAGGATAAATTTCAGAAGGCTCAACAACAGCAACAACAGCAACAGCAAAAGCAGCAACTTCAGCAGCAAATGCAAATGTCTCAGCTTGATCCTGCTGCGCAGAATGCAAGATCACTGGCAGAAGCTCATCATCGTAGAGCGGCCGTTGCAGAACAGGATGCAATAACAAAAAGACTGAATGTTTTAACAAAGATGCAGCACGAGCAAGATAAACTTAAGATTTCATATGCAGATTTAATGATACAAGCCAGAGGACAGCAGAACGACCATGCGCTTGGAGTATTGCAGCAACAGATGGCACTCAATGATCAGCTTATTCAAAGTTATCGTGAATTGATAGGTGATATGCAACAGCCAAATAACGACAATCCGCAAGATAGTGGAAATGCAGGAGGAGTCCAGGATGCCCAAGCCCAGCCAGGATAAAGACTATATCCCAATTCCTGTTAATACCGGAAATTTCCCTGACTGGCAAGTCAGACTTGGATTTTCTCAACTTACTAATATGTTTGTTGGAGAAAGTGGTTCGGTTTATACCACCCCTGGGTTAATCAAGATTAATACAGAGGCGCCAGATAACGGTGCTCGTGCTGTGTGGGAGTCATTTTTTGGGACTGGGGCTTACTTTACTGTTACAGATAGTGAAATATTAAAAATAGATAAAAATGGGAACTATACGCAGTTACAGTCTATCCGAAACAGCGGACAAGCGGTCCAAATTGGGGAAAACCTTCAAAATCAGATTGGGATTGTAGACGGCGTAAGTTTTTGGGTAATAGATCAAAGATTAAATGACAGTGTCACATTGATGGGAGAGGAGCAGGGCTTTTCATTCAAAACTCCTATTTCAATTGTAGTACTTAATACTTTTTGCGTAGTATTAGATAGGGATACGAAAACATGGACAGTAAGCGACGCAAATAATATGTTAAGTTTCCCTCCATTGGATAATGTCCCACAAATAGGGGACCAATTAAAAGAAGCAGTAAGTTTACAAACATTGAGTGATAATTTGTATATTTTCGGTACGCAAGGTATAGAGCGATGGGTTCCTTCAATATCAAACAATCCCTATCTTTTTGCATTTACGAAGGATGTGAATTTTAGAAAAGACTTTGGGGCAATTGGAACCAACAGCGTTGTAAGAGGTTTTGACGAAATATATTTCTTATCCTCCAAATATGTTCCTATGGCATTGTCTGTAAATAGTGGATTGCGTGATATTGGTCCAGATAAATGTAGTGAAGGAATATCAAGAATAATTAGCCAGTATGAAGATATTAATTTTGCGTCAGGCTCATTCTATACCTATAAAGGTAATTACTTTTATTCTCTTACATTTCCGGTGACGCAGAAAAACTGGACATATTGTCAGAATTCAAATACATGGGCATTTAATGATGACAATATCATTGCTTCCGTACAAAGCGGTGAAGTAGTTGCCACCGAGAACGGTCTTTTTAAGCTTTCGCTAATACCTAATTATAAGCGTCGAAGATGGAGAAGTATGCGCGTGACAGATGATAAAGGGGCCTCTCCTTTCAGGATGTCATTAAATGCAGCAAAAGCAAGGATTGTACAGGGAATATTACAACAACGTGAACCGCAGTATATAGAACTTTCCATTTCAAAAGACTCTGAGAATTTTGGTAATGTGGTAAGACGTCCCATTGGTTTAACAGGTCAACGGCAAAATGAAACTACGTGGAAAATGAACATGACGGGACACGAATTTACTTTTTTACTTTCATATGATGGTAACCTTGATTTAACAATAGAAAGCTTTTCAGCACTGATTAGATAGGAGAAATACATGAGCAATGAAAAAACAGAAATAGAAAATCAAACCCCAGTCACGACCCCTGAGCCTACATTTTCTAAAGAGGACCTGGAGAACTCTTTTCAATCAAGATTAAGAAAAGAAAGAGCAGCGAGGGAAGCTTTAGAAAAAGAGAATAAGGAATTTAAAGCAAGATTAGAAGAGCTTCAATCTAAAGTATCCTCTGGGAATGCAAATCAGTCTGAAACTAGTGAATATTACACTGCAAATAAAACAAATAGAGAGGCTGAGCAAGCTCAACAAGCTGGGATGATGAACAAAGAGCAGGCGGACAGATATATAACCCATACCATGAACATGAATAATATGATTAATCAGGTAAAAGAAGCTGCTGAAAAAGACAGTGAGTTTAAAGACTTAATTTCCGAAAACAGTACCACTAAAAAACTTAGCGATCCTGAATGTGCCTTCATAGCAAACTTACCGGGTATAAAAAACAAAGCAGCTTTAATAAAACATTTACTTAAGAACGAAAAAGATAATCATATTCTTAAAATAGCAGGCAGTAATTATGACAAGGATAATGGCGCAGAAGCAGCAAAATTCCTTTATGGATTAAGTGAAGATTTAGAAAATAATGTATCAAAGCCTCATCCTACTTCATTTCGACCGGTTCCTAATTTACAGGACGTCGGAAAATCTGATGATTTTGATGTGGATGATTATATAAATAGTAAATATTGACATATTTAAATGTTGTGTTATATTAATGCTTCGTCATCTTGGGACGTTAAACCATGGAGGTTTTTCATGAAGATAAACTGTCGTCTTCACAAGACGTTAAAGAGGTGAATCTGTAAAAGTCTTCCTTAGACTATAAATAAGCGTTGATAGATAAATCATTGATTTTTTATCTATTTTCTTCGTGCACAGAAGTAAATCTTGCTGTCCTCCTAGGACATTAAATAAGCGGTTCAGGTACTTAATAAAATATACCTGTTTCGTCTATCCGCGAGACGTTAAAAAAGCGATATGAAACTTATATCAATTTAACGTTTTGAGGATAATTTTATGGCTAATCCTGGCATTATTGTTTCTAATTTAGTTGCAAAAGGAATGGGATCATTTCTCGTTCAGGACAATCCTTTGTACGCAAGTGCAAATCATGACTATGTAGGTACTTTTGAGCAGCAAGGGTATGCAACCGGCGGTGATATAGACCTCAAAATTCCTGGCTATCCTGTGGTTCAGAGAGGTCTTAGCAATACTACGACCCCCATACAAGATTTGGTTATTCCTTACACAATTACAGAAGATGATATTTATAGCGTAACACGCGCTTTGAATGTGTATGAGGACATATTTAATGTTTTGGGCGGCGGCAAAGCGCTTACAAAGGAGAGTAAAGAAGCGATTGTAGATAACTATGCTTATCCTGCTTATACCTCAATTTCTGGGGACATAGAAGGTGAAGCAGCTGATCGTCTTAAACGCAGTGCTTTCATGACGCCTATTGACACTGTCGAAGCTTTAGGTTCTGTCAATACTTTCTCAGCTATTTCCGCTATTGACAGTATGGCAACCATTATGAAGTTCCCGCGTGAAAGATGCCTGGCGATGAATATTCGTGACGCACAGTTAGTGTCAAATTCATTGCAGAATATGTTTAATGAAAGCATCAATAAAGTGATCACAAAAGGGGGATGGTTCGGTAACTCGGACAAAGGAAACCTGTGTGGTTTTGATGTTTATCGTTGTACAGAGTTAAGAACGCATACTGCCGGTCCGCTTAATGTAAGCGTTTATACCAGTCCCATTACTGTGGCCAGTGTTGCCTCAGATGGGGGTTCTCTCGTATTGACAGGCGTAACAGCGAGCACGGCTCAATTGATTAATGCTGGCGATATGATATCCATTCCGAGTCGTTTTCTTGTGGATCGTGTAAGGAAATTAGCAGTTCCTTATCGTCTTGTTGTCACGGCCGCTAATGATGCCAATGGTGATGGAGCTGGTAATGTAAGTGTTACGCTTTCTCATCCTCTAATTGTGAGTGGTGATCAGCAGAATGTAGACGCATTTCCTTCTGTGGGCGCTACTGCAAAAATATTCCCAGATCATAATCTTAATTTTGCATATGTTCCAGCAGGTTTAAGTGTAGTACCTCTTCGTTTACCAATGGTTTATGGAGCGACTAATTCAGACAATTCTTCAGAATTAAAAGTGCCTGTTCATGTATACATTCAAGGTCTTGTCACTGATTTAAATAACGTATTTCGTATTTCTGCTTTGGTGGGTATAAAAGCATTAGCGCCTTACATTATTGCAGTGCCAAGCGCCGTTACTTCTAACTAGGGGAAATAAAATGACAAATTCCTTTATTCCCAATGCGCTTCAATTATCACCGGTTGATAATAATTATTTGACGTGTCGTCTAATAAATCAACAATTGATGCAGAATAAGATGGATTTGACGATTGCCGACAATATTTCTGAAAGCCCTTTATACCCTGTAAAAGTTTTAACGGAGGGTCAAGGGTGGGCAATTCTTGAGGGGTCATTAACTGTAGCAGCGTCGCCGACTTCATTGATGAAACTGGCAACGTTACCTTTAAAGTTAAAACCGGTTAAAGATGTTTTTATGGTGGTTCCTGTTTTAAGAGCCGGTGCATTTATCACTAACGTCATTAAAATAGAATCTTCCAATGATGGCGTTAGTGGGATTACTGTCACACACGCAGGCACCTATTCTGGCGTCCCCACCGTTAGTATAGGCGCGCCAGGAGAAGGGGCTATTGTCCAGTCCCTCATGACTGTAAAGACAACGGGAATAACGGTAGCAACTGCGCAGGCTGGTGCAGGCAGTTATGCGCCTGCGGATACCATTACGTTGCCGTATGACGAGACAAAACCCTACTTAGTGCCTGCTGTTCTTACTGTTACTCACACCAAAGTGCAGTCTGCCACAGTTGCCGCTGGCGGAAGTGGTGGGACAAACGGCACGCAGACAGTCACGGGCACCACAGGAACAGGCACGCATTTTCAAGCCTCTGTAACGATTACAGGGGGTGCGATAACAGCCGTTCTCTCTATTACAGTAGCTGGCGATTACACGGTCAACCCATCCAACATATTGGCTGAGCCCGTCACAGGTGCAAGCTTAACTGGGGCTACGCTCAATCTTAGAATGGGTGTTTTAACGGCAACCAGAACTGTAGGCGGTCTTTATGATGCTGTGCCATCAAATCCAATTACGCCAGCAGGAAGCTCTGGCCCAGGAACGGGGGCAACCTTTAATGTGCAATGGGAAGTTATTGGGATACTGGTTACAGAGTCAGGAGAAGGTTATACAACCGCTTCGCCTGTGACATTTTCTGGTGGGGGGGTTATTGGTTCAGACCCTGCAACCGCGACTCTTCTTATTTCTACAGATGATGCAGGTCAGATAATTTTGCAAAATGCGCCAAATCAGGGAGATGACATTATTCTAGATAACATAATGTTTTTGGTTGAGTCTTATTCATAAATTTAAATGGGATAAGCACAATGCAGGTAAAGCAGATATTGACAGATGCAATATACAAATCATTGCAGGATCGTAAATTTGAACCTGTTATTGATCCCGTCTATCTGCTTTTTGCATTACAAGAGATTAATAAAATACTTGATGGGTGGCGAGACAAGATTCCTTATTACTCTCAAGTAACATTTAATAATGTAGAAAACCTTCAAAATACTAAGTTTGTAAGTGTCTTCAGTTTAAATTATGTGATAGGGCAGAATGTCTCTAATGTTGTTTGTGAAAAGAGTCTTATCAAGTTTAGAGAATTGAAACAGATATTAGATTTAAGTGGATTTACTTCCATTTATTACTTTGATGAGTTAAGCCAAAGCATAGAGGTTTATCCATTACCTTCTTCGCAACCTTATAGATTTATTGTAGAAGGAAAGATATCTCAAATTAATCTTGGAATGGATGATGCTATTCCTGCGAACATGCCTCAGTTTATGGTAGATGCGGTTACCTTTGAGATTGGGTTTAGATTATGCGGTGAATTTGGTGCCTATTGGTCTCCTGAAAAGGAGAGTCAACGACAAGGGTTAATCAAGGGATTAGAAGATAAGGAATCTATAGACTTAACCCCAGAAACAGATATTGTTTTTGGCAATCCTTCTCGCGCTGGGGTACCTCCTTTTCCCTATTTTTATTATCTTTCTGGAGGAGGTGGCTAACATGGCTAATTCTGAACCTTTAAATATTCCAAAGCCTCCTGATTCTGCTGATTTAAAAGAAATGCATAAGCATCTTTTATCGCTTTACATGTTTCTAAATACGCATTTATCGACTGGGACGCAATCTCCATTTTTCTCACAAGATCAGCTTAATCAGATGAGTGATCTTTCGCAGGGAGGTAAGGTATTCATGAATCATGATACGGGAAAAATAAACGTAGGGGAAATTGTAGGCGGGAATCTTGTAATTAAAGAAGTGGTGACGACCTAATGGGAATTCTTGATTTTTTTGGGGGAGGAACTCCTCCTAAATATATTAGCAACAAGGGCGCATTTGACCAGTATGGCACTGACATGGACCAATATGCCCAGAGATATGGGGGCTATGTTGATGCAGGGAATCGGGCTCGTGATCTTTCAATGGATCAATATACAAAGCTTATACAGAACCCTAATTTTTTACAGGACATGATATCACAAGGATTTAATACGTCTCCTTACCAGAGTTACATCATGGACCAGACGCAAAAAAGAATGAACACGAATGCGGCGAATACGGGGATGCTGGGGAGCGGGGCTGCTAACAGAGCGCTTTCCGGGGAAATAAACAATATGACAGGGCAGTTCATGAATGACTACGTCAATCGTGGAATGTCTTCCTATGGACAAGGATTATCTGGGCTACAAGGAATGACGCAGCTTGGCTTTAATGCACTTGGATCACAGGATTCTCTTTTAGAACAGGGTGCGGCCGCAAGATTAAAAGGTCAAATGAGTGATAACGAAACGCAGCAGATGAATGATGAGGCAGAGTACAACGCTAGAAACAGAGGGCTTGGAAATCTTTTAGGGCTCGCAGGAACAGCAGCTGGATTTATGTTTGGTGGACCGATGGGAGCGAGTATCGGAGGCTCGATAGGTTCATCTCTAGGTGGTGGGGGTGGTGGCGCCGGGGGTGGTGGCTCATCCGGCATGAGTTCAATGTTTAGCAGCATGTTTGGGGGAGGAGGAGGAGTGCGTCCAGGACTTCAATACGCCCAAAACGGTGCGGGACAATTACCGGTGCCATTTTCTGGTGGTGGTACCTATAACATCGGAAATTGGAGTTACTAATGAACGATCGTTATGCATCAGGGGCTAGATACGGTATCTGGGGACAGAATGAAGCACCCATGCAGATGGGTCCGATGGTTGACCCGTTGCAGCAAGCTATTGGTACAGCGGGTGGCATACAGAATTTATTCGGTAATTATTACAAGAACAAAGCTGCTGGGTTAGATAATGCACTCAAGCAAAATCAACTTGCCTATTCTAACCAGACGCTAGGCTCTAGTATTGCATCGGCTAACACGAAAAATCAGACAGATACGCAATATTATCCTTTAATGCAGCAGGCTAAGCTTAGGCAAGACGAAGAGACGGTAAAAGAGATAATGGCACGTACTGGTATGGACTATGCGACTGCCAAGATGACACTAGCCCATATCCCTTTGCTGCAAGCACAAGCCCAGAAAGCGAGACAGGACTTAGACCCTCTTTATAAAGATAATGCGTTATTTAATGCTTATCAAAATGCACCTCAGGGTTCTGATCAGAAGATATTTTACCAGGGACTATTGGCGCAGGATGTTGGTAAAGACGGACTTCAATTTTTATCGGCGCAGCCAATTCCTGGGCAAGATAATTCAGCGGGCGGTGTGTCTTCTCCTGGCGCCACACAAACGCTAGGAAGCCCAGCGGGATCGCCAGGGGGTTCTGCACCAAATGGAGGCTTCGATATTAATCCCATAGGAGGCGGTCCTCGGTCAGTTTTCCATCAGGCTTATTTGGATACACCCAATAATCCATCGACGACAGGGGAATCTCCAACTTCTACGTCTGCCTCTCGGAATCAGAACCGAGCAGAGGCTACCTCTGAGTTAGATTATATTGGTCCAATCATGAAGAAGGGATTTGACCCCTATATGGGTCCCTTAGGTTCTACGAAGCTTATGTACGACTCTACTTTAGCAAGTACTTCGCCTAATAGTGCTTCCGGAAAGGCGGCGGCTGAGAGGCTTTATAACTACAGTCTTGCAAATAGATTTAAACGAGAAGCGGCCAATATTATCTCTCGCCAGTCTTCTGGGGAAAAGCCGGGTGTTGAGGCAGCCAGAGAACAGGAACAAAGCTCATTTGGGAATTTGCCTGGAAGATTCTCTAATTATTTCATTCCAAACTCAATTCAGAATCAATCATTTTCTGACTATTTCCCTACGCAATCAGAGATGGCGGCCAAGGCAATGGATCAGGAAAGACAGGGCTATACCGTACCAGGAGAGGCTCCTTTTTGGTCTGGTTCGCAAGCTCCACAAGTATCGCGTGGATTTCTGGGTGTGCCAACGGGGATGCGTTATCCCTCCCCTGCGCAGCCAAATTCTGGGAATAAGTCAAAAACTCAAAATGTACAAGGCTCGAGGACCATTAATGGTGTGGAGTATGTCAAAGTTAACGGGAAGTGGCACACAAAATGAGAGAAGTAACTGATCCACAAATATTGGCACAATTAAACGCGCCTGAAGAAACGCAAGGGTATAAGGAAGTAACGGACCCTCAGATATTAGCGCAATTAAATGCCCCTGAAGATGCGGTAGACAATGTTCCGCGGGGAACCTCTGATAACTCCTCCTTTATGGGGGATGTAGGTAAGCATGCGCTCGCGGGACTTGCAAGCTTTGGTCGTGATGTAATTAACATTCCTCCAAGTATAGGAAAGATATTTGGGGCGAATATGCCTTTCTACAATCAAAATTATGATTACTATAAATCTCTGGGTGTTAATGAAAATCTTGGAGATAAGATTGCAGTAGGGGCAGCTGGATTTGTGCCATTTCTGGGTGCGGCATCTAAATTATCGAAAGCTTCTAGTCTTGCCGAGAACTTACCAAGATTGGCTCCTTATATAGAAAACGCAGGCGCCGCTGGCGCACAGGGAGCCTTATTAACCAGCAATGATCATCCGATAGAAAGTGGTGCAATGTCTGCTCTTTTTAGTGTGCCGGGCTCCATGGCAGGACAATTGGGTAATGTAGCGCTACAGTATGGTGCTAAGAAATATGCGCAAAGTGCTATTCCTGCATTTACAAAAAAAGTGACAGATTATTTCAGAAGTATGCCTTCAGTATCTGATTATTCAGCAAAATTATTTGGTAAATTTAGTGGGGCGGTTAAAGAAAATAATGATAACTGGAATACCCTTGGCAATACGGTCTCGCAGTTAGATACAGGAGCATCTAAAGAATTTAATAATCAGCCGTACCATGATTATATTGATAGTTATCTCTCTAAAATAGATAATATGGATCCTGCGCAGAAGGCGCAGTATCAGCAATCAGTGGCTCTTGCGCAACATGCGAAAGAAATAGCGCCTAAAAGTTTTAGTGGGACTGTAGCGAGCCGTCAAAATATCAACAGTGTTCTTTCTGATTTTCTTGACCCAACGGGTATGACGAAACCCGACAGATATTCTAAAGAATTTATCACGGGGCTTAAAGATAACCTTAAGAATGAATTGCTTGAAGCCAACAAAGGAAATGTAGACCCTGAACTGTTTAATCAATTCAAATCTCACTGGGAAGACGCAAATCAATCCCATCAGAATTTGCAGAATTTCTATCAATCCCAGCAGCCAACAACCGGGAGGATTTCTCCTGTAAAGCAAACGCGTGAGATGTATCAAGACGCAAGAAATACAGGAGCATTAGATCCTTCTATTTTTAATAAATACGCGCCGCCACTTACTCTTAAAGGTGCGCAGGGAACCCAAGGATTTGATCATCTTTCAAACCTTTATGGGAATCCACAGACAGCTCAGGAAGCCATTCAGGCATCTTTATTCAGACGTCCTGTGCAGCAGGGGGCTACCACTATTGACTCTGCAAAGATTTATTCTGATATGTCCCCTGCACAGCGTCAGGCAATACTTGGTAATTCCTCACAAGGTCAGATGCTTGATGCTATTAACAATACAAGACTTGCTTTCGGGAGAGAGCCCGAGAAGACGCTGGCTAAGATTGGTCACGGGGTAATGAGTGTTGGCATTCCTGGGTTAGCAGGTTTCGGTGTGGGGATGGCAAGTGGGGATAGCTGGGATAAGTCTCTGCTTTTGGGCGGAGCTACGGCAGCTGCATCAAAGGGACTTGGGAAAATAGCAGGCCGAACTGCCACTCCACAATCTGTGGCAAGAGCCATAAGGCTTTCAAAATCGAATCCGTTAACGGGGAGTTATCTCAATCCATTCTTACAGACATTAAATCCGGCAACGGGGGGGCGATAATGACACAAGAAGTTTTCTACCCAATTAATACTCCACTTATTAACTATTTTTTCTATAAAGCACCTTTTGTCAGCAATTCGTATGTGCTAACGGATTTTGAGATAAATAGCGCTGGGACAGGCTATGCCATCAATGATGTGATTGTAACTGCCGGTGGTACCTACACAAGCCCAGCAGTATTGCAGGTGAAGAGCATTGGGATTGGGGGGGCTGTGACCTCCGCTATTATGACGAATAACGGTAGATATACTGTAACGCCTACCTCTTTTACACAGGCATCGACGAATGGAGTAGGTACAGGAGCGACATTTAATAACCTTGTTTTCTCTGCTGATATTCTCCCAACAGGCGTGAATGTTCCCCTTGCAGGAGGGTTTTTATTCTTCTATGCAGATGAAGACCATACATTACAATTGCCCACTTATTCTGATGTTTCAGAACCTAATGACCCGGTGGTAAATACTAATCCCATTCAGCTGGGAGCATCCGGTGAATGTCCATTGTTTTATCTCCAAGATAGGTTTTATTATGTTGTAATTACGGATTACACAGGGGACCAATCTGATCCTGTGCATACGGTTCAACATTACAATCCCGCACAACAGACAATTGCATCTGCGTTTAACAATAACTTTGTAGCAAACCCGCAGTTTAATTTTCCCATCAGGTTCTGGAAAGATTCAGACGATGAGGGAGAGGTGAATGCGCCTTCCACCTTTGTTGCATGGGGATGTGAGTTTTTAGAAGATGAAGATACTGACACGGAGAATATCATCACATTTAACTCAGTATCAGGATTAGAAATAGAGGGACATCCCATCAACGAGCTTGTGCTTGACTCTGATGATGTCAGTAGTAGTGAAACTATAAAGGATTTTCGCTGGACGATTGGCGCGGTGGATATCAATGCTGAAAGTTCGCTTACTTTTTCTGCCCAGATGATGAGTAAAACAAGCAACAACATAGACGCAATATTATTGTTGGAAAGATATTATGGTACCGATGGCTCTCCTACTGAGCTCACCCCCTTAACAACTTTCAATGTAACTCCTACACGTAAGAAGTTTATTTATTCTTTTATAGTGCCCACTATCGTTGGGAAGGTTATAGGGGAGGGTAATTATTTAGCTATTAGGCTTCAGCCAGGTCTGAAAGAAGTGTGTACGTTTTCTATGACAAACATCATGGTATTGCCTGGGAATGTCGCAAACCCCGTGTTTGTTGATGAACCGCAAGGATTTACGAAGAGCCAAATATTAGGGGTATCAACTGATATAGACAGCGCAGGATTACCGTTTAATTATTCACCTTACTATTATACAGATGGTGACATTTTCCCCTTACCCGATACGGGTACCATTGTCTTGGAGCCTAATACGACACATCAGGCATTTAGAGAAAAATGCGATGGTAGTAGTAGAAAAGTATCTGATTATAGCCCTAATGATATCCCTTATAAGAGGTTATATGATGTCATTGGAAATACATTTGGGAGTTCGGGTGAGTTAATCGCTTCGGCGAATCAGGATATAGTAACAGTATCCAGCGTAATAGGTGCCAGGCAAAAGTCTGCATGGAGCGCGGGTACTACTACCTTTACTATAACAAATACCGTCGTAGGATTGAAGTGTGGCATACAATTGACTGATAACAATAATATGACTGTTTCCGGAACTTTCTTTGATAAGTTCGCTCCTAGTCAAACTCCTCCACCATTCAGTGCGTATCCTGGATTTTTTACCACAGGGGCTGCGGCGGTAATGAATTACTGGGGAACGGTTGGAAATGCCATTAATCCTAATAATATACTTATTGTCACCACAGACCCCGGTTCACCTACGGTAAATTCCACTTTCACCATGACATTTACCGCTACTAATCCTGCTGATTATAAGACCAGGGATGTAGATGTAAGTGGATCTCGCACTGTCAGCAGTTTTTTAGAACTTGCGACATTTGCAAACAACTCTCGTACGACGACGCCAGGAAATTTTTCTGTCAACCAGATGATATTGTTCTCTCTCGATGGAGTCTATACTGGAATACCAGGTATTTTTGGTGTTCAATCTATTTCCTTTGCGAATTCATTTATAGTACCATTCAAATCTTCAGATTCTATACTGAAGAACATAAGAACTTTTGTAAATACTATATCAAATCCATTTGTATTTACCATAAAGTTAAACACTGCGCCAGACGCCTCTCAGTATTTTCTATACTCTAGTGGTATTACAGACTTTTACGTATATTTTAAAAAAGATGGGATTGGTACTGATCCTGCCATCCCAGCTCGTACAGGCGTTCTTGTAGACACTTTCTCTGGACAGACCCTAGAACAGATAGCGGTACTTATTGCGCAAGCTATTAATGATTTAGAGTTTAGCTTGCCGGCTCCCGGCGATTTACCGGCCTTAGTAGTAGACTCAAAAGTTTCTTGGTACATCAACTTATAGGTGACATTATGAAAGAATCCGGTAATGACGTTTCAATTGGACAATATAATAGGGAATTGCCTTTTTTCCCTAATAAAACCTATGTCATAGAAGCAGCTGATTTAGGCAATTTGAACTTGCGTGCATTTATGTGGATACAGGCTTTTTTTGATGCAGCGAGTGTTACTTCTCCTCAGGTGGTAGCGTGGGGGGGGCATTATAATGCAGATGGAACACCGCAAGGTAATTTAATACCATTTGGTTATTCAGGTCATATTATTCAATTTAAGGGAAAAGGATTGTTAACATCTGCCGTGGACTGTAGAGGAGTAACGCAGACCTCTACGCCATTTGGGGTGGCGCCTACACAAATTAGACGGGTTGTTGTGTATGGGGGGGCCATCTAATGGAATTCACTTATTTTGGATTGACAGATTTTAATCCTGCAATGGTAATTTTGCCGCCCCCTCCGCCTGTAGAGCACA
>Ga0137431_1000480_pt1 | contig 14301 bp, 5 predicted proteins | sample EasRivERMZT800_2_FD_104646 | JGI IMG/M metagenome (GOLD analysis project Ga0137431, IMG submission 104646) | Soil microbial communities from meander-bound floodplain in the East River, Colorado, USA - East River MetaG ERMZT800_2 | ecosystem: Environmental > Terrestrial > Soil > Floodplain ... | reverse complement strand
CTGCAGAATATGGCGATGCTTTATCAGGTGTATTTGATATGCGGTTCAGGAAAGGCAATAACGAAAAAAATGAATATACCTTCAAAGCAGGTTTAATCGGAGTCGATTTTTCGGCGGAAGGACCGTTTAAAAAAGGACAAAGCTCTTTCCTGATCAATTATCGCTACTCAACATTGGGTATATTAAATTCCCTGGGATTTCACCTGACTGATGAACGTGAAGACAACAATTTCCAGGACTTGTCTTTCAATCTTAGCTTTCCTTCAAAAAATAATCGTTCAGTCTTTAATCTTTGGGGCATTGGCGGTTTAAGTAAGGAGGATTATGCAGCAGTGGAAGATACGAGCGAATGGGATGAGTATGATGATTACGCCATTTATGATTTTAAGACCAATATGGGAGCTGCAGGTATCGGGCACAGCCTGCAGGTTGGTAAAACGGGTTTGCTGAAAACGTCGCTGGCGGTCATGGATCAAAAAATTACTTATGTGGATGATACCCTGAACACACAGAAGACTCCCTATACCATCAACGATGAACTATATAAGAACAGCCGCCTTTCCTTTGCCATTTCTTATAATACCAGGCTCGGCAAGTCAGTTAACTGGAAAACCGGAGTTTTCATCAGCCGTATCGGATATCTTTTTCAACAAAGTCTTTATGATTTTGAGTCAGATGTTTACAATGAAAATATTATTGATGGTGAGGGAAATTCGATGCTGTGGCAACCTTACACCCAATTCAACATAAAGATCAGTCCAAAGTTTACCTTCAATGCAGGATTGCATATTGTCTACCTGGCATTGAATAAAACAAGATCAATTGACCCAAGAGTAAGTTTACAATACCGAATTAATCCTCATCATAGTCTCAGTTTTGCGGCGGGGCAACACGGCAAAACACTTCCCTTAGGCTCCTATTTTTATAAAGCTCCCGATGGGTCTTTGCCGAACCTGGACCTTGACATGATGAAATCTGCTCATTTTGTAGCAGCGTATGACTGGCTGATGAAGAAGAACTGGCGTTTTCATATTGAAGCCTATATGCAAAAACTCACCGCCATACCCGTAGTTAATGATGTAAACCGCACATTTTGGCTGCTCAATATGATTGAGGGGTATGCCAATGAAGCATTGGTAAACAGTGGCACCGGCAAAAACCGGGGCATTGATATAACGGTGGAGAAATTTTTCTCAAAAGCGTGGTTTATGCTTGCGGGATTTTCTGTATTTAATTCTTCGTATGCGCCTTTGAATGGTATCTCTTATAACACGCAGTACAATAGCCGCACACTTGGTTCATTTACTGCAGGAAAAGAGTGGAAATGGAACAGGAATAAAACTTTTACAGCCGGCGGAAAAACTTTGTACAATGGCGGGATGCCCATTACTCCACTGCTGCCCGGAGCGCCGGTTAATTCCCGCGAACCGGTATTGGATGAGTCTAAGCCGTATAGCGAAACAGTACCCGCCTATTTCAGATTGGATGCAAGGATATCACTGCGCAAAGACAAAACCAAAACCGCCTGGATATTAGCCCTCGATATTCAAAACCTATTGGGCATTAACAATACCGATGCATTGAGCCGGCGTTATGATCCTGGCACCAATCAATGGATTTATAAGGAGTCATCCGGCTTTATACCGGTGATCAGTTACCAGATTGATTTCTAATTTTGATTGTCAAAAACCTATTACGTGCACTGAGCGTAATTATATAATATAAAATGCGCCGGATCCATTTTATCATACCCATTTTAATAATACTGACAGCTATTCATAGTTGTATAAAAAAAGCAGTGTCCACACAGGTTTCCGCTAGTGCACCAATATCGCCTGTTACACAACACCCTTCCAATGCCTTAAAAAATTATCTCGCCCTTGGCGATTCGTATACTATCGGTCATGGAGTGCCACCCGCTGAAAGCTATCCCGTGCAGGCAAAAAATTGGCGTGCTGCTAATGGCATAAATTGAATAAAAGATCCGCAGGTAATAGCTACCTCGGGATGGACCACCGCCAACCTCCGGGCTGCTATTGCAAGTCAAAACCCCGCAGGCCCTTTTGATGCAGTGAGTATATTAATTGGAGTGAATGATCAACACGAGGGAGCAGACACTGCAGGATACAGAACGGGGTTTACAGAATTAGTTCTGAAATGTATTGTACTGGCCAATAATCAGCCGGCCCATGTCATCGTATTATCTATTCCCGACTACAGCGTAACGCCATTTGGAAAAAATTTTGATGTGGAACGGATAAGCAAAGAGATTGATGAGTTTAATGCAATTAACAAACAGGTTGCTTTATTTTATAAAGTGCAATATCTCGATATTACTTCGTCTACAAGGCAAGCGGCTAAGGATCCTGATCTTATTTGCCCTGACGGATTGCATCCCTCAGGGGATTGAGTACAAAAAATGGTCTGAAAAATTGGGCCCGATGATGAAAGCTATTTTAGAATAAACGCAAATAACACTATTTGTTTGTCATTTCCACTACGCCCGTCCAGTCTTCAGGAACTCCTTCCTGGAGGTAGCCGTTAGCATTGTCTAAAAAAAACCTGGCGGTAAGATCTTCGGGATGTGTTTCCGCAATTAACTGAAATGCCTGCAAAGCGGAAGCAAATGACCTGTTTAAGTAAAATTGCATCCCATTATTGAACAAAGGAAGCGTTTTTTCTTTCTCACTTATTTCCTGTTCGGTGCTTCCGCTAAAGCATTCATGAATGCCCACCGAGGACTGCTTTCCTTTCACTTGTACCTTCCCCAGGTAACGCAAATGATAATCACCGGGGGTATCTATCGCTTTCAGTGTCGCGTCACTTAACAATACACCCGCCTTGTAATATTTAGTAAGACTTTCTATACGCGACGCTGTATTGACAGTATCCGAAATAGTAGTGGCGTCAAGCCTGTCCTTATCTCCCGTAATGCCCATAATCAATGACCCGGTGTGCATACCAATTCCTATTTGAATTGGCGGAAGGTTCTTAAGGCTCCTTTCGTCGTTGAGTTGCCGGATATTTTTCCTCATTTCAATGGCGGCCGCCAATGCATCAGCTGCGCTGCCGGGAAAAAGGGCCATGATCGCGTCGCCAAGATACTGATTGATAAATCCACGATGCCTGCGAATGATTGGACCAATTGTTTCATTATATGCACAAACAAATTGGAATGTTTCCTGGGGAGTCATTTGTTCTGATAAAGTTGTGTACTCTCGGATGTCGGTAAAGAGAACGGTTACCACTTTTTCTACAAGGTCACCCAATTTTACATCGGTTATCACGTCATGCCCCAATGAGCCGATAAATTCATACGGCACAAACTTCCCCGCCACTTCATAAATGCGGCGCATCGCTTCTTCTCTTTCTCTCGCTTCCCGTATACTTTTTTCATACAGCAGTGCACTTTCGATAGCGGAGGAGGATTGAAGCGCAAGCGTGGTCAAATATTTCAGATCGGCCGCCGCATAATGCCCATGATCATAGCTTGCCAGGATAATGGCACCCATTACCCGGTGCTTTACTTTCAGGGCTGCATACATCAGCGACTGAACCGAAGGGCTGATAATTCCTGATTCCTTAAGTGTTGTCAAATCACCCATGATATCGGACCGCCCGCTAAGTCCAATTTTAAGCATCAGCCCCGCGTTGGCATTTATCCTCTCTTTATTAAATAATTCATCTCCGGAAGACGCAGGTACCTGCAACTGTTTACTGTTTTCATCCCATAAGGCAACAAATCCGCTGTCTGATCTCACCAGGCGCATTGCCTCTTCAATCGTCGTTTCTGCAATGGCGGCAGGCCCTATGGCCTGTGCAAGCTTATCAGAAAAATTAAAGACCATGTTTACTTCCTGGTAAAGAGAAAGGACCTCGCTGCCGAGTTTTTTCTTTTCCATTTCTTTTTGTGACAGCAACGATAACAGCATCGCTACAACTTCAGCCTTATCATCACCTTTAACCCATCCCAATATTTCGTCGTCAAGCTGCACGGGGGCCTGATAAACTATGACTGCATCATTATTTCCCGATAAATATTTTCCCTGTTCATCTTCAATTACCACGTTGGCTTTTAACAGGTCAAGTAATGATTGCACGGACGATGAGTTACCGTTTTTTTTCCCGATTATGTGTTTGAGGCTTAGTTTGGACATGGCGGCTTAAGAAAAATAATATAGTTCAAGTATTAGCAATTGATTGGGCTGGTAAAGCACAGAATGGCAGGTCAAAGTTCCAGCACATCTCTTGCCTTTTGCAATATCACTTCCGGATCGAATGGCTTGGTCATATAAACATCAGCGCCGACTTCCTGGCCCTTCTGCCTGTCAAGCTCTTGTCCTTTTGCTGTGAGTAATGCAATATAGACATCGTTAAGTCCCAGTTCTTTTTTTACTTTTTTGCAAACGTCCATCCCATTCATCTTAGGCATCATCACATCCAAAAACACAAGCTGGGGTTTTTCCTGCTGAATGATTTCCAAAGCAATTTCTCCATTTTCTGCGGTTAAGAATTCTACTCCTTCATCTTCCAGTTCTTCCAGGGTTTGTTCTATCAGCATACGGATATGCGCTTCATCATCCACGATCAAAATTTTTTTAGCCATTTGTTTATTTTTTGTTAGTTACCAGTTTCCTTCCCCAATGCACCGGTAACCGGAAACTTGTATCGTGCCCTTTATTGGTATATCAAAAACAATACGTTCTCGAGGCCTTTTTCAAACCGCAACGATTGAACAATCTCATGCTTGTCTGATAATACGGTATTAAGAATGATTATATCAGGTTGGTTGCTGATTGCTTTTTCAACCAATTCTTTTCCATCTGATTCAACGACCAGGTATCCTTTTGCCTGCAATACTTCGGTGAGACTACGCACTGCAGTAGTATCTTCATCAACCACCATCACTTTTTTCTTTGATTTGCCCTGTTCCAGTAAGCTGCCTACTTCAGAAAACAATTGTGTCGTGTCGATAGGCTTGGTGAGGTAACGGTCCACTCCAATCCGGTACCCTCTTGCTTTATCCTGGACGATGGATAATACAATAATGGGAATATCCATAGTCTGCGGGTCGTTTTTCAAAATAGCTGCCACATCAAAGCCATTCATTTCCGGCATCATCACGTCCAGGATTACAAGATCGGGGCGATGATTGCGAATGCTTGCTAATGCTTCTTTCCCGTTCTTTGCTTCTTCGATGAGGTATCCCGCATCACCCAGTTCCTGCTGCAGCAAAGAGCGGATAGAGTCATCATCATCTACAATAAGTATCGTAGCATGTTTACCATTCAGTTTGAGCGTTGACTGGGCCATTTGCTCCTTCAACTGTTTAACAAGGTCGTTGAGGTGCATCGGTTTGGGAGCATCGGTTTTTGGAATGGGTAATGCAAAGAAAAAAGTGCTGCCTTTCCCTACCTCACTTTCAAGCCAGATACGGCCGCCATGGTGTTCCACAATTTCTTTGCAGATGGGCAAACCTAATCCTGTTCCCTTAGGTTTATCAGTAAGCGTGTCTCCAACCACCTGCTTGAATTGTTCAAATACGGCAGCATAATCGTGTGGTGCGATACCTATACCGGTATCTTCTATTCCTACAATTATTTCCTCTTTCGTTTGAGTTGCCCGGCACATAACCTTTCCTGAAGGTGTAAACTTCACCGCATTGGAAATAAGATTTACCGCAACCTGTATCAATTTGTCCCGGTCGCCACTGATCGGAGGAAGGTCGGGGTCAATAAATTTTTCCAGCACGAGGTTTTTGTGCTCAAATAAAGAGCTGGTAGCGGCAATAGCCCTTTCCATTATTTCCTGTATCGAGGTACTTTCAAGGTTCCATTCCATTTTGCCCGCTTCGATCTTGGCCAGATCCAATACCTCGTTGATCAGGTTCGTCAACCGTTCTCCCTCGGAAATGACTACGTTCAGATTTTCGGATATCTGCACAATCGTTTTACCGGTTCTTGGATCGGTTTGATTGGTAACCGGAAAAATCTTTTCCTCTAATCTTTTCTTAATGATTTTGGCAAAGCCAAGCACAGATGTAAGCGGTGTTCTTAATTCATGGCTGACCGTGGAAAGAAATGCACTTTTTGCCTGGTTAGCCTTGTCGGCAGTTTTACTGGCCTCTTCTGCCTGTTTTCTCGCTGTACTTACTTCTTCAAACAGCTGTGCTTTTCGTAGAGCAACTCCAACGGAAGCCGCAATAGTTGACAAAAGACGCTCATCATTTTCATTGAACCGGTTTTCACTTTCTGTGCTTTGCACACTGAGCACACCGATGATCTCATCGCCAACGGGAATGGGAACTCCTAAATAAGATGCCGCAGGAACGCCAACACTAGTAATGCCCCATTCCTGAGCTTTAGCTGTTACCTCTTTGTTGATAAGCAGAGGTTTTCCGGATAGAATAATTTTTGAGGTCAGTCCCTTACCCAATTTCATCGGGGTAAGCGCATCCCCCACCATATAGGGGAAGTGAATAATTTTTGTTTTGGCGTCTAATAAAGCCAGGTAAACAATATTGGCCCTGAACAGGTCTTTCATCTGGTCGCCAACTAATTTGATCAGTTCTTCGGTATTCAACTGAGAAGTCAGAGCCTGGCTTATACTGTTAACCGTACTTAATTCAGTGGCTCTTTGTTTTGCTTCTCCAAGCAAACGATTGGTTTCATCGAACAATCTCGCATTTTCCAGTGCGACACTCATGCTATTGGTAAGTGTGGTCAGCAGGCGAAGATCTGATTCAGTAAATGCATTTTCCTTTTCTACATTTTGCAGGCTTACCGAACCCCTTACAACGTCTCCTACAATCATCGGCACGAAAAGAGCCGACTTCGGTGGAAGGCCCTTGCTTACGCCGGCACCTCCATGTTTTTGTGCAGTTTCCAGGTAATTTTCGTTGATGAGCAGCGCTTGTTTAGATTGAATCAGCAATTTATTCGCCCAGATAAACGGTCGTGGATTACTGTAAAGCCGCTGTCCCTTTTCTATGGCATATTGCCAGTACTCTATTTGTGTTCTATGTTCAAATGTGCGGATAATAACAGTCTGCGTATCGAATAAATTACATATACGGGTACCTACAAGATCATAGATGGCCTGGATGTTCATTTCACGAACCAACCCTTCCTGCACACTGTTGATTACGGCAAGTTCGGCGGTTCTTTGTTCTGTTTCTTTCAGCAGGCGGTTGGTTTCATCAAACAATCTTGCATTTTCCAATGCTACGCTCATGCTGTTGGTGATAGTAGTAAGCAACCTTATATCAGAATCGGTGAATCCATTTTCCTGATCCACGTTTTGAAGGCTGACAGACCCTTTCACCATTTCACCAGCTATCATGGGAACAAAAACAGCTGATTTTGGAGGTTGCCCTTTTGTAACACCAGTTCCGCCATGCAGTTTGGCCGTTTCTAAATAGTTTTCCCGGATATCCAAAGGCTTTTTGGTTGCCATAATTTCCTTACTGCTCCAATTGAATGGTCGTGGCTCAATAGGAAAACGAACTCCTTTTTCAATAGCATAATGAAAATGTTCGACTTCAGCTTCATGATCAAATGTGCGAATCACCAATGAATGTGTATCGGGAAATAAACTACAAAGCCGATCGCCAATCAACTCATAAATTCCCTGCATATCCAATTCTTTCGCCAGACCATCCTGCACACTATTTATGACAGCCAGTTCTGCTGTACGTTGTTCGGTTTCTTTCAGCAGGCGGTGGGTTTCATCGAAGAGTCTCGCATTTTCAAGGGCAACGCTCATGCTATTGGCAAGAGTCTGCAAAAGAGATACATCAGATTCACTATAAGCAAATTCCCGTTCATAGTTCTCAAGTCGGATGGTGCCATTTACCTGGCCGCCTGAGATCAGGGGGACACCCAACCATGATTTCGTTGTATTCTCTGTTTCCGAAGAAGCAAACACAGCCCCAAGTTCTTTAAATCGTTCTGCCGCATTCTCATTGATCAGCAATGGTTGTGCCGTATGTATGATATGCGATGTCAGTCCTTTACCGAGTTCAAAACCCACTTCAACAATTCGTTTTCCTTTAAACAGGTAATAAGGGTGAGTGATGAAATTTTTCTGGCGATCATAGTATGAAATCGAGATCCCCTGTGTATCAAACACGTCCCGGATCTTATCGCCTACAAGATCATATACGGATTGTATATCAAGTTTCGAAGCAAGCCCTTCCTGTACACTGTTGATGATACCCAGTTCGGCAGTGCGTTGTTCGGTTTCTTTAAGCAGGTGAGTAGTTTCATCAAAAAGACTGGCACTCTTTAATGCTACACTCATGCTATTCACCAGCGTTGCCAGAAGGCTGATATCTGAATCGGAGAAAGCATCTTCCTGGTCAAGATTTTGCAAACTGATGACACCCGTTACCTCACCTGCTGCTATCAGCGGAACCAAAACCAATGATTTTGCCGCCTGTCCAACTATAACTGCATTGTCATATACAGGCCTCATTTTTTCAACATCTTTGTTAATTGCAAGCAACTGGCCAGTCTGAATTACATACCTTCTGAAACCTTTTGGCTCTCTTGGTCCAAGTAATGTTCTGTCGCCTTTTTCATAAGCATATCGGTCTTCAATGAGATTTGTGTTTTTATCGTACGTGACAATATCAATAACCTGCACATTGAATATCTCACGCATTTTTTCTCCTACCAACTCATAAATACCCTGCATATCCATTTGTGCCACCAGGCTTTCCTGCACACTGTTGATCACAGCCAGTTCGGCATTTCGTTGTTCGGTTTCTTTAAGTAGCCGGGTGGTTTCATCAAAAAGCCTTGCATTTTCCAATGCTACACTCATGCTGTTGGAAAGGGTTTCCAGCAAACGGACATCGGCAGGGCTGAATGCATTTTCCTCATCAATATTTTGCAGGCTCACATAACTTTTTACTTTGTCTCCCGATATTAGTGGAACAAACAAAAGCGACTTGGGCAATTCCGTTCCAGGCAGTACGGTTAAATCATATTTAGCCCTTGTTGCCTCGTTATTATTATTGATAAGTATTCTCTCCCGGGTTTCCACCAGGTGCTGCCTCAATTTATCATACGGCCTGGATTTTAAATGAAAACGTTCTCCCTTTTCAATCAAATAATTAAAATGTTCTGTTTTTGCATCCACATCCAATGTCGCGATGATCACGGCCTGTGCCTGTGTAATGAAAACATCCCTGATCTTGTTTCCTACCAGCTCATAAATCCCTTGTATGTCCAGCTCTTTAGCCAGGCCATCCTGCACACTATTAATAACAGCCAGTTCAGCCGTACGTTGTTCGGTTTCTTTCAGCAGCCGGTTGGTTTCGTCAAAGAGTCGGGCATTTTCCAATGCCACACTCATGCTGTTGGCTACGGTCTCCAACAAACGAATATCGGATTCGGAAAATGCATTTTCAGTATCTATATTCTGAAGGCTGACATACCCCCTTATGATATTACCTGTAAGAAGTGGTACAAACAACAAGGACTTAGTCATTTGCGTGCCAGCAATTGGCGTTAATCCATATTCCTTTTTGGCTTTTTCTTCTGTTGATATATAAATGCTGCGTTTCTTATCAATCAATAGTTGCCTTAGTTTGTTGATAGGCCTTGATCCGGCTTCCACTTTTTCATTGTTCTCAAAAAAGTAATTGAAATGCTCGGTCTGATTATCAAGATCAAAAGTGGCAATAATTACCGTTTGTGCATTAAAGAGTTGCTGCACCCGGTCACCGACGAGATTATAAATGCCCAGCATGTCCAGTTCTTTAGCCAGGCCCTCCTGCACACTATTGATAACGGCCAGTTCTGCGGTACGTTGTTCTGTTTCTTTCAGCAGACGGTTGGTTTCGTCAAAGAGACGGGCACTTTCCAAAGCTACACTCATGCTGTTTGCCAATGTTGTCAACAGGCTGACATCTGATTCTGAAAATGCATGCTCATGGTCCACATTTTGTAAACTGATAACACCCGTCACATCACCTCCGGCAATTAGTGGAACGTATACTTGCGACTTTGGCATTTCACCTATTAAAACTTCGTTGTCAAACTCAATCATTTTTTGCCCGACATTCTCATTATGCAGGAGTACCTGCCGGGATTGTATTACATGCTTACGGAATCCTTTTGGCTCACGTTTCCCCAGCAATGTCCTGTCACCTTTTTCAAAAGAATACCGGTCTTCAATCGTATTGGCTTTGCGATCGTAAGTGACAATATCAATGACCTGTGCATCAAAAATTTCCCGCATTTTTTCTCCTACCAGGTCATAGATACCTTGTATATCCATTTCGCGAACCAATCCATCCTGTACACTATTGATCACGGCGAGCTCGGCATTACGTTGTTCTGTTTCTTTCAACAGGCGGTTGGTTTCATCAAAGAGCCGGGCACTTTCCAATGCAACACTCATACTATTAGCAAGTGTCGTAAGCAGGTTTACATCGGAATTGGTAAAGGCATTTTCATGATCGAGGTTTTGCAGGCTGATGACACCTTTTACTTCATTACCCGCAATCATCGGCACATACATTTGGGATTTTGGTATATCGCCAATCAAAATTTCGTTGTCGAATTCTTTCATCTTCTGCTCCACATTGTCATTATGCATCAGCATTTGCCGGGTCTGGATAACGTGTTTCCTGAAACCCTTTACCTCTCTTGGTCCCAGCATTGTCCTGTCGCCTTTTTCATAAGCATAGCGATCTTCAATAAGATTGGTGTCTTTATCGTAAGTAACAATATCAATAACCTGCGCATCAAATATCTCACGTATCTTTTCTCCTACCAGTTCATAAATACCCTGGATGTCCATCTTCGCAACGAGGCTTTCCTGTACGCTGTTGATCACAGCCAGTTCTGCATTGCGTTGTTCTGTTTCTTTTAATAACCGATTTGTTTCATCAAAACGACGGGCACTTTCCAGGGCTACACTCATACTATTGGCAAGTGTAGTCAACAGGCCCACATTTGATTCGGAGAAAGCATGTTCTTTGTCCAGGTTCTGTAAGCTTATCATTCCCTTAACCTCGTTGCCGGTAATGAGCGGAACAAAAACAGCCGATTTTGGCTGTTCTCCATAAATGACTTTGCTATCGAATTGCCTGCTTTTTCGATCGAGGTCTTCGTTAATTAGCATTAACTGACCGGTTTCTATCACGTGCTTTCTGAATCCGGCAGGTTCCCATTTACCAACACGGGTACGGTCTCCTTTTTCATAGCTATACCTGTCTTCAAGCAAATTGGTTTTACTGTCGTATGTTACAATATCAATTATCTGTGCATTGAAAATGTGCCTGATCTTTTCGCCTACCATCTCATAAATATCCTGCATACCCATCTCCCGCACCAGTCCATCCTGCACACTATTGATTACCGCCAGTTCTTCCAGCCGGTGGCTTAACTCTGCAGTTCGCAGCGCTACGGTGTTTTCAAGTTCTTTATGTTTTGCCTTCAATTGCCGGGTGCGGTACCGAATAATAAAACCAAATAATAACAATGCAGCCAATGCATAAAGGGTATATGCCCACCAGGTGCGGTACCATGGCGGCAGTATCTCAAACGAATAGACAGCTTCGTCACTTTGGTTATGGTAAATATTTACTGCCCTTACATGGAATGTATATTTCCCCGGGGTCAGGTTGGTGTATTCTTTATAGTAATTGTCATCCAGGTCGGACCAACTGGTTTCAAATCCTTCCAGCCAGGTCTGATATTGTGTTTTATTTTCCTGTTCAAAAAATGGAGCAGCATATTCAAAGCGCAGCGTGTTATTCTTATAAGAGATCGAAACATGCTTTTTGCTGTCAGCGTCATTAGTGCTCAGCGGGGTTTTTTCTGCGGAAATATGCCGTAGTATAGTTTTGAACGATTGATCGCTGTTTTTTTCAATAGTTTCATCGTACCGGATCAAACCATCGGTGGTGCAGATCCATAGAATTCCATTTTTTTCCGGGTATATTTTTTGAATTGTGAGTTCAGATATGGAGCTTAACTGTGTATCGTCGAGTTTATAACCGCCCTCGGGTTTAGGGACAGCCAACCGGACCAGTTTACCAGCCCTGATCCATACCCTTCCCTGGTGGTCTTCGACCATCTCATATTCGGTCGCCATTCCTCCGTTCGGAAATGTTCCAAAAGTAGTGTCCGGCACAAAACGTTTCAGCTTACTATCAAATATGAATAGGGCGGAATCTCCAATAAAATAGTTGATTCCTTTAATGGTGTACACCATCCCCAGGCCATTTTTTAAGCCGGCTTCGGCACCATATTTTTCAACCTTTGTTTTTTGGAGGTCAGGAATTCCTTTATCGTCGTAAGCTAATGCGATGCGGTAGGCAAACCCGTTTTGTGTTCCTGCCCATATTTTACCGTCTTTGGTTTCACCGAAGCTCCATCCCTGGTCAACGATACCAGGGATATAGCCCACGTAATTCCAGTCGCCCGATCCTTTTGCACCCGAGGCAAGATTTTTTTTAGTGAAAACAGCAGTTCCAAATTGCCCTCCGGCAAGTAGTATGTCAGGATCAGACGTTAAAATACGCAATCCACTGATCGTTAGGTCGGCGCTCACAGATGCACGGATAGTGAACGATTTTCCGTCTTTGACTGCAAACAGACCATCCCCGGGTACAAGTAATTTGTCACCATCAGGTAGCAGGTTGAATATCTGATTTTGGGGAATTCCGGACACTGGATTAAAAAAGGATTTGCCCCGGTCAAATTGTAATAATCCATTGGTAGTGCCAATATAGATAGCACCGTTAAATCTCCTTATGCTGAGCACACCTGTGGTAATACCTGATTGCAGTGTAAATTGGGTAAGAGGAGAAGCGGTTTCAACCCTTGAAATTCCATTATCAAGGGCCAGCCATAAGGTTCCTTTTCGATCTTCATAGGTGCCGTAAATAGATTCATCCTGAAGGCCGACGTCACGGTTAATTCGTTGCAAAAGGTTTCCCCTGGCATCTATTATCAACAGGCCCGACCCTGTGGAGCCCAGGGCATAGTTTCCATTTTTCAATAGAATGCCTTTATACAAAATGGCGCCTGATTTAAAAATTGGATCAGCAGCAGTTGTAAACCGGCGGAATGTCATTCCATCGAATAAATAAAGTCCGCCATAAAACATACCCACCAGGTATTGCTTCCCGCTTCCTCCCTGGTTATAGGGCAACATTACCTGCACTCTTTCCTTTCCAAGAAATTCGCTGCCGGGTATTAAGACCAGCGAATCATTGGTCATTTTATACAGTCCCAGCCCCTGCTGGTGCACATAAAAATTGTCATCAAGGTAGAATGCATACATGAACTTTGTCCGGGGTTTCCAAACTTTAACCTCTCTTTTTCCATCTCCCGGTTGTGGCTCGCTTAAACGGAATATATATTCGCGGGCCTGAAAATAAATGCTGTTATCGGTAGCATAGGAGGACCAGACGTCTAAGAAATCCCGGTTCTCTTTTGGTATCAATTCAAGCAACGATTTAATCCTGGTTTGTCCAAGACTGTCCGGCGCCAGGTATCCTAAATCACCAAGTCCACCATAATAAATGAGGCCGTTTTTGTTTTTTGTCAGTGTCCGGACTATCGTGGTAGCAGCATTCAGCGAGGTCGTTATTTTTCTCCATTTTACGCCATCATATTCAAGAATGTAATTCTGAATGCCGAAGTACATCATTCCGCGGTTATCTTCCTGCACACACCATGTTTGCGGAAGTGCCTTGAAAGTTTTAGCCGTATAGTTGGTGATGAAAGGGAGGCCCTTCTCAGAATCAGGTTGGGCTACTAACAGCAAAGGAAACAACAAGCCGAATAAGCTGACGGTTACTAATAAGGAGGTAGGTCTCTTTAGACGTAGTAAAGAGTTATGTTTTCGCATGATGATTGTTCTGTTTATAAAACCTACTGTTCAAACGGGTATAATAAGGCGTTCAGAAGTGCGGATCAGCCCAAATGACAATTACTTGAACTATCGTTAAATATAGCACATTCTTGATGATCCTGAAAGATCAATTTCCGGATAAATTAAGCAAAATAACGATGGCAAAAAATGAATATAAAAGGAAACATCGTTTTATATGATTCAGATCAAAAGAATGTTTAACTTGATTCACCGCTTCCCGACCTTCGAATCTCTATCCCGACGTTTTATAAAAAAATAGAATTATGTCATTGATTACCGGCGCCAAAGCCAATATGGCGATTCCTTTCACCCGATCTGAGCGTATAATTTTTCTGAGCTGCCGGTCGCCTGGAGTCATATCAGGTTGCGTTATTTCCGGTTTGGCCCATTAGAATGGCTATG
>Ga0137431_1000478_pt1 | contig 14344 bp, 10 predicted proteins | sample EasRivERMZT800_2_FD_104646 | JGI IMG/M metagenome (GOLD analysis project Ga0137431, IMG submission 104646) | Soil microbial communities from meander-bound floodplain in the East River, Colorado, USA - East River MetaG ERMZT800_2 | ecosystem: Environmental > Terrestrial > Soil > Floodplain ... | reverse complement strand
CTTCCGCAACTATTTCTTTTGATGCTAGTACATCACTTGACAATATGCCAAAGGCAAGCAATAAAACGGCTATCGGTGCAATTGACACCAAAACCGGATCGGTAGTTTTTGAAGCGAATGTAAAAAATTTCACTTTTGGCAATCCTACCATGCAAGGACATTTTAACGGTGAAAAATGGCTTAATTCAGATGCACATCCAAATTTCACTTTTAAGGGAAATATTGTTGACCTTTCATCTGTTGATTTTACAAAAGACGGAACGTACAAAACTGAAGTGGAAGGCGTGATCGGTATAAAAGGGAAGGAGAAAAACATCAAAATTCCGGGTACCATCGTTGTAAACGGAGGTACGCTGTTGGTTTCAGCCAACTTTTCAGTTGCCGTTGCTGATTTTGATATCACCGGTGTACCCATTGATGCCGGCAAAGTGTCCAAACAACCTAAAATCACCGTAAGCGCTGAATTGAAATAATCGCATTCTTTGTTTTCAAAAAAGCATGTAACACCCGTTAGATGCTTTTTTTACGTCTGCCATTTGATTCCGAACCCGGGTAATATCAAAAAGGGCCTGAGTTCCCTTTAATCTAATTTCAAAATCAATATGTAATTTCATATTGATTTTTTCTTTTACAAGATGCAAGTTCGTTTAATGGTTGCAGCTATAATATAACCTAAAATAAGCAGCAATGAATACAAGGAAGCTAAGCAGCCGCAAACGCATTGCTTTGGTGGCTCATGATAATATGAAAGATGAAATAATCGAATGGGCCATTTATAATAAAGCAGCTTTATCAAAACACCGGCTTTATGCGACGGGAACCACCGGTGCTTTGCTGGAAACTGCGCTGGATCAGTCCATATCTAAATTCTTAAGCGGACCGCTGGGTGGCGATCAGCAAATAGGCGCCAGCATTGCCGAAGGAAAAATGGATGCTTTGATTTTTTTTTGGGACCCCATGGAGGCACAGCCGCATGATCCGGATATTAAGGCGTTGCTGCGTGTTGCTGCAACCTGGAATATACCCACCGCCTGTAACAGGGCTACGGCTGATTTTTTAATGACCTCGCCGCTTATGCACCAGGAATATGAAACCATACTGGCTGATTTCTCCTCCTATACAAACAGGAAATTAAAGTGATAAAAGCAGCGTACTCATCATGCCCTGCTTAGCACGGTCCTTTTTAGAACATCAGCGTTTCACAAACTGCAGCCGTTCATTAAAGGAGTTGCCGAAAAGTTTGAGATAATAGACACCGGCGGATAAGCTCCCGATATCAAGCGGCAGGCTGTTTATGCCCGGCAGTACATCAGTGGACTGTTGCATTACCATTCTTCCCACATTATCATATACCTGGTAATACAGCTTTTCTTTCCGCACTACCGATAAAGTAAGGTTAACCTGGTTTGTCGCAGGGTTAGGATAAAGCATCAACCTGCTTTTACTTCTCAACGGTAACGTGACAATTTTTGAGTACGTATAATGGCCGTCAATATCAATTTGCTTTAGCCGGTAATAAACAACATTAGTGCCCAGTGAATTAATATCATCGTCAGAATAGCCATAATTATGAACACCCGGTGCATTGGCCGACTTAACACTCCCTACTGCGCTGTATTGGTTACCATTGATGCTTCTTTCCACAATGAATCTATCTGTGTTTGATTCATGATCTGTTTTCCAATTAAGGATTGCATTATTATCGGCAATCCAGCCCTTAAACTCAAGTACACAAAGAGGCAAAACCGATGAATAATTTACAATCCATAATTCCCGACCAAACTCTGCCTGCGCAATACTTGCAAAAATAATAGTGTCGGTTTCGACAAGCTCCAGCATACTTCCTGGCGCACCAATGTTAGCTATTTTTGTTCCTTCAGCAGAACCATCACTTTGCCAGGTAGTGTAGCCACTTACTCCATCATTGCCTGTGAAGAGAAGCTTATTAATGAGCTTTGAGAAATTGCCAGCTGCGCCACTTTGTATTCCGGGCCATATATCCTTTACCATCGTAGTACCACCATTGGTGCCATCGCTCTTCCAAAGTTCGTCTCCTTTGGTACCATTATCTGCCGAGAAGAACAATTGCCCGTCCACGCTTTTCAGGCTAAATGGATAGCTATCTCCCGATCCTGCCCAAATATCTTTTACGATATATGTTCCGGCACTTGTGCCGTCGCTTTTCCACAGTTCTGTTCCGTTGACACCGTCCCCTGCTGCAAAGAATAAACTACTGCCAACACCAATGAGTTCATAAGGGTAACCTCCCTCCGAACCCGGTAATATCTCTTTAACCATGACAGTGCCGGCTGCAGTGCCGTCACTTTTCCAAAGCTCCATACCCTGTACACCATTATCGGCAGCAAAAAAAAGTGTACCGTTTACATTGGCAAGTGCCTGTGGATAGCTGCCCATGGTTAATTCATTAATATCTTTAACCAGGGACGTACCCGCAGCTGTGCCATCACTTTTCCAAAGCTCCATACCCTGTATCCCATTATCAGCAGCAAAATATAAAGTACCATTTAGATTTACCAACCCGGAAGGATTGCTTCCCAGTGAACCCGTTCTTATGTCTTTTACCATGACCGTTCCCGCAGTCGTACCATCACTTTTCCAAACTTCGGTACCAGCTGATCCATTATTGGCAACAAAGAAACACGTTCCGTTAATGTTGGTAAGGTAACCAATGCTGCTGTTGGCTGATCCTGGCCTGATGTCTTTGATCATAACCGTACCGGCTTCGGTACCGTCACTCTTCCAAAGTTCCATTCCATGAATTCCATTGGTGGCAGCAAAGAACAATTGATTGTTCACTTCCGTCAGGTAACAAACATTACTGCTTTGGGAACCCGGATTGATATCTTTTAATAATGAAAATTGTTGGGCCGAAACGGTTAAATAAAGGCAGGCAAAAAAAGCAGTAAGTAGTGGTTTTATCATACTGTACCGGATATTGGATGGTGGATCGGTAAAGCCGGTTCGAAAACCTGGAAAGTTGAACTTAACCTGGAAACCTTTTTCTGAACTTCCGGGTCTCCTTACGATTCCTATTTCCGAATAACAGCAAACAACCAACTTTATTGCAAAAAATCCAAGCTTATTTCGCTGAAAAACCTGAAAATAAGTAGTAACACATACGTGTGAGCAGCGGAACCGATGGTAAAAATTAGAAAAATTCAGATATCAACTCTTCTTCTGGTAATGTAAGTTGGAAAGTCATTGGAGCATAGCAAAATGCAATGAACGACAGCATCGTATTTACTGCAAACACCCGAAAAATTACTATGAAGATCCCGCTATTGTTTCAGAACTTTTATTGACTGCTGTAAATCGGTCCCGTTGAATAATTGCAGATAATAGACTCCCGAACTTACAAAGCCAATATCCTCAGTCACCACATTGAGACCCGGTGAAATAGAATAATAACCCGCTTTAATAAGTCTGCCGATATTATCGGTAAAACGCCATTGGAGCTTTTGCGACTGGTAGCTTGTAATGGTTAAGTTAATTTGATTATTGACCGGGTTGGGATATAACCTGATTGTGAGTGGCCTATTTTCAATTGAAAGTGCTACAATACCGGAATAGACAAATTTACCATCCAAATCAACTTGCCTTAAACGATAATAGACCATGGAAACACCCAACGATGTAATGCCGGGATCTGTGAAGTTATAGTGATTTATACCTGCCCTATTGGCCGCAAGTATGGTTCCCACATGGTAATAATTATTTCCATCCATGCTTCTTTCAACTACAAAAACTGAAGTGTTTGTTTCATTTTCAGTCTTCCATTGGAGGTATGCATTGCTGTTTACGAGTGTTCCTTTAAACTCCAGCAACTCCAGAGGAAGCGGGGCTTCAGCCGGCGCATTGGCAGCCCATGGCTCGTTACCAAAAGCTGTAGTTGATGCACCAATAAAGATTTTTCCATTTGCTTCTACGATTGATCCCTTTAATTCAAAAAATTGCGATGCCATTGAACTTCCGCTTCCCGGTTCTATGTCCTGCACCATCAACGTTCCTGCGGCAGTTCCATCGCTTGACCAAATTTCATTGCCGCTTATTCCATTATCTGCAGAAAACATGAGCTTGTTGCCCACTTTTGAGAATGCATTTATGTCACTGTTGCTGTTGCCCGGGTAGATGTCTTTAAGCAATACCGTTCCTGCGGCAGTTCCATCGCTTTTCCATAACTCCACGCCATGTACATCATCATTGCCGGTAAAAAAAAGCTGGTTGTTAATTGCTATTACAAGTTCAGGGGATAAAGAAAATGTGCCGCCTTTTTCTTTTAGCAAAACCGTGCCGGCTGCCGTACCATCACTTTTCCACAACCCATCGCCTTCAAGAAAATACAAAGCCCCGTTCATAACTGTAGGATGGTTGTCAAAGTTACCGCCGGGCATTGCTTTGATTAAGGCGGTTCCTGCAGCTGTACCATCACTCTTCCATAGTTCATTACCGGATGCACCCCCATAAATTGTAAAAATCAGGGTACCGTTCAGGTTAACAAAATTAGTGAGCACATAGCCCGGGATACCTGAATAAATATCTTTTACCAGGACAGTTCCTGCAATTGTTCCATCTGTCTTCCAGACTTCATGGGTTTCTTCACCACCAGAAGCAGCAAAATAAACTACCCCATTAAGCAAAGTAAAATTACTTGGATTACCACTGAACGGTGTGCCTGCATTAATACCCGAAGGAATAACTCCCGGAAATATATCTTTTAAGAGTATAGTACCGGCTTCTGTGCCATCGCTTTTCCATAATTCAATTCCATTTACGCCATTATTGGCCTGGAAATACACCACACCACCAGCACTAAAGAGAGATGACGCAATGCCGCCATTGGGTCCGGGATAAATATCTTTTATGATAACGGTACCGGCTGCCGTACCATCGCTTTTCCATAGTTCGGTGCCATGAACGCCATCATCGGCCCGGAAATACAAAACGCCATTTACATTCAGAAACTCCTGCAAATCAGACCCTGCAATGCCCGGATTAATGTCTTTGACGAGCACGGTTCCTGCCTCAGTACCATTTGTTTTCCATAACTCATCTCCATGAACGCCATCATCAGGTCTGAAGTAAAGAGTACCATTAACGCTGGTAAAATTAAAGAAGGAACTACCGCCGGCGCCGGCATTAATATCTTTTAAAAGGGAAAATGTTTGACTTAAAAGGGGAAGATGAAAAAATAAGAACGTGAAAATGGTGAATCCAGGGTAGAATTTTCTTGACATCGCCGAGGTTTAAAAAAGTTAAAGGGAATTTACTCCGGCTTTTCAAGAATTGAAGGGTTAAATATATACAGGCGCTTTCAGATTTTCATCTTTTTGTGGAAAAGATTATTGGACCGACAGATGAAACTCATTTTTAATATCAAGTCATAATTTTCTCATTTACAGTAAAAACTGGCTAACGGTTATTCAGTAACTTGCAAAAATGCCATTTAAACTTCATAGTCCTTTTTCCCTTGCGGGTGATCAGCCGCAAGCCGTCCAGCAATTAACTGAAGGAATCCTGGCAGGAGAAAAGTACCAGACCTTGCTTGGAGTGACCGGAAGCGGGAAAACTTTTACAGTCGCCAATGTCATCCAGAATGTTCAGCGACCCGTGTTGGTATTGACCCACAACAAAACGTTGGTGGCCCAATTGTACGGTGAATTCCGGCAATTTTTTCCTGAAAATTCAGTGGAATACTTTGTTTCCTATTACGACTACTATCAGCCGGAAGCGTATATGCCAGTAAGTGGAGTATATATTGAAAAGGACCTGAGCATAAATGATGAGCTGGACAAATTAAGACTAAGAGCCACTTCGAGTTTGCTTAGCGGCAGAAGGGATATAATAGTGGTGGCATCTGTAAGTTGTATTTATGGCATGGGTAATCCTACAGATTATGAAAACAGTATCATTCGAATCGATAAAGGACAAACCATTTCCCGGCAGGGATTTTTACACTCCCTTGTAAACTCACTTTACAATCGGACAACACTGGAATTCAACAGGGGAACTTTCAGGGTAAAAGGCGATACTGTGGATATTAATCTTCCTTATGTTGATTATGGTTATCGCATCACTTTTTTTGGCGATGAGATTGAAGAAATAGAAAGCATGGATGTAGTAACAGGAAAGCGATTCGCCAAAATGGAAAATGCGGCTATCTTTCCCGCAAATCTGTATGTTGCTCCCAGGGATATAATACAACAGGTTATCTACGAAATTCAGGATGAATTATATGCCCAGGTAGATTATTTCAAGAACTCGGGCAAACTAATTGAAGCGCAGCGATTGAAGGAACGGGTGGAATATGATCTTGAAATGATAAAAGAGTTGGGATATTGCAGCGGCATTGAAAACTATTCCCGTTTTTTTGACAGGAGAGTTCCGGGAACAAGACCTTTCTGCCTGCTGGATTATTTTCCTAAAGATTACCTGATGGTAGTTGATGAAAGCCACCAAACCATACCCCAGGTGAGTGGCATGTATGGAGGTGACAGAAGCCGTAAGCTCATATTGGTGGATTACGGTTTTCGATTGCCATCTGCACTGGACAACCGGCCCCTGAACTTTCATGAATTTGAATCCCTTCTTAACCAGGTAATATTTGTTTCAGCAACACCAGACGATTTTGAATTGGAAAAGACGGGTGGCGTAGTAGTGGAACAGGTAGTGAGGCCTACTGGCTTGTTGGACCCTCCTATTGAAATAAGACCCAGTGTAAACCAGATTGATGATCTGCTTGACGAAATTGATAAGCGGGTTACCAAAGGTGACCGGGTATTGGTAACAACATTGACCAAGCGGATGGCGGAAGAAATGGACAAGTACCTTCACCGGATTAACATTAAATCAAAATATATCCATAGCGAAGTTGATACGCTGGAACGGGTGGAAATCCTGCGGCAGCTAAGATTGGGAGAGATTGATGTATTAGTTGGTGTCAATCTTCTAAGAGAAGGATTAGATCTCCCCGAAGTTTCCCTGGTAGCCATATTGGACGCAGACAAAGAAGGTTTTTTGCGAAATGAAAAATCTCTGACACAAACTGCCGGAAGGGCGGCCCGTAATGTAGATGGACTGGTTATTTTTTATGCAGATAAAATGACAGAAAGCATGCAAAAGACCATAGATGAAACGGATCGTCGCCGCGAAAAACAGATTGCTTTTAATATCGAGCATAATATAGTTCCCAAAACAGTTGTAAAGTCGAAAAAGGAAGTGTTTGCTCAAACATCGGTTCTCGATATAAAAGGATATGACCCTGCCAATCCTTATGCCATTGCGCCGGATGAAGATCTGGTTATCGTTGCGGCAGAAGACCAGGCAGAGTACAAGACCATACCTCAAATGGAGAAGGCTATCAGCAGGATTAAAAAAGAAATGGAAAAAGCTGCCCGGAACCTTGACTTCATGGAAGCTGCCAGGCTTAGGGATGAGATGTTTCTGTTGCAAAAAAAATTGGAAGAATTGAAAAAATAAATCCTGCCCACAACCTCTTTATGCTACAACAAACAATTTGTTGGCAGGGACCCGCGCACAAGTAGTTTTACGAGAATCAATAAAGTGTTTATTCTAAATTCTTTAAATTATCACCAGAGTTTTATTGCAGGGGTTCTGCGACTATTATATCTTACTCAGCCAACACCAAGTAAATCCTGACCTATGAAAAACCGGGTACGCAAAATAGCTAACTTCTTTGCTTTTAATCTTCTCTTTTTTGCTTTATATCTGAACTTCATCCACAAAGATCAGCAAGGCACTGCGAATGGCAGACGTACTGAAAAGCCAAAGGCGGCGGCATTTGGCGGCACGATACTGGTTGAACATCCGGAAAAATATCTTGATAAAAAATAAGGCTTATCTCACTGGTGTCAAACCAGGCTACATAACGTTTAAATAAATACCTACCCCATTACTGTAACAGGTGATGGGGTATTTGTATTTTAAGAATGCCTGGCGTCAAATCTGAAATAATTAACTTAGCGGCATGGCAAAAAAAGTTTTTCTCTTAGATGCATATGCCCTTATTTTCCGGGCATATTATGCATTGATACGCAGCCCCCGGCTTACATCCAAAGGAAAAAATACCAATGCACAATTTGGTTTTACCAACACCCTTGTTGAGCTCATCAACAAACAGAAACCTTCTCACCTTGCTGTATGTTTTGATACGTCAGCTCCCACCGAACGGCATACAGATTTCGCGGACTATAAAGCAAATCGCCAGGAAACACCTGAAGACATTTCGTTAGCTGTTCCAGATATCAAAGAGATCATTAAAGGATTTAATATACCCATCATGGAGCTGGATGGTTATGAAGCGGATGATGTGATTGGCACACTGAGCCGCAAGGCAGCTGATGCCGGGTTTGAAGTATATATGGTTACTCCGGATAAAGATTATGGACAATTGGTAACGGATAAAATAAAAATATATAAACCCGGTTACCAGGGCGGGGATGTAGAAATAATGGGCCCCGAAGAAGTTTGTGCCAAATGGAATATTAAAAATGTCTCGCAGGTAATAGATATACTTGGTCTGATGGGGGACGCGGTGGACAATATTCCGGGCATAGCCGGGATAGGTGAAAAGACAGCCGCAAAACTCCTGGCAGAGTATGGCACATTAGAAAATGTTTTGACTAACGCTGATACCATCAAGGGTGCATTAGGAGAAAAAATAAGAACCGGGAAAGAAGCGGCTTCTATTTCTAAAAAATTAGCCACAATCATTGTAAATGTGCCAGTAGATTTCCATGAAGAAAATTTTCAATTGAAAGACTGGAATAAAGAGAAGCTGAAAGAAGTATTTGCTGACCTGGAGTTTAAGACGTTGGGAAAAAGAATTTTGGGAGAAGATTTTACGGCATTTAAAACAGCGCCGGAAGCGGTACAAACGGACCTGTTTGGGAATATATTGGCGCCAGAAAATGGAAAAGCTGATGACAAGGCTCTTAGAAAACCCGAGGAAGATGGCGGTGACGAAGAAGCAGTCGGATTAACGGTAGATAAGAATATTAATAACACGCCCCATAATTATGAAGCCATTGAAGGCGATGCGGCCATTAAAAAATTAGTAGGCGAATTAAAAAACCAAGATGAAATTTGTTTCGATACTGAAACCACCGGAATTGACGCCAATGATGCTGAACTGGTGGGATTAAGTTTTGCTATCATACCGGGCGAAGCGTTTTATGTACCCATTCCTGCTGACCAGGATAAGGCAAAGAAAATACTCTCGCAGTTTGAACCCTTGTTTGCTGACCCCGGCAAAATTTGGATAGGGCAAAACATCAAGTATGATATGCTGGCGTTGAAATGGTATGGTATTGAAATAGACGGCCGCTTATTTGATACCATGTTGGCCCATTATGTAATTGAACCTGATGGGAAGCGGAGTATGGATCTGCTCAGCGCCAAGTATCTTCATTACGAGCCCGTGCATATTGAAGAACTCATTGGCAAGAAAGGAAAAACACAGGGCACGATGAGAGATGTGGAATTAGAAAAAATAAAAGATTATGCCGCAGAAGACGCCGATATTACATTGCAGCTAAAGAATATTTTTACGCCGCTGCTTAAGGAAAAAGAAGTGGAAAAGGTGTTCAACGAAGTAGAAGTACCGCTGGTAAAAGTATTGGCGGATATGGAATTCGAGGGTGTGAAAATTGATACCAATTTTCTAAATGATTATTCAAAGGAATTGGAAAGGGACGCAAAAGCTGCGGAAGAAAGTGTTTATAAACAGGCTGGAGTTCGGTTTAACCTTGCTTCCCCGAAGCAACTCGGTGAAGTGTTGTTTGATAAATTGAAACTCGATCCTTCTGCAAGAAAAACAAAGACGGGCCAGTACCAGACCGGTGAAGATGTGTTGCTAAAACTTGCCGCAAAGGGAAATTCAATTGCAGATGATATACTGGCATTTCGTGAACTGAGCAAGCTGAAGTCAACCTATGTTGATGCCCTGCCCCAGCTGATAAATCGTAAAACAGGACGGGTGCATACCACCTACGGCCAGGCTGTCGCTGTTACCGGAAGGCTGGCAAGCAATAACCCCAATTTGCAGAACATACCGGTGAGGACAGACAGGGGAAAGGAGATACGCAAGGCCTTTATCCCAAGGGATGACAAACATGTATTGCTGTCGGCCGACTATTCACAAATAGAATTGAGGATTGTAGCAGCCATAAGCGGGGACCCGAATATGTGTGATGCCTTTAAAAAAGGAACGGATATTCATACTGCAACCGCTTCCCGGGTATATAATGTTTCGGAAAATGCAGTAACCAAAGAAATGCGCTATAAAGCCAAGAGTGTAAACTTCGGTATCATATATGGGCAGGGTGCCTTTGGATTAGCTGATAACCTTGGCATTTCCAGAGCTGAAGCCAAAGGGATCATTGATAATTACAAAAAGGAGTTTGCCGGCATCCAAAGATATATGGATGACATGATCAATTTTGCCCGGGAACATGGCTATGTGCAAACATTAATGGGAAGAAAAAGATGGCTGAGGGATATTAATTCAGCTAATTTTACAGTTCGTGGCTTTGCTGAAAGAAATGCCATTAACTCACCTATACAGGGTACAGCTGCTGATATGATCAAGCTGGCCATGCAAAAAGTGTATGAAGCGATGAAAAAACAAAAGATGAAAAGTAAGATGATTTTGCAGGTGCACGATGAATTGGTTTTTGATGCTTTAAAATCAGAAGTTAAAGAATTAAAGCCGCTGATATTGGAAAATATGCAGGTAGCTTTGCTATTACCCCATGGAGTCCCCGTTATTGCTGAATGCGGTGAAGGGGTAAATTGGCTTGAAGCGCATTAATAGCGGGACAAGACACCTTTGGCAAGAAAAATCCGTCGTGTGGAAGGCTGTAATGAAAAGGCTTAATCTGCCCGGTATGGAATACCAATCTTTATTTCAAACTCCTCAACAGCAATCTTCATTTCTGCATACTTTATCAGACAACCTTTCTGATGCCATTATCCTTGTTGACAAGGAATTCACCATTGAATATATCAACCAGTTTGCGTGCCGGCTGTTCGGTAATTCGGCAAAAGATGCAATTGGTAAAAGTTGTCTGCAGTTATTGTCTGCAGATCATGATATCTATTTTTCCGAAATGATAACGCAGCATTTTGCAGAACACAAAAGCTGGCAAGGCAATCTAAGTTTTGCGATGACGAATGAAATCAAAGATGCTTATCCTGTCACCATTTTAACGGTAAATGATGAAAATATCGGAATTGCCGGCTATATCATTATCAGCAAGCAGGATCATCCGGAACTGAGTCAACCCGTCCACCAAGATATCTGTAAGGAAGAAATAATTCTCAGCAGCGAACAACGCTGGAAATTTGCGCTCGAAGGTGCCGGGGACGGTGTTTGGGAGTATAACTTTCAAACAAAAGAATCGTATTACTCTCCTTTATACAAGGCCATGCTCGGATTCAGGGAAGATGAATTTCTGAACCGGAAATATGAGTGGCAGACCAGGGTTCACCCCGAAGACCTTTATAAGATATCTGATATAGATGCGCTTTATGAAAATGGCACGATAGAAAACCACTCGGTTGAATACAGGCTGATGAATAAAGCAGGAGAATATCTTTGGATCCTCGACCGGGGGATGCTGCTTGAAAGAGCACCAGATGGAAAACCCCTAAAGCTAATTGGCACGCAAACCAATATTACAGAAAGGAAAAAAGCAGAAGAGCAGCTTAAAAAGTCTGAACAAAGGTTCAGTTCATTCATGGCCAACACCCCCACCATTACGTGGATCATTGATGAATATACAATCTTTCGCTATCTGAATGCTTCCTATTTGCGTTCTTTTGACCTGACAGAAGAAGCGGTCGGCAAATCTGTTTATGATGTTTTTCCCCGGGAGATGTGTGATCGCTTTATTGAAACTAACCGAAAGGTTTGGGAGGCAAATACGTCGATTGAATTGATTGAAGAAGTTGTTGGGCCCGATGGCAGGAAAAGGAATTATCAAATTTATAAGTTCCCGCTTGATCCCGAAAACGGTGTAAAGCTTCTGGGCGGTGTAGCATTGGATATTACGAAGAAACTTGAACTGGAAAAACAGTTGGCTGCAGAAGAAGCACAAAAGAAAAGAGAGGTTATACAGGCTATTGTACATGCACAGGAAAAAGAAAGAAATGAAATATCTTATGAACTACATGACAATGTGAACCAGATACTTTCTTCTTCCAGGCTGATGCTGGAAGTGGCGGCCGAAAAACCGGAATTGAGCAAAGAATTTATCCATCGTTGCCTCACCTATTTGAAACAGGCCATTGCCGAGATCAGGAAAATAAGTCATAACCTGGTACCGGTGGCTCTTACAGATATAGGCCTTGAAGCTGCGATTGAAGATGTGGTGCAAAATATTAATGCAACGGGCAAACTTGAAATAGCCTTTTATAAAAAATTAAACGGATTAAAAAAAGGAATCGATCCTGAAAAACAACTGGCCATACTACGCATTATCCAGGAGCAATTCAACAACATATTGAAGCACGCCCACGCATCGGAAGCCACTATTTCACTTATTGCAGACGATAAAAAATTATTTCTTGAAATGCAGGACAACGGGCGGGGATTTGATCAACAATCAACAAAAAAAGGATTGGGCTTTAATAATATTTTCAACAGGGTGGAATTTTACCAGGGCTCTGTTCGCCTTGTCTCGGCAGTGGGAAGGGGATGCACTTTGCAGGTTGAGATGCCTGTATAGCTGATAAAAATTTGTTATTCAAAAAATTATCGTAGTTCCGCTTAATCCTGCTCGATTCCAGTTTTGTCTTCCTATCCATTTTATCGTTGGCCCGTCTTCTATTTTTTCATACCTTAAAACAAAACTTACTATTATGAAAAAGATGTTTTTAGTTTTCTGCATTATAGCAATTACAGGAATCTTCTTTCAGTCGAACGGTCAAAACCAGGACGACATAAAAAAATGGATGGATCACATGACCCCCTCTGACGTGCACAAGATGCTGGCAAAATGGGACGGCGAATGGGTGGAGGACATACAACTGTGGATGGCTCCTGGTACTCCTCCGCAAACTATGCAGGCATCCTGCGTCAATAAAATGGTTTTAGGAGGCCGTTACCAGGAATCAAAAACAACGGGCAATTTTAACGGGATGCCCTTTGAAGGAGTCAGCACGCTGGGTTGGGACAATACCCGAAAAGTGTTAGTAAATTCCTGGGTTGATAATATGGGGACGGGTATGATTTACATGGAGGGCAAATGGAATGAAGCGACAAAAACGGCTGAGTTCAAGGGGAAATCAACGGATCCTATGTCAGGCAAATCAGTTGACATAAGGCAGGTATTTAAAATAGTGGATGACAATACGCAGGTAGTAGAACAATTCACTACGACCCCGGATGGAAAAGAATTCAAAAGCATGGAAATAAAATTCACCCGTAAGAAATAAAATTAAAGGTGACCGGTTCCCCGGCAATGTAAACGGCCGGGGATTTTTTACCGTTTTACTTTGATTTCCAAAATAAACTGTGGTTGCGATTTTATCCCGCCTCGTCATAGGATTTCCTGATCCACTCTATCAAATCTTTATTTATTGCTTTCTCATCTTCGGCTTTAATTCGGTGCGTACACATAGCATTCCAACTGCCGGCTGCAATCACATTGCCTGATGGAGCAACTCCCTTTATGTTAAGTCCTATATCCAGCCTGTCTTTTGTAGATGGCTGAATAATGGCAAACTGCTTTTTTCTTCTCAAACTGACATAAGCTTTTTTAGGAGACACTTCTATATCACTTCCAAACTTCCTTACTTCAGCCATGATCTTATCATACCATGGTTTCAGGCTTTCTTTTCCTTTGTATTGTTCCGTTATCAAATCATCAGTGTTTTCTGCCGCCCCGGCATGACTTTGTTTTGCATAATGCACCACCATATTGGCATTACCATGAGTAAACCCATGCTTTTCTTTCAATAAACTAACCAGGTCTCCATGCTTTTCCAAACCACTTTTGTTTACAATGGCGATCCATTCATCTAATTTTTTACCGGTGTTCTTTTCAATATTGGCAATTTGGGTGGCGTAAGCCTTATCTAATGATTCGCTGCTCATGATTGCAATTCTATTTGGTTAATAATTTGATCCTTGTTAATTCATTATTGAATACCCAGTCGTCCTTTTCCAGCAAATAATTATAGGGCATCTCTAAAAACCTAAGATACGAAGCAATGTTTTAGTATAAATAGTTGTCTGAGATAAAAACAGTAAACATGTCACAAGCAAGAGGATTATTTGACGAGCAAATACGGATGGAGAAGT
>Ga0137431_1000476_pt1 | contig 14406 bp, 9 predicted proteins | sample EasRivERMZT800_2_FD_104646 | JGI IMG/M metagenome (GOLD analysis project Ga0137431, IMG submission 104646) | Soil microbial communities from meander-bound floodplain in the East River, Colorado, USA - East River MetaG ERMZT800_2 | ecosystem: Environmental > Terrestrial > Soil > Floodplain ... | reverse complement strand
TGTGCTTGCTGCGGATCACGATGCTCTGGCTTGTTCCGTTTATACGCTCCCACTACAGTAAATAACGCCTGCCGGCGGCTGGTGGTTCACAAAAGCCAGCTGCCTCACCCCCCCTTTCCGGAACTCGCGGAGCTGACGTCAGCATGTCTCGTACTCTCATTCTATCCGCAGGGCTGTTTTCTGGCCTTTGTTTTGCGCTGGTCATCGGTTTTGAGGTTGCTATCGCCGCTGATGTGCCAGTATCTGGGCTGAAGTCGTCCCAGGAGTGGACGCAATGGCGCGGGGCCGATCGAAGCGGAAAGTCGCCGGATACGGGGCTGTTGAAAGATTGGACGGCCGGTTCGCCCAAGTTGCTGTGGACGGCTGATGGGATGGGGAGCGGCTTTGCTAGCGTTTCGATCGCTGGCGGGCGGATTTATACGACGGGAGGCCAGGACGATGGGCAGATGACGATTTGCATCAACGCGGCTGACGGCAAGGTCGTATGGAAGAAAAAGGTCGCCGATGGCAATCCGCGGAATGGCGGCTATGCAGGCATGCGCTGCACGCCGAGCCTGGACGGCGATCGGCTGTATGTGATCGCCAGCAGCGGAACGATCGCCTGCTTGAAAATGGCGGACGGAAGCCAGGTGTGGTCGAAGGATTTTGCCAAGGAGTGGAACGGGAAGATGATGTCCGGCTGGGGCTATTCGGAATCGCCGCTGGTGGACGGGGACTGGGTGCTGTGCACACCTGGGGCCTCTAGCGCGATGATCGTGGCCCTCGATAAGCTGACCGGCAAGGAAATTTGGCGGTCGAGCATGCCGAGCACTGGCGATCGGGGCAAGGACGGTGCCGGCTATTCGTCGATCGTGATTTCCAATGCCTGCGGCGTGAAGCAATATGTCCAGCTTGTGGGGCGCGGCGTGATTGGCGTGCGGGCCACGGATGGCAAACCGCTGTGGGGCTACAACGGCGTCGCCAACGGCACGGCGAACATTCCCACGCCTATTGTTTCGGGTGACTATGTCTTTTGCTCGACGGGCTATCGCACCGGGGCGGCACTTTTGCAACTCGTGAAAAGCGGCAGCGGAATCGACTGCCAGGAAAAATACTTTTTGGACGGCAATCGCGTGCAAAATCATCACGGGCAGATGATCCTCAAGGACGGCTACGTGTATTTTGGCAATGGCCACCGAAACGGTTTGCCGATCTGCGTGGAAATGGAGTCGGGCAAGGTCATTTGGGGCGGCAGCGAGCGCGGACCCGGCAGCAACTCGGCCGCCATCACCTACGCCGACGGCAATCTGATCTTCCGTTACGAGAGCGGCGAAGTGGCACTCATCGAGGCCACGCCGAGCGCCTATCGGCTCAAAGGGCATTTCAAGCCCGATTACCTCAGCCGCAATCCGTGCTGGGCGCACCCTGTCGTCATCGGCGGGCGGATGTATTTGCGCGATCAGGACAAGTTGATGTGCTACGACGTGCGGGCGCAGTAGTACCTTCTTGTGCTTTGCAGCCTAGGGCTCAGCCGCTAACATGATTGGCGGGTGGACGAGCACGCCGCCGAACCGTGGCGGCGTGTTTGGTGTCCGTTAATTGGCCCTTTTTGCCCACGCACCCATAGCTCAATTGGTCAATGATGCGGGGCTGCAAAAAGCCACAATATCAGGCATATCTTAGACTTGCGGCTTGAGCAGAATGCGACAGAATTGCCGCAGAATGCCTGTTTTGACATCTTTTCTCTGCATATCTCTGCACATCAGCTTTCTGGCCTGCTGTTGTGCAAGCCAGTAGAAATCAGCACACGTTGAGCGCCGCACCGAAGATGATCTCGTCGGCGACACAGAGTGGGCCAAAGGCTAACTCGCCGACCGCCATGGCAACGATGCAGTCCACCTCCAGCCGGGGGCACCCAAATCAACGACCAGAAAGGACTAAATGCCTCGCAGTCGTCGGTGACAATTAGGCTGCAGTGGGCGCTGACGGCGAGGAACTATTCCCCGCAATGTACGTTGGCAGCCGTCGATTGAACTAAGAACTGTTGGTGAAGCCTGCAGGAGCATTTTGCTGTCGACGTAATCGCCATGTCTATCAGCTTGCTGCGAATAGCACGAGGAGAATGCTCACTCGCACTTGCTCGGCGGTGTTCCCCAGAAGCCTTCCGCCAGTCGGCATCAAGACAGGCACAATTCCGCAAACTGGAACTTCATGAATCCATTCCTTCACTTATTAGCTCAACCGGCTCCGAATTACGATTCGCTGTATCAGTTTTGCCATTTCCACCACGGCGACGGGCATCAACGAGCAGGCTGCGATCACACCCCAGTCCGACACAGTAGGCGGGAGGGTATGGAGTACCTTCTGCAAGAGCGGCAGGTAAACCGCCGCGGCTTGGAGAATCAGACAAGTCACCACCGCCGCCCAGAGCCAACTGTTGGTAAACAGACGGCAGGTGAACGCCGAACGCCTCTGGGAACGAGCGTTGAAGGCGTGGAAGACCTGGGCTAGGGCCAGCGTCATGAACGCCATCGTGGTCGCCTGGCGCAAGCCCTCGCCCTCGGTCCCGTGCGAGTGCATGCCGATGGCAAAGGCGATAAGAGTGACCCCGGTCAGCAGCAGCCCTTCCCAGACGATCAGCCCAACGAAACGGAGTGTGAGTAACGACTCACGCGGGTCGCGCGGTGGGCGTTTCATCACGTCTGGTGCCGAGGGCTCCAGCGCCAGGGCAAAGGCAGGAAAGATGTCGGTAATCAAGTTGAGCCACAAGATTTGGAGGGCTACCAATGGCAGCGGCCAGCCGATCATGAGGGCGACAAATACGGTAAGGATTTCTGAAAAGTTGCAGGAGAGCAGATAATGGAGGAATCGGTGAATGTTCCCGTAAATGATCCGCCCCTGCTCCACGGCACCGACGATGCTGGCGAAGTTATCATCGGTGATCACCATGTCAGCGTTTTCCTTGGCGACCTCGGTCCCCTTGATCCCCATGGCGATGCCGATGTCCGCCTTCTTCAAGGCAGGGGCATCGTTCACACCGTCGCCCGTCATGGCGACAACGTGTCCCTGCTGCTGCAGCGCCTCGACGATCTGCAACTTGTGCTCGGGCGAGACACGAGCAAATACGGCTGCATCGGCAACCGCCCGTTTCCAACCCGTGCCGTCCAGGTCTGTCAGCTCGCGACCGTGGACGGTGCGTAGGGGACGCCCGTCGAGATCCCGGTCGATCCCCAGTTGGCGCGCGATCTCGGCGGCCGTCGGCTGCTGGTCTCCGGTGATCATCACGGTTCGAATGCCCGCCTCGCGACAGGTGGCGATGGCGGACTTGGCTTCGTCGCGGAGCGGGTCGCTCATGCCAACCAAACCCACGAATATCAAGTCTCGGGCAAAGTCGGCCTCGTTGTAGCCTTCCGACAGTTCGCGATACGCCAAGCCGAGTACGCGCAGCGCTGCTCCAGCCAATTTCTGGTTCGTCTCCTCCCAAAACCGGCGGTCCTCCAGCGTGAAGGGCGTCGCACCCGCGGCTCGGACCTGAGCGATGCTCGCCGCGATCGACGTCCCAGGCGAACCCTTGATAAACGCCATCGTCCGGCCTTGTGGCGTGCGATGTATCGTGACCATACGTTTGCTGGTGCTGTCGAACGGCACTTCGTTGATGCGCGGGAAGTCGAGGGCAAGGGCGGCTTGATTCATCCCAGCCTTTTCCGCCACAACGATCAAGGCCGCTTCGGTTGGGTCGCCCAGCACGGTTTCGCTGCCGTTGCTGCGCTCCACTTTGGCATCGTTGCACAACATGCCGATTCGCAGGGCCAAAGAAAGGTGCTCGTCGGAGCGCGGGTCCACGGGGTTGTCGCCGTTCTGAAAGGTGCCTTTTGGCTCGTACCCCGCGCCGGTCACTTCGACGCGACGTTGGTCCAACACGTAGACGCACACGGTCATCTCGTTCTTGGTCAGTGTCCCGGTCTTATCGGTGCAGATGACTGTGGTGGAGCCCAGGGTCTCGACGGCGGGGAGCCGGCGGACGAGGGCACGCATCCGGGCCATTCGCTGCATTCCCAGCGCCAGCGTCATAGTGGCCACGGCGGGCAGTCCCTCGGGCACTGCGGCAATTGCCAAAGAGACGCCGATCTCAAGCATGTGCCAGAAGTCGGTGGCGCCGCGCAGCCAACCCGCCAGGACAATGACGGCGCACAGCGCCAGCACGAGCACAATGAGCAGACGGCCGAGCCGGGCCAACTTTTGTTCCAGCGGCGTGGCGCGAGTGGTCGCCTCATCGATCAGGCTGCCGATCTTGCCCACCTCCGTTTGCGCGCCTGTGGCGGTCACCAGCAACTTGCCGCGCCCTGCCGTGATTGTCGTCCCCAGAAAGGCCATATTGAGGCGGTCCCCGAGTGCTGCATCCTTATCCTGAAGCGGCTCGAACGTCTTGGTCACTGGGAGCGACTCACCCGTCAATGCTGCCTCTTCAATTTGCAGGCGCGCGCTCTCGATGATGCGACCGTCGGCAGGCACCCGTGCTCCAGCCGCCAGGACGACTAGATCGCCCGGCACCAACTCGGCCGCCGGAATTTCGCTTTCTGTACGCCCCCGAATCACATGGGCGATCCGAACCGACTGTTTTTGCAGGGCGGACAATGCCTGCTCCGCCTTCCATTCGGTGAAGAAGCCGATGCTGGCGTTCAGGACAATGACCACCAGGATTGCAACCGCCTCGATATTGTCGCCCGTTGCAAAAGCAATCACCGTAGCCACAACCAGCAGGGCCACAATGAGGCTCTGAAACTGTGCCAGAAAGATCGCCAGCGTCGAGCGTTGGTGCGCCTGGGCCAAGGTATTGGGGCCATACTTTGCAAGCCTCCGCGCCGCCTCGGCCTGTGTCAGACCTTTCGACGCATCGGTCTGCTGTCGTTGGAATGCCTCGGCCAGTGGTAGTGTGTGCCAGGCTATCGTCTGCGGAGAAGGGCCATGCTCCTTACTGGGTTGCGCGATTGTGGATCCTTTCTTCGCCGACGTATTCATTGGCTAAACAAATCACAAAAAATGGAGGGCGGGCTGTACTCAACCCGGCGTGAAGTTTAGCCGACCGCCCGCGCAACTTGGAGTCTGCGGCACTGATTACTTCATTTGCTAAGCGTGTACCAGCAGAGTAACGATTTGGGTTCTCAAACAGAATTCCTGAATTCCGTTTATATCTGCCGCGAATCGTCAAAAAGCGCCGCTTAACACCAATCATGCCCGCATAGACAGATCGAATGTTGCGCGTATTCGCACGGTGCGCGCTTCAAGTCAAAAGCTAGAGCGCGCTTATTCTGGGGCGCCGTCAGGAGGACCATCAAATGAATAGAGCGAGCGGCCACTGCCTGCTATCCTTGGACATTCAACCATGGACCCCATTCTGGACCAGCGCCACGCAATCATGGACAGGCCTGATGAGCTCGAAGCTATCGTTCGCTGGCTTGCGAGGCCGGCGAGCTATCGGCATTCGCCGCACCGAGTGGAGCACGTCGAGACGCACATCTCCGACGTGTTTCTGGCGGGACCGTTCGTTTATAAGCTAAAAAAACCGGTTCGCTACGACTCGCGCGCTACGCTCGATTCGAGCCGGTCAGCACATACGGTCCGGGGTGCCAAAATAAAGACATCACCCTGATCTACCAGCACTTGCGCATTTTATGCCGATGACCAATATGTTGCAGTCGCTCCTGCTAGTGATCGTCTGCGCTACGCACAAAGAACTGACCCCGACAGGTCAAATACCTGATGGTTGAGAACCAGATTCCTGGAACAAGCTGCCCGAACGGATCACAGTCACCGCCAAGGAACGGCACCAGCTTGTGAAGTTCGCCCAGAAGCTCGGCAGGGCACTGCACCAACTGACGACGATCGTGACACCGGGCACGCTGCTGCGCTGGATTCGAGACGAGAAGAAGCATGGCAAAAAAGTGCCCGCCAAGCGAGGCCGGCATGTGCTCCTCGCAGAACCGCCAATGGGTTGTTCGTGGACGGCCGCGGAAGTCGCAGCGTTTTTTCAGCTTGAGGGGCATCTCGATCCTCACTCGGATTGCTCATTGAGTGCCGCTTCCAGCCGGCCAACCAATTCGGCCTGCGCTGGATTGAGCTTTTGGCGGGCATTGGGAGCGCTGAACCACTCGCAGCGATCAATTCCGAGCGGGAGGTATGGGCCGCTTGGCTTGAACCCCGTTTCCTCCTTAAACTCACGTTGCGGAGCGGCCAATGGTTCTTCTCCCCGATCGAACAGCCCTTTCGGGATCGTCCAAGCGCCGGCGTCCTTATGTTTCCAAAACGGTCCGCCGGGATGTGCAAGGAAGATTTGCAATTCCCCCTCGCGCCGGCGAAAGAGCATCAAGCCAGCGCTCGTCGATCTGGACGCTGTTTCTCGTTTCGAATCAAAGCGCTTCTTTGGCATGCCTTCAGTCACCTTTGTTGATCTGCGTGAACAAAGCCGAGTCCGATCCAGTAGACCCGTCACTGCCAAGGAGAGAAGCGTTGGCCACGTCGTCGCGTAGAGCGGGCGTCGGTGGGTTCCTTTCGCCGGTCCGCCCGACGGGCCAACAATCGGCGTGCCCCGAATCGTTGCCAACGTGGGCGACGTGGGGCGAAGGCCGCGAGCCAAGGGTAATCGAGTCGTTTTCCACCGCAAGCTACTCGACCCGCTTACCTATTGCGGACGCCAAGGCTAACTCCGCTTGCACACCTTCGCTCAAGAACGGCGGGCTTCCCGCTATACCGCTGATACTACCCAACGTGTGCGGATGATGGGTTCCACAACCTCAGTGGGACAGGTTACTTTTCTTCATCTCGACCAGAACACAACTCTAGAAAACACCTCGACTTTTTACTCAAGGGCCAAAACGAGCCCTTCGTTGCCCCGGAGATGAATCTCGGGCTCAGGGATTTCGACTTCACTGTCCAAAATGGTGGAAAGCAGCAGGCGAGCCTTCGTGCCAACCTCTCTGAAATCGAACCGCACATCGTTGGCGGCCAGGTTGAGGACCACCAGCAGCTTCCGGTTGGGGAGTTCCCGCCGAAAGAATAGAAGCGTCGATCGGCGAACGATCGGCGTCTGCAGCCCATCCGTAAGTGCGGGCTCCGTTTTCCGAAGACCGATCAGGCGGCGATACACGGCCAAAAGCGACCGTGGGTCTCGCTCCTGCGACTCGACGTTGACCTGACGGTAGTCTTCGGCAACGGGGAAAAAGGGCGTTCCAGTGGTAAAGCCTGCATTCGGGCCAGGGTTCCACTGCATCGGCGTTCGAGCTACGTCTCGTTTTCGGCTGGGCTGCGTTTTTCCCTGGGGATCTTCGACAAGCTCCGGCGGAATCTCGACGTCACACATGCCGATTTCCTCCCCATAGTAGATCATCGGCGTGCCTTGCAACGTCAATAGGAGCATCGCCGCCACGCGAAGCTGGTCTTCCTTGGCTCGGCTGGTCAGACGATGAAAATCGTGATTGCCCCAAGCCCAATTTGGCCAGCCGTACGGCGAGACCGTGTCCACGTATCGCGTGATAGAGTTGGCAATCTCCTCGGCATCCCAACGTTGGCTCAAGAGCTGCGGATTCAGGGGCAAATTCAGTTCTGGCTGCTCAGGAGTGCCATAATATCGGACCAGTTCCTCAGGACTCGTGTAGACTTCGCCGAGCAACACGCGGTCGTCAAACTCGCCGCAGACACTGCGTAACGCGGCAACATGCTGATGAACACCGGGCTGGCTGCGGTTATGCACCTGAAAGACAGCCGCGTCGAGTGGGCCGCTGGGATCGAAATTGGGATTGGGCGGATTGTCGGGCAAGTTGGGGTTTTCGAGCAGCATATCGACGGCGTCGACGCGGAAGCCGTCAACGCCGCGCGCCAGCCAGAAACGCATTGCGTCGTGGATCGCCGTCGACACCTCGGGGTTGCGCCAGTTTAGATCGGGCTGTTGCGGAAGAAACGCGTGGAAGTAGTATTGGCTGGTGCTTTCGTCGAGCGTCCAAGCGCTGCCGCCAAACACGCTGAGCCAGTTGTTTGGCGGCGAGCCATCGGGTTTCGGATCAGCCCAGATGTACCAGTTCCGATACTTCGAGCCACGGCTGGAACGAGCGTCCTGAAACCATGGATGTTGATCCGACGTGTGGTTGGCGAGCCAGTCCAAGATGATCCGAATGCCGCGGCTATGAGCCTCAACCACGAGGCGATCGAAGTTCTCCAGCGTGCCAAACTGAGGATGAATACCAAGAAAATCACTGACATCATAGCCGGCATCGGCCCAAGGGGATGGGAAGATGGGAGAAAGCCAAATGGCCCCGGCACCTAGCGTCTGGACGTAGTCGAGCTTGCCGATGAGTCCCGGAAGGTCGCCGACGCCATCACCGTCTGCATCGAAAAACGAACGCATCCAGATTTCATAGATGACCGCTCGTTGCCACCATTGCATCGTGTTGGCCCTCGCTCGTCCCGCGGGTTCAATGGGAGTTATTTCTTGACAAGGCGTAGACCCGCGCTTCGTACGGCCGCAAGTTGAACAATCTAGGATCCTGTCGGGAGTCGATTGGGTAGTTGCTGAGAACCAGCTCGTAATGCGAAAACTCGATAGTTGTTGGGAGCGCGAATACCGGCGTATCCCCCGTGAAGTTGAGGATTATCAGCCACCGCTCTCCGTGCAGGCATCTCAGGAAGGCATAGATCTGCTCGTGAGTCTCCAGCAGCAGCTCGTATGATCCATAAACCATGATTGGGTGTTGCCGCCGGAGCTCGATCAGGCGGCGATAATAATGGAAGACCGATTCCGCGTCGGCTTGGGCCTGCTCGACGTTGATCTGGCGGAAATTGGGATTGACGGTTATCCACGGATTGCCGGTGGTGAAGCCGGCATGGTCGCTCGTGTTCCACTGCATGGGGGTGCGGGCATTGTCGCGCCCCTTGGCATGGATCGCGGCCATGATCTCGCTCGGATCGGCTCCCCGTTGGTCTACCCACTCGTGGTAGAACTGCAGCGTTTCGATGTCACGATACTCGTCGATCGACTCGAAGCGGACATTCGTCATGCCGATTTCCTCGCCCTGGTAAATGTACGGCGTACCGTGCAGCATGTGGAGGAATGTCGCCAGCATCTTGGCTGACTCGATGCGGAATCGTCCGTCGTCTCCAAATCGGGAGACCGACCGCGGCTGGTCATGATTGGAGAGGTAGAAGCTATTCCAGCCCTTGCCTTCCAACGCCTTCTGCCAGCGGGTCATCACCTGCTTGAGTTCCAACAAATCCCAGCGGCCAACGTGCCATTTTCCGATTTTGGCGACCACGTTCCGCGGAGCCAGGTCCATGTGCTCGAATTGAAAGAGCATGTTCAGCGAGCCGGCTTCCTCGTGGGTAATATCGATGGCGTGCTCGGTAGTTACGCCGGGCGTTTCACCGACGGTAAAGACGTCGTATTTCGAGAGGACCTTCTCCCGCATTTCGCGCAGATACTCGACCAGCCGCGGCCCGTGGATGAAATACTGACCGCCCCATTGATACCGCTCGTCCGAGACAATTGGGGCGTCGGGTAGACCCGGGACTTTGGAGATCATGTTGATCACATCCAGCCGAAATCCGTCGATCCCCTTGTCGAGCCACCAGCTCATGATTCTGTAAATTTCATCGCGGACGCGCGGGTTCTCCCAGTTCAGGTCGGGCTGCTTTTTGGAGAAGAGATGGAGATAAAACTCGTCAGTCGCCGGGTCATGTTCCCAGGCCGAGCCGCTGAAACAGGAAGCCCAGTTGTTGGGTTCGCGTCCCTCCTTGCCGGCCCGCCAAATGTAAAAGTCGCGATAAGGATTGGACTTGCTCTTGCGCGACTCGATGAACCAAGGATGCTCGTCGGAGGTATGGTTAACGACCAGATCCATCAACAAGCGAATGCCGCGCTGGTGCATTTGCTGCAGCATCTCTTCCCAGTCGGTCATCACACCGAAGTCGGCGCCAATTTCGCAATAATCGCTGATATCGTAGCCGTTGTCGTCCCCAGGAGACTTGTAGACAGGGGAGAGCCACACGACGCCGACGCCGAGCGCTTGCAAGTAGTCGAGCTTCGAGATGATCCCGCGCAGGTCCCCAATGCCGTCGCCATTGCTGTCCATGAAGCTGCGCGGGTAGATCTGATAGACCACGCTTTCCTTCCACCATTGGCGCTTCATGGGAGACACCTACTTCAAACCCGATCGCAATCTGCATTCACCATTAGCTATTGTGGTGTCACCGGGCGACAACTTCACAGCGCATGACGGAATGAGGAAAAAGAACAGCCAACTTCCGACCAAGATAGCAATTTGCACTTTGCGAATCTTCGATCGTGACCGACGTGAGGTGGCCATGCGTAGGGGCTTGAGTCCAATTGTGCATTTTAGGAAACCCCCACCGTCTCCACCTTCATCTTTCCCTTTCCGGCTCGCTTCGATGAAGTCGTCACAGCAAGCGGCGGAAGCGCCTCAAAGGAAAACTCATCGTGTGTGTAGTCGATCTTCACGCCGCCATGCTCCGGAATACGCCCTTTCAGTAGCTCCGTGGCCAACGGATTCTGCAACCGCTGTTGGATGACGCGCTTCAGCGGCCGCGCGCCGAACATGGGATCGTAGCCTTCATTGGAAATGGCCAGCTTGGCGGCGGGGGTAACTTCGAGGCGGATGTCGCGCTCGGCCAGGAGTTTTTCAAGACGGATGAGCTGGAGATCGACGATCGTAGTGATCTGCTCGCGCGTGAGCGGATGGAACACGATGGTTTCGTCGATGCGATTCAGGAACTCCGGCAAGAACTTGTCTTTCAAAATGTCCTTGAGCGCTTCCTCGATTTCTTCGGGCTTGCCGCCTTCCCTGGTGATTTGCTGGATCATCTGGCTGCCGATGTTGCTGGTCATGACAATGATCGTGTTCGTGAAATCGACGGTGCGGCCCTGGCCGTCGGTGAGGCGGCCGTCGTCGAGCACTTGCAGGAGGACGTTGAAGACGTCGCGGTGGGCCTTTTCGATTTCGTCGAGCAGCACGACGCTGTAGGGGCGGCGGCGGACGGCTTCGGTGAGGCGGCCGCCTTCTTAGTAGCCGACGTAGCCGGGCGGAGCGCCGATGAGGCGGCTGACGTTGTGTTTTTCCCCGAACTCGCTCATGTCGATACGGACGACGGCTTCCTCGCTGTCGAACATGACCTCGGCGAGGGCCTTGCATAGCTCGGTTTTGCCAACGCCGGTGGGGCCGAGGAAGAGGAACGAGCCGATCGGCCGGGCGGCGTCTTGCAGGCCGCTACGGCTGCGGCGGACGGCGGCGCTGACGGCGGTGACGGCCTCGTCCTGGCCGACGACCCGCCGGTGCAGCCGTTCTTCCATTATGAGGAGCTTGGCCTTCTCGGTTTCGAGCATGCGACTGACGGGAATGCCCGTCCAATTGCTGACAACCTCGGCGATTTCGTCCTCGGTGACCTCCTGACTGAGGAGCCGCTTTTCAGATGGCTTCTCTTCCACGCGCTCGTCAGCCGCGGCGATCTGCTTTTCGAGCGTTTGCCGCTGGTTGTAGAGCTTGAGCAGCTTTTGATAGTCCTCTTCGCTCGGAGGAATGCCGGCGGACTGGCGCTCTTTGATCTGGGCTTCGAGTTGCGTGTATTCGAGGTTGACGCCGTCGAGATCCTTGCGGACCTTTTGCACGTCGCCCACGCCCAGCTTTTCCGCTTCCCACTGCTCGCGGAGGCTGGCGAGTTTTCTTTTCGTTGCGGCTATCTCGGATTCGATCTCACTGTGCCGCTCAACCGCGGATTCTTCCGTTTCCTCGGCAAGCTGCCGCGAGGCAAGCTCAAGCTGCATGAGCTTGCGCTGGACCTCGTCGATCTCCGTCGGCACGCTTTCTAGCTCCATCGCCAGCTTGCTGCCCGCCTCATCCACGAGGTCGATCGCTTTGTCGGGCAGGAAGCGGTCGGTGATGTAGCGGTGCGAGAGCTTTGCGGCGGCGACGAGGGCGCTGTCCTTGATCTTCACGCCGTGATGGGCTTCGTAACGCGGCTTAAGTCCGCGCAGGATGCTGATCGTGTCTTCCACGTTCGGCTCGCCGACATACACCGGCTGGAAACGGCGTTCCAGCGCCGCGTCCTTTTCGACGTGTTTTCGATATTCATCGAGCGTCGTCGCTCCAATGCAGCGCAATTCGCCGCGAGCGAGGGCCGGCTTGAGAAGCTGGGCCGCATCAGCCGCTCCTTCCGCCTTGCCCGCTCCGACGACGGTGTGCATTTCGTCGATGAAGAGGATCACCTGGCCGTTCGATTCCTGGACCTCCCGGATGACCGCTTTGAGGCGCTCCTCGAACTGGCCGCGGTAGGACGCACCGGCGACGAGCAGGCCCATATCGAGCGCGATGACACGGCGATTCTTGAGACTCTGCGGCACGTCACCTTGCGTGATGCGCAGAGCCAGCCCCTCGACGATCGCAGTCTTTCCGACGCCCGGCTCGCCGATCAGCACCGGATTATTCTTCGTCCGCCGCGAAAGCACCTGGATGACCCGGCGGATTTCCTGGTCGCGGCCGATGACCGGATCGAGTTTTCCCGCTTGCGCCTTTTGAACCAGGTCGATGCCGTATTTTTGCAAGGCCTGATATTGGTTCTCCGGGTTCTGATCGGTGACGCGAGCACTGCCACGCACCGATTTGAGTGCCTCCAGAATGTCCTTCTCGCGGACGCCGCTGATCTGCAGCAAATTCTTCGCGGCCGAGTCAGTCTTCGTCAGGGCCAGCAGCAAGTGCTCGACCGAGACGAACTCGTCCTTCATGGCTGCCGCTTCTTTTTGGGCGGCATCCAGCACCGCCATGAACTGGCGGCTGCCCATCGGCTGCGAGCCGCCGCTCACCTGCGGCTTGCGATCCAACTCAGCATTTACTTGGTTGCGAAGCTGCGGAACCTTTACGCCGATTTTTTCCAGAATCGGCTGTGCGACACCGTCGGCCTGCTCCAGCATCGCCGCCAACAAATGCAGCGGATCCATCTCCGGATGGCCTTTCTCGGAGGCAAGCGACTGTGCCCGCTGAAGGGCTTCCTGAGATTTGACAGTCAGTTTATCGGCACGAAAGACCATGGTTTTGTCAGTAGTCAAAGGTCAGTTGTCAGTTGCGGAACAGATGCGGAACGAAAATGCAAAACCTGTTCCGAAGCCGCGCAGCGGCGGCAGCTAACGACCCTTCGGCCTTGCCGAGTTGCTATCTTTTCAGTCCTCCGAGAAGTTGGGCATGCCCAACCGAGGCTGTCAAATCTAGGGGTACGCCGCGGCTTTTCACGTAGCCCAGCGCGAAACGGTCCGGCAAACCACAAATCTTTTTCCCTTCATGGGCCAAAGCACGTTCCGCAACCGCAACGGCGCGCCAAAGCCGCACACCACTTGCGCGTGTCGTGCGATTTCGCTCACTCGCGCTTTCATCAGAAAGCCGGAATACCAGCAATTGACGCAGATCGCGGCAATCGCTCGGTTCGGCACGATTGATGCGTTTGCCGCAGCCAGATAGTGGCCCAGAGGCTGACGAGGAGCCGAACGTGTGAAACTTTGCGTCAAGCCACGATCTTCGTACGGTAGCTTCTGAAAAGACAACTGAAATGCTGGGCACTATCTTGATCGTGGTTTTGGTCCGCTTGGCTGCGGTGGACTCGTTTCACCTCGGAAGTCGAGTTGCAAGCATCTCGTTGCGCTCGCGCAGCTGATTGTTGGCTGGGCGTCTGATTAAAACCGGGCACGATGGATTAGCTGCGGGCAAAAACCGCACACAGCGCGCGATTTCGCTCGCTCACGCTCTGTTCGTAACCGCTGGAACGTCAGCAATCGTCGGCATTGAGACATTCGTCTTCTGCGGCACGATTGATGCATCGATCGCGACCCGAACGGTTATGTGAATCAAGCTCTAGGAAAAAGGAATCACAATCATGAGTGGCAAGACAGACGAAGTGAAAGGTCGAATCAAAGAAGCCGCCGGTGCGCTAACCGGCAACGACAGGCTTCGCGAGGAAGGAAAGACTGACCAGGCAGTCGGGAAGGCCAAGCAGGCCGTCCAAAGAGTCGCCGACACGGTGAAGGAAGCTGTGAAAAAAGTGATCGGTAAATAACGAGCGTTCGCGCCTCATGTTTGTGTTTTGAAGGCAACGTTTGGTGCTCTGAGGAAAGGTCTAATCCTTGGCCGCGCTCGCCGCTCTGATCCTCGGCGCCACGGATGCCGAGGCCAGAAGTTGTCGGAGCCGCTCCAGAAACCACAGGTGCTACCAAAACAGCAACTACGACTTTGGCACCTGCTGCGGCTCCAGATGTCTGACGTTTCAATGGCATTGCTCTCTCATCCGGCAACATAAAGGGTTGTCTGGTTGAATGATCGAGGCATAGCACAACATCAATAGGATTCTGATGCCGCACACGACGCACTCCGAAGAGCATTTCAC
>Ga0137431_1000475_pt1 | contig 14409 bp, 9 predicted proteins | sample EasRivERMZT800_2_FD_104646 | JGI IMG/M metagenome (GOLD analysis project Ga0137431, IMG submission 104646) | Soil microbial communities from meander-bound floodplain in the East River, Colorado, USA - East River MetaG ERMZT800_2 | ecosystem: Environmental > Terrestrial > Soil > Floodplain ... | reverse complement strand
TCTGCAAAACCACAGCTGTGTACGAACCACGGCGATAATGAGAATCATTGAACTACGCCGTATTCGTACGAAATTTCATTCTCCGCGGAAACAATAATTCCGTTGTGATAATTAATAACATGCTAATGGCAGTCGTTGCAACTATTTTAATTAGAAATTCCAGGAATGTACCAAAAGACAACCATTCCAGCAATGTTAAATAACCATGATGCAATATGGTTAGTACTAAAATGTATACCAGGTAGGGCGTCCACCCAAGCGCCTTGGGTGAAGGCTCCCGGTAGTTGAATTCCGAAGAATCTTTTGGTGTGAGAATATTGATCACGAATGGACGGGCATAAGCCACCAATACACAGGCAGCGGCATGAAGGCCGGGTGTCATAGTAAAAAAATCAAGCGACATGCCCGTGATAAAACCAGTGATAAGCAGGCCAATCCTTGAGATGTTGAATGGCAGCCAGAGAAGATACAAAAAATAAATATAGGGAGTAATAAATTGGTGCAGGTGCGGAATTTTATTGAGCACATATACCTGTACCATGATAAACAGAAAAAAGCGTATTAAGTTTCTTACTAAGTCACTCACCGTTTTATCTTTTTAGCATCTTCAATTATTTTCTTTGTCTCATTCAGCAATTTATCCTGGTCCTCATATTGCAAATTTTCTACCAGCATCACGTGTTGCAGATTTTGAAAGTTAGCGGCAGTTTTTATCCGCAATACATAAAAGTTAGTAGTCGGATCAGGCACTATCTCAGCTACAGTCCCCACCAGGTGACCAGGCGGAAAACTCAACGAATAATTGCCGGTAAGTATCGTATCTCCCTTAACCAGTGAATCGCTTTTTGGTATGCTGCCCAGGTTCAGATACCTTGGATCTTTTCCATCCCATGAAATGGTACCAGAACTAGTGGTTTTTTTTACCATGACATTTACCTTGTTTTGGACATGAAGCAGGCTCATCACCTGGCTGTAGTTGGCGCTTACATTCACCACCTGGCCTACCAGCCCTCCGTCAGAGCTAAACACTCCCATATTATCCTTTACACCCTGGTTAAAACCCCTGTTGATCTGCACATAATTCTTCTCCGAACTCACGGTATTATACATTACCTGGGCAGGTCTCCACGCATAATGACGAAAATTTCCCAGAGTATCATAAGGAATAGAATCCGTAATTACTTCAACAGACGTATCTCCTTTAATAAAATTTGAAGACATCAGGTTCATCAGGGAATCATTCATCTTCAACAGGAGCCTGTTTTCTTCTTTCATTCTGAAAAAATCTTCGGCAGTATTATAGCGGGAATTGAACCAGCCTGTAACCTCATTAGCAACCCCAAGTCCCTTCGCTCTGTGAAAACGATTGTAATTAAAAAGAAACCATAAGGCCAGCGCCTGCAAAGCAAGGAATACGATTACGGTAAAAAATCGACGGATGAAGAGAAATATATTGCGCATCGTAATAGGTACAACGTTCAGAGTACAAGGTACAAGATGTTATAATTATGGAACGCTTGCGGAAGCTGCCTGCACCTTGTATGTTACATCAGGTTTATCTCATCACAAATGGATATTTGTCATAATGTTTTAAAGCAATACCTGTACCACGAACTACACTTTTCAGTGGATCGTCGGCGACATGCACCGGTAATTTGATTTTTTGGCTTAATCTTTTGTCAAGACCTCTTAACAAAGCGCCGCCGCCGGTTAGGTAGAGGCCACGGCGATAGATGTCCCCGGCAAGTTCGGGGGGAGTCTGCTCAAGAGCTTTAAGGATTGCTTCTTCTATCTTAAAAATGCTTTTATCAAGCGCTTCAGCAATTTCCTGGAAGCTTACCATGATCTGTTTGGGGATTCCCGTCACAAGGTCGCGTCCATTAACCGGGATGTCATCAGGCGGGTTGTCAAGGTCCTTCATGGCAGAGCCAACCTGGATCTTGATTTGTTCGGCTGTACGTTCACCTATTAACAGACTATGGTAGCGACGAAGGGCTTCCATGATATCTGCGGTAAACTCATCACCGGCTATGCGTATAGATTGATCGCAAACAATTCCTGCCAGCGCAATAACAGTAATACCGGTAGTACCCCCGCCAATATCAATGATCATATTTCCGACCGGCTCTTCCACGTCAATGCCAATTCCCAGGGCCGCTGCCATTGGCTCATGCAGGAGATAAACCTCTTTGGCCCCGGCCTGCTCGGCGCTGTCCCGAACAGCCCGCTTTTCCACTTCCGTTATACTGGAAGGTATACAGATCATCATTCGCCAACTGGGTGGAAATAGCGGTTTTTTGGGATAAACCAGTTTTATGAGTTCCCTGATCATCAGTTCCGCTGCATTAAAATCAGCAATAACACCGTCTTTTAACGGGCGAACCGTACGGATGCTTTCGTGGGTTTTTTCGTGCATCATCAAGGCCCTTTTCCCAACAGCAAGCACTTCTTTCGGATTGTTTCGGTTTAGGGCTACAATGCTGGGCTCATTTACTACCACCTCGTCGTTATGTATAATCAGGGTATTGGCGGTACCCAAATCCATTGCTATTTCTTGTGTAAACCAGTTAAAAAGTCCCATTCTGTATTATTGGATTAAATGTGTGCAAAGTTGGAGGAAATATTCCGAAATATCAAAGCTGATCCTGCCCGGCAAGATTTATTTAAATCAGCACTCCAACCACTGCAATGGGGTGAATTTACTACTGCTAAATATCTCACAAGCCGTTTCAAAATTGGTATTACTCCTTGGTTTTCTTCCCTTCTCTAAACGACAATCCCTCCCTTCTATTATCATCCTATCGCTATTCTTGCAGATTATTTTCTACAAATCACCCAAATAAATACTACGGAGGGCTGGTCTCCGTTTTGTTTTTTTGGCACAAAAATAGCAACCCACCAATTAATGGCTATCAACTTAATCTTCCACAAAAAACTAAATCCATGAAAACTTTCATTTTAACCTTAGTTATCTTACTAACTGTAATTGTGACGCAGGCTCAAAGCCGCAGCGCCCACAGCGCTTCTTATACAACAGCCCTGGGGGTGAAAGTCTGGGATGGTGCAGGTATCTCGCTGAAGCATTTCTTTAACGAAAGAAATGCGGGAGAACTGATCGCGTATTTTTGGCACGATGGTTTTCGCCTCACCGGCTTATATGAAATTCACGGCCCTATTTCGGGTGCGTCGGGACTTCAATGGTATGTTGGCCCAGGTCTCCATGTTGGCGCCTATGGTGATGGTCATCACCATTCTGATGGCGACGAATTTGATCACCACAGCCACGCCAGTCTTGGTATAGATGGAGTTATTGGACTTGATTATAAGTTTAACGGTGCTCCTATCAACCTTTCGCTCGATTGGCAACCCTCATTTGAATTTGCTGAAGGACATGGCTTTATCGGCAGCTGGGGTGGATTAGGAATCCGTTACACTTTCTAGTATATATCTTCGGTCTATCAGCAAAAGAGAGGTGGTCCCGATAAATCGGGGTCACCTTTTTTAATTCCAACAAAACTCACACATGAAACATTCAACGCCAGTAAAGTGGTGGCTTTTTGACCAGGCAATTTCGTGATCGGCGTTGAGAGCATTTACCGCAGAGCAAACCGGGCAATTAATTTTTGATTTTTGAAATGTTCTATCTTGCTCTGCATTCTGATCGCTCCACCATTTAATTTCAAACACACAATTTTATGAAAAAGTATTTTATACTAACTGCGCTTCTTCAATTCTCCTGTCTGCTTGGTTTTTCCCAAAATGATTTTGAGAAAATGATGGTTGAATTTGAGAAAATGGTCAATGACCCGAAAAGTATTTATGGGAAAAACAAAGCTGTTGGAAAATATTATGATATCCGGGATATTAAAATGTACACAGAGGTATACGGACAGGGTCAACCTCTTTTATTCATACATGGCAATAGCGGTTCTGGAGGTAATTTTTTCAAACAGGTCCCGCATTTTTCAAAAAAGTATAAAGTAATTATTGCAGATAGCCGGGCACAGGGAAAATCGGCTGATAAGGGCGATTCACTAAGCTATGAAATGATGGCTGATGACTATGCCGCACTATTGGATGCGATGAAAATTGACTCCGCTTATGTGGTTGGATGGAGCGATGGCGGCATTAATGGGTTATTAATGGCTATTCGCCATCCACAGAAAGTAAAAAAGCTTGCAATAACCGGGGCCAATCTTCGTCCCGACAATACCGCTATCCCCCAGGAATTACTGGATATACTAATGCCGGTGTATGATGGATTAAAAAATAAAGCAGACAGAAATGAAGTGGAAAATGGCGGATATAAATTGGTAAGGCTGATGATTGAACAACCTCATATATCACTAAACGATCTGCAAAAGATCAGTTGCCCGACATTGGTTATAGGTGGTGATCACGATGTAATAAAAGAAGAGCATACCATGGAAATTTATAAGAATATTCCGAAGGCTTACCTATGGATATTGCCCAACTCGGGGCACAGCACACCCATTAAATATGCGGATGAGTTCAACCGGAAGATTGGTGAATTCTTTAACAGGCCTTACCGTCAATTTGAAACAGGAGACAAGCTTTTTTGAAAACCTATCGATGAACAAACCCCAGCTTTTCCTCTACTTCGGTGGGTAATGCCGGTAACTTTCTTCGTTCAATCAGGAAGCTATTGAGCAGTGCGATTTCCCTATAGATGTAATGCTTATCTGCTGCTGCCTTTAAATAATCCTTTCCGGAACTTCCGCCTGTACCAATGCGGGTTCCGATCATTCGATGAACCATATTCATATGACGATAACGCCACGAACTTAGCTGTTCATCTATCTCAAGCAGGCTGTTCAATAATTGAAAGGGTAATTGCAGTATCGGGTAGCCACGGTAAAGCATGATAAATAAAGCAGCCCGGCTCGCAGCAGAAGACAAGAGGCGATCTTCTTGTTTTCGTAAAGTTTGATCATTAAAAAAAATTCCGTCAAAGGCTGTCAAATTATCTTTCTCTGCTTCGTCCAAACTTTCGCTGTAACAGCGGCGATACTCATTCCAAAATGGGTGTGTAGCATTATCTCCGGTAGCAACGGAATTTGAATATGTCCGGATCCAGGTTTCCCGATCGTTAAAAAACGGCATTCTTTCCAGCCATAAATTCAACAAATCAAGCAGGGATTTATTTCTTTCAGCATTCTTAATCTGTTCCACTTGTTCTGCCCGCAACTGGGAGATATAATATTCTTTTCCATGCCTGCCTTCAAATTTCAAGCCCAGCCTGGCTTCCAGCTTTTTAAACTGCCAGCTTTGAAAGCCCGACGCTGGTCGCAACATGTCACGAAAATCCAAAAAATCCATGGGGGTCATTGTTTCCATGATATCAATCTGGTTCACCAGCACCCTGAGAATAGTAACACACCTGTTGAGCCTATGCACCACCGTTTGAAGTTCAGGAGAATTATCATTCAATGATGGCCGGGCCATAATAGTTATGATGGAATCAACTTCATGATGCAGTTGTTTAAACCAAAGTTCATAGGCCTGGTGAATGATAATGAAAAGCATCTCATCATGAGCAGGCAGGTGTTTTTTGTCGCTTTCCGGAAACTGTGCGTTTAATATTTTATCTAATTGCAGGTAATCGTGATAATGCAGATCGGATGGCATAATAGGATTTTGGTATGAAGTTTAACGACTGCCAGCACGCAGCTCTGATGTTCATTTAGCGGTATAATCTTATTCGAAACTTTAAACTCTCCCAAAAAAACTGCGCAGACCAAAGCGTAAAACAATAGAATTCTTAAACCGATAATTTCTATCTAAACTTTCTTAGGTGAAGACATAAACTCGTAACCTATGTCACTTCGATAATACATACCGTCAAATTCGATATAATTCATCACATCAAGCGAGGTATTCACCGCTTCCTCTATCGATGAACCATAAGAAGTGACACAACATACCCTTCCTCCATTTGTAACAACTTTGCCATCTTTTTCCCTGGTACCCGCCTGAAATACGATGGATTGCTTGCCATACTTGCCATCAAGCCCTGTAACTTCAAATCCTTTCTCAAAAAATCCGGGATAACCTTTACTGACTGCCATTATAGTAGCGACGGCCCTTTCATCGGCCCGCACTTTTACCATGTGCAGCTCTTTATTACATGCAGCCACGCAAAGACCGACCAAATCAGTTTCCATCCTGGGAATTACTACTTCTGTTTCGGGATCGCCCAACCGGCAATTATATTCAATAACAAAAGGATCGCCATTTACATTGATAAGGCCAAAGAAAATAAACCCGGTGTACTCTATCCCCTCTTTATACAATCCATCTATTGTTGGTTTGATGACGCGTTCTTCCACCTTATGCATAAACCCCGGAGTGGCAAAAGGAACAGGACTAATCGCACCCATACCACCCGTCATCAGCCCCTTATCTCCTTCGCCGATCCTTTTGTAATCCTTTGCCTCCGGCAATATCAAATAATTTTTGCCATCGGTCAACACAAAAACACTGAGTTCAATTCCCTGTAAAAAATCTTCCACCACTACTTTTTTACTGGCTTCACCAAATTTTGCGCTTTGTACCATGAGCTCAAACTCTGCCACTGCCTCCACGTGGTTTTGACAAATGATGACACCCTTACCTGCAGCAAGGCCATCAGCTTTTAAGACTATCGGAAGCGGATGCTGTTCAAGATATTTTACTCCGTCTTCGTAATTATCAACCGTAAATTCCCGGTGACCTGCGGTTGGAATGCTGTGCCGCTTCATAAATGCCTTGGCAAAAGCCTTACTGCCTTCGAGTTGAGCGCCTAGTCTTGATGGTCCAATAAAGTAAATTTCTGTCAGGTCCTCTCTTGCTTTAAAATAATCATACAGACCATTCACAAGCGGCTCTTCCGGTCCAACAATCAACACTTCAATTTTTTCGTATAAACAAAATCGGGCAAGGGCGTCGAAATCATTGATGTCAATATTAATGTTTATTCCGTACCGGGCGGTACCAGGATTACCGGGTGCAATGTATAGCGGATTTGTCCAAACACTTTGACTAAGTTTCCAGGCAAGGGCATTTTCCCTGCCACCAGAGCCTAATAATAAAATTCGCATGCCAGAGAAGTTTTTCGGTTCGAAAGTTTATCGGTTTGAATGATTTACAACCAAAAAAAATGTCAATGTTTTAAATCCCAAACCTTATAAACTTTCTATGGGTTCGAATATCGCTACTAATAATAAAGATAAACAGGAAAAATTTGTGAGTGGTTAAATTTCTGTATTTTGTTTACTATATAGTTAAGTTCTCTGATTAAAGCCTAAAAAATAAACTGTATGAGTCAACCATCCAATTCGGGCAAGCATCCGAAAGGACTTTACGTACTGTTTGCTACTGAAATGTGGGAACGATTCAATTACTATGGCATGCGGGCTATCCTCATCTTCTTTATGACGCAGGCCCTTCTATTCAAATTCGACTTTGCATCCAATTTATATGGGAGCTATATCAGTTTACTTTACCTGACTCCATTGGTAGGAGGATATATTGCTGACCGGTATTGGGGGAACAAACGATCAATCCTTGTTGGGGGACTGGTGATGGCAGCAGGTGAGTTAATTCTTTTTGTATGCGGCTCTATTTATAATTCTTCACCAGGCCTGGCTAATATTCTCTTTTTCTCAGGTCTTGGATTTATGATAGCAGGCAACGGTTTCTTTAAACCTAATATTTCATCGCTGGTGGGACAGCTTTATCCAAAAGGAGACCTGAGAGTAGATTCGGCCTATACAATTTTTTATATGGGGATCAATATCGGGGCAATGTTTGGTCCCATTGCCTGTGCTACGGTTGGCCAGACCGGCAATCCTGCGGATTTTAAATGGGCCTTTCTTGTTGCCGGCGTGGGAATGGTGATCAGCTTAGTTATTCAAAAAATATATCATGATAAATATGTCCTTTCACCAGAGGGAAAAGTATTAGGTAAAACTCCGGGCACTGATGAGCTTGTCGATAATTTACTATCGGGCAGTAAAGAATCTGCACCTATCAAGCCGCCATCCAAAATATGGCTGAACCCTCTATTCATCATCATTGGTATGCTGGCATTTGCTGTCCTTGTGATCGGCGCTATCTATCTTGATACAAAAATCAATTACCTGTTTTATCTTTTAGCAGCCAGTTTTGTTTTTATTATTTATCTCATTTTTTCTGATAAGAACTTAACCAAAGAAGAACAACAAAGAGTCTGGGTAATGGTGATCATTGCTTTTTTCGTGGTTTTTTTCTGGGGAGCTTACGAACAAACCGGCGCATCACTGAATGTTTTTGCAGAACAGCAAACTAATCTCAACCTCTGGGGTGATTATGACATGCCGGCCGGTTATTTTCAATCATTCAACTCTGCATTTATCATCATCTTTGCTCCGATTTTTGCATGGATGTGGTTGAAGATGGGAAGGAAACAACCAGCGACACCAACTAAAATGGGGATCGGGTTGTTTCTTTTAGCATTGGGCTTTTTATGGATTGCATATGGCGTAAAGCAAGGTACATCACAAAAGGTGAGCATCATCTGGCTAACTGGTCTGTATTTGTTGCATACATGGGGTGAATTATGCCTCTCGCCTATTGGGCTTTCTCTGTTCAATAAATTATCTCCGCTAAGATTTGCATCGTTGTTAATGGCTGTCTGGTTTATGGGCAATGCCGGTGGCAATAAGATGGCTGGCATATTAAGCGCTCTATATCCGGAGAGAGGCAAAACCACTTCATTTCTTGGATACCAGATGAATAATCTTTATGATTTCTTCATGCTCTTTGTATTCATGGGAAGCTTTGCCGGTATCATTCTTATCCTGCTGTCTAAAAAACTGCAAAAGATGATGCATGGCATTACATAAAACCCCTATTTCTGATATCTAAACTCTCTTGTCATGTGGAAAAAGCATCCCAAGGCCCTGCCCTTTCTTTTCTTTTCGGAAATGTGGGAACGATTTGGCTATTACCTGATGATCGGCATTTTCACTTTTTACCTGAAGGATGCTGTGAACGGATTTAATATGGATGAGAAGGACGCCTCCAGTCTTTATGGTACATTCATCGCGCTGGTATTTTTCACTCCTTTCCTCGGCGGATTAATTGCAGATCGTTATCTCGGTTATCGCAGATCCATTATCCTGGGTGGCATATTGATGGGCATTGGATATTGCCTGATGGGTATTCATAGTGAACTCATGCTTTATGTATCGATGACGCTTGTCATTGTTGGTAATGGTTTTTTTAAGCCCAATATCTCGACGTTGCTGGGCAATGTTTATTCCACTCCGCAATACAAGGCGCAGAAAGACGAAGGCTATAATATTTTTTATATGGGAATCAATACCGGGGCCTTTGTTTGCAATTTCTTCGGAGCTGTTTTGCTCAATCTGCTCGGATGGGCCGGTGCGTTCGGGTCCGCAGGCGTAGGTATGTTTATTGGTGTGGTTACGTTTATTGCAGGTACAAGTCACTATAAAGAATATGATATAAGAAAGCCGCTTAAGCCGGGCGATATGCCATTAATAAAGATCATAGCACTGGTGATCCTGCCCTCGTTGATCTTTGGCGTGATTGGCTGGTTTATCAAAGGAACCAAAGGATTTATCCTCGATTCCAATTCTACCGATGCATTTATTTTCGCCTGCATACCTGTTTTGATTTTTTACACCGTTCTCTTAATACGAAGCAATGCTGACGAGCGGCCTGCAATCGGAGCCATGCTTGCAATTTTTGCAGTGGTTATTCTTTTCTGGGCCATCTTCAAACAAAACGGATCAGCGCTTAACACCTGGGCAAGCCGGTACACTGACCGGCATGTGGAGGGCCCTGTCGGAAATATTGTTTCCGGCTTAATGCTAACAGATACAACTACCGTATATAAAAAGGATTCTTTTGCATTAACTGATCAACAGTTCAGAAAAATAAAAGAGGAAGGTAAAGATGAAAAAGTGTGGGACTATCCTCCTTATTTTAAGAATATGGAAGAAGTGAGTGTAGCTGACGGTCAGCTTTTAAAAACCTGGGCACCGAGTCTTAGCCAATCCATCAATCCCTTTTGGGTAATTGTGCTGACGCCATTGGTAGTTGCTGTTTTCACATGGCTCAGGCGGAAAGGAAAAGAACCTTCCACTCCAACCAAGATCGCCTTTGGATTATTGATCTCGGCACTGTCTGTATTGATAATGATAGCTGCAGTAAAAGCAGGCAATAACGGCGTGGAAAAGGTAAGCGTATGGTGGCTAATCGGGAGCTACGGTGTTATCACTATCGGAGAATTGTTTTTGAGCCCAATGGGATTATCCCTCGTATCCAAACTAAGTCCTGTCAGAATAACATCGCTGATGATGGGCGGATGGTTTTTGTCGACCTCAATCGGCAATAAATTGAGCGGTATACTGGCCAGCCAGTGGGACCAGTATGATAACAAGGTCAACTATTTTTGGTTGAATTTCTTTTTGTTGTTTGCCGCAGCGCTATTCTTGTTTGTTCTTCTAAGATGGCTGAATAGGGTAATGAAAGAGAAAGGAGTTAATTAATGAACTCATCGGAATCGTCAAAAAACAAAGCGTCCCGATAATACCGGGACGCTTTTCCGCTAAGCAGTTAGAAAGGCGGATACAAAACCAACAAATTAAAGACATGTTTTGACTAGCAGTCAATGTCAAATGTGTACGACTCGGGTACAACTACAGGTAAGAGAGACAACGAGAAATTGAAGGATGCTGCATAATGCCATAAATATTTTTACCCCTTCGAATACAAAAACAGGCAGGCGTTTTAAAGACTGCCTTTCCCTATATTAACCTATTTATTTTCAATATTTTATGTCTAATATGGGGATTCAATTATGTTTTCTGCACAACTGGTTTTAATTGACCCGTCCATACCTTTTTGTCCTGGAGTCTCCTTACCAGGTACATGATACCGACAAAAATGAAGAAGAAAGGGCCTGCAAAACCAAGCAGGGCAATAAAACGTGTCCCGTAAAACCGTCCCATCGGTCTTTTCAGCCTTTCGGCGATCAGGTACATGCTGGGCACCATCATCAGTGTAAGGAAGAATGAAAAAATCAGCCCGAAAATAATAGTCCAGCTTAGCGGTCCCCAAAATACGACGCTGTCGCCTCCAAAGAATATATTAGGACGAAGGTGTTGAAACAGGCCGGCAAAGTCAATATTAAATCCTACCGCCAGGGGAAGCAGACCCAAAATTGTGGCAACTGCCGTTAGCAAAACAGGGATAATTCTGATTTTACCGGCTTGTATTGCGGCTTCTCTTGTCCTCATTCTCCTACCCCGAAGTTCATCGGTAAACTCAATAAGAAGGATACCATTCTTAATAACAATACCGGCCAGGCCAACAATACCCACCAGCACCATGATAGTAGCTATGGTCATTCCGGTTACCGCATAACCGATCAATACTCCAATCACAGAAAAGAATATCTCGGTGACAACTATGAAAGGCTTGCTCATTGAATTAAACTGCAAAACAAGGATCAGGAAGATAAGGCCGACAGCAATTAAAAACGCCGTACCTAAAAATGCATTCGTTTCATCTTCCTGGGCACTTTGACCACTCTGCCTGATGGTAACGTCGGACGGTAATTTTACTCTGCTCCTGAAGTCATCAATTCGGGATCGTAATTCAGCGTTAATTGGGCCCACCATCGTAGGGTTTAATACATTACTTTGTAACTGGATCGTACGTTTCACGTCTTTTCTTTTAACGCCCCCGGTAGTGCTGGTGTAATCAACTTTTGCAACAGCGCTAAGCGGTAAGGATTTTACCTGCATGGTATTCATATCAAAGAATATGACACGCATGTTCATGAGGTCGGTAACATTATTACGCAACAGGTCTGTATAGCGAACCTGGATTTTATATTCTTCTTCGCCCTCTTTTATCTTGCTCACTTCCCTACCAAATATAGCTGCACGAATTTCCATCCCTAACTGGGCGGTTGTTACGCCTTCCATCATCGCTCTTTGCCTGTCTATATTAATAGTTATTTCAGGATTGTTCAAGTCGACATCCGGCTGAAGATTTTCAACGCCTGCAACCCGGTTGGTGTCGAGAAAATTATATAACTGGGAAGCTACAGAAGCGATGTTTTCAAAATTGTCACCCGACACTTCGATATTCACTGGCGGCTCCGTTGGGGGACCTCCATCTTCCTGTGCCACTTCGATGCTTGCGCCCGGGACACCTTTCATTGCCTCCCGTATCGAGTCTTTAAAGGGCATTGTACTCTTTCCATGCCTTTTTTCAAATTCTACAAATGATACCTGGATGCGCCCGAGGTTAGACTGGACGCTGCGGTTATTGTCTCTTGGATTATTGGCGCTTACTGCCACATTGGAAATAACACTTTCCACAATGCTCCCGGGAGCACCCGGCTTTTCGCTTTCCAAAACCTTCAGCACTCTTTTTTCCAAAATCCGCGTGACGCTATCAGTATGTTTTACATCGGTGCCTATCGGCAATTTTAAGTACACATATACAAAATTGGGATCACCACTTGGAAAGAAGGTTTGCTTATTTCCCCTTACCGCTAACGCCAATATAGAAATAATAAAAATTCCAAATAGTGAAACGAATGCCCAGACCGGACGTCTGCCATGCAATACCCATCTTAATAATTTTTCATACCGGTTCATTATGGCCGGCAAAACCTTTTTCTGGAATGAATGGATAACATCATTTAAAACATAAGCATTGAACACCATTAGAATTGCCATCAGGAGTAAGAAGTTGGCCATACCATGCATCCCCGGTAAATGCAATAGTAAACCTGCGATCAAAAAAGTGAGAAACCATTTGTTTCTGAATACAGCTTTCTTTGGCTGTTCGTATTCTTTGCCCTCTGGTTTCATAAAGCTTACCGCAAATACAGGGTTGAAAATAAAAGCTACAATCAATGAGGCAGCCAGCGTAAGAATGAGGATAGTTGGCAGGTAGATCATAAACTTACCGATCAAACCTTTCCAGAATAATAAAGGAAAAAAAGGTGCTAGTGTGGTGGCCGTACCCGCCAAGACCGGCACAAACACCTCGCCGGCGGCCTCCTTTGCGCTTCGCACTATGGGTACTCTGCCGTTATTATAAATACGATGCGTATTTTCAATCACCACAATTGCATCATCTACAATAATACCCAGCCCAAACAACAAGGCAAACAAAACAATGAAGTTGAGTGTTACGCTTGTCCCGATTATGGCATCGGCAATTGGCAAAAAAAGAAATGCAACAAATACACTTAAGGGAACACTGAGCGCCACAAAAAATGCATTGGTAACACCCATAAAGAACATCAGGATAATCAACACCAGCACAAATCCAATGATGATGGTATTTATCAGCTCATTGAAAGAAGTCTTTGTCAGTTTACTTTGATCGCCGGTGATCACCACCTTCAGATCCCTTGGCAGTTCCTCTTTTTCCTGCATGTCGGCCACAGCAGCTTTAATCTTGTCTGCTGCATTGATCAGGTTTTCTCCTGCCCGTTTTACAATGTTTAGTGTAACTACATTCTTTCCATCAAGCCTGGCATAACTATCCTTTTCCCTGATCGTGTCTTTCAGCTCGGCAAAATCTCTTAGATAAACCGACGCTCCCTGGGCGCTGCTCCTTACTACGATGTTCTGTAGATCTTCAGCGCCTGTAAACTGACCTTTTATTTTAAGCGTCCGTTTCATGTTCCCGGTTTCAATCAATCCACCGGTGATATCCATGTTTTCCCTGGCTATGGCATTTTCAATATCAGTAAAACTTATCCGGGATACCGCCATTTTAGAAGGGTCTACATTTATCTGTATTTCCCTTTCAGGAGCGCCAACAATTTCCGCTCTAGTAATTTCACCCAGTTCTTCAAATCGTTCCTGCATTTTGTCGGCATAATCTCCCAGCTTCAATCCATCATAGTCCCCGCTTACATTCACAAACATAATGGGCATTTCACTAAAGGCGAATTCCTGTACATCCGGTTCCTGCGTCAGGTCTGTGGGCAGCTCGGCCCGGGCTTTGTCGATAGCATCTTTTACTTTTTGTTTTGCCAGCTCTGTTTTTACATCCGTATCAAATTCCACTACAATCAGGCTATAATCGGCCTGCGATGTACTTTGAATTTTGTTCACCTTAGCACCACTGATACCTTTCAACTCCTGTTCTATCGGGCGTGTTACCAGGTTTTCTATATCCTTTGGAGAATTACCAACATACACGGTAGCTATGGAAATAGTAGGCACCACAATATCCGGGAATTGCTCCTTTGGCATTGTGGAAAATCTCATCAATCCATAAATGGTAATAATAATTGCGATAATATAAATAGCAGTCCTGTTGTCGATGGACCAACTGGTGGGTTTAAACTCTTTGAATTTTTTG
>Ga0137431_1000473_pt1 | contig 14424 bp, 15 predicted proteins | sample EasRivERMZT800_2_FD_104646 | JGI IMG/M metagenome (GOLD analysis project Ga0137431, IMG submission 104646) | Soil microbial communities from meander-bound floodplain in the East River, Colorado, USA - East River MetaG ERMZT800_2 | ecosystem: Environmental > Terrestrial > Soil > Floodplain ... | reverse complement strand
GTTTAAGACAGTGTGCCCTGGAACAACTGAATTGCCCTAACGTGTATAGTTGGTGAGAAACACCAACCTCGGCTTATTGTGCGTTCGTGTTTCTTTCTCTGTTATTGTCTTGCCGCCGTTATGGCTAATAGACTTACAAGTAAAATAAGAGATACTGAAACGATAGAAATTATATTCCACGCTTTTTTAGGTGTTTTATACCAATAATACACCATTATTGAAAACAGCAGGGTTTGGGGCACGACTTCCAGGTATCCTATAACCTGTTCCTTTATAGGAATTGTTGTATAAATGAACCCTTCTACTGAACCAGGAGCAGCAGCTGTTGTTGACAGTATGGACAATCCAACCAAAAGTCCCCAGAGTTTTAGCCAACCATATTTCGTATTCAGAAATGTTTCTTTGAATGGCCAGAGTACAATTGAAAAAATAATGCCCCTGATAAATTGTAATGCCGGACCCAGTGCAACTGCTATTGAATTCGTTGGTTTCATAAAACCCGAAAAGGGTGGGGTCTCAAACACTACCTGGTAGTTTAAAAAATTGTAAGCAAAGATTCCTGCCAAAAAATAGGAGATTATGTGAGATGAAGTTATTCTCCACAAGAAGGTATAGAAAGGTTTCATATCAGATGGTTTTTAGCATGACGACAACGTTGCTTCTGTTACAAAATCTTATTTCAATGAATAGAATGATTTACTTTTTTCATTCCCTAAAACTGTCATTAATGTTCCTAATATTCCTGCAACGAGAAGCCCTGTGTCTTCATAAACGCCAAGTTTCAGTGCTGCAAAAAAACCAATGATTGACCATAAAAAAGGTATGATCAAAATCGATATAGGTAATTTTTTATCAGACCACATCAGAATGCCAAACGTGAAAATGGTGGTCGGACAGGGTAAGCCGAAAGTTGGAGAAGCTGGGTATACATGTCCAAAAATATAACCAGAAAAAGGATAAATAATCAGGGCGAATGTCATCAATAGGGCTCCGGTCCATCCAAATTTATCAAAGTGAAATTTATAAGATAACTTATTGTTTAAAACTCCCTGGTAAAAAAACAGCAGTCCCTGCAGAATAAAAATGACTCCAAACAGATAGGCGGCCTTGTTTATTTGTGTAAAATACATTAGGTGATAAACGATACCCATCCATAACCAGGAAAATGATAAAATAATATTTATTATTCTATCGGCATTGGTAATTTTCTTTATTGAGAGAATAATTACTGTCGTGCCGAGCAGGTAAAAAACAATCTGCATAGGATAGACAGATTGGTTATAGTTTTTAAAGAGTTCTATAAACTGTTCGGGTGTAAAAGGCGTTTCCATTCATTGTAGGTTTGAACATCAAACACGGCAAGTTTAGGAATAATTTTAAACTGGAAAGGTGATATAAATCATGTCGCATGAACATCTCATATTTACGAATTCATTTCGATAGCTCTTACTTTTATTTGCGAGAACAAATCTTCCTGGCCGAAGCAACATAGCTTCTTCAATATTTCGCAGCTTCACCCGCCTTTGGTGTGGATGCTTTAATAAACTCGCGTATGTCTTCGTTTGCGGTTTGCAAGTCTTGTTTGCGCAGGTACATCATGTGACCGCTGCGATAACCTTTCCAGCTGAAGCGATGTTTTAATCTTCCACCGGGGTCCATTTGCCACAGATTATATTTTGCATTGAAATAATCACAGGCGCCATCATAATAACCGGATTGCACCATCACATGCAAAAAAGGATTTTGCGCCATTGCCTGCCGCAGGTTTTCACCGGTTTGGTCGCCCGTTCGGTCCCAGGGACTTACATTGCCAAACATCAAATATTTTAGATCGGTTTTATAGTCCAGTTCATTTCTTATGTACATATTGATAGCCGGTGTAAAAGAATGAAGCCAAGAGGTGAGTTCCACATTGAAGTCGGGGCCTTCACCTGCATCTTCCCGGTCAATACCACGATAGCGGGAATCCAGGCGGCCCACAGTAAACCCTTTATCCCGCAATAACTCTTTCCAGAAAAAGCGAATGGGCACATCGAGGTTGTGCTGCAGGATCACTTTTGCAGACAGGCCTGAATAGCGGGCCATCTTATCTGCAATATTTTTTCTTTTATCTTCTTCCAGCGAACTGCCTTTGCTGATAGCAGGTATCAGTTCATTCAAAGTAAAATCTTCCACCTCGGGAAGCATGGCATTGAGGTCTTTGTTTTGGAGGTCGGCCGGAAGCATTTTATGGTACCAGGCTGTAGCAGCGAAATAGGGGAGGCGTAAAGCAGCTTCCACGGGTCCGTCACGCTGAATGCCGAGTCCTGTAGGCGAAACCAGTATCACGCCGTTCAGGTACATCCATTGCGCATTTTGCAGTTCCAGTGCAAGCCCGGATACGCGGGTTGTGCCATAGCTTTCACCAATCAGGTATTTGGGAGAGGCCCAGCGGTTGTTACGAGTAACAAAGGTATTGATCCATTCGGCGAGGTATTTGATATCGGCTTTTACACCAAAGAACTTCGTGCCGGGAATGTCTTTGCTCACTGCCCTTGAATATCCGGTATTGACGGGATTTACGAAAACAATGTCTGCCACGTCCAGAATGCTGTAAGGATTTTCTTTGATGCCATAGGGCTGTATGGGATAACCTTCATCATCAATATTTAGCAACTTCGGGCCAGTATAGGCAATATGCATCCACACTGATGCAGAACCCGGCCCGCCATTGAATGATACGACCAGTGGCCTCGTTGCCCGATCTTTAATATCGAATCGTTCATAATAGGTATAAAATAAACCCGCAATGCATTTACCTTCTTCATCCCAAACCGGCATGGTGCCCGTAATGGCTTTGTAGGGAATTCGTTGTCCCTTGATCGTGGTTGTATGATCCGTGATTACAGTTTTGTCCGGATTGAAAATAATATTCGGAAGATTTTTATCGTCTTTGGAAGTTGCAGGTTTTTCGTCCTTTGCCGGTGTCGCCGCCGGATTAGTCTGTGCAAGGACTTGAAGGCTTATTATGAAGATCAGAAAAGAAAAAATTACTTTCCACATGATTGCTGGTTTTGTTGGATAAGGTTGAGATGATAATTTACAATTCATATAATATTTTGGATTAACCGCGAAGGCGCAATGGCGCAAAGAAACGCAAGGATAGCCGATAATTAGTAAAATTTTCTTTGCGAACCCTTGCGTCTTAGCGTCTTTGTGGTCAGGCATATTTTTATTTAACCGCGAAGGCGAAATGGCGCAAAGAAACGCAAGGATAGCCGATAATTAGTAAAATTTTCTTTGCGAACCCTTGCGTCTTAGCGTCTTTGCGGTCAGGCAAATTTTTATTTAACCACGAAGGCGCAATGCCGCAAAGAAACGCAAGGAAATAAACATTAAATAAGCTCTCTCCGCGAAACCTTGCGTCCTGGCGTCTTTGCGGTTAAGCAGGTTGTTAGTTAGGATTGACCATTACTTCTTTTACAGCAGTCGGCAGCCAAACCTGCATTTCCGAAGAACCACGGTTATTCCAACTAAAGTAGGGGATCGCTTTTACCGGTTTGCTTACAGTGGCAATTGTTTTTCCATCATCGGTGGGGGTCATCACCATTGCATTGAACGAAATAGTGTTTACCCCACCCAATAAATCCTGTTCATAATTTACTTCAAACTCAGTATCACCAGGAACCATAAAATTCCACGCTTTGTCATCATTGTCCTTACCTTCCACGCAATAAATCATCGGGCCATATTGCATAGCTATCCGCTGATCATTTTGTTTTAATTCTGCACGACTGGCAATAGTTCGTACAGTCATGGGAATCTCTAATTGAATATTGTCTCCTTTTTTCCATGTCCTCGTTATCACTGCATAGCCATTTTCTTCACGGTAATTGACTTGTTTTCCATTGACGAACACCAACAAATTGCCCGCGGCTGTATTGGTATAGTGATACAGATTTCCGGGAGCCGCTTCATTCAGCCAGTCCGGTATGCGCAATTTTATGGATACCTGTTTTTTGGGCGCATCGGTAATTGTTATAACTGTTTTCCCCTGCCACGGATAGTTGGTTTGCATCGCAAGACCCATCAATTGATTTTGAAAAGGAACGACCGCTTCACTGCCAATATACAGGTTGATCCAAACTGAATTCTGATTGTAGCTATAAATATAGTTGCCCAATGACGCTACCAGCCTTGCAATATTGGCAGGACAACAAGCCGTACCAAACCATTCGCGCCGCTGGTGATTTCCCTTAGATGCAAGTGGATTGCCATAGAAGAAACGGTCACCGCTCAATGATAATCCGTCTAATGCGGCATTGTATAAACTTCTTTCCAGTATGTCCATGAATTTACTGTTGCCGGTTAGCATGTGCATGCGCTGGTTCCAGAAAACCATTCCTACGGAAGCACAGGTTTCGCAATAAGCTAATTCATTCGGCAAGTCATAATCGGCGCCAAAGCCTTCGTTTCTGCCTTGTGCACCAATTCCTCCTGTGACATACATGTTTCGATACACTACATCCTCCCAAATGGTGTTCATGGCATTTACGTAGCCCACATCATTGGTAACGGCGGCGACATCTGCAGCGCCGGTGTACATATACATGGCACGAACGGCATGGCCTGTTATTTCGGTCTGTTGTTTTAGGGGCATTTTATCCTGGCAGTATTCCGGATCATTCCACTGATCCCAAATCACTCCTTTGCCATAGCCATGTCCTCTTTGTTCCAAAAACCACTCCGCCAGCTCAAGATATTTTCGTTGTTGCGTATGATGATAGAGCCGCATCAGCGCCAGCTCAATTTCCTGGTGGCCGCTCACCCAGTTGCGGTTGCTTTTCCTGAATGTTGAATCAATATGATCAATAAGGCGGATGGCAACATTGAGCAGCTCGTCTTTACCTGTTGTGTTATAATAAGCGATGCCTGCTTCTACCAAGTGGCCGGCACAATAATCCTCGTGTTTTTCCATATCGGTCCAGCGATTGCTGATGCCGTTCAGCGTATAATAAGTGTTTAAATAACCGTCGGGCAATTGCGCTGCCGCTATTTTATCAATCCATTGATCGGTATTTTTTTCCAATGCCTCGTTGGGATGGGTTTTTAAAGAATAAGCAATGGCTTCAATGGCTTTATATACGTCCGAATCATCATAATAAATTCCCTCGTGCTTACCGGATCTTTTTGCAGCATTTTCAAAATTGCGGATACGGGCTGTTTTGTTCTCGGTGTATAACACACAGGCATTGATGGTGCTTGTGGCTACGGTTTCCATTCTTTCTGTCCAAAATGGATCGGTGATGGTTACTTTTGAAAAATTGACCGGGTAGAGTTTCTGCAATGATTGCTGGGCAGAAGCAGCCGATGCAGAAATAAGAATAGCGGCAAGACAATTCAATGGTTTCATGCTTGAAGAAATATGGGTTCTGAATTGATAGGGTGAATATACGATACAGAACTATGCATCCCTCATTGAAACTGCAATAGTTTACTTACATTATTGGCTCTTACCTATTTTCTTCCACCCGCGTCCGGGGATGATGCAACACCGGTTGCATGACAGGGAAAAAATTATGATGCAAATTTGCTTCTTATGATGCAGGCTGATATTTTTCAAAAACTTGACAATCCTGCCTGGTATGCATTAGCAGAAACACACCAGCCATTTGCCGTTGGCAATCACAACTTAAAGCGATATCGGAAAGACATTGTTTCTTTTATAGCTTATGATCATGCGGAAGAAAATGCTTTGTCTGAACTGGACAGGTTGACCGACGCTGATGAAACTTTTTTCATTATCGGTAATCTTCCCAATCTGCCACCGAATTACATCATCGAAACCAGGTTATCCTGTGATCAAATGATTTGTTTGGCATTAGCAAATTTGCCTCCTTTTACTGCGGTTATTGAACAACTCGAACAAAACGATGAACAACAAATGCTGGTGCTCATCAACCTGGTGCAGCCCGGCTATTTCCTGCCCGGCACAAGGCTCATCGGTGATTACTATGGTATACGGCAAAATGGAGCATTGGTCGCCGTAACGGGTGAACGTATGCGAATGAACGGGCTTACAGAAATCAGCGCCGTAGTGACTCATCCTGGTTTTACCGGTCGTAAATATGCACAGCAGTTAGTAGCACACGTGGCAAAAAAAAATATTGACGCGGGCATCATTCCTTTTTTGCACGTTGCTGAATCCAATGAAAGGGCCATCGGTATCTATCAGCGGCTACGCTTTACGAAAAGAAGAATTATTGATTTTTGGAAAATAAGAAGAATGGAATGAATTATTCTTACCTGATTTATTTTAGCGACGCGAAAGAAAATGGAAAAATTTGGCATCTAAGCATTAAAATTCGTTATACCGGTCGCTTTTAAAAGAAAAGTCGGCCGTATATTTGAAATGCTGTGTTGCGCATTATTTTTTATAGTTTAAATTGTACATACTTCTTTAAAACCAAACCAACATGAAAAGGTATTCTGTCCTTGTACTTCTTTTAGCATTAACTGCATTTGTTTTTTCGTATTGTAAGAGTTCCAAAAAAGCCACAGCGGCCAAGCCCGCCGAACCCGCAAAGCTGGCTTACCAAAATGGTTTGCATACGGTCATTATGACCAATTGCAGTCCCTGCCATATTCCTGCAAAGGGGGGCACAAAAAAAGCATTTGATAATTATGCGAACGCAAAATCAGACATTGACGAGATGCTTCGCCGGATTCAGCTTAACCCCGGCGACAAGGGATTCATGCCTTTTAAGAAAGATAAACTAAGCGACAGCACCATTGCCGTTTTTAAGCAATGGAAGGATGACGGAATGCTGGAGAATTAATATTGTATCAATTCAAAATTGTCGTATGCTGCCTGGGAGTTACCGGCACCTGGAAACCGGTAACCGGAAACTAATACTCGATTATTTTGGGCTTCTCGTAAAATGACCTCGTTCAATAGGTATATTCGGGTGCAGCGATCCCGTTGCAACGCAGATAAACGATGCATTGCCCGCGATGATGAGTGATATGATCGAGCGTGGCATAAAATCCTTTGGTACGATCCTCGTTCATTAGCGTTTTGGACAGAACTTCCTTTAATGAATCATAAGCCTGGTTCAGGTAAGCTATCACTTCCTTCCTGCTTTTTGATGTTGCCGGAGGGGCCCAGGAAGTCTTAACTCCTTTCACATAATTGTCGTTCCACCATTCAATACCGTAGGCAATATGATGGAGCTGTTCCCGGAAATTCCAGCCATCATTTGCCGGTTTGAAATTGTCAAGGTTTTGTGGCATGGCGTCCGCTACAGCAAGTGTGTATCCCCTCGAATTTTCAAGGAGCGTTAATAGATTTTCTTTCATATCTGTTTTTTTATCTCTTTATTCGGTTCATTCGCCTTGGTTTCATACTTTGCAGGGGACGGGATTATAGCGCAGTTTGGGGCCTGTAAAAATTTCCTTTTTCAAAAATATAAACCGCGGAACAGGATGATTTAAGAAATCTTGCTATCTTTTAGCGGAAGATGTTAAAAGAGACATTAAAAAGGAAGTTTCACCTGAGGCTACCGTTAATGCAACACACATCCGGGTATTTTTTCTGAATCATTGCGATGCTGGTACGGGCACCTGAAAACAAGTAGGTGGCAAAAATCCGGTCCCTGCAGATAGTTTAAGTCAGCTTCCATATGTAGTGATTAATCTCGAGGGGCGAATTGCTATTTAAAAGCTGGTTTTGGAGATATTAAATCCTTTTGTATGATAATTCTCCATTGCTAATCTGCGCCTTTTGCGTTTCTTTGTAGGATAAACTCTACAAAGAATTCCTTTAAATATTACAGATTATTGAGCACCCGATCTATTTTTTTCGTTTTTTTGCGTTCGTTTCTTTTCCGCGAGCCGCTTTTTGAAAAACCATTCCGAACTACCATACTAACACACCCTTGAATATGCGACAGCTCAAAATCTCAAAATCGATCACCAACCGTGAATCCGCTAGTCTTGAAAAATACCTGCAGGAAATTGGCAAGGTTCCTTTGATCTCTCCGGAAGAAGAAGTTCAGTTAACAAATTTGGCGAAAAAGGGCGACAAAACTGCCGTAGACCGTTTGGTTAAAGCCAATCTTCGGTTTGTTGTTTCTGTAGCCAAGCAATACCAGGGTCAGGGCCTTTCCCTTCCGGACCTGATCAATGAAGGAAATATTGGGCTGATCAAGGCAGTGGAACGGTTCGATAATACCCGTGGGTTCAAGTTTATTTCCTTTGCTGTTTGGTGGGTTCGCCAGGGTATCATAAAGGCGATTGCCGACAATTCACGGATGATCAGGCTGCCATTAAACAAAGTAATACTGAATAATAAGATTCTTACAACTACCTCATTGCTGGAGCAGGAATTGGGCAGGTCACCATCGGTTGAGGAACTCGCCGAAGCATTGAATATGGATGCCTCAGATATTGCAGCACACATGGTCATTAAGGACAGGCATCTCAGTTTGGATACTCCTTTTTCAGATGAAGATGACAGTTCATTGCTGGATACAGTAGAAAATGAAAACGCAGTGAAAGCTGACGCGAGGCTACAGCATGCCGAATCACTTCGCAAGGAAATCTCCCGTTCGTTAAAAACACTTACCGAAAGGCAAAAGAAAATGGTCTGCTACTTTTATGGAATAGGCGTTGATTATCCTTTGAGCCTTGAAGATATAGGCCATAGGTTTGATATAACGCCAGAGCGGGTGCGGCAAATCAAAGACAAGGCCATCACCAAATTGAGAGCCAGCCAAAATTTTAACCAGTTGCGTAGTTTCCTGGGAGCATAAAAGAGCCTATTCATGTGATCATTTTTTCCATGATCATAAATTCCACTGGTTGTGTGGGAACACCAAATCTTGTATCGCCGGGAAAAGGTTCTGTTCGATAAGTATTATAATATCCCTGCTTTTCATACCAGCTGATCAACTCGGTCCGGGCAGAAATCACCCGCATAAAAATTCGATCGCAACCCAAGTGCCGTGCATGGTTTTGAGCTTCATTCATGAGTTGTTTCCCGATACCTTTCGCTTGCTCTGAAGGGGAAACACTTAACATACCGAGGTACAATCCATCACTCGTTTTTTGAATAAACACGCATCCCTCTATCTCGCCCCGGTCATTTAAATATTTCAGAAAAACAGCGTCGTCGGCCTTCATTAATGCCGCCAGTGCCGGCTCATCGATTCTAAGTTCTCCTTTGATGAGATCGGCTTCGGTGGTCCATCCTTTTTTCGAACCTTCGCCACGGTACGCGCTGTTAATCAGTGCCACCAGCGCCGGTATATCCTGGAAGGTTGCAATTAATACAGCCATGAAATGAAGATACGACTGCATTAAATGCGACCGGGTTCGAAGCCGGCATAGTTGTTTTGTGGCTGGAAATGAAGCCAGGTCCTGAACTAACTAACCCAAATTTTAACCCGGCTTTGATGTAAATATTTGGTAACCAGTTCGCAAAATCAGCGCTAGAAAGTTTGCGAAAAAAAATTCGGAAAATACTATGAAGTTCCAGTGTTTTTACTTTGTTTTGTTCCCGATTTCACAAATGACCCTAATTTCCGACCCATGAAGCTAACTGTACACCCCTCTGATGTTTTGCCTGACGGCTTTGCTCATTTTTTTGACGCCGTTACCATTTCCCTTGCCGCTGGCTGCACTGCAAGACGACACACCGTTAACTTCACCATTCAACCGGTTGGAATTGTAGCTCCCCTTCAAAATTTTTTTTACAGGCCTAAAGAAAGTAAAAGTTTCAATGGCACTGTTAGCCAAAAGAACATTTCGCTTTTCGGGGGTTTGAATTATAACACTACTGTTGATGTCGCGGAATTTGCTGATAGCTGTCATTCAGTATCGCAAATTGCCGGCCGTCGAATATTTTTCCGTACTCGTATCCCCAAAACTTCTGATGAGTTGTTTTCTTTGAGTACTGGTCTCTGCTATGTCCGGGTAAAAAACAAAGCAACCAGTGAAACAACTCTCCTGCAACATGTCAAAATATAACTGAGCAGGCTCCACTCTCTACCGCAGAAGTAATTTGAAAGCGGGATCTCTTAATTGAGGTCCCGTTTTTTATTCTTCCGACTACTGACAGCTACAAAAACAATTACCTTCCTAGCATGATGTGGAATAACGATTCGGGTTAAAGGTGTCATCCTTTAAAAGAACTGCCATGAAAGAAGTTGTCAACTGTGCCGCCTATTCGCAGGGCCGCCGGGTTGCAAACGTTGAGCTTCATGATGTGCATGAAGTTCTTAAAGAAGCAAACCAGTTTGTTTGGATTGGCCTGCAGGAACCTACTGAAGAAGTGCTGAAGTTGGTACAGGAAGAGTTTGGGCTTCATGAACTGGCTGTAGAAGATGCCAGTAATGCCCATCAGCGGCCAAAAGTGGAATTGTATGGGGATTCTGTTTTTGTAGTACTGCGAACCGTGCAGATGAACAAGGACCATCACATTGAATTTGGGGAGACTCATTTTTTTGTAGGACCAAATTTTATTGTAACAATCAGGCACGGTGCCTCCGTTACCTATGCCAATGTCCGTTCCCGCTGTGAAAGTACTCCCCAATTGCTGAGCAAAGGCCAGGGTTTTGTTTTATATGCCCTGATGGATTTCATCGTTGACCAGTATTTCCCGGTAATTCACGAACTGGAACAGGACCTCCAGATCGTGGAAGACAAAGTGTTTAAGGAAAAGCCGAGCCGTACTACCACCGAACACATATACCAGCTAAAAAGAGAATTGCTCGAAGTAAAAAGGATCATATCTCCATTAGTGGATATCTGCAACCGGTTGATGCGGTTTGACATAAAATGCATATCAGAAGAAACAAGACCCTATTTCAGGGATGTATATGATCACGCTATTCGGATTAACGAAGTGGTGGACAATACCCGCGAGCTGCTGAACACAGCGCTTGAGGCTAATTTTTCTTTAATATCCATCTCGCAAAATGATGTGTCTAAAAAGTTTGCGGCGTGGGCTGCTATTCTTGCGGTGCCTACCATGGTGGCCGGTTTTTATGGTATGAATTTCAGGTTTATGCCGGAACTGGAATGGCATTTTGGTTATCCTGTGGTAGTGTTTTTTACAATCTCGGCTTGTATTCTCGTTTATTATTTCTTCCGGCGCTCAGGATGGTTATAGTATTCAGATACCTTCTTCATAGCACTATTGTGAATCGTAAATTGATTTTTACTGCCGGAAGAAACAAGTCAAATTCCCAATTGTTTTTTCAATTTGGTCGGCAGCTTGTCTATCACCAGCTCATAAGATTGGCGAATATTTTTCCCCCATTCTTTTTTAGTCATTCGGCTAATATCGTCTGTCCAAACCCATTTATATTTTGCGACATAGGGCGCCGGCTTAAAGCCTTGCCTGCTGCAAATTTCATCAAAATCTTCATCCCGTACTTTAAAAGAAGCGGAAGTTGGTGACTGATCCAGCCCAACAACGCAAAACATCTTCGACCCTATAGAAAAAACCAGATCATGTCCCCATTTAATATCTTCTGTAACGGCAGGAAGTTTCTTGCAGATTGCCTGGATGTCTTCCGTAGTCATAATGAAAATTGAAAATTTAAGGGCAAACTTATCAATTATTGTTTGGTTAGGAATGGAGCGTCGTTTAAAATCGGTGGTTTTCGGTGTTGCACACTGTACTTTTTAATAGAAGCCGCCGGAATTTTTAAACTTGCAACCCTTTTTCTGCAGCCACAGTCCTTTTCGTGGCAGAATATGTTTTAAGAAATATTCCTGTTGCAAACAACTGCCGCGTTCAATTGAAAAAGATAACAACCATCCTGCTGCTGGCCTCTTTCCTGGTTTTTCAATATGCCCGGCAGGTAAGTTATTGGGAATGCAGGGTGTCAAATTCGTTCAAGGCTAATAATGAAAAATGTGATTGTGAGCAACTGGTTGACCAGGTTGCCGATCAGGGCGAACCATTCCCGGCCTCTGCCCATAATAATCATTTTCATGTGGATGATGGCTTTTATCCTGCCGGCGCGGTTGCAATAAAAAAATCGATCGTTATCAATCAATCTTCGCGGGGCATGACGCTGACGGTGTTCCTAAATAACATCATCGCTTCCCGTCTCGAACGACCGCCACAAATGCTGTGACTCTTTCCTTTTTTATTGTGTGGCAGCTTGTACCAGTAAGTATACTGCGTATTTTTCAAAGCTGCACGTTAATCTATTCAATTACTTCAACTAACATTCATCAGAATGAAAAAGATATTCATTTCTGCAGTGCTGCTTGTAACGGCAGCATGCATAAAAGCGCAACAGGCCGCAACCAATCAGGATATTTTATACGGCAAGATTCAAAAAGACGATCTGCAAAAAACTCCCTTTTCAGAATGGTTTAACCCCGGATATGAAAATTACCAGCCTGGTGATTCCCTGACCGATAAAATAAAAAAACTCATTACCAACGATATCAGCCTCCAGGTTTTTTTAGGGACGTGGTGTGGCGATAGCCGAAGGGAAGTGCCCCGTCTGCTTAGGCTATTGGATGAGGTTGGTTTTCCGCAAAAAAGCCTGCAAATTATAGCATTGGGTGGCGGTGATTCAATGATAAAACAAAGTCCCCGGCATGAAGAAGCAGGTAAAGCGATATTCAGGGTACCGACTATTATTGTGTACAGGAAAGGCGTTGAATTAAATCGCATCAATGAATTTCCCGCTTTGTCACTGGAAGCGGATCTATATGCAATACTCAGCGGGCAATCGTATAGTCCGAATTATAAAAGTTTTGCCGTCATTAAGAATTGGTTGGAGACGGGTACCCTTCTTAATAAAAATATTAGTCCCAGGAGCCTTGCTGCGCAGTTGCAATCACTTACCAATGGTGAAAACGAATTAAACAGCCTGGCTCATTTGCTGCTCGCGCAGGGAAAAAAGGAGGAGGCATTAAAAATATTCCAGGTTAACTATTATATATACCCGGAATCATCCAACGTGCTTTCAAGCCTGGGAGAAGGGTATTGCAGAATCGGTGATCAAAAAAATGCGGTGTCAAATCTTGAAAAAGCATTGGAGATAAATAAAGATCCTAAGATGGTGAAGGAGATACTGGCGATTTTATATGAGGCAAAAGAGTTAAAGTAACGTCATGTGAGCCGGGAAACAGGCAGTTTTGTTTAATTTGTTCCCGAAAGTAATTGTCATCCGCATGTCTGTAATCAAACGCATCAATCCATTTTCAAAAACGAATAACGACACTGGGTTTGGAACCAATGTAAGTGGGTATGGAGGCAGGTTTATCAACCGTGATGGAACCTATAATCTGCAGAAAACAGGTGTTTCGTTTTGGGACCGGTTTAGTCTTTTTCACAGTATGCTGAATATGCCATTGTGGAAATTTATTATGGTGATAGTCCTGTTTTTTATTACGATCAATTTGCTGTACGCAGTGATCTACTTTTTAATAGGCACCGGAGGGTTCCAGGGTATCATTGCCGGTACGCGGTGGGAACAATTTAAGGAGGTTTATTTTTTTAGTGCGGAAACTTTCACCACAGTCGGCTATGGCCGGGTAAACCCCGTAGGCGATGCGGTAAATGTAGTGGCGGCGATTGAAGCAATGACTGGTTTTCTTTCTTTTGCAGTCGCCACCGGTCTTATCTACGGCAGGTTTGCCAGGCCCCGTCCCCATATTGCTTTCAGCGATCATGCGTTAATAGCGCCCTACCAGGACAAAAAAGCCCTGATGTTCCGGATCGCTTCTTATAAAGACAACCATAATCTTACAGATGCCGAAATAAAAGTGAATCTTGCTTTGCAGGTGCAGGAAAATGGTCAGGCCTCGTATAAATTTTATTCGCTGGAGTTGGAACGAAGCAAAGTGGATACCCTGATGATGAACTGGACGGTTGTGCATCCAATTGATGATAATAGTCCTTTGCTCGGTTTGTCTGAAGAAGATTATAGGTCGGCCGATGTAGAAGTGTATGTGCAGGTCAGGGGTTTTGACGATGTATATGCTACCACGGTGATCCAGCGGACTTCATATACCTATGATGAAATAATATTCAATGCCCGTTTTTCAACTATGTATCACGAAAGTGAAGATGGAAAGACAACCATACTCGAACTGGACAAACTCAGCAGTTATTATAAGCTGTGAGCGTAGCTAACCAGTGGCTTCGACAATGGCCGTTCACGTTGAAGGGAGCCTGGCTGGCAAATCAATAAAAAGGCCGGTTCAATACCGGCTTTTTTATTAAGACTTCTGCTAATTTATTTTTCTTCGGGTTTAGCAGTCTTCTTTTTTTCCTCCACCATTGCGATGTACTTTGTTTGTTGTTCCGGAGTGAAAAATTCAAACAACTTTGCTTGTTTTTCTTTCTTCAGTTCCATTTTACGTTCTTTTTGAACTTCCGGGGTCACGCTTGCATCTTTTTTCAGGGCTTCC
>Ga0137431_1000469_pt1 | contig 14586 bp, 10 predicted proteins | sample EasRivERMZT800_2_FD_104646 | JGI IMG/M metagenome (GOLD analysis project Ga0137431, IMG submission 104646) | Soil microbial communities from meander-bound floodplain in the East River, Colorado, USA - East River MetaG ERMZT800_2 | ecosystem: Environmental > Terrestrial > Soil > Floodplain ... | reverse complement strand
TAAAGCTTGTTCTGGCCAAAGTATTTATTTACTTCCTGCAGGTAGGCAAGCAGGGTATATTTCTTTAGCTCGAAATCAATATAGCCCTCAGCAAACCAGGTTTCGGACAAATGCTTCATGATGCCGGTGGATTTAGTATTCCTAATTTACAACAAAGCAGGCAGACTTCATAGCTTTTGGTCAGGTGCACATTGTTAAATAGACAGGTCATCAATGAAGTAAGCAATCATTATGCCTGGCGCAAGTGACCTCAAACCCACAATGTTAAAATGGATATGAAGAAGCGGAAAAACTTAGTCAACGTTGCCCGGCATCTTTTCCTTTGGATCTTTGTGGGCATCTATTTCAATTCCTATAGTTAATTGAAAAAAATGCTTTCCCTGGGCCACATCATTTTTGTAATCATATTGGTTGACATAACCCGGTTGTATAGTCAGCCACTTGTTAGCCTGATAGCCAACTCCGGCAAAAAAGCGGTTGCGCTCGAAGTAAGGAGCCTTATTGGTAAGGAATATTTCATCAAACGAAGCCACATAAAATGTTTTTGGACCAATTTTTTTGTTGTTAATGGGAAGGGCGACGTTCAACCGGTAGCGAAAACGGTTGCGATAGCTATCCTTAAACCAGCGTTGCTCCGCCCGGTATCGATGCTCAAATTTTAATCGTTCGAGGAAGTGATTCATGGTAAGTTGTTGCCAGAATCGAAATTCGTCTGAACTGAGTGGTTTTACAAAATTGCCTCCATCTGGGTATGTCACATATTTACCCGTTCCAAGAAGGAACAAAAAATTTTTGTTCACTGAATAAGAAACGCCGCCCTTTATTTCGTAATAGTAGTGATTGTCGTAAAAGGATTGCGATCGTAATTGCAGTTCATTTAACACGCTCCATCTTTCCGACAAGACGAGTTTTGTATTGATTACATTCCAGGATCCAAAATCCGATTTTTGAGAAAACGCTATTTGTGACATCAATAGTAAAACAATAACACATGCTCTCATTATTATTCTCCGATAAATTAGAAAGGAAATAAGTTTAAAACAAGCTGACCAAATCCATCATATTTCCCTGTCCGCGTTAAAATTTTCCAATTCTTTAGCAACAGAGGTTAAGAAAGTAGCACCAAGACTTCCATCTACTATTCGATGGTCATAACTCAGGGACAAGTACATCATGTGTCGAATGGCAATACTGTCGCCCTGTGCAGTTTCAATTACAACGACACGTTTCTTAATGGCGCCGACGGCCAGTATCGCTACCTGCGGCTGATTGATTATCGGAGTACCCATAAGGCTTCCAAAGGTTCCAACATTTGTTAAGGTAAAAGTCCCACCCTGCGTGTCATCCGCCCTCAGCTTTCCATTGCGTGCATTATCAGCAAGACTATTTACCTGTTTTGACAAGCCAACCAAATTTAACTGGTCTGCATTTTTGATGACAGGTACAATCAGGTTGCCGGCAGGCAATGCAGTTGCCATGCCGATATTAATATCTTTTTTAACTATGATCTTATCGCCATCCAGCGAGCAGTTGACCAGCGGGAACTTTTTAATGCATTTTATAATGGCTTCAATAAAAAGTGGTGTAAAAGTGATCTTGGTGCCCTCCCTCTTTTCAAACTCGTTTTTTACCCGGTCTCTCCACAACACCAGGTTGGTAACATCAGCTTCCGTAAAACTGGTCACATGCGGACTTGTATGCTTGCTGCGAACCATGTGCTCAGCTATCAGTTTCCGCATACGATCCATTTCTATAATTTCAACGTTGCCGGAATAAGCCGCCAGTGCTGACTGATCATTCGTTTGAGAAGATGGCTCCCTAATTACCGCGATTTCATGTTGACTCACCCCCCGTTGTTCTTGACCTCTGGGTTCCGGCTTATGACCCTTCGCCCCGAACTTTCTGTCACTTACATATTGGAGGATATCTTTTTTTGTCACGCGGCCATCATTGCCAGTACCGGGAATAGCCTCCAGTTCAGTCATGCTCACATTTTCGTTAGCAGCGATATTCAACACAAGCGGTGAATAAAAACGATTGGAAGAACCATTTGATGATTGGGCTTTTGACGCTACCGAAGTAGTTGTTTCCACGACTACCTCGTCCTGGGTATTTTGGGTCAGCACGGTTCCCCGCGAGGGCTCTGTTAATGATGGCTCATTTGAAATTGGTTCTTCTGCTCTGGTTTTAATTCTTGCAATCACTGATCCTACCGGAACCACATCATTGATCTTAAAAAAAATGCTTTCTATCACGCCATCTGCAGTGCTGGGCACCTCACTATCCACCTTGTCGGTGGCGATGTCGAGTACTGTCTCATCCATCTTTACGTTATCGCCAGGATTTTTATGCCATTTTAAAATGGTTGCCTCCGTTATACTTTCACCCAATTTGGGCATTATTAAATCAACTGTAGCCATAACTTTTTTTTACAAACTATTGGATTTTTGTTCTTTGTCTTCAGCCAACCGGCAGACAACTCATTCTCTATGTTTCTGCCCAACTGATTGGGAAGGAAGTTTTTTAAAAGGTCAAAGGTAACGAATTGAATTTTATCAGGAGATCAACCATTTGACAGAATGAATTTGCGAAGAAAATTGAGAGCATTCATTGCCGTCATCGCTATATTTCGCTGCCGGTCAAACCGTAGGTTAAGTTTTAAAGTTTCAATTTTTTCACTATTTCCAGCGGCGATCCAGACAGTACCCACCGGTTTTTCTTCAGTGCCTCCATCCGGGCCCATTATGCCGGAGACGGCCAATGCATAATCAATGTCTAATTTTTCAATGGCTCCTTTTACCATTTCCCTCACCGTTTCTTCGCTAACAGCGCCATTTTCAGTAAGAGTATCGTGTTTTACATTCAATATATTTTCCTTTACATCATTGGCATAGCTAACTATACTGCCTTTGTAATAGGCCGATGATCCTGCAATACTGGTAATAAGATGAGCGATATAGCCACCGGTACAGCTTTCTGCGGTCCCCATGGTTTTTCCTTTTGCCTTTAAGATTTTTCCAACAACAATTTCCAGCCCTTCATCTGCATTTGTCACCAACCATTCCTTTACCAATATTTGCAATTGTTCAAAATATGGTTCAAGTTCTTTTTCTACTACTTCTTTATTAAAACCCGTGGAAGTAAGTCTCAATTTCACCATTCCATAACTGGGGAGATATGCCAATTTAATATGGGAGGGGAGTGACGCCTCAAAATTGATCAGTCGTTCAGCAATTATTGACTCACCCTGACCTGCTGTAAAAGCAGTTTTGTGAACGATGGCAGGCAGATGAAATGTTTTCAATAAACGCGGGATCACTTCATCTGTCATCAATCCTTTCATTTCATGCGGTACTCCGGGAAGAGAGATAAAAACGGCCTCCTCGCGACCCCAACTTGTCGGGGCCACCATTGCTTTGTGAAAACTGTCCTGCGAATCTGTTTTTGCCAGGGATTTTAGTAAGCTATCGGAGTCTTTGCTAATTTGGCCCTGTATGTATTTGAGTCCCTCCTTCGGAGTGGATTGGGGGGGCCCGCCGAACCACATTCCCGGAGCAGAACCCCTGGCATTATGCAATACCGTACATACATCCGGTACTTCTGCCTGTTTTAAATTTCTTTCCAATATAGGACCGGGACGCCGGTACACTTTTTCAAATAAATATTTTACATGATTCAAGACATTTTCATCCGTGATCATCTTACCGCCAAAATATTTACACAATAAAGGCTTGGTAATATCATCTGCCGTTGGTCCGAGACCGCCTGTAATGATGATAATCTGTGACTGACGGCCCTCGTCATCAAGTGCATGCCAGATATCTTCCCATGAATCGCCGACAGCCACTCTCCGGTGGACCCAAACTCCAATCTTATTTAATTCCTGTGCTATGAAGGCGCTGTTGGTGTCAATGGTTTGACCGATCAGTAATTCATCGCCGATGGTGATAATAGAAGCGTGGACAACGGAAGACATATTCAAATTTGAGAAGCAAATATCAGTTATTCAGTCAAACTAACATCGTCATAAATGCCTTTGAGTTACAATTTGAGGATGTTGCATACGACCGCTCTTTAACTTCATTTTCCATGTTTCAAGATAAATTCTTTTTAGTTTTAGCCAAAATATCGATGCTCATGAAGAAATTTGGTTTGGCCGTTTCCTGTAGTTTAATCGTAAGCATTTCATTTTCGCAAACAATAAATCAAAAATTACGAAAAGCCTTTCAGCATTTTGAAAAGGATGAACAACTGAAACATGCTGTCAGCTCGTTGTATGTAATAGACGCTAAAACGGGTAGCGTGATATTTGATAAAAATTCGCAGATTGGATTGGCCCCTGCTTCTACGCAGAAAATTATTACCAGCGTGACAGCGTTTGAACTATTAGGAAAAGATTATAGATATAAGACTGAACTGGGATTCGTCGGAAAGAATGACGATGGTACCATAAATGGAAGCATGGTTTTAATTGGAAGCGGTGATCCAACTTTTGGTAGCTGGAGATGGGAGAGAACCAAACCTGATAGCATTTTACATGAGTTTACCAGCTGTGTAAGTGAATCAGGCATTAGATTTTTTAAAAATTCCTATGATTTTGGGATAAGACATTTTGAAACTCAAAATATTCCAGATGGCTGGATTTGGCAGGACTTAGGAAATTATTACGGTTCGGGTGCTTCTGCTTTGAATTGGCGGGAAAATCAATTTGACATAATTCTGGCTTCTGGAAAAAAGATAGGAGATTCTGTTGACGTTATCAGTTACAAGCCCCGGATCACCAGTTTTCAGGTTTGGTCGGAAGCAAAGTCCGCAGCAAAAGGAACGGGGGATAATTCATTTGTGTACCTGCCCATTGGCCACAATGAAATTATTGTCAGAGGCACGATTCCAATAAATGAAAATAAATTTTCTATTTCGGCGTCTTTCCCGAACCCCGAGATTCAATTTATGCGTGATTTACTTGATTCATTAACTATTAGGCGAATTGGATTCGGTTCCAATGAGCCAGGAAAAATTGGCTTGTTAAACGGAAAGAAAATTAAAACGAACCCTCTTTATAAAATTATCTGTATCCACAATTCTCCCTCCCTCGATTCCATTATTTACTGGTTCAATAAAAAGAGTATCAATCTCTACGGTGAAGCTCTGATCAAGACTTTCGCTTACGAAAAACAGGGTTTTGGTTCAACAGATAGTGGGGTGGCTATAGTAAAAAAATTTTGGCGGGAAAAAGGGCTCGATGAACTTGAGTTAAATATCGGAGATGGTTCTGGCCTTTCACCCCAAAATCGTGTTACAACACATGCCCAGGTCGAAATTTTAAAGTATGCTAAATCCAAAAGCTGGTTTCCATATTTCTCCAAATCCTTACCTGAGCATAACGGTATGACCATGAAAAGTGGCACTATAAAAGATGTAAAAGGGTTTTGCGGATATCATAAATCGAAAGATGGCAGCGAGTACATTTTTTCCTTCCTGGTCAATAACTACAATGGGTCTGCCGGCCAACTGGTGAATAAAATGTACAAAGTGCTGGATGTATTGAAGTGAGCATTGGAAAAAAATGGAGGAACTGTATGTTTAAGCCATGCAATTCACCTATTTTGTCGCACAATTTTCCCTCACATGAAATTACTTCTGACTTTTTCTTTGTTAACATTAGCAATTATCGGCTGCAAAGATGGTAAAAAAGGTTCCGCGGAGCCTGAGGTCGGCAATGACCTTGCTGCCTTCTTTGAAAAGTATTATGAGGAAAGACTTCAGTTCTTTCCCCTGGAGGCAACTTCTATTGGCGACAATCGCTACAATGATATACTCCCGATTTCCTTTACCGACAGCTATCGCAGCAAGCTAAAAGCTTTTTATGAACGTTACCTTACTGAATTAAACAATTTCAAAAAGGATGACTTATCGGAAAAGGATCGGCTCAATTATGATGTTTTTGGGTATGAAACAAAAATGAATAAGAAAGCCCTGGCATTCACTGATAATTATACTCCATTTAATCAATTCTATGCACTACCGCTTTTTTTGGGTCAGTTAGGAAGCGGAACCGGCGATCAGCCATTCAAAACATTGAAGGATTACGATGATTGGTTAAAACGGGCGTCGGGCTTTAAGGCCTGGGCGGACAGCGCGATTTTATATTTTGGAAAGGGATTTAATGCTCAATATGTATTGCCCAAAGACATAGTAATAAAAATGATTCCGCAGATGAAAGACCTGATAACACCTGACGTCACTAAAAGTATTTTTTATGGCCCCGTTTTAAATATGCCTGCTGCTTTCAGCGACGCAGATAAGAAGCGCATCAGTGAGGAATATACAACGTTGATTAAAGGAACTCTGGAACCGTCCTATAAAAAGTTGGGAGCTTTTTTAGAACAAACCTATTTACCAAAAGCAAGAACCACATCAGGCATAAGCGCATTGCCGGGAGGGAATGATTATTATGCATTCCTTGTCGAAAATCAAACTACAACTATTAAAACTCCCGGCGAGATTCATAAAACAGGTCTTGAAGAAGTAGCAAGGATAAGAAAGCTCATGGACAGTGTAAAGAATTCAACCGGTTTTAAGGGTGACCTTAATTCATTTTTTGAATACATGCGAAACGACAAAAGATTCACTCCCTATAAAACACCAAAAGAGGTACTGGATGCATTCAAAAAGATTCATCAAACGATGCGGCCACAAGTAGCAAAAATGTTTAGGAGGGTGCCCCGCTCAGCCTTTGAAATTCGTCAAACTGAAGCGTTTCGGGCTGCTAGTGCCAGCCCTGAATATTACACTGGGTCGGCGGATGGATCCAGGCCTGGTATTTTTTATATTCCGATCCTCGATGCTACCACATTTAACATCACTAATGGCATGGAATCACTTTTCCTGCATGAAGCTATTCCCGGGCACCATTACCAGACATCTTTGCAGCAGGAAGACACTACCTTGCCAAAGTTTCGCCGGTATGATGGTAATAATGCTTACGTGGAAGGATGGGCGTTGTATTGCGAGTCATTGGGAAAAGAACTGGGTCTATACAGCGACCCTTATCAATATATGGGGGCATTGGGGGATGAAATGCACCGGGCTATCCGCCTTGTTGTGGACGTAGCCATTCATACCAAAGGAATGAGCAGGGAGGCGGCTATTAAATATATGATGAACAATGAAGCTATCAGCGAACAGGGAGCGACTGCGGAAATAGAACGATATATGGTATTACCAGGGCAGGCTTTGTCATATAAGATTGGAGCATTGAAAATAAGGGAACTTCGGGACCGTTATGAAAAACAACTGGGCAATAAATTTAGCCTGGCTGATTTTCACGACGAAATACTGAAAAATGGAGCGCTTCCTTTAAGCATCCTGGAAACAAAAATGGATGCATGGGCCGCCAGGCAAAAATCATGAATTCTTAGGCTGCAAGTTTTGGCGGTCGTTAAATAAGGGGAATCATCCAAAGCCAAAATGGCTGAAGAAAGACATATCCATTTTTAACAACCAGGGAGCAGCCAGCGCGGCAATCCAAAAAAGGAATATCAATATCTTTCCGGCAAGGGAGATGTCCTGTATTACGTGACGGTGCAGCAGGGCTTGTATGGTATGCATAATTTTTTCTTCCCGCGGGCTGTATTCATACGGAGGGCCTGTTGGAATATCGCGGAAAGAAGCATGTTCTTCGATCAAAACATTCCGCATTTTCCAGTAATCTTCGTCGGGTAAATCTTCATACGAAGTATCCGCATTGATACCTTCCCGTTCAATTCTTTTTTCCGTTTTGTCCATGTTCCTGTCAGGCCGCAATCGCAAAAGAATTAATGCCGGAAATATAAACAGTACGTAAAAATTCAGTTTCCAGGCAATCCAACACATGAGTGCGGCAGAAAGAAAGATAAAAACCTTGCTTAGAATGCTTTCTTCATCGAGGAAAACGCGGTTGAGCAACTGTCCGCCGTCGAGAGGATAGATGGGCAACAGGTTAATGATATTCAGCAGGATCAACAATAATGCAATGCGTGAAAGGGATATGTCAAAAAGATAATAGCCATCGGGGTCATTGCGATCGATGAGGTGGAAAATTATCCCGAGAATGATCCCCGGCAACGGCCCCGCCAAAATAATAATGGCTGACTGTTTTTGGGAAACCTCTCTTTTTGTTCCGGATACATAAGCGCCAAGAAGCGGAATAAAAAAAATCCCTAAATCATTGTAGCGATAATATTTCATTGCAAAAAAATGTCCCAGCTCATGGAAAATGACTATCGCCGTGATCAATAACAACATGATATAGCTGGGGAAAATATAGTAACCTAGTATAAGATAAAGGGCAAGGCTGGTAATCGAACGCAGCCAAATATTTGCAGGCTGTTCTTCCTTCTGGTATTTGGGTGGATACGGGACTGCTTCCGCCAAAACAGGTGGATCTTCATTGGTTGGGGTCGCAGGTGCCGGAAAGTTCTCCATGTTTCAAAATTAGCTAAAATAGGGTCGCAGTTTTCGTAGCAGTTGATCGGGCATCGTTGTTCGTTTCATGGTTTTTGCTTCCATAAAATACAAAATAATTTTCCCGGTAGCAAGCAATTCATTTTTTTCATTGAAAACTTCGTGGTGGAACTCAATTTTATGGTGTACGGGCAGTTCTCTTAAAATTACTTTGATAGTGAGCAGGTCATCATAAACGGCCGGTCGCAGATACCGGCATTGTACTTCAATTACAGGCATAATGATACCCATCTTTTCCATATCTGCATAGGTAAAACCCAGTTGCCGAATTGATTCCGCACGGGCTGTTTCAAACCATGGAAAATAATTGCTGTGGTATACCACGCCCATCTGATCGGTTTCAGCGTAGCGGACACGCAGCTGTGTTTCGGTACTAAACATTATTCGGCCGGGTTGGGGGTTTGTTGCAACAGGTTTGTCTTTTCCTTCAGGTTTGGTAAACCGATTGCTGATTAGTCACATATTAGCGCCATGGCGAATATTCCTGTTTCAATCAGTTGATTTTTTTTTCATGTCAGGAAGATATGAACTATTTGCCTATGAATCTATCCATGCTGACCTTTCCGGGACCGGTAAATAACAAAGCAATAAAACAAAGGAGGTATAGCGTAGCTTTTTCGCCAGTGTTAGTAAAATCACCTTTATGTGCATAAAAAACAGCAACAGCCATGTTTAAGATTAATGGAATGCAGGCGAGGCGGGTGAATAAGCCGAGCACAATGAAGACAGCGCAAAAAAACTCTGAAAAGATTGCCAGCCCAAGGGAGACAGAACTGCCAATATGAAATGGGTCGGCAAACTTTGATGACATGCTTGCAAAGTTGATCAGTTTATTGTAGCCATGCGGTATCATGAGACCGCCCAATGCCAGACGTAACATCAAAGCTGCGAACGAAATACTATTGTCGGAATATTTTATACTGAATAGCCTTTTCATTTGGTGAGAAATTTAGGGTGCAATGATACAGAAAGAATTTTTAATTCTTTTAACAGGGTAAACGAACACTTAATTGTTAAATAGAATGTAAGAATCGAGTTATCCACACCTGTTTGGAATGATTGTTGGCGACGGATCGAAATAAGTTGGAATATTGCAACGTTAATCCAGCACGGTTTAAAGGACATCCCGCATGAAGCACTTATTCTTTTTGGCAGGCCCTATGCTTTTCGGCATAGTTGCGTTTTCTCAGGAAACAAGTTTTTATTCAGACCCTTTTACAAAATTCAAAGAAGCCAAAGAGTATTTTCAAAAAGAACAATATGCGCTTGCTTATCCCTTGCTAAAGGAATTGGATCAGTCGGTAAAGGAGACAGATATAGCCAACAATCCGGTAACAGTACAGGAGATCAGCTATTATACTATTGCCTGCGCCTTGAAACAGGGTGAGGCAAAAGCGGAAGACGAAGCAATCCGTTATATTGACGTTGAAAAGAATACGCCCCGGGTTCAGATGATGAACTTTCATTTGGGTGAATATTATTATCGTCAGCAACAATTTAGCAAGGCTGCGGATCATTATGAACAGTCTAATATTGCCAACCTTAGCAACAGGGAAATTGCCGAAATGAAATTTCACCAGGGCTATTCTTATTTTACATTGCAGCGATTTTCAGAGGCCAAACCTTTGTTTAACACTATCCGTTCCATGAAGGATGACCCCAATTATTTGGACGCAAATTATTATTATGGCTTCCTGGCATTTCGGGATAAACAATACAACGACGCACTACAAAGTTTTAAGATCGTGGAAAATGAGAAGGACTACGCCACCGTGGTACCTTATTATATTGCCCAGATCTATTACATACAGGGTAAAAAAGAAGAAGCGCTGAAATATGCGGAAACCAAGATTAAGACCGGCAAATCGCAGTATTACGATGTTGAAATGAAACAAATGATCGGGCATGCCTATTTTGAAAGGAAGGAATATGACAAGGGGTTGCCTTACCTGGAAGAGTACGTGAAACGGGCACCAAAAGTCAGTCGCGAAGATCTTTACCAGCTTTCGTATGCCTATTACAAGAACAACCAGTTGACAAAGGCAATTGAGGGATTCAAACAATTAAGCGGCAAAGATGATTCATTGAGCCAAAGCGCTATGTACCTTTTGGGTGATGCCTATCTGAAAACGGGTCAGAAAAGCAATGCAAGGAATGCGTTTCTTTTTTGTGCCTCCAATAGCAGCGATCCTAAACAACAGGAAGTTTCACGGTTTCAATATGCCCGCCTGTCGTATGAATTGGACTACCAGGATGAAGCATTGAACAGCCTCCGTTCATTTTTGAACGACTATCCTAATTCTACCTATGATGTGCAGGCCAAAGATCTGCTGGTGGCGGTGCTCACCAATACCAACAATTATCGTGAAGCATTGGAACTACTCGATGGAATGAGTAATTCTTCGCCCCATGCAAAGAGATTGTATCCAAGGATCTTATATGGCCGTGCCACCGAGCTGGTCAATGACGGAAGGTTGGCCGATGCTGACGCTTTATTGGATAAGGCATTGAAAGATCCCAACAATGGCTCCGTATTGCCGCTGGTCAATTTCTGGAAAGCAGAAATTGCTTATCGTAATAATAAATTGGACAATGCTATAAAATATTACAATGCATACGTGAATGCCGGCTCGCCGGCAAGTGGTGAAGCCAATTCGGCGAATGTGCGATACAACCTTGGATATTGTTATCTCCGGAAAGAAAACTATCCTGTATCGCTTACTTTTTTTGAAGCGATCGCAAAAAATCCCTCTTTAAGTTCGGATGAATTGACAAAGGATGCTTATCTCAGGGCGGCCGATTGTTATTACATGGAGCGCAATTATGGAAAGGCAAAATCAATGTATGATAATGTGATCAGGCTTTCGTGGCCAGAAGAAGATTATGCTACTTTTCAAAATGCGATGATAACCGGCATCCGTAGCTCGAAGGACAAGATTAGCTTACTCAATACCATGAACAGGAAGTTTCCTTCTTCTCCGCTGGTTACAGATGCTAATATGGAAATTGCAAATACTTATATGTCAGATGAGAAGTTTGGTGAGGCTATTCCCTTTTTAAATAATGTTATAAAAAGCACCGACAATGCCAGTCTTAAGCCACAGGCACACTTAAAGTTGGGAACAGCGTATTACAATTTGAACAATAATGCTGAAGCTTTAAAGCAATACCAGCTGCTGGTTTCCCAGTATGCCAGCTCCCAGGAGGCTGATGATGCATTGGATAACGTTAAACTGATTTATATAGAACAGGGAAAGACCGACGAATATGCAGCTTTTATGCGTAAGGCCGGCAAGCCTATCAGCGTTGACACGGAAGATTCATTAACTTATGCTGCCGCCGAAAAGCAATTCGTCGACGGAAACGTATCGGCAGCTTTAAACTCTTTTGGCAATTACCTACAAAAGTTTCCCGATGGTGTGTATACCATAGATGCCAGCTACTATCGCGGAGAAATTTATAATGGAAAAAAAGATTGGAAAAATGCATTGGCGGGATATGAGCCCGTTGCCGAAAATGCTCCGAATAAGTATGCCGAAAGGGCTATACTCGCTTCAGCACGCATCTGCTTTTTCGAATTAAAGGACTATAAAAAGGCGGAGTCCTATTTTGAGCAATTAAGTAAGGAAGCATCAACGCAGGAAAATAAACTGGAAGCTATGCGTGGATTGTTGCGCAGTCAATACCAATTGCAAAAATGGACCGAAGCCGCTGCCAATGCCAGGGAACTTGCGGTTGCAAAGGGCAGCAGCTCAGACGATAAGGCGCTTGCCAATATGGCCATTGCTAAATCATTTGAAGTGGACGGGCAGTATGACCAGGCAATTGCCAATTTCAAATCGGTGGTGCAATTAAATAAAGCCGCTCTTGCAGCTGAAGCAAGATATGAGATAGCTAATTGCTGGTTTGCGCTAAACAAAATGTCTGATGCGGAAAAAGCGGCGTTTGAAGTAATCAACAAATCGGGGTCGTATGATTATTGGGTTACCAAAGCCTATATGTTATTGGGCGATGTGTATTTTAAGCAAAAGGATTACTTCAATGCGAAAGCCACCTTCCAGAGTATCGTGGATAACACCATTGATCCCACACTTAAAAGTGAAGCACAATCTAAATTGACCCGTGTGACAGAGGAAGAAGCAAGGAGTGGCAAGTTGGATGGCTAGAAGGAATGCAAATTTGAAGGCAGAAAATGCAGCAATGAATTGAAAATAACCTGATGAGCAAGATGAATATTCGAAAAAATAGAAGGACTTCAGCAAGCAGCGGTGAATTAATGTCAACAGCCGTTACCGATTCCTGCGGAAGGCCGTGGAATGGAACCGGGTTCAGAAAAGAGGTTGCAAAATTGATTTTGTTGGGTTTTGGAATTTTTTCTTTTGAAATGACTTACTCCCAGAGAGAAGATCCTTCCAAGGTCAAGGCGGTTGACATCACTTCCAGTTTCAAACCTGTCCTTAGGGAGCCGGCGAAGATAAACTTTAATGCGACTCCTCCTTCGGCTGATACCGTTAAGCCCCGATTGCAATACGAAGTGCCCAACCCTAATTTGCTATTTGCATATCAGCCCGGAACCCTTAAGCCATTGGCACTCCAGATCGATTCCACTGCGAAATTTGATAACAGTAGTTACATAAAGGCTGGATTTGGCAGCTTGAAAACCCCCTTTATTCAGGCAGGAATTTCTTTTGGCGATGGCAATACAGCAGGCGCCAATATTTATGCTAAACATGTTTCATCCCAAGGCAAACGTGAATTCCAGGATTTCACCTCGACCCAGGTTAAACTGAGTGGGTTCTATAAGACAGCAAAAAATATAGAATGGAACGGAAGCCTGGGTATGAGCCAGGACAGGACTTATAAATATGGTTACCAGCCGGAGACTCTTTCATTTAATAATGATTCATTGAGGCAGCGGTTTCAGACCATCTCTACCAGGCTTGGGATGCATAATATTTATAAGACAGAGTTCGGAGTTTCGTATTCACCTGAATTAAAGATTGACATTTTTGGCGACCACCTGAAGAACAATGAAAGCAACACCGTGGTAAATGTGCCGCTGGAAAAGACAATCGGAAAAGAATTTGCAGTAAACCTCGGCGTTACATTCGATCTTACCAGGCTTTCGCCAAATAGCAAATCTGCTGTTAATAATACTACCTGGTATATATCTCCATCTATATTGTACAAAAAAAATAATGTCAGAATCCAGGGAGGTATCAGGCCTTCGTGGGATAACTCTGACTTTAAAATGTTTCCAAACATCCTGGCGGAAGTGGGCACCGATGATCAGCGGTTTACCTTCCATGCCGGTTGGACAGGCTATATACGTAAAACAACTTTTCAATACCTCGCCTCACAAAACCCCTGGCTTTGGGCACCAACTTCCTTGCTGAACACCTGGATAGAAGAAAGGTATGCGGGATTTAAGGGTTCGGTAGGTAACCATTTTACCTACAGCGGCAAAGTGGCATTTAACAAGTTAACCAATCAACCCCTGTTTATCAATGATACCAGCCTGGTCGGAGATGGAAAATCATTCCAGGTGGTGTATGCGAATCGGCTCAATGTGTTAAATCTTGGTGGAGAGATTGGATATAATGTGGAAGAAAAAATTTCAATTATCACCAGTCTAAACTTTAACCAGTTTACAGGGTTGGAGGGGCAGGAAGAAGCCTGGGGCATGCTGCCGCTGGAATTTAATACCGCTTTGCGCTACCAGGTTATCAAAGATCTGTGGTTAAAAGGAGACCTGTTTGCCTGGAGTGGTCCGCGATATCTCAGGGAAGATGGCAGCGATGGAAAACTGGAGGGTGCTTTTGATCTGAATGCCGGTTTAGAATTCAAAATCAAAAAAAATATCAGTCTTTGGACGCAGTTTAATAATATTTTTAACCAGGAATACCAGCGCTGGAACCAATATCCCGTATATGGCTTTAATTTCGTCGGAGGAGTTATATTTTCGTTTGACCAAAAAAAATAGACATGTACGGAGAATTGCATCAATATCTCATTTTACATAAGCAATTGAATGTTCCCGGTATTGGAACGTTCCGGGTAGAGAGACAGCCAGCAGATGTG
>Ga0137431_1000468_pt1 | contig 14617 bp, 28 predicted proteins | sample EasRivERMZT800_2_FD_104646 | JGI IMG/M metagenome (GOLD analysis project Ga0137431, IMG submission 104646) | Soil microbial communities from meander-bound floodplain in the East River, Colorado, USA - East River MetaG ERMZT800_2 | ecosystem: Environmental > Terrestrial > Soil > Floodplain ... | reverse complement strand
GGTTGAGTCTCAAGTCAATTTCAAAGTAGAGGTGACTTGGGACACTCCGATCACTCTCGCCGGCGGGAACCTGGATCTCTGTTTCGCGCTCGATGGAGACATGCTCCGCGCTATCCAGTAATGCATTGAGTCCGCCTCCTCGCGCGGACTCTTAAGCGGCGGGTCTCCGGGAGCTATTTCTCCCTCCCGGAGATCCCGCCTCGAGCTCAACTCTCAATCGAGGTCCTCCCCATGTATGGACTGCAAGTCATTCGCGATATCCTTGCTCCCGCTCTCAAAGCGCGGCAGATTTGGCTGGACTGGTTCACCTATCCGGCGGACTGGTCCCCGCTCCAACCGAACGCAATCAACGTCCCCTATTTGATCCATTTCGACGCTGATTCTGATTTTCTACTCTATGAGCAGACCATCGCGGTTTTCTCAACTCCGGGGACTCCCGTGGTAGCTCCCGATTACAAGATAACCATGATGGACACCGGGAGCGGTCGAAACTTCCAATCGGGTCCGGTGCACGTGTCTAACATTTTCGGAAACGCGCAACGGCCCTATATCCTGCCGGAACCGAAATTGATTGCGGCCGCGTCAACTCTCAACCTCCAGCTCACGAACAAATCGACTCAAGCGGCAGAGGTCAATCTAGGGTTCTCGGGAGTCAAGATTTTCTATTTCTCTGGATTCTCCCGGCAGCAACTCGGGTTGAGTTTCGGAGGTTGAGGCAATGGGCGGCGGCGGGATAGTCGATCAGATGAAACCATTGCGGGATGCGGCAACGCAGCGGCTAGACCTTTTCATCCCGTTCACGTTCACGACGTTTGAGGTCTACGGTTACAAAGCGCACCGGCTGTTTGAGGGGAGATTCCCGGTCTCCTCGATAACCTTGCAGGCCATGGCGACCAACTCCGGGACCATCTACATCTCCAACGACAGCTCGGTAAAGCCGTATTATGGCATCGCGCTTAAAGCGGGAGCTTCTGTCTCTTGGCAGGTCACGCTCGCGGACATTCTGCAAGTCCTCGGTTGGGATTCGATGCCAAACATGATCCCGCGCGAGCGCAATCCGGATAGTTACAACCCATTCCGGCAGTCCCGCGTCTCGATTGATGCCTCGCAATTTTGGGTCATCTCCGATTTAGATGACCAATATCTCACGGTTCAAGTCTCTCATCTCCCGAGGTACTAGCCCTTGCCGCTTGTCGTGATAAACCCGGGAGAGGGTCCCGCCGGTCCTGCCGGCGGACCGGTTGGTCCGCAAGGGCCCGCCGGAGCTGCCGGCAGTCAAGGACCGGTTGGACCTCCCGGTCCGATTGGTCCGGTTGGTCCGGCGGGAGCTGCCGGTAGTTCCGGCAATCAGGGCGCAACCGGTCCCGCCGGCCCCGCTGGAATCGCTGGTCCGGCTGGAATTCAGGGGCCCGCCGGACCACAGGGACCGATTGGACCCTCGGGACCCGCAGGCGGTCCAGCCGGACCGACTGGACCCGAGGGGCCTCCCGGACCGCAGGGACCCGCGGGAGCTGCCGGCGCCACTGGCAGTCAGGGACCCGCCGGAGTTCAGGGACCGCAGGGACCCGCCGGCAGTCAGGGACCCGCCGGAGCTGCCGGCGGAGTTGGTCCCGCTGGACCCGCTGGAGAGACTGGTCCCGCCGGGTCGACCGGGCCCACTGGCGCGACCGGATCCGCTGGACCCCAGGGACCGCAGGGAGCAACCGGCGCGCCCGGCGCAACCGGCGCAACTGGTCCGGCCGGCGCGACTGGTCCCGCCGGACCGAACGGGATTGTATCGAGTTACAACGCGGTGTCGGTCGGCAATACCGGCGGCGGGGTTGCATCGGTGCTCGATGTTATCGTGATCCCGGCAAACCTCAACGCATCGGTTGCGGCCGATGGTCCCGGCGGCAAAGTCTTCTCGATAATCGCCGGCGGCAATTTCGGCGGCACAGCGGATCCGAAAACAATCACAATCCGCGCGGGCATCAACCAACAACCGATCGATATGGAGCATGCCTACACGGAAGCAACCGCTCCGGAGGAGCTTCGAGGCTGGCATGCGGAAATCAGGATTTTTCGCTCTCACAGCGCACCGGGGTTGCTTTTAATCCGAATTTTCATGAACTGGGTTCGCGCGGATGGCCAGCTCAAGCGGCTGTGGCATCACATGCTTTCTACGGCCGTCCCGGTTGCCGATGAGGGATATCTCTACTTTCTCGGGACCTCGATTGGAGCCTCGCAAGTGAATCAAGATTACTGTATCGGTTGGTTGACGGGATCCTAGTGAATGACACCTTTGACGCGCTCATCTCGCAAGCGGCCTCTCGATGGGGAGTGCCGTTTACGTGGATTAAAGCGGTTATCGGGACGGAAAGCAATTTCAACGTGGGAGCCTACCGCGCGGAGCCTCAAATCGGAGACGCGAGCTATGGCCTCATGCAGCTCCTCAGCGGGACCGCGCGCGGCCTCGGTTTCTCGGGAGACCCGGAGGATTTGTTTTTCCCTGAGATCAATATCGACCTCGGGACTAAGCTCCTCGCGCAGCTCCGATCACGCTATGGCGGGGACTTTCGGAGAGTGTATAGCGCTTACAACTCCGGCAACCCGGACCGCTGGGAGACAAGCTCCCAAGTGCTCCACAACGTCGAACGCGCAGAGGATTGGTTGGCGCGAGTTATCGAGGAGCATCCCGAGGCGGTTATTGTTGCCGGCGGAGCTGGAGTGTTACTCCTCCTCCTCGGAATGATTTGGTTTGTCATGCGGAGGTGAGCTGTGGATTGGCCAGAAAATTTAGATATCGCGGGTCCCTGGTCGATTGGTCCGGTAAGGGTTGAGCGGCCTCTCCGTGCTCAAACTCCAGCGGGACCCAACTCGCTCCCTTGGCCCGTTGAATACTTCCGGAGCAATCAACCGCAACTTGGTCTGGTTTGGCCGTGGGAGGGAGATCCGTATCTCCCCGGCGGAGGACCTCCTACATACGGGGTTGAGACTTACGCGCCCTATTGCGGAGACGTTTGGAAATGGGTCCTCGGGACCGCTGTGGTTATGTTTGTCCTGCTGGGCAATAAACAGCGGAGTTGAGGTTTCACCGTGCGCGCGCCTCTCAATTATCCCGGAATGGTTGCTCTGGTTCTGGCAGGAGGCGTGTCCGCGTCTCTGGTTATTGCGGTCGTCGGCGGTCTCATCCATCCAACCCTTTTAACCGAGGCGCGCGCTCAACTCATCAATACCGTATTCGGGACCGTCCTTGGAGCGGTTGCAACCTATCTCGGGACCCGCGCAAACTCGCGACCGGATCCCGATGAGCGATCACACTCGGGACTGTAGCTATCCCGCCACAAACGCGCTCGAGCTACCGTATCGCATTTGACACGGTATCCCGAAATGCTTAGTGACTTCCTGGCGGCGCTCGGCCTCGTGATCGTCATGAGCATGATTTATCTCTGGATGCAGCGCAGAGATTAGGACCCCTCGGTTAGCGGCGCTCCCAAGCGCTCTCCCTCAAAGTAAACCCGAACCTTTGTGATCTGCTCCGGCGCCGCGTGGTATTTCTCGGCCCAAATCGCGATCGCGTTTCGGCGCGCGGAGCGCTTTGACCTGGCCGTGAGCTTGAAGACCTCGGGCGAGCTGGCCAGGTGACGATACGGTCCGCCCAGCTCGCCAGCAAATTCGATCGAGACGAGAAACAGCCGGACCTTTCTCCGCAAGAATTTCATGGGGAGGACCTCCCTTCAGTGAGAAAAGCGGGAAAAGGGGAGCGCTCCGGATGATAGGGTTTTAGGGGGTGCTACGGCAAGGACCCTCCCGAGAAAATCGTTTCTAGGGCATCTGGCGAGGGTTTTTGGGCTATCCTGCCGGCAATCTAGGGAGAGGAGCGATGAAAAACAGACTGACCCGCAAAATCTGGAGAGCGGAGCAAAAGGCGGGAGATCCGCGCTCGGTTCATTTTGGGCTTGAGGAGGATCCGCCGGGATTGTTGAAATCGATTCTCTCGCGCGCTCCGGATCCGCCAGCGGATCCCGGACCCGTCCCGCTGGATGTCCCGGTTGAGCTGGTAGCGCTCCCCGTGGTCCTCGCGACCAAGAGCAACTATGCGGCGCTTTGCGCTTTTGCTAAAAGCGGGGGGGTTGAGCTGGACCATTTCATCCAATCAATTTTCGAGCTTGGGTTGCTTCAGCTCAATAAACGGGGGGAGGGCCCGGAGGACGTTGAGGTGTTTTTCGCAACTCTCCGGGAGATCCGCCGGGGAGTCCCGCCGGGAGTCCGTCCCGTCCTGCCGGATTTTAAGTGAGCGCGCGCAATGAAACCGTTGGAGCCGGAATTTCCGCTTGCCGGAAATGAGGCGCGCGATGAGGAGCTACTGATACAGCTCGCAATTCTGGAGGTTGCCGGCAGGCTCTATGCAACCGGCAATTATGGAATGGACACCGCGCAAGCGGCGCGGGATGCAATCGAGCTATGGGAGACGCTCTTGATTGTTTGGGAGGGTCCTCCGGATCCGGAGCTATAGATCCAACCTCGACGCTTCCTCTTTGGAAGCGTTTCATGTAACATAAAGCACATGGCTACCAGCGGAGCAGAACGGATCAAGGACTACCGAGAGAGAATGCGCAAGGCAGGGTTTCGCCTGGTGCAGATGTGGGTGCCCGATTTAGACCACCCTAAGTTTCGCGCGAAGCTTGCAAAAGAATTGGCCGAAATCAGAAAGAACAAGAAGGCCGAAAAAGAACTGAACGATTTCGCAATGGCGGCGCAGGATTGGGACATATGAAACGAGGTGACTTGGTGACGGTTGCAGTCAAGGGACCTTATACCGGAAAGCCCCGACCTGCCCTGATTGTGCAATCAGATCGCCTTCAAAACTATCCTTCGATTGTCGTTGTGCTGCTGAGTAGCGCTTTCATCCAGTCGCACTATTTGGTGCGAATTCAGATTGAACCTACCCCGGAAAACGGCCTCAAGCAAACCTCTCAAATTGCAATTGATCACATCGTGACAGTTCCGCGGGAAAGCATCGGCAAACATATCGGCCAGGTCAGCCCTGAAATCATGTGGACTGTAGACCGGGCTCTCTCGATTTTTCTGGACCTGATCTGAAGCTCTATTTCCATCCGCGCCGATCCGCGACTTTTTCCAACCAGTCCAAGGTTTCCTTTTCTTCTGGAAGTTTGCTAACAAGACGCGCCTGGCGCCTACATTCGGCCGCTATGATTTCATCCGCGCGGCCGCCTGAGCGCGGCGCGCTCGAGCGACAAATTCCATAAAATCATCAATTTTCATTTTGGCGTCTTTTCACCTAAAAAGCGTCAACCGTCGCATTCGGGATGTTTGGTTAGATCGTGGTCGAAATGCTCTATTAATTCTTCAATCGGTATTCGGCCATCCGTCTTGGGATAGCCTCGACAGGCGAAGCGAACCGGCGCATCATTTTTGAAACAAGAATCACAGACCACGTAGGAAGCCCCGTCACTCGCCAATCCGCACACTACGCAACCCCAACCATGACCGGAAATCGGCGCACGCTTTTCAAGCATAACGATGGTTCGAACGGACCCGTTATCATGACCACAAGAACAACAGGTTCCCAAATCTGGGGGCCGATCCTCGTTGTTTAGCATCCGGAGCTCCACCGCAAAAAGGCGACAACTTGACGCCCTTTCGCTAACATTGCGCCAGTTCGCGATCGCGTTTGGCCTACCACTCCAATTGAGTGGCAGGGCGCGAATCGAACTTCGAAAGAGGAAAAAAACATGAGATATCAGTACAAGCGTGAACCGTTGTTAGGCGATGAAGTCGCAGCATTGGAGCGTGTCTGTGAGACTGCGCGCGATCGCTTGATCCTCTGGACGCTGCTAGACACTGGGCTCCGCGTCGCCGAGCTGGCCAACCTGCGCCGGCATAACATCGACTTTCAGACTCACCGCCTGGTTCTGTTCGGCAAAGGGAACAAGCGTCGCGTCCTGAAGATGACAGACCGAATTCGGCCGCTCTTAGAATCGCACTACGCGATGGAGGATCGCTTTCCAATTGGTGCGCGCACGATCCAGCGAAGGATTCAGATTCTGGCGAATCAGGCAGCCGTGGTCCGGAAGACGTCGCCGCACGTTCTTCGGCACACGTTCAGCGTGAACTGTATTCAAAAGGGAATCTCTCTGCCGACACTTCAACAACTGCTTGGCCATGCGGATCTGGCGACCACGCAAATCTACACGAATCTTTCGCCTGAGATGGCCTTGGAGGAGTTTTCTCGGAAGTGGTAGGGGCTCTGCGAGGGGCCAGGTCATAATTCCCGACCTGGTCCCCTACACATCTCTCGGTAAGCCTGGATCTCCATAGAAAATCCGGTTTAGGTCGCGCATCTCTTGGATGAATTCTGCCTCAAGCTCGGCGACGTCGGGCAGTCGGCCGCCAGGCAATGCCGGCCTTTTCGCGTACGCCCGTTCCGAGGGGGAATTTTGCGGCGGTGTCGGGCGGAACGTCAGATTCAGCTGTTTGATCGATTCTGAGGGGTCTGGCGGCGTTTGACGCCATTTGCGGACAAAGGCGTCATCGAGCGGTGCGCCCCGAACCACGGCCAGAACGTCCGCCAGCCGATAGCAGGTTTTACCGTTTCGCCGGTACGCCGGCACCTGGCCGGCATTGATCGGCCGCCGGCAGGCGCGCACGGTGGCATCAAGTATTGCGGCGGCCTGACAAATGGCTTCATACTTCGGAAGAAAGACGGTCTCAGCCGTTTTCGCGTTTTCTCGCATCGTCCCCACCGCCGCAATGACTTCAGCCATTACCACTTCAACGCCCTTGCCTCGATAGTACCGCCGGACGGCCCCCCCGTTTATCAACCGTCGAACCGTTCCCCGCCGGTACCCGAGCATGTCTGCCGCCTGGTTGATCGCCTCTTGTCTTGAAACAAAGTCGGTGGATTCCATATGCATCGGAAGCTTTCAAAGAAAACAATTGTAATTCAGGTAGTTGCCGAAATCGAACTGGAACATTACGAAGCGCTGCGCAGGCTGGCCGACAGTGAAGGGATCGAATTCAGGGAGATGCTGAACCGAGCCTTGAAATGTGGCCTTCTGGAATTGCCCGCGACCGCCTTGCAGCGGGCCAGCGTCAAGATGTCCAATGTCACGCTGGTCGAATGGTTTGAGAAAAACCGCTGAAATTCAATATGTGCCCGAAATGGGCAAACATGGAAAATTGAGACACGCGTCCCTAAAGGTTCGCCGGCGGAGCCCCTTTTCCGCCGAAGGCGGTAAAGATTTTTCTGCCAACAGACCTTGAAAGAGTGCCAATCTAACGACGATTACCCCGGGTGCGGGTTGCGCAATTTTTTTCCGGGGCGATCGTTGTCGGTCTGGCTTACCAGGCCAGACAAAAATTGTCCTTTTTCAATGATTGAGAAAAAACCCAATCTTTCCAGTCGTACAGGGCTGTTCCCTATAGTAAAAACTTGGATCGCCAGAGAATCCGCGTTTCCCCGGCAGACATAGCGATCCGCGGCCGTCAACGAAGTATTAGGTGTGAGAGGCCCGCCGATGCCGACTCTTGCATGAGTCAGCGCTGCGCTGTTCAAGCCTCGAATCGAGGCAGCTTTATTGTCGGTCATCCCAACTCCGTTACCTAGAGCGCTTGGAATTCCAAGAATGCCCGGAGAGCATTTTTTCTGTAACGGTGAAAGGCGGGTTTCGGCCTGGAAAGATGCGGCGTCAAATTCGACGTGGCTTTCTATGGGGAATGGTGGTAAGATATTTCCCATAGACTTGGTTTTTTTCCTCAGTCTTTTCCGTGGCCTTTTGGTTAGAAAGACCAGGGAAACTCTTGAAAAAGGTTAAGAAGGATTAGGGAAGCCTCAGTATCTTAAAGCCCTTGGGGTTGAAATCCCAAGGGCTTTTTGTTTATGCTCGTCCCACCGCATGAAGTCTCGCATTAGTTCTCGGAGGGAGAGCGAGGCTCCGCGCGGGTTCCTGATACCCGGGCGGACTCCCTCCCGCCCGTTTTCTTTCCTCTCTCCAGAAAGGATTTTCCATCATGGCGCGCCTCGGGTTCGCCTCAGGAGCCGCTCTTGTAGCGGAGTCTGCCGGCCTCGCGACTAACCCGGTTGGTTGGGTCATCCTCGGAGTCTCGGTTGGTATCTCGCTCGCAAAAATTATCCGTTGGGGTCCACCTCGCGGAGAGTATCAGAAATTTGACCGCGAGATGTTCCCGACGCTCAAGAGTCTCTCGGCTCATACCGGCCTCGATACTGTAACGGGATGGTTCAATGAGCTGGTTGGAGTTGATTCCGAGGGCAACCGGAAAGTTTTCGGGAGCTGGATTGGCGAGGGTCCATCCTGGGGAGACAAAGCGGCCGCGCGCTTGATGGACCTGGGCAAAGAAACGTTTCTCTGGTCCTATCAATCGGGGCGCTCGGAGCCGTGGGTCCTCATCGGACCTCATGAAAGCCTCGGGTCTGTAGTTTTCCGGACGTTCGCGGATATCATGGCAGCAACCGGTTGGTGGGACTCCGAGCGCGAACGCATGATGCGCGATTGGGAGGAGAGTCAGAAACCTCCCGAGACGATTGAGCCAACCCAGGAGCCGATAGACCCCGGAGAGGTCGCGCCTCCGCCAGGGACGGACCCGGCAGCATCAATAGACCCGCCGGCTCCGCCTCCAACCGTCCCGCCTCCCAAAAAACCGTGGTATTACTCGCTCATCGGTATCGGAGCCGGGATTCTCACCGGGATCCTTGGAGGCAACCGCTCCGGATATCCGGGGAGCTACCCCGGGGGTTATTACAACGGAGCCGGCGCGCTCGGGATCTCCGGAAATGATTGGATGCTTCTCGGAGCTGCCGGCCTCCTGGTCCTCGCATCTCAGAAGAAAAAGCGCGGAGCCAAACATGCCTAAAGGTAGACCGCCGAAAGTCCCGGGGCCGGATCCGGTCCCGGAGCGGCAGCATCAAACCATTGCGGAGTTTTTCGAGGCGCGCGCCTCGGACGATTCAATCTGTACGGTCCTGCGCTACACCGAAACCGGCGGGTTAGAGTTTGTCTGTCAGGGTCCCCATACCGCCATTGATGAGGCTTTCGTACAAGAACGCTATGGCGGGGGAAAGTATCAATTCAAGCTCCGCGAGCAATCCGGAAAGTATATTGCTTCATCGACTCAATACCTCGCGGAGCCGCTCGCGGGCCTTGCGCCTCCGGCAGGTCCAGAGGTCCCGGACCTCTACCGGTCTCAGTTCGACTTGATGCAGGGACAGCTCGCGCGCCAACAAGAGATGGTCATTCATCTCATCGACAAACAAGCGGCAGCTCCTGCAGCTCCTCAAAACGATATGGTCAAGATTATCGAGGCCATGTCCGCGCTCCGGAATCTCGCGGATCCCGGCGCGCAAATCAAAAATATCGTCTCGGCACTGACTGAGGGAATGAGGCTCGGGATGCGGCAATCAAGCGGCAACGGTGGCGGAAACGGGGAGAGTAAAGTGGACTCGATTCTAAAAGTGGTCGACAGGGTCTCGGAGCTGGTCCCGCGCTTCATCACGCGAAACCCGCTCGGAGCTCCGCCGGCGCCGAATGGTCCTCCAGCACCAGGCGCTCCGCCGGCAGCGGATCCGATGCAGCTCTTGCGAGGGACGATTGGCTATCTTAAAACCAAGGTCTCTAAGGATCCGGCGCTCTGGGCTGACATGATTGTTGACAACCTGGAGGAGTCCCACTGGAGGATGATCCTCGAGTTGCTGGAGGTCCCCTATGATGAAATTGCGGACCGCATCGGAGATCCGGACCTCAAGCGGGAACCGTATCGGAGCTGGTTCCAAAAACTACTCGGAGAGCTGAAAAATGCCAGTCAGGATTCAGGAGCTGTGGATACCGGCGGGGAGACGCGGGACGGCCGCGGTCCTGGAGACCATGGCTCAAATGGTCCGGGATAGCGCGCGGGATCCGGCAGTACGGCGCGCGGCGCTCGATCTGGTCCAAACCTGCTATGCATCAAACTACGAGGATTTTGTCTTTGGAGTCCGGTCTCTCTTTTGCCGGAATTTCCGCTGGATTGATGAGCCGGACGAAATGGTCACGCCTCCGGGGAGGTTGCTGCGCTCGATCTCCGAGACCGGTTGCGCGTGGGGAGACTGCGATGACGGAGCGGTTCTCTCGGCCGCGCTTTTTTACTCTGTCGGTTTTTCGGTCCGGTTCAGAGCAATCCTCGAGGCTCCCGATGGGAGCTTTTGTCATGTGTTCACCGAATACCGCGCGCCCAATTCGGATCTCTGGAAAATCTTTGATCCCTCGATTAGTCAGCTCCCGCGCTATGACAGCTCCCTAGTTTCGGAGGTTTGAAAAATGCCATGGGTTGAGGTTCCGTCCGATTATGAAATTGCTCCGGGAGACCTGGTGCAGTTCACAATTGGCGGTCTCGGTTGGGTTGCTCCTCCGGTCTCCCTGGTTGAGTATGCAATGTCGCTCTCCTCTCACTACCAGTTTGAAAGCGCGCGCTATGAGGGGTCCGATTTGATATTGGAGGTCCGGGTTTTGCCGCCTCCCGAGGGCCCCGAGGTCATCAAAGCGGGGACCCTCCCGATGATTGTTATTTACGCGCTCGCGGCCGCTGGAGTCGGGTTGGTCTATTTTCTGATTGTCAAAAAAGTCCGGATACAGCTCCCCGGCGGAATTGAGATCGAAACCTCCGATTCACTGTCCGGAGTGATGCTCCTCGCGCTCGCGGGAGCCGGTCTCTATCTCTACAGTCAGTCCCGAGGCGCGCGCGCGTGAAAAAGTGCAAGCGATGCGGAGCGGCAGTCCCGGCGGATCCGCTCTCACTATTTGAGCATACGCTCCTCGCTCACTCGGCGGAGTTGCTCCGGGACCCTAGACGATTGGCGCGAGTTGCGGCAGACCCGCAATTGAGAACCGTTCTCGGGAGAGAGATCCTCCGGACCGCGACCCGGAGCCTCACTCTCCCGCGCCTCCTCAAATTCTTTGCGAAGTCCATCACTGGAGGGAAAAAATGAGAAAGCGAAAACAACCCGCTGCGCTCGAGCGCTATTGGAAAGACCGCAAGCGGAAAGCGGGGTCAAACCCGCGCGCTCGCGCCTCCAGCTCCCGCCGGAAAAACCCTCCCGCCGGCTCAACCATGATCTATCCCGAGATTATCGCGGTCCTCGCGCGCAAGGATCCGAATGAGCCGCATCACTGTGACGCGAAGTGTAAGAGAGCGGGTCATCTGTTTGAGCATGAATTCAAACCGGGAACTGCTGTCTATGGGACTCCCAACGGACAACAAATCATTCTTGAGCGGAGGAGAAAATAATGCAGGCTTGGAAGTGTCAGACTTGCGGGATGAAATTCACCGAGGACCCGACTCTCACAGGTTGTCCGTCCTGCCGGCAATTTCAGTTTGTGGCGGCAGAGGAGATCGATGCGACCGGAACCGGGGACACCGTGATTATTACGGACTCGGAGCCGGCAAAGCGGTACGAGCCGGATCCGCCGGCAAAACCATTCGAGCGGGATCCCTCCCGGCAATCGAGACGCGGTAAATGAACCAAACTCCCGAGACTTGCTACGCGCGCCAGACCATCAAAGCGCTCGGGATTATCGCGGCGGTTTTGGTCCTTATGATCTGGTTTATTGATATCTCGATGAGATGCTCTCCGTGATTTTCCGCTTGCCGGCTCTCACGGGATTCTGATAAAAAGCGGTCTCATCTCGGGACCCGCGCTCCCGCGAGGCAGTCCCGGAGTATTAGCGCTCCTCCCTCCCGCCAATCTCCAAGCTCACGCAAAAAACAGCATCAAACTTTTGAGGTCCGCGCTCTATGTATCTCCGCGCTTTTACCTCGATGGGTCAATCAACCGGGACCTATCCGGTTTTCTCGATGACGATTGCAGAGTATGAGCGGAGGCGCGCGGAGGTTGAGCGCGAAGCAATCCGGCTCCGGATGAGCACGGCAGAATGGGAGCCGCTCCTCCCGGTCCCGCGCGGGAATTATATTCATGACCCGACAACGGGGAAATGGTATCGAGCCGGGACCATTACACAAATCGCCTGGGAGATCCTCCCGCCGGTTGTGCAGCAAGCGGGTCAGTTTGTTAACTCAACTCCGCTCTCGGAGGCGGAGGCTTACGCGAGGATTGCAAGAGTTGAGGCGAGCCGGCAACCGGGTTATGGAACTCCGGAGACACTCCCCGAGCGGCTCGATTGGACAACCGGACTCACTCCCGAGGAGCGCGCGGCAATTGACGATTTCTACGACGGGCGCCCAACCTCCGCGCCTCCCGCTTACGTCCCGCCGGCAGAGTTTGAGAGCATCCCCGAGGGGATAGTGCAGCAACGTCCCGGCTGGATGGGAGAGGAGGAGTTCTACGGTTGGGTTGATATCATGGGAGGGCGCGCGGATCTCGCCTCGGCGGTTGCCGCGAGCTTCCCAACTCGGCATGACGCGGAGGTCTGGACGGGTTCAACGGTCGGGAATATCGCGGCCTGGATTGCTCGCGCAAAGCAATTCATGAAGTACCCTCAACCCATAGGACCGCCGGCGGCCGCTCCTCCCGGCGGAGGTCCTCCGGGATCCTCCGGCAACGTCGCGCCTCCAGGGACAACTCCGCCAGGCCATCGCTATCCAATCATTCAATATGCTCCCCACAACGGGACCGCGCTCCTCCGCGGCCGCGGCTGGACTCCGGCAGAGATCGGTTTTTGGCTGACTCAAGCGTTTGGCGGTCATCTCGATCTCACTGAGGCGTTTCTCTTGAGTTTCTCCGGCAGGGAGGACCTTGCAGCTTGGGTATCTGGCAAGGAGCCGGCGGACGTATACGCGCGCGCGGATGCGGCGCTTGCTGCCAGGGGCGGGACCGCGCCTCCGCCGGGAACCTATATCCCGCCGGCGGGAGAGGAGAGCGGGATCCCACTCGGGATGATTGCACTCCTCGGAGCTGGTCTCTTTTACCTATCGAGGCGCTAAATGGAAGATTGGGATTGGGGAGCGATCGTTGCGAATTTCGGTTATGTCCCGAGCGCAATGGATGAGGTGGCGGCGGCGGTAGCGCGTCCCTCCGCGCAAAACATAATGGCGGTTGAGCGCGCCTACCGGAGCGCGGGTCATTCGGCGCCCGCGCCTCTGATGGATTGGCTCTGGTCCCGGTATTACTCGGACTGGGGGAGCATCCCGCGAGACTACACCGGGAGCCTCTCAACCTATATGCCGCTGATTCTCATCGGAGGCGTGGTCCTCCTCATGATGCGGAGATAGGCATGCGGCTCTGGAATTCGATTGATGGAGTGAACTGGTTAACTAACCCGCGTCTCTTACTCAACCCGAGGCGGAGGCGGAAAAAAACTGGAGGCGGTAGTATGGCAGCTCGGAAACGGCGGAGAGTAAGAGCGCGAGCAAACCCGGCAAACCCTGGGAGGCGGACCCGGCGCGCGCGGCGCAACCCATTTTTGCCGATGGTAAACCGGAGGAGCCGCCGGCGCGCGCGGCGCAATCCCGTGAACGGATCCGGGGAGCGCGGGATCGATATCCTCGGGACGAAATTTCCCGGACTGCAATCGCTCGCGTTCGGGACGGTCGGTTTTCTTGGTCCTCCGTTTATCGAGGGCTGGGTTACACCGATGCTGCCGGCAAACGTCTCCAGCTCGCAATGGGGGCGGTATCTGGTCAAGGGCGGCTCCGTTGTCGGTCTCACCTGGGTTGCCAATGCGGTTGCCGGCCGCGCGGCAGCTATGAAAATCGCGACCGGAGGCGGTATCTACTTGCTCGCCACCATGGTCAACGATTTTCTCCCGCAGCTCACCGGAGTGACGCAACCCGCGACCTCGTACTATCCGAGGCTCGCGGGACGGATGGGAGCGCAACCTATCCTCGGAGACTATGGGCGCGACAAGTCTATGACCGCGACAACTCCGGAGCGTCTCCGGCCTCAATCGCGCTATTAGGGTTTAGGGTTTTTCGTTTCTCACAATCTCGGGGAGCAAACTCCTTGCCGGGAGCCTCGGGAAAATTCTCGGGAGGTTTGAGCAATGTTATCGATGGAGATCCCGCTCGAATACGGGCGCTACAGTTCAATCTACGGGAGAGGGAAAGAGGTTATAGGCTGGAGTCTCTATGACACTCTGCCCTATGTCTCCGGGACAACCCTCGGGTTGGAATTTTTCACGAACGTCCGCGCGAACAAATCCCTCAGCAATATGGAAACCGCCGGAGCTTTGCCGGCTCCCAAGAGCTTCCTAATCCGCGCGCCTCGGTTTTTTGTGAAGCAGCGGCCGCGCTCGGTTGCTGCCGCCGTCGCGAGCAATCCCAATACCGGAGCGGTTGACAACCTGGTCCAGCTCACCAACACCGGCATCGCGCGGCTCATTGTCGGGTCCAAGGAATATGGTCACGTCCCGCTCTGGATGCTGTGCTCCGGAGGCGGAGTTGCAGGCGTGATATCGCAAGGCGGAGCCGGAACCGGGATCATAGACTATGCAACCCTCGGGACTCCGGACGCGCGCAACGTCTGGACTCTCACGAAACCGATTCTGGTTGAGTCTCAAGTCAATTTCAAAGTAGAGGTGACTTGGGACACTCCGATCACTCTCGCCGGCGGGAACCTGGATCTCTGTTTCGCGCTCGATGGAGACATGCTCCGCGCTATCCAGTAATG
>Ga0137431_1000467_pt1 | contig 14658 bp, 11 predicted proteins | sample EasRivERMZT800_2_FD_104646 | JGI IMG/M metagenome (GOLD analysis project Ga0137431, IMG submission 104646) | Soil microbial communities from meander-bound floodplain in the East River, Colorado, USA - East River MetaG ERMZT800_2 | ecosystem: Environmental > Terrestrial > Soil > Floodplain ... | reverse complement strand
GGGAATTGTTTCGTACGTTGCTCTCAACTCTTGCAGTTCTGGGACAACCAGCAGCTGGCACGCTCGGGTTGTCTCCGGGTCCCCTTGCTCATGGGCCAGGATGATTTCACCAAGGGAGAATACAGAGTACATCGCGGTGATTCGGTCCTTCGACTGGCTAGAAGTTATCAATGGCCGTACAGCCGAAAGGCCCAGCGCGGTGACTTGTTGCGTGGCAGGGGTCGGGAGCGCGCGAAAGGTACCCAAGCCGACGACCTCGGGTGGGAACAGCGGGAAATTGGCTATAAGCGCTGCTGCGCCAGGGTCTCCCGCAGGACATGTTGCTGACGGGTCAGCGTGGGGCCTAGCTGAATTGCAAGTAGATTGGGACCCGATGGTCGTGGTACCGACCACGGAGAGGATCGCTAGACCCCTAATCATGTTCGCCTTTCCTTGCCCCGTCTTGATTTGGCTGGGGCGCTTGACAGCGATTTCGGCCGCGGCCAACTCACACGTTACGATGGCATCGCGTTCCGTGAGGCGACAGAAAGTCAACATACGCCAGGTACCCCGATGGCGTCAAGTTGAATTCTCGGCCGATTCGTGATTTTTCTCGCGCGGCGTTTAGAAATGGGTTGAGTGTGGATGGAATGCGGTGTCTAAAGCAAGTCGCCTACTTAGGCTACAAACAATTACCAAATACTTGATCGTAACCTTCGCACGGGAACGGAGCTACGTGCCACTTAGTGTGTCAAAGCGCCGCTGCCCTGGAATCAGGTGTCAGTTGGCTTATTTTCATACGGCAATGGCATTTTAGAGAAACCGTGCATCTGGTGCGAGAACCCCTCTCTCGCAGCCGCATTGTTGGAAATCCTCTCCTAGCGTGGACGACTCGTGTAAGGGGCGGATGGGATTCTCGGAATGGACCCATTGGGATTAGAGCGTCCTCATCGCATCAAAGAACCACGACCTTCACCCACTTCTTGCGAGCGTGGCGATCATCGATTCGCAAGCAAGGCGGGCCAATTCGTGATCAAGGTAATGGGAATTGAGCCTTTTCTCGTCATGGAGTTCACGATAAACCAAGCTCCATCGGGTGACGCATCGTACGTGTCGAAACCTATCGGCATCGTCGTAGCAAACAGCGGCGACGCCTTGCCGATCGCCAGTCCGTCGCCCGTCGTGGTGATCTCCACCGCCATGACCCGTCCATCGGCGGCGAGATAGAACAACTCCTTACCGTCGCCCGGCCACTCTGGTTCGGTTCCACCATTGGTGGAAACCTGCAACCGGCCTTCGCGCGCGGTTTCACGCGCCGTGGTCACTTCGGGTAACGGAGAATTGAACGGGACGATGTACACTTCATGCCTTCCGGACTCCTTTGACTCATAGACGACCCACTTTCCGTCGGGTGAAAACTGGGCGTTGTCCTCGGGGAACGACGTATCCACCAAGGGGAACGGCCGACGATCACCACTCAACGGCAAGACCCAAATGTCGCTTGGGTTTGTACCCATGAATTTTCCCTTGGAGAACAGCAAGAACTGTCCATCCCGCGACCAATCGGTCGGCCAGATGTCCTCGTTCGACGTGTATAGGACTTCCTCGTCACCGCCCATTGCGCTGCGACGAGAAAGCCGCCGCTCGCTCTCGGGGACTCCAAAGCGTATGAACGCATAAACCAAATCTCGTCCGTCGGAAGACCAGACGGGGGACAAGTTTGAGCCGCCTTCGGACGGGAGAGGTGATCGGACTTCACGGGCGATGTCGCACACCCACACGGTTGTTTCCGCGCCGGGGATGGTTGCCGCGATTCGCTTGCCATCGGGAGAAATCCGCGCCGCCGAAAAGTTCGCCGGTTCCCCGATGGCCCCGAGCTCCTTGCCGTGGCGATCGACGCGCATGATCTGAATCCCGGGTTGCGCTCGGCCGGCGTGGAACGCAAGCACACCGGTTTGCGAAGCCGAAAATGCGGTGCGCCGGCTGTTGACGTCGTACGCGATGTCGGTGGCGATTACCGTGGGTTCGCCGGTGGGGCGGGCATTTTCCACGTCGAAGGGCACCGCCAGGAGTGATCTGTCGCGCGGGTACAGGAGGCGGCCCAAGGCTACCTCGGCGTTGGCGCTCCCCTGCAGCACAAGGCGAGATTCACCGCCGCCCAGCGACGCTTGGTAGACGTCGTTGCTTTCCGTTTCCGCCGTTCCGTGAACAATCGCCAGGAATAGAAAGTGTTCCCCGTCCGGGCAGAACACCGGCCAACGGTGTGACGTGTGTCTGGTTTCATCCAGCGTCGTGACCGGTTGGGGCGTTCCCCCCGTGGCTGCGACTCGGTGGATGCCGGAAAGTCGCTCCGGCGAGAAAAGAATGACGCCCTGGCGATTCCACGTTCCACCTCGCCCCAAACAGGCCATGCAAACGGCATTCGGCGAGCCGCCGGCGACATTTACGGTGTACAGCATTTCTTTCGCAAAAAACCCGAGGGAGCGGCTGTCGGCCGACCAAAACGGAAACGAGGCTCCCTCCGTTCCCGGCAGGGCACGGGACATGGGACCGTGAAGGGGACGCACCCAGAGGCACCGCAGTCCGTCAACTCCGTAGGCTGTGAACGCCACTGCGGTGCCATCGGGCGACACCACGACGGGCCCGGCAAAATAACCCGTGGGAATAAGGGACACTCCGTCCGGAGCCGGAATCGTCAACCACATGGCGGTCTTTGGGCTGCTGTTGGGTGCGAAAAAACGCGCGCCTAGAAAGAGCCCGGCGGCAAACAACAACAGCGCCGCGGCGATCTGCAATCGCCTGCGATTTCTGGCCGCCACGCGAAACGGCACGGCCGTGATGGGTTTGCCCGAGAGGTATAGCAAGACATCGCGGTGGAACGACTCGGCCGACGGATACCGTCGCCGAGGGTCCTTGGCCAGTGCCCGGAGGACGATGGCTTCCAAACCGTCATCGATATCCTGACGAACGAGAGACGGTCGGACCGGCTCGATTTCCGTGATGCTCCGCACCACGTCGGACAATGAGCCGTCCACCGGATAGGGCAGACGCCCCGTCAACATTTCATAGAGCACGACGCCCAACGCGTAGACATCGGCACGGGCGTCGACCCGCTCGGGGTCGGCCAGAACCTGTTCCGGTGATGCATAGGCCAAGGTACCGAGGAATTCACCGCCGCGGGTCACCGCGTAGGGTTCGGCGGAGAATTCCGTCCCCAGAGCCTTGGCCAGGCCGAAGTCCAACACATGCGGCGCTCCCTCGCGGTCGACGAGAATGTTGGCCGGTTTGAGATCGCGGTGAATGACGCCACGTTGATGCGCGAAATGGACGGCCTCGCAGATCGTGCCAAAAAGCTGGAGAATGGACCGAATCGATGGCTCCGGCATACACCGCAAGTGGTCGCCGAGGCGCACGCCCTCAACGTATTCCATGACGAAGTAGTGAAGTCCATCCGGCGTGACGTTGCTGTCGAACAGCGTCACGATGTGCGGATGCCGCAGTTGGGCGACCACCTCGATTTCCCGTTCGAAGCGGCGGCGGTGGCGATTGCCGATGGGAGACCGAGGCGCGAGGGTCTTCACCGCGACGATCCGCTTCGTGTTAAGCTGAACGGCACGATAGACGATGCCTTGTCCGCCGCGATGGATTTCCGAGGTGACTTCGTAACCGTCGAGCTTGGGCCATTCCGCTTTGACCGGGGCACGCGGAGTCGTGGACGAAGTTGCCCCCGCGAACTCGTCGATCAGCGCGTTTTCTTGGCGGATGCGCTGGGTGACAAGTTGGCATATGGCGCAGGATTCGACGTGGCGCGAGATGGCTTCGTCGCCCGACGCACCGGCCGCCAGCCGCTCCAGTTCCTCGCGCGATGGACAACTCAATGAACGCGCTTGGTGCATGACTCAGCCGTCGTCGAAGAGTTCTTCCAGCCGCTGCAGGATTCCGGTGAGCCGTTGCGCCACGTTGGACTTGGCCATGTACACGTCGTGGGGCGTCAGCGCCAACGCCGCGGCAACCTCCTCGACCGGTCGCCCGGCGACGGCGTAGAGTTCGAACGCCTGGATCGTGCGTTCGTTCATTCGGCTTTGTTCGCGAAGTTCGCCGATCGCCTGCTGCAAAAGAACCCGGCGGCGCTCCGCATCCCATAGTGTGTCCCACTCGAGCTCCCCGGCCATGTCCAGCATGGCGGACTCTCCCCGCGCCTCGCGACGGACAGCCTGTTTTCGCCGCCAACCGGATACGCTGTGTTTAACGATGCCGATGATCCAGGATCGCAGCCGGCCGCGGCTTCGATCGTAGCGCCCCGCCCGATACTCCTGGATGAAACGCGTCAGCGTGTCCTGGGCGACATCGGCTGCGTCCTCGTCGTTTAGACCCAGTTTACTGGCGAAGCCTAGGATGATCGGACGATATCGGGTGTCGAATTCACGCCAGAAATGACCGTCAGCGTCGTCGAAAAGCCCATCCAGTAGGGCCGAGGTCGTCGTCGTTCGGCGTACGTCGAACATAGTCTCACGTCGTCACCCTCAGTCCCGTCGACCATCCCACCAATCGCGATCCTAACGGTAGGACGGCGCGCCGGCAAATACGTTGAGCTGGTACCGCCTGTTCAAGCACCGCTGAATCTGACTTTTTTGATAACGATCGTTGAGATTCCACCCTTCACCAACCAAGTAGGGATGAAGGGACGATCGGACCAGATTCCACTGCCCCATCCGGTCCGTGCGTCATGGGTCGGCGGTCCCGTACGGACTGCCGACATTCAGGTTTTTTTGTTGACGTATCTTTTGCAAAGGAGACACAGAAATGAACCGCATCGTTGGACGTAAAAAGCTGAGTTGTTGCGCGGCCACGTTGTTCTTAGTAGCCGCAGTCGCGGCGCGCGGAGTGGAATTGGGCACGGCGTTTACGTATCAAGGACGACTCGTCAAAGATGGGGCGCCCATATCGGGCACCTGTGATTTGACCTTCGAGCTCTTTGACGCGGAGACCGGCGGCAACCTGGTCGGTGCATCGCCGGTCGGGCCGGTGCCCGTCGATATCGAGGGCGGGTTGTTTACGGAATACCTTGACTTCGGACCGGAGTGCGCCAATGGGGAGGCGCGGTGGTTGGAGATCACCGTACAGTGTCCGGGAGACGGTGGTACTACGACGCTCGAGCCTCGCCAGGAGTTGACACCGGTGCCCTACGCGATGCGGGCGGCGGAGGGCGTGGGCCCACCCGGGGTCTTGAACGTGACGCCGGCCGGAAACGTCGGAATCGGTACTGAGAATCCCAGCGAGTTGCTCGAGGTTGCCGGCAACATCCACGCCAGCGGCTGGATCGGCGCCGGCGAAAACCAGCTTACCATGGTTGGTGCTGGAATAGACAGGATCGTCACGGACGACGCCGCCGGAATCCTCTGTTTGGGCAAAGCTCCGATCGGTCTACCCGCGGACATTAGTATTTTCCCCAATGTGTTGGTCGGCGTTGGTACCTTGACCCCATCAGAAAAGCTTGACGTGGCCGGGAACATCCACGCCAGCGGAACCTTGGTTAGCGGAAGTGGTATCGGTCAGCTTACGATCGACGGAAGTATCCGCACGATCACGTCAGCCGGAAATTTCGACGTTAACGTCGGCGCGGGCAGAGCGCTCCGCCTGGAGGACAATGCCACCAGTCCGAACGTCATCGAAGGAAACATCTTCGGAGGCACCGGAAACGGCGTGACGGCAGGAGCCATCGGCGGGGCCATCGGTGGCGGCGGAACATCCGCAGCGCCAAACCGCGTGAGCGACAACTTCGGCACCATCGGCGGGGGCGGAAACAACCAAGCCGGCGACAACAACCTAGTCCCCACCGATGCCACTTACGCCACTGTCGGTGGCGGTTATCAGAATAGGGCCCGCGCATACGCCTCCGTCGTCGGCGGCGGACAGTCCAACACGGCCAGCGACGTAATCTCGACAGTTGGCGGCGGCAATGCCAACACGGCGAGCGGGTATGCAGGGACCGTCGGCGGCGGCGAATTCAACATGGCGAGCGGGCTCCATAGTACCGTCCCCGGCGGCAATTCCAACAGTGCGGGCGGAGATTACAGCTTCGCCGCGGGGAGGCGGGCAAAGGCCGATCACTATGGCTCATTTGTCTGGGGCGATGCGACGAATGATGATTTTGCATCGACGGGAGCAAATCAGTTCCTCATCCGCGCTGATGGCGGCGTCGGTATCTATGACACCTCGAACATGCCCCATGTTCTTTTCGGTACGGACTTTAACTCGTTTGCGCTCAGGTACACTGGCATCGACACAAACCCCGTCAACCAGAGACTCGGGTTCATCAACGGTGGCAATACCGAAATCGTTGTGATGAACAATGACGGCAACGTGGGCATCGGCCTGACCAACCCAGCCGAGAGGCTTGACGTCGCCGGGAACATTCACGCCAGCGGAGGAATCAGCAGCGGGGACACGATCAACGTATGTGGCAACTTCGCAACGGGAATTCCCCGTTACATCAGCTCGGACGAACTGCTGGAGTTTTACGTGAACGACCCAGATGATTCCCCCCCGACGCCGATGTGTACTCGTACAGGAGCATACCGGGCCTTGCGCTTAGAACCCGGTGGACTCCCGGGCACCCCCAACGTAATCGGAGGCTACTCAGGTAACAGCGTCGCTCTAGGGGTGGGCGGCGCCGCCATCGGCGGGGGCGGCTATGACGATGGTGAAGGTAGTTTTTATCCAAATCGTGTGACAGGTGGACTCGGAACCATCTCCGGGGGCGGTGGCAACACTGCAAACGGCTCAGAATCCAGTATCGGCGGGGGCCACGGCAACATCACTTACGGAAATTACACCACCATCGGGGGGGGCTTCAGCAACACTGCGACCGGACTTTATTCCACCATCGGAGGAGGTCTGTCTAACATGGCCGACGGGAATTCTGCCACAGTTCCCGGAGGGTCGACGAACCAGGCACAAGGCAATTACAGCTTCGCCGCGGGGAGGCGGGCAAAGGCCAATCACAATGGCTCATTTGTCTGGGGCGATGCGACAGATGCAAATTTTGCATCGACTGGAGAAAACCAGTTTCTTATCCGCGCCAGTGGAAACGTGGGAATCGGGACGAGCGCGCCCTCGCACCAATTGACGGTCCAGTCCGCGAATAGCCAAACGTTGAGGCTGATCGGGCCTGGCGCTATTTTTGGCTGGAACGGAAAGCTCAACTTCGGCGACGATGAATACGTTTACATTCACGAGGACTACGACGATCATATGCGGATCCATGCCCTCGGCGGTGTCGCGATCAGCGACAGCCTTGATGTCTTGGGCAATCTGAGCGTGACGGGCTTCAAAGCCTTCCGCATCGACCACCCGCTCGATCCGGAGAACAAGTATCTCTTCCACTCTTGTGTGGAGAGCAACGAGATGATGAACGTCTACAAGGGCCGTGTCACCACGGACGCCCGCGGCGACGCCTTGGTGGACTTGCCCAGCTACTTCGAAGCCCTCAATGGGGACGTCGAGTACCACCTGACCGTGATCGGCCAGTTCGCGCAGGCCATCGTCGCACAAGAGGTGCAAGACAATCGCTTTGCGATCAAGACCGACAAACCCAATGTGATGGTCTCCTGGCAGGTGTTGGGTGTTCGCCAGGATGCCGCAGCGAAGGCCCACCCGATGGTCGTTGAGTTGGAGAAACAGGATAAGGCATCAAGCCAGGTCCCGTAGGCCGACGCATACAATGTTCGGTACTCCCTAACTATTAAGGAGACTTTCCAATGAAAACAACTATCTGTCCTTTTTCCGCCTCAATCCTGACGCTTGCGACCGTCTGTTACGCTGCCGCCCTCGAGGCCCTGATCGCTCGTTCGTCCGGCTCCGCGAATGGAGGTGCCCGATGACGATGCGAAAACACCTAGGGTGGGCAATGCCCACCACGATGGTATTTCTTGGGTGGACCGTGCCCACCCTACAGGCCCAAACCGGCAACGGATATGACCTGACCTGGAACACCATCGATTCCGGTGGCCGGATGTTCAGTACGGGCAATGGCTACGAACTCGGCGGCACGATCGGGCAGCCCGACGCGGGCGGACCGTTGACGGATGTCGACGAAGTGTACGAATTGACCGGCGGCTTCTGGGTGGAACAGGGAGTCCCTCCGCCGTGCGGGTCGCCCGATTCTGGCGACGACGTATGTTCTAGCGGCGGAAATAGCGGCCAGCCGTGTAGCACGAACGCGGACTGTCCAGGCGGGGCGTGCGGCCTCAAGAGCCGTTACGTCTCGATCACGCCGTGTAACGAGGCCGTGGCGGGCGGTCCGCCGACCTCGATCCAGATCGAGATCGTGTCCATGAAGCAGTGTGCCGGAGGCATGAACGCCGGACGGGGTTGCGAGACGAATGGGCAGTGTCCTGGGAGCACCTGTGCCAACTCGCCGAATATCGGCGACGTCTGGTGGGCCGGAGCGGAGCAGAGCATTGCGAATTCGCCCAATCCGGCGCGTAGGGGCGCTCCTCTCCAGTGCACGGCGACGCCGAATGCCCAGGCTTGGACGACCGGCGTGCTGCACCTGTGGGGTCAGGCGGTCGTTCCAGGGTCGAGTTACAACGTTCGGATGTGCGACGCCTCCGGCAGCAACTGCTCCACGCCGTTGCGGGTGGACACCGGCAAGTGGGGCGACGCGATCGCGCCGTTCGGCGGCGGTTCGCAACCGAGCTTCGCCGACATCTCGGCCGTCGTCGACAAGTTCCGCAATCTGGCGTCCGCGCCGGATACGCCCCGCGTTGACTTCGTCGGTGCGGGCAGCCCCGGTCAGCCGAATACGCCGAACCAGATGGCCAGCTTCGCCGACGTGTCGGCGGCGGTCGACGCGTTCCGCACCTACCCCTACCCGTTCACGGTGCCGGCATGCTCGCCGTGACCATTGGATGACAAGATTAGCTCAGTGCGGGGCGCGTGTCGGTTCACGCGCCCCGCCTCCGTTGTGGAATCACGCAGCCCTAGAACGTCGATGGCGACCACTATACCATGCGTGTTGAAGATTTATTCAAGCGGCCGCTAAACGTGCGTGACACGCTGACATCCCCGGAAATGGTGGGGATGACCTTGCCCGCCGAAATTCGATTGAAAGCGGATACCGATCTCACGATGACGAAGCGCAGCCGAGTCCTATGGGAGTTAACCCTGCTGTCCGTTGTCCTGATTGCGCTGTCTATCGTCCTGGTAGTCCGGAATGCATACGAGGCAGATTCAGGTTCGTACGGCGTGATCGTTTTCGCGTCGGCCGGTACGGATGTGTGTCTCCGAACTCCGGGGAAGCCCGAAACGGTCACTTTTCCGATTCCCGGAACATATCGAGATCAAGTCCCATTGACCTTCCGCGTTTCCACCAACCCCCCGGAAGCCCTGAGAGGATTCCGTTGGAAACAACGACCCGACGGTGTGAACTGGCTTTGCGAGATTGACGTTGAACCTCCTGAACAGGGCGCGACGGTCAAGTGGGAATCATTCGTGTTGCTGCTTGCTGAATCGCCGGCCCGCCTTCCGGCCCATTCGGTTGTTGAGCCGCCGGACGCGGCAAGCGAGTGGCTACGACCCACCGCTTGTGTTCAGAGCGACGACCCTCAAATCCAGTCGAAGGCCGATGAACTCGCCGCTGGAACGGATGACGTCCAGGGCATCGTGCAACGGGCCATCACTTTTACCAGTGGACTTCAGAACAGGTGTGGGGACCATCACGATTCGCTGGACGCGCGCAAAGGACTAGATTGCGGCGGATCCTGCACGAATCGGGCGAATCTTGCGGCGGCCTTGCTTCGTGCTCAAGGCATACCCGCCCGGACTTTGGCTCACTTGCCGACATGGAGCGGCCGCCTGTACGAACACTGGCTGATTGAATACTGGCACCCGCAGGTCGGTTGGGTATGGGCCGAGTCATCAACCGGCGAACTCCAGCCTGAGCGCACATCGATTGTCGTTCTCAATGTGGCCAACCCGTTCGATGAGGATCGGGCTTTCGACGATTCCATGCGCCACAGCGGAATCATTCCCGGCGCCCCGGAGTGGTCCGTCCATAAACTCTCCGACGAACTGACCCGGTGCAGAACGGACCCGGAATACTCGGGCAACTGCGCAATTGTTGTCCTAGAGAGCGCAGAGGCTGAAAACTTCCGGGCTCTGTGTGATGATGCCCACCTTGCGTACGCTCAGTTGCGTTCCCTTGCCGTAGGGGGAGAATCCGATTTGGAACTTTACGACAGAATCAAACGGGCCGTCCGCATCGGGACCGTTCCTGCGCTGCGTAAGGCTCTTCGCCGGGCAGCAAATTCGCAAGGACCGACGGAGTAACGCCCGACTCTGCGACGAGTTTGGAGCCGATTGCTCCGCGCCGCCACGGGTGGACACCAGTCGCGCCGTTCGGTGGCGGCTCGCAACCGAGCTTCGCCGACATCCCAGTCGTCGTCGACAAGTTCCGCAATCCGGCGTCCGCGCCGGATACGCCCCGCGTTGACTTCGTCGGTGCGGGCAGCCCCGGTCAGCCGAGTACGCCGAACCAGGCGATCAGCTTCGCCGACGTGTCGGCGGCGGTCGAAGCGTTCCGCACCTTCCCCTATCCGTTCACGGTGCCGGCATGTTCGCCGTGACGCATCGATGACCAGATGGTTCAGCGCGGGGCGCGTCTTGGTTGACGCGCCCCGCGTCGTTCCTTGGGCAATACTGCGCGTGATCCCTGTGCGTTGCTGCCGGGATAGAGCGGGCTCGGACGAAATCCACCGGCATGGCCATGCTCGCTTGCGCTCCTGTCCACGTGAGTCACTTCCTGACACTTGCACCGCAAAAACCTCATCGGCGAACCCAAATTGTGATTGCCCTCCGTGCGCTGAACCGTATACGCTTCGTGCGCGACGAGACTGCGCTTTTGGTTGAGTGCCTGCGGAAGTATGTGCTTGTCTCAAAATCATCGGACATGCCCTGGAACGTCACTGACAAAACTGACAAAAGCCCACCCGCAGGCGTGGGTTGTCTGTCGAACACCCTGGGGCCGTACTGAGAAAACCGACAGAAGGCCGGTTATCGTTGCTCGCAGCGCGGAACGGTCTGGAGACAGTTGCAAGTGGCCATCGTAGCCGCTCGTTGGTCGCGTCGGGAACAGAGGCCACGTGGCGCAAACGGGGCGAAGGTGGGCGATCGGGCGCCGCAAGGACGTACCGGCCTACGCCTGTGCCGCCCCGTGGCCAAACGGGGCGGCGTTTCTGTGCGTTGGGGGCCAATCCACAAGCCGAGGACCGACAGCGTTAGTCATTGGCGGCAAGAAACCAAGAATATCGAGTGAGAGACAGAAATGGGACGAAGAGGACCGCCGCCGAAACCGACGCCGCTGAAGATTCTGGCCAGCAATCCGGGCCGTAGGCCGCTGAATGAACGAGAACCCAAGCCGCGGCAGGGCATTCCGCGCTGTCCGAGCTGGCTGGACGACGAAGCGAAGCGCTGCTGGAACCGAACCGTCTCGGAGCTGAAGGCCATGGGCGTGGTGACCCTTGCCGACACCGATGCCCTCGCAGCCTACTGCGATTCGTGGGCCCGCTGGAAACGAGCCGTGCTGTTCCTCCAGAAGAACGGCGACGTGTTCACGACCCGAGACGAGCTCGGCAAGGTGAAGTACATCCAGCAGTGGCCCCAGGTCGGCATCGCCCGGCAGCTCCTGGCGGTGCTGAACAGATACCAGGCCGAACTGGGCCTGACCCCCGCGTCGCGGTCGCGAGTCAACGTGAACTATGGAGACTCATCCACGCCGGGGATTGCGGAAATGCTGGGCATGGCGTGAGGGTGAGCGATGCTTCTTGGAATCCGAGCCAAAGTCCGCAATGGTGAGTTGCTCAAGTGGAGGGAAGCGGCGGGCCTATCACAGGCGGCGGCTGCCGAAGCGGCAGGGGTTTCGCACACGGTCTGGAACTCCGTCGAGTGTTTGCGGTTCGACTCCCGCGTCTCACTGGATGCGGTAGCTAAAATCGCTGCGTACGTCGGTGTACGTATCGATGATATTTGGCCCGAAAGCCTGCGTGGGCAGCGCGTCGAAACGACTCGGACCGCGTACCGGGCTGCCAACCCAGAGAGGTTACTTTCGGAGTGTTCGCGCAAGGAGCTTATGTCGCTGCCAGCGCCCGACACCGATGTAATGGAACCGGTCGGCCTGGACGAGTTGAAGGTCGCGATGGACAAGGCTCTGATGACGCTTACATTCCGCGAGCGAGAAGTCCTCAAGATGCGCTACGGACTCGGCGAAACAAATGGGCATACGTACACCCTTGAGGAGTGCGGCAAGATTTTTAGTGTGACGCGTGAACGCATCAGGGGGGTCGAGGCCGATGCCATACGAAAGCTTCAAAGCCGCGCGCGCGCCCGCCCTTTGGAAGCGTTCGTGAAGCGCCCGGGGCGCGAAGGGGGGGGCGGCTGAACCCCCTCGGCGCATATATGCGCGCATACATGCGCATTATGCGCGCATGGGTAGGCCGGTCGAAAGTCTTTCGGCGATGCGCTCGGGAACCATTGGCCAACGCGCGCGCACTCTGGCGCAGGTTTCGATAGGGGGGGTAGCAAGGCCAAAACGGCCTTTTGGAGTTGAAAATGGCGATTTCACGACGCGCAGAGGGGAAGGCTAAACGGTGGCGAAAGGGTGCCTAAACGGTTGCTAGACAAGGGGGTTGCACCCCTGGCGGACCGCCGGCTGAGGTACCAGCGACGCCGGCCGGTCCGCCGATGCCCGGGCCCGGAAGGGGAAGCGGAGAAGCGGAAGGGGGGGCGGAAGGCCCCGCCGTCGTCGCGCGACGGACAGCGACGAACGGACCCTAAGTGCAACAGAGTAAAGATGGGCAATGAATTACTTGGCTCACCACGGAAAGCGGTGCAAAAATGAAGGCACACGAAAGGCTGGTTGAGGCTGCGTCGGCGGCGATCGACAAATTATTCGGGGATCGGAGTGTCCCAAAGTCAACCACGCGAGAGGCTCTGGAAGAGCTGCGAGACGACATCGACACCATGATCGCACTCCTGGAAGCCGTTCCGCCAAGTGGTGGCGGGGCCCGGGGGGACGGGGGGTTAGGAGCGCGCAAGGGGCCTTTAAGGGGCGCGCAAGGCCCAAACGTGGCGCGATGCCGCAAGACATTGGAGGTCTGACCGATGGACAAGCTGAGCGTTGAATACCGGCCTTTGGCCGAGATCAAACCGTATGCGAAGAACCCTCGAATCAACGATCAGGCGGTGGACGCCGTGGTCGAGTCGATTCGGCGGTTCGGGTTCCGGCAGCCGATCGTGATCGACGGCGACGGAGTGATCGTTGTCGGGCATACCCGCTGGAAAGCGGCCCAGAAGCTGGGCCTGGACAAGGTACCCGTGCATGTGGCCACGGACCTGACGCTGGAGCAGGTCCGCGCGTACAGAATCGCAGACAACAAAACGAACGAACTCGCCGAATGGGACCTCCCGCTGCTGTCGATCGAGCTGGCCGAGCTTCAGGGCGCCGACATCGATTGGTCCCTGCTGGGGTTCGACCAAGACGACCTGTCGAAGCTGTTCGACCCGGGCGTTACCCAAGGCCTAACGGACCCCGACGAGATACCGGCGCCGCCGGATGAGGCGATCACGCAGCCGGGTGACCTATGGGTGTTGGGTGAGCATCGGTTGCTGTGCGGTGACAGCTCTTCGGTGGCGGATGTTGATCGGCTGCTCGATGGTCAACCGATTCATTTAGTCAACACCGATCCGCCGTACAACGTGAAGGTCGAGCCGCGATCCAACAACGCCATCGCCGCGGGAAACAGTTCGTTTCCGGCGAGCAAGACTGCCGACGCCACGCGAGGTACCAAGGGCCTGCATCAGCGTCAGGCGTTCGACGTCGCTCGCCAGGGTGCGAAGCACGCCACGCACAAAAAGCTGCGCCCCAAGGACCGACCCCTGGCCAACGACTTCGTCACGGACGAGGCCTTCGAGCGGATGCTCCTCGCCTGGTTCGGCAACATGGCCCGCGTGCTGCTGCCCGGGCGTGGGTTCTACATCTGGGGCGGCTATGCGAACCTCGGGAACTACCCGCCGGCGTTGAAGGCCAGCGGGCTGTACTTCAGCCAAGGGGTCGTCTGGGACAAGCAGCATCCCGTGTTGACCAGGAAGGACTTCATGGGCGCCTTCGAAATCTGCTTTTACGGTTGGCGAGAAGGGGCGGCACACGTCTTTCTGGGCCCCAACAACGCCACCGATCTGTGGCACGTAAAGAAGGTCAACCCGCAATCCATGATCCATTTAACAGAGAAGCCCGTCGAACTGGCTACCCGAGCGATTCAGTACTCGTCGCGCGTCGGCGAGAACGTCCTCGACCTCTTCGGCGGCAGCGGCTCGACGTTGATCGCGGCCGAACAAACCGGGCGTCGCGCGTTCCTGATGGAGCTCGATCCGCTATACGCGGACGTAATCGTTGCCAGATGGGAGAAGTTCTCGGGGAAGAAGGCGGAACGAATCTCAGCCCGGAGCAACGCCCCGGACGATGAGACTGTCGAAATACTTCGGTCGAAGTTTGGTCAGGGCCGCGAATGAGGCGAGGTTTGTCCGTTTCATCGAATCAAATTCTGATTGGCCGCGTGACCGGTCGGAACCGGTCCAAGCGGGCCCATCCGCCTGCTCGCAGCGGGATGGGATTCGGAACGC
>Ga0137431_1000466_pt1 | contig 14670 bp, 18 predicted proteins | sample EasRivERMZT800_2_FD_104646 | JGI IMG/M metagenome (GOLD analysis project Ga0137431, IMG submission 104646) | Soil microbial communities from meander-bound floodplain in the East River, Colorado, USA - East River MetaG ERMZT800_2 | ecosystem: Environmental > Terrestrial > Soil > Floodplain ... | reverse complement strand
GCCAATCTGGCCGCCAACAGCCCGTTTCTGGCGGGTTCCTTTGATTCGAGGGGGCTGGAAGCCGTCTTGGCGGACCTGAACGCCGCTGACGGCCTGGGAACGCTGGTCGGTGACCTTCGCCTGGCCGAGCTGCTGCCGGGTGCGGAAGACCTACTGGCCCTGGCCACCGAACCGGGGGCGCTGTTGGCTGCCTCCTCGGGCGGCAACGGTTCGGGTGTGGCTGCGGCCTCCGTGGGTGGCGGTGCCGGCACCGGCGATCGCGCGGGCGGCGTCGCAACCGCCACCGATGTACCCGCCACGACCACGGAGTGGCTCAACTTCTCCGTGCCGCTGACGGCGGCGCAACATCAGGTGGTCATGCAGGCGATTCGAATCGCAAAAACGCAGGGGTGTGAAAAGGTCTCGGATTGCCTGCACGCCATCGCGTCGACCTACGTCATGGAGCATCCAAATGAGTAACGGATTTCAAAGCTGGTCGCGATATTGGGGCCTGCTGTACGAGGACAAGGACGAGTGGTTTCCGTCGCGGGTTTACGGATTCGGCAACATCGACTCCGGACGCATGGGCACTGAGGAGATACCTGGCATCGGCGCGTGCTTCGGGTTTGTTTCCTCCGGCGAGATTCTGTTGCTGGGGGACCATGGTCGTGAATCCGTTTCGCTTCGCGCCGGTCAATGGTTTAGCACGTCCAGCGGGTGCAGGATCGTGGTGACCAAACCGGCAACGACGGTGTTCATCGCCCAGCGGATCGGCTACCGCGGGATGTTCTCGGTGGGCGGACCGATCGAGAGCAAGGGTAGGCTGCGGTACATCGACGGGTGTAGTGACTCCTTGCTTTGCTGCCCGCCGGTCATCGGCGACCCGTGTCTGAATCATCTGCACTTCCCCGGCGGGATCGAGCAGACACAGCACACACATCCATCGCTGCGTGCGGGCATCGTGGCTCGGGGTGATGGCTGGTGTGTCACGCCCGAGGCCACGACTCGACTCGTGCCGAATCTGATCTTCGTGATTCCCACCGACGGCCTCCACCTCTTCCGCACCGATCCGGGGAAATGCATGGAAGTCATCCCTTATCACCCGGACTCCGATTGGGGCCCGTCACACGAGGAGCACCCCATGGTGAACCGCACGCTCGTGGGCGGAAAGAAGATCGACAACACCCAGGGCCGACACTCGGAGGCGGAGCTAGCGGGCAGCGTTCTACGATGAAGATCCTCAAGAAAAAGACCATTGAGCAGAACGTCTATAAACTCGGCCTGGAGCGCGTCCGGCGGGCCTACGAGCTTTGCGATCACGTGGCGGTCTCGTTCTCCGGCGGGAAGGATTCGACGGTCTGTCTGCAATTGGCGCTGCAGGTAGCCCGCGAGCGCAACCGGCTGCCGCTGGACGTGTTTTTTTTCGACGAAGAGGCGATCCATCCGGAGACGGTGGAATACATGCGGCGCGTGTCGCAGCGGGACGACGTGGCCCTGCGTTGGCTCTGTCTGCCGGTTCAGCATCGCAACGCCTGCTCCCGCAAGTCGCCCTACTGGTATCCGTGGGCGCCGGAAGCTCGGGAGAAGTGGTGCCGGGAGCTGCCGCCCGAGGCGATTACCGAGGTGCCGGGTTTTGTGAGGCAGCCGATACCGGAGCTCAACGGGTTATTGTTCCCGCCTTCGCTGGGCCGGGTGGCGGTAATCATCGGACTCCGAGCCGCGGAAAGCCTGCGGCGCTATCGCGTCGTGGCCCATCGCGTGGCGGACAATTACATCTCCCAGGACCCGCATGCTCCGCACGTGAGTCTCGTTAAACCAATTTACGATTGGTCCACGGAGGACGTGTGGACGGCCCCGAAACTCTTCGGCTGGGACTACAACCGGACGTACGACGTGTTTCAGAAGGCGGGCGTCACCCGTCACGACCAGCGGGTCTGTCCACCGTTCGGCGAAGAGCCGTTGCGGGGCCTGTATCAATACGCCGTTTGCTGGCCGGAGCTATGGGACAAGATGGTTCAGCGCGTGCCGGGGGCCAACACGGCCGCCCGATACTCCCGTTCACCGCTCTACGCCTTCAACGATCTGCCCGGCTGGGACGCCACTGCCGACCCAAAGCAGCTCATTCATCAAGCGCTGGAGCGCTGGCCGGCGGACATGCGCCGGATGATCGGAGAACGGATCAATACGGAGATCCGCAACCACCACCGCAAGACCCGCGAGCCGATCCCTTCCGAGCAGCCCGGCGAAACCGGCGTGACCTGGAAGTACCTGTATCAGATTGCAGTCCGCGGGGACTTCAAAGGAAGGCGAACGCCTGCCTATGCCCAAGACACGAACACCCGATATTGACCTGTCGAAGCAGCCGATCGCCTCGGTGCAGTGGGTAGACCCAGGCACGCTTCGGGCGAACCACTACAACCCGAACCGTGTGTTCGGGCCGGAGATGAGGCTGCTCAAACTCTCGATCCTGTCTCACGGTTGGACACAGCCGATCGTGGCCCGGACCGACGGCGAAATCGTGGACGGGTTCCATCGCTGGACGCTGGCCAGCACCGACGAGGACATCCGGGCGCTAACCGGCGGCCGTTGTCCGGTCGTGTATTTGCAAGGCGTCACGATCGAGGAGCAGATGATCGCCACCATCCGGCACAACCGCGCCCGGGGCCAGCATGGGGTGATCAAGATGGGCGAGATCGTTCGCTCGCTCATCGAATCGGGCATGGCGCCGGAGATGATCGGCAGCCTGTTGCAGATGGAAGATGAAGAGGTGGAACGCCTGGCCGACCTAACCCCATCGCCCCAACAGGCCGGCATGGACCATTTCGGCAAGGGTTGGGTGCCGACCCGGTAGTTCTTCATGGGTCGACGCGGACCAAGGCCCAAGCCGACGGCGCTGAAGATTCTGGCGCGGAGTCCGGGAAAGCGGCCATTGAACCATCGAGAACCCAAGCCCAGCACGGGGATCCTGCGATGTCCGACGTGGCTCGATAATGAGGCGCGCGCCTGTTGGAAGCGGCTGATCCCCGAATTGAAGCTCATGGGTGTTCTGGGCCGGATCGATATCGATGCGCTGACCAACTATTGTGACACGTGGTCGCGTTGGAAGCGGGCCATCCTATTCCTGCAGAAGAGCGGCGACGTCTATTCGGTGAAAGACGACGACGGAAAGGTGAAGTACGTCGCACAATGGCCACAGGTGGCGGTGGCGCGGAACCTGTTGACCGCCCTCAACCGGTATCAACAGGAGTTCGGAATGACGCCCGCGTCGCGGGTGGGACTTAAGGCCGAAGTCGACACCGACGTGACGACCATCCTCGATCAGCTCATGACAAGAGGAATAGCACCCAAGCCGAAAATCCGACGGGAACCAGAGGCGGAGGAGAATTGACTGTGCCGGGCAGGGGTCGGGGGTTCGATTCCCCCCGCCTCCATTGCTTAAAATCGGCGTTCTTGCGGGAAAAACAGCGGTTTTTTGCGGGAATTACGCCGAACTCAATCTGACCACTCAAGCCCGCTGGGGACCGTTGAAAACCGCGTTTGTTTTGTACTTCTTTTGTACTCTAAGGGGCCGGCGGCGCTAAATGCGCATGGTGTCAGCGTGATGGCCGGTTCGATCCTGTCGACTTCAGTCCGGGACGCCGCACCACATTGAACCGGCGACGATTGGCGAGCTGCGTGAAGTAGGCGGCCGCGGTGCCAAGCTGGGACCCTAGCCGACCGCCCTGAAGCTCTGTCTTCGCCTCCCCATGTGACCGCGGATTGCGGCCCCATTCCCCATCTGCATGCCACCGATAAAAATCGGCGTGATGAGCTTGCCGGTTACTCGCGATCTACTGAGAACCGAAATCCTTCGCCCTGGCGACTGGGTGATCGTCCTAGTGCTTTCCTTGATTCCGGTGACTGTGGTCGAAGTGGAGAAGCTCCTTCGCCTAGCGATCAAGGGGCGTCGCAGCAAACCGATCGCCATTTGACCGCAAGGCGGTTGTCGTTGGTGTTTGCAGGTTCCACTTTCGTGGTAGATTTTTGGCCGACACGTCCCCGAAGACGTCCATTTCCTGTGTGGCTTGCGCGCTGGATGCCTTGATGGGTTTGCACGGGTCGTTAGACTCGGAGTGTATAATGTTGGGCATGAGCCTAAAGGCAGTTCCAGCCGGTGTGCAGGAAATCGCTGACTTTCTGGCCGATCCCGCTTCCTATCCGCACCCCGTCAAATCAGTTGTGCTGGTTGAGACCCACGCATCCATCGTTAGTCTCGCCGGCCAGCTGGTCTACAAGGTCAAGAAGCCGGTCAACTATGACTTTCTGGATTACTCGACTCCAGGCAAGCGCCGATACTTCTGCGAGCGTGAGATTGAGCTGAACAGCGTACTTTGTCCGGATGTCTACCTGGGTGTCGTGCCAGTCGTACGACGCGGGGGGCGTCTTAAGTTTGATCCGTCCGGCGTCGGAGACGACGTCGTGGATTACGCCGTTCACATGCGGCGGCTCGAAGAGGCTCATTTTCTTTCGTCCAGACTCGAGCGCGGTGACGTTGAAGAGTCGGATATCCAGCGAGTTGCGAACGTCCTTGTTGCGTTTTACAAGCGGCAGCCTTGTTCATCGGATTCGCCAGGTCGGAACCTGGAATCCCTTCGCGCTACGGTACTCGATAACCTGCAGCGATGCGTCGAGGCGACGGATGTGTCTCCGGATTCGAGTTACAGGGCACTCCGCGATTATGCGGAGCGGTTTCTTGCAACACGGTCTGCACTTCTCCAGCGGCGGATCGAGCAGGGTTGGGTCAGGAATTGCCATGGTGACCTTCGCCCGGAGCACGTGCACCTAGGGCCCGATCGGGTTCGCATTTACGATTGCATTGAGTTCAACGAGGCTCTTCGAGCGATCGACGTGGCGGCCGATGTGGCTTTCCTGTCCATGGAGCTGGCGTTTGCGAAACGCTGGACCTTGTCAACCTTCCTTCTTGCACAGATCGCCGAGGGACTTCGTGACCACGACATGCCGAAACTCGTGGACTTCTACCACTGCTACCGGGCGCTGGTTCGGGCAAAAGTTCTAATGCTTCTTGCCGCCGGGACGAACAGTGTAGATGAAGCCCGTGGCCATCATCAAGCCAGAGCGTGCAAATATGTTCAACTTGCGCTGCGCTTTGCGCTCTTCGGGTCGCTGCCGATTGCTCTGGTAGTCATGGGGCCCGTCGGCAGTGGGAAATCGACGCTGGCCGCTGCGCTCCGGGACGCCCTTGGCTGGCCGGTTTTATCGTCGGACCGCGTGCGGAAGGGACTCGCGGGACTGCCTCTTCACGAACGGCCCGACGCGGCCATACGACAAGAGCTCTACTCCGAGTCCTTTTCGCGACGGGTCTACCGCCGCCTTACGGAGATGGTGCGCGAGTCAAGCGAGCACCATGGCGCTGTGATAGACGCCACGTTTGGCCGCCGGGCGGACCGTGATGAGCTTAACTCCGCATTGGCCGGCTTCAACTGGCGGGTTCAGTATATCGAGCTGACGGCACCGGAAGACCTGATAAGTGGCAGGCTGCGTGCGAGAGAGCAGGATTCTTGTTGTATTTCAGATGCGCGGTTAGACGATTTGGAACACCTTCGCGCACAATACGATCCGCCCTTAGAGCTGTCGAACCAACTCATCCGAGTCGATTCCGGCGGGATTGGTGCCAAAACCGTAGAAATCGCCTTGACTCGGTTGATAGATCGGTCATTGCGGAACGATGAAGGCGAGGCGGTCTAGTGCGAAGGTCCTTGACAAGTTCGTGGACCAGTCCGTTCCGTAGCACGCGGGTACCAGATCGCGCACCCACCGAATCTGCCTTTGTCAATCGCAGCCTCGGTCGAGCCTTAGGTTCGGGGAGGAAGGTCTCCCGAGATATCCTTGAAACGCGTATGACAGGACATGCATGACGATTGGATCGCGTCGAGTTGTCGATGCATTCCTTCGATGTCATGCCGACGGGCGGCCCGACCCAATCCTCGGGCCTGATCACTCAGACGCCGTGCGATGCCCGTGAAGGCTGTCTGATCCGCTTCGGACAAACCGAACGCGGAAACGTTGCTTGGGATGGCTTCAGCGGATTCAGCCAATGCAGACGCCAATCGAGCGCCGCTGACGAACATCTCTCGACGAGTCTGGGCATCAAGTTCCTCCTCCGGGTCGTCTGGCAGCCCTGAAGGCCAATGCTGGGCGGTGTCGGATCCAAGCTTTTTCATAATGACCCAGAGCTCGTCGTTCTGTATCCAATGATGCGGAGGGATGGACGTTTCTTGGGCCGCAGTGGGTGGCGCGGCCGAGTGCTTGTTCGTCGAAGGAGTCGGCTGGGGCGATCTGCAGGCCAGAAACATGGCCGCGAGGCAAAGAGAGAACAACACGAGTGGCGCGTAGCGATGGACGAAAACCTTGTGCGGATGAGAGCAACGAACGTTGCAGGATGTTGTTCTTGTCAAGTTCATGTCAGTTGCTCCTGTACCAGGGCGTTGACGAAATCGGTTTGCGTAATGATTCCGATTAGCGCACCATCGTCGACGACGGGTAATGAGTGAATCCTGGCACTCTGCATCCGTTGCAGCGCTTCGCCAAGCGTGGCGCTGGCCGTGATTGTCGTGACGCTGGTTTGCATGATCTCCTCCGCCTTTTCGGGTATTCGCGAAGTCGTCACTCTGCCTTGAGCCTCCGCCTGCGCGTCGCGCGCTGCCGACCAGCCGAGAGCGCGGCGGACGTCTCGGTCCGAAATAATGCCTTGCAGCTTCTTACCCGTGGCAACGGGTACATGCCGTATGTGAAATCGCTTGAAAACGTCAATGACTTCGTCAAGGCTTGCGCTCGGAACCACCGTAATGACCGGCGCTGTCATCAGCGTCCGCACCGCAGCGTTGAGGAATTTCCAGGCGGCGTTTCCCTCCACGGCGATGTCGCCCAGACAGCGCACCAGATCGGCGTCAGTCACAATGCCGGCAAGGCGGGTCTTGGACAGAATCGGTACCGCGCTGACCCGATGCGTCACCATCAGATTTGCGGCCTCACGTATGTCGTCAGTTTCTTCCAGGACGTCGACCCGACTGGACATGATCTGGCTGACCTTTCGGACCGCGCGTCCATTGGTCCCGCTCTTCGTCGCTCCGTTGCGCTCGATGGCGAGCATCCAACCAGTGGAAATCAAGATATCGCGGTCGGAGACGATTCCGACGAGCTTCTGGGCGTCAACGACGCAGAGGTGATGGATCTCCTCCTGCTCCATCAAGCTGATTGCGCGATCGATGGATGCCGTCGGTGTGACCGTCGAGAGGTCGGTAGTCATGATGTTTGAAACATTCACTGAGTCACCCCTTATTAAAGAAGGCACCTACTGTGGGATCACCTCGCGCGCGGCGCACGTATCGCTTTTGTCGGGGCTGTTGCTGAGGGCGTCGGTCATCTTTGTCAAAACGGTCTTCTCGCTTCGATTGACGGTAAAAAACGTCATGAGGATGCCGCCGCTAAGCTCGGCGATCCGTTGCGCCGCTTGAACGAGGTCTTCGCGGAAGGTCTTGAGCTCGACCGGGGAGAGGACCTTGCGAAGCTCCTGAGCGTACATGTACCAGGCCTTGCGGGCATCGGGGTTTGGTCCGCGCTCCAGCCAGTCTCGGACGCGCTGCAGGGCGATGCTGCCGGGAGCGATGCCGTGCTTGATAGCAGCGGCGACAACGGCGTCCGCCTCGCGTTTGTCGCAGGCACCGTCAGCCCACGCGATCTCGACGAGTGGCAGAAGTTTGAACGCAGTCAGCATCTCGCCGCGGACTTGGACAGTCATGAGGCGATCGAGAACTTCCTCATTGGTTATGCCGGTGCGGCGGCGGAGCTCTTCGCGGTCGACCTTGGCCTGGAAAACTTGACGGAGCTTCTCAACCAGCTCAGCGTCCTTCTTGCGGAAGTAGGATTCCTCAAAGCTAGTACGGCGAGATTCGAAGGCATCGTGCTTTCCGGTTGTCATAGGGCTGGCTCCGTCAGGTTAATCGTGCGATTGATCGACCCAGTGGGCGCTACGGTGGGGAGCCGAGTCGTCATGATGTTGGAGAGATTCATCGGTTTTTCTTCTTTCTCGGCAAAGTGCCTCACGAGCGAATGACTTCCACCGTACAAGGTGCATGCATCGCAACCGTAGAGGACACGCTTCCCAGCAGGAATCGTTCGACGCGGCGCAGTCCTCGAGCTCCGACAAAGATGCAGTCGGCAGCGAATTCTTCAGCTTGACGAATAAGACAGGAAGCGACCGGGCCTTCGCAGACGACTGCCGTTGCGTCCAAGCCAGCGCCTTGGAGCGTAACTGCCGCCTGCTCGGCATACTGCCGCGGCCAGTCTTCGTAGCTGGAGATGAAGATTGGATCGATGCCCGCCATTGCAGTGAAAAGCTGCGAGTCGAACACGGTGACGACGCGGCACTGGGTCCCCACGGGCCATTTCCGGGCACAAATAGCGCGGACGGCCGCGGTCGAATCGTCTGAGCGATCCACACCGACGATCAGTCGAATCGGGTTTCCTTCCTGCTTCGACGACGCGACCTGTCGCCCGATGCGCACGGAGCGACGAGCATGATGCAGCACCCTCAGAGCAACGCTGCCAAACAATGTTCGGCCGAGGGTGGCAGAGCGTCCGGCGGCGCCGAGTACCATGAGGTCCGCCGGAGCGAATCCCCCGCACAAGCCTTCAGCTCGCTTGATGAGGCCCCACGCCGGCGAGTCGGCGAAGGCTTCGGTTGAGATCGCCCATTTGAGGTGCTCTGTGCGCAGTTTGGATGCGGCTGACTCCGCGAAGAGCTTGGCCTCGGAAATGGCTGCTTCGACTCGATTACGCCATTGCTTGACGGCGTGTTCCACCATGGGCTCTACAGCCTGCTGCGTCGAACACGGCGGCTCGAAAAGATCCGCGATCGTTAAGACCACGGCCTCCGTTCCAGGCGGCAAACCCGCGCGGGCCAAGTCAGCCAGAGCGGCGTCGGCATGTTTTGATCCGTCATATCCGATTAACACTCGCATTTGTTCATCCACCTTTACAAACTGTTCCCATCGTGCGCCCCGTTCGTGCCACTCGCTTTCGCGCCGAACCGCGAAGCTCCGCCACTATCTGCTTGGTCGAGAGTTTCGAAGCCGTTTGAACGCGAAGTACGCGTGCGTCCAGTGCGGGATTCTGGCGAAGTCGCTTGACAAACTCTCGCTTGGCCAATCCTGGACCCATGATCACGAGGTCGCCGGCTGCCGGGATGGCCTCGATGACTCGATCGTAGAACCGACGGAATTCCTCGCTCCTTCGATTGCGATCACGGCTTTCCATGTTGCACCCAAGGTGGCCAGGAAGCGGGACTCCTTGCTGCCCCGTTGATTTGTGCCGCGGTTCTGCGTACGAATGAATCGTTTTCAGAGGCGCCTGACGACTCTCTGACACCTCGACGATCTGGGCCTGATCATGGTCGATCCAGATTCCCACAATTCGTTCATACATCGGAACGCACCTTTCTCAAGAGAACCAGCAAACCCTGGGGCAGCGGTGGACTGACGCGCCCACCGCCGCCTTACCTTTCGCCCTAGCTGAATGAATCGATGGTCAGGCGATCTTCCACACCGCGAACTCCCGGCGAGTAAGAAGCCACATTACGAATGGCGCTCTTTTCCGACCAGGAGCGAACCGTCCCGCTCAGGGTGACAATGCCGTCTTTCACGGTCACGGCAATGCGATCCGCCTCGCGGTGCGCCTGGCGGGCCAGGGCGCTTTCAATCGAATTGCGGATGGTTTCCGAACTGATGGGCTTCCTAAGCTTGATTTCGATCCGGTTGCCTACGCCCCGCACCCCGGCGAGGTGATCGACGGCGCTTTCCGCCGCGATCCTGTCAGCCCAGGAATCCACCTCGCCTTCCAGTGTGACCCAGCCCTTGGAAACCGTGCTGTGGATCTTGCTGTCGGGAACGAGCACGTCCCACTCCAAAGCATGGCGAACCGCTTTGGCCACTTCCTGGTCCGTCCTTTGATGGGGCAGCGGGAGCTCGACAGCAAGGTTGTTCACCACGTCCAGCACGCCGGCGACGCGATGGGCAGCGCGCTTCGCGGCCAACTTCTTAGCGTAGGTGGACACATTGCCGGTCAGAGTGACCAAGCCGTCTTTCACTTGGACACCCACTTCCACGGCATCGACCTGCGGATCCCAGTCCAGTTCCTTCATCACTTCCTTTTGGATTTCCTTGTCTGTCTTCATCATCAACGTCGTCATCGAACTTCTCCTCACAATGGCCTTTTGGGGCCGGTTTCAAAACTTCAATACAAATCACGATGCACTTGCGAGTGCGTTACGAGGCAGTCTTGACTGCGATGCGCTTTGGCGCCGCTTCCTTGGCCCGGCCCACTTTGACGGTCAGGACGCCGTTATCCTGAGACGCGGTCACTCGATCTGCGTCGCAGCCGGATGGAAGCTCGATCGATCGCCGGAAGGAGCCGAACTCCCGCTCGCTGATGTAGAAATCCTTGCCTTCCTCCTCCGAAGACGCGTCCTTGTGCCCGGATATGGTCAGCATGTTGTCGCGAAGAGAAACGTCCACATTCTTGGACGAGACGCCCGGCACTTCCATCCGCACGGTGATCGCATCGGAACTCTCGTTGACGTCGAGCTTGGGCATCCAGTCCTTGCCGTTACGGCCATACCAGGCGACCTCGAAGGGGTCGGCGACGAACCGATCAAACATCCGTCCGATCTCGTTGCGGAATCTGGACAGGCTTCCGCTTGCGCCGTTGGCTGAGCCTCGTTCTTTTGGTTGACAGGTGAGTAGGTTCATGGGTTTTGTCCTTTCTTGTTCGCGTTTCATTTCAGTTTCTGAGGTAAGCGAAGCTTGTTTGCGAGCGGCGTCCTTTCTTGACGACCCTCGATCGTCCCTACAGAGGGTAAATATGGGACGACCGCTCTGGCGTACCCAATGGCATGTTGAGTGGCCAGCGTGCCTGCTTGCGGCGCAGAACACCGCCGCCGTCACCCAGCAGCGCCTCAACTGTAGGCGTCGATCGTCAGGCGGTCGTCCACGCGCTGCACGCCCGGAGCGAAACTGACGACGTTGTGCACTGCGTTCTTCTCGGCCCACGAGCGCACGGTTCCGGTCAGCGTGACGACGCCATCCTTCACGTTAATGCCGAGGCGGTCCGCCTCGCGATGCACCTGGCGATCCAGCGCATCTTCGATCGAAGTGCGGATCTTCTCAGCGCTGGGTCTGATGGTCGGCCGCACGGTGATCTGGTTGTTCACGCCCTTCACGCCCGTCAGTCGCTGGACGGCCTGGTCGGCGTCGAGCCGCTGCGACCAGCGGTCGACCTCGCCTTCGAGCGTCACCCACCCCTCGCTTACGGTGCTGTGGATGCGCTGTTCGGGGACGAGCACGTCCCACTCCAAGGCATGGCGGACCGCGTGCGCGATGTCCGCGTCCTTGCGTTCGAAGAGGCTCGGCAGGGCGACGACCAGATCGTTCGCCACATCGAGCACTCCCACGACGCGGTGGGCCGCCTCCTTGGCCGCCAACTTCTTGGCGTAGCTACCGATATTGCCGGTTAAGGTCACAACGGCCTGGTTGACTTGCACGCCGACCTCGGTGGGCTCCACCCGCGGGTCCCACTTGAGTTCCTTGAGCACGTCCTGCTGAATCTCCGTGTCGTTCCTAATTGTTGCAATGGACATCATGGTCTCCTTTTTGCGCCGTCCACTTGGGCCGGCGCGGTTAAATGGGTCACAAATCCGTCACACGACTGCCAAAGCCGCTGCCGCGCGCTGATTTGTCTTTTCAGCAATGCGGCTCAGCTCGGCGTCACAGTTCTTCTCTTCGGTCAGACACTTCTGCAAAATGGAGCGCGCGTCGTTGTCGCCCAATACCTGCGCCCAGGTCCGTGCGCAACCGTAGCCGACGATCTGGTCGTGCTCGACGCGCTGCACCGCTGCGATGAGGGCCGCATCCCGGACGTCCGGAGGGGCGTCCTCTTGTCGGCCTAGGTCCATGCAACCTTGCACCAAGCTCGTTATACTCGGCGCCGCGCGGTTCTCGGGCGCGGGGCTCCCATTCAGAATTCCGTCGAGGCGCTGAACGTGCTCACGCGCCTGCTGAGCCTGAGATTGCAGCGTTTTCGCCAGCTCCGGCGAAAAGGCGGCTTTCTGAAGCGTGGGCAGAACTTGCATCAAGTTCGTCTCGGCCTGGCGGAGACCCGCCAATTGCTGCCCGTATAAATCCCTAAGGTTTGCCATTTGCATGATGGAACTCCTTTCTGCGCAGAACTACCTCGCGAGCGTCAACAAGCCGGATCGCTATCGGCGCCGGTCTATGGCGCGGACAAGAGCGCCTTTTCGCGTTCTGCGGGTTTCCAGGCTGGGCCGCGCTGAGCGGCGTCGCGCAGTTCGCGTTCGGCTTCCAGCCAGTCGTTGAGAGCGGTTCCGGACGATCCATTGCGATTGCGGTATTTCTCATACGCTCGCAATCGGATCTCATCCTCCGCGGGGGTCAAAACCGTCCGCAGCGTCTTTCCACCCGTGGCCGATGGATCTCTCTTGATGACAGCATCCTTAGTTTTGTGTGACATTGTTTTCCTCCTGGGCTTACCCCTGCTTGGGATCAGGCTCAAGCCTTGGCCCCCGTTTTGACCGCAATGTGTTTGGGCTTGGCCGTCCTGAGCTTGGGAATCTTGACGGTCAGCACGCCGTTGTCCTGCTCGGCCGTGATCTTCTCCGGGTCGACGCCCTCCGGCAGCTCCAGCGAGCGATGGAACGCGCCGAAGTGGCGCTCGCTGACGAAATAGTTCTCTCCTTTCTCTTCTTTGGACTCGTCCTTCTTCCCGGAGAGCGTGAGCCGATTGCCGGAGATCGACACGTCGACGTCCTTTGCCGTCATTCCGGGCACTTCCGCCTTGATGGTGACCTCCGTCTCGTTGTCGATCACGTCCAGCGCGGGCATCCAGCTCTTGCCATTGCTCGGCCAGGCGAAATCCAACGGCTCCCGGACGAACCGATCAAAGACGTGGTCCATTTCCTCGCGCATGCGCGACAGCATGGTGGTTGGCGCCAGCGCTGTTTCCCTTGGTTTAGTTCGCAACAGGTTCATTGATTTCTCCTTTATGGTTCTCAGTTCTACGTCTCGCGAGCGGCACTCCGGTGCAGCTCCTCGGTGGTTCTGCTCAAAATTCTTGTCTCACATCGGCGGGCGACCAATCGGGCCGGCCCTGATTCCGCGCTTCGCGAATCCCTACGCCCCGACCAGATGATGGTGTCGTCCTACGACGCGCACCGACGTTGCATTCAGGCCCTTGTCCGCCTGTTCGAGGATGAAGCGAACCGGCGCGCCCACACGCAAGGAATCAAAGGAATCGTTCAACACGCTGTTGCGATGGAAATACACTTCAGATCCTTCCGCGGTACGAATGAAGCCATACCCTTCGTCGGAGAACAGACGAACCACGTCTCCATGCTCCGGCGTCTCGTGCTGCTTGATTTGTGCGCGCTGCACGCGCGCGTGGTCTTCGAGTTTTCGCCGGGCGGCATCGAATGCATCGCGGATGGCCACAAACGCGTCTTCGTGAGCATGGTCGAGCGGATGCTCGCGGTTGACGACGATCTCGGCGCCGGGCATGGTGAGATCGATGCGAACCGAGTAAAGGCGACCCCTATGCTGATGATGGTGCGGCGCCGCCACGACGACACGGCAGCTCATCAACCGGGGGTAGAAACGGTCCAGCTTCCGAGCGTGCTCACGGAGCGCCGCCTCAACGGCTTCCGACGCCTCTATTCCGTCGAAGGCGATCTGAACGGGCAACATGGCCGATCTCCTTGAAGTTGTGCGCTGCGAGCCCGCTCAGTGCGAGGCGGGCTTCACGCAAACCGGGTCAAGCGTCATCACGTCCGCTGCGGTTGATTCGGATTTCACCGCTGTCATGGGTTCTCTTCTTGGCTCTTGGCAACCTGGTCCAATATGTCAATTGCTGTCATCATTCCGATCTCCTCTTCAAGTGTCTGTATTCGTTTCGAGCTACCCCAGGTAAATGCAGGGATCGGGAACATCTTCCTCGCCATGCACGCAACCTTGGTCCTCCGTGTCCAACGTTGCGGGCAGCTGCGATAAGGCTTGCAGCAGATTGTGCAACGACAGGATCCCGACGACTTCTCCCGCCTCGATGACGGACAGGGCGTCTACCAGGGGATTCTCGCGGAAAAGCGACGCTGCAGTGTCGATGGTTTCCGAGGCGGAGATGCTCGGAGGCGACGTGCCGGTGACCTTCCGGATGCCGGCGTCCGGCCGGCTCCCCCGTTTGGAGCAATACAGCGCCAACAATTCATGGGCGCTGACGCCGCCGCACACATGATGGCTCTGGTCGACGACGGGTAATGTTGCGGCATGCTCATCGACCATCAACTCAAGAACGCGGCGGACGGACATATCGGGCGTCACTTCGATCGTTGGGCGGATCATGCAATCGCGTATCAACATGGCACGCACCTCCTTGGCGCGGTTGTGCCCTCGAGTGCAGCGGGGAACCGATCCTCGATCTCGTCACGGTCCTTGGCCGTCACGGGTAAACGCACGCAGAAACACGATCCGCGTCCGAGATGACTGCTAACCTCAATGGTTCCTCCTTGCGCGGCTACCAGGCGCCGGCAAATGGCCAGACCGAGTCCCGTTCCGCCTCTGTCGGATTTCG